>Ga0316190_10001443_pt1 | contig 17154 bp, 18 predicted proteins | sample Eddworburrow2_MG_FD_204929 | JGI IMG/M metagenome (GOLD analysis project Ga0316190, IMG submission 204929) | Coastal sediment microbial communities from Maine, United States - Eddy worm burrow 2 | ecosystem: Environmental > Aquatic > Marine > Coastal > Sediment | place: USA: Maine | collected... | reverse complement strand
ATTCCGGCCATTGCGACAGCGCTATTTGGGGAAATGCAGGAGCGCTACGATTATCGCTACTTCATGACGGAACAGGACCCGGTCATGATGGAACTCATGTCGCGTCCACCGGCCAAAGGCGACCCGAATCGTATCAATGATCTGGCGCGCCGCTACCCGATGGGGGTCACGTTCAATTCGGATGAGGAATTGAAGATGCTGGCGGATATTGGCCGCATCTCGAGTACCGAAATCGATGTCATCTGGGGTTGTGACCAGGCTGCGGGCGTGACACACACGCTGGATCAACTGATCCTGGAGCTCGGCGACGAGGAGTTGCTGGCATTCGTGCAGGAAAAGCGCGACATGGCGGCGTCGAAGGAGCATGTCAGGGACTTCAAGACCGGTTTCTTCATTTCGGACACCGCCCCGTCCTGGTTTGCTGAGTTAAAGAGCACCATCGACCCGCAGCCCGGATCTCGCGAGGCCTGGTTAGTCGATGTCCTGATCAACGGCAACACTGTGTTCGATTATTACAGCAGAGGCGAACAAGGCCTGGTTCCAGGCTATTACGAGAACAATCGTTTTCGCGAGGAGCATCTGAAGGATTTGTGCCTCGACAAGTATCGACAGGCCGAAGCGGCAGATGCCTATCCGAAAGCCATGATGAAGTTCGGCAGCTGGCATTTGTATGAAGGTCTGAGCCCGACGCGTATTCACACGATTGGTGATTTTTTCGCGAGTGTGGCGAGATTCAACGGATTTGAGTTCCTGTCGATCAATTTCGTGTCGCTGCCAGAGGATCCGGAGGCGTCGATGAAGGAGATTGGGTACGCATGGCCCTTTATAAAAGGTTTGGATCCTGAGGCGTTTACCGTCATTGACCTGCGACCATTTCGGCATTATCGGAACCGCAGCCTGCTGGAGGAGTTGGCAGGAGAAGATTGGTCGGCAGAGTACAAGGAGGATTTTGTCCGTCTCGTGTACGGCTATGACCTGCTGTTTTTTGTTGGAAAGACGCGGCCTGCCACCTTCACTGTGGTTCCTCAGCCGGATTAATGTGAACCAGGTTTTATCGCCATATGAGACGCCTGTCTCAGTTTGGCCTGCTGTGCGTGACCAATAATGACGACTGGTATTTAAGCTTACGCACCAGTGAGGTCGTAACATGAGAACCAAGAGTCAGACAACCCGAAGCGCGTGGAGCGTGGTGATAGCGGCTGCGGCGCTGACGCTTGGCGCCTGCGATGCGGTTAACGAAGCGATTGACGCAGTTGACGACATAGGTAATGACGCCGAGGTCTATTACTATGTCTCGGCTGGCACATCGCTGTCGGTTGGCGTGCTGCCCGATCCCAGTGGCGTACTGCTGCCATCGGATGATGGCTATGCGGACGTGCTTTATGATCTCATCAAACCTGGATTTGAAGCTGCCGGGGCGCAGCCTCGCGAATTGCGGCTCATCAAGCTCGGCTGCCCGGGCGAAACTCTGAAAAAGCTGGTGGAGGGCGGAAGCTGTCCCTACCTGGCGGGATCTCAGCTCGAGGCGGTGGTAGATTTCCTGGAAGACAATGCGGGCAATATCCACCTGGTCACGATTGATATTGGTGGTAATGATTTTCGTAATGCGGATTGCATAAACACAACGGTAGACGTTGACTGTGTAAACGCTGTGTCGGCCGACATTGCCATGGAATTGGCCCCTGTTCTGGCCGCCTTGAATACTGCCGCCGGCGCCGGTACGACTATCGTAGGGATGAACTACTACAATCCCTACCTGGCGTCCTGGTTGGACGGACCCGCAGGCGAGGTGCTTGCGGTGCAGTCGAAGGATGCTGCCATTGTCTTTACAGATATGCTGACAACGACTTATGCAACCGCAGGCGTGCCCATGGCTGATGTGGCTGCTGCATTCGAGTCGAACAACTTCGCAGAAATGGCACCGCCACCCGATGAACTCCTGCCTGTCGCCGTAGCGAACATCTGCGCGTATACCTACATGTGTGATACGGATCCGCTGGGACCCGATATCCATGCCAATCGCGCCGGATACCGGTTGATCGCGGACACTATGGAAGCAATGTTGCCCTGAGGTTCGCCGTTTGGCGGACGCTAAAGTGCAGCATCGCGACCGGGTGAATCAGCTGTTGGCTTGAACCCAGCGCACAATGTCGGCGGTGCCCATGGCACCCGGTTGGCGCGCGACCTCATGACCATTCTTAAACACGACGAGCGTCGGAATACTCCGGATCTGGTATCGCGCCGCCGTGGCCTGATGCTCTTCCGTGTTCAGCTTGGCAAGCCGAAAGGAGGGTTCGAGCTGAGCTGCGGCCTGCTCGTATGCCGGCGCCATCATCTTGCACGGCCCGCACCAGGGTGCCCAGAAGTCCACGACCACTGGAATGTCGTTGCGACTGATGTGCGTCTGGAAATTTGCGTCTGAGAGCTCGATCGGACGTCCGCCAAAAAGCGCTTGCTTGCATTTTCCGCAGTTCGGATTCTCGGCGAGACGTGCGGGCGGTATCCGGTTCACCGCAGTGCATTGCGGGCAGGCGATGTGTATTGATTGAGTCATAGGACGATTGGTTGCGAAACAGGTTCTGCGTACTTTGGGGCGCCGCGAAGAAACTCAAGTTGGCTCTCTTAGTTGCCGGCGTGTTCTTCCCTGCGAATGTCGTCCAAAATGGCGAGGTAAGCAGCCACGATGGTTGATTCGAATAGAACGCCTACCAGTCGACCGTCTTCAAGCACGGGTATGCTCTCGCCGACAAGACTCCACTCTTGACCGGCATCCTTGCATCGAGGGACTGCGCGGTTTGAATGACATCCGCAGGACCGTAGAACCGCCTTTCAGGAATCCTGGTGCTGATCAAGCCAACAACCAGGCCGCCTGCGGCCGGAATCCCAAGCGTCATCACTGTCAGCCAGCCACGCCCAAAGGCCGGCTCAGGGCTGCCGCGCGATATGTAGAACAGATCGTTCAGCCACAACACGGATTCAACAAAGCCTACGGCCACGACGCCCACAACCCCGCCGATAACAAGGCCGAGCAGGGTCAGGGTGGAAATTCGCTTTATCATCAAGTGTGGCCGATCGGTTGAGCTGGAAAATTTGTCGAGAAAATGAGAATAACTATAGCAGCATGCTAGACTCGCCCATCGATGGCGGTACCTCAAGAACCCGGTAGGGAGAAAAAAATAATGCGTGTCATCATCTACGCTACTTTGTGTCTGGCCCTGTGGGCGCCAATCGCCCAGTCACAGATCGTTCCCGAGCTGGTGGGCGTCGAAACGATGGGCGAGCCGGGCGAAAACTGGATCATGGGCAAAACGCGCAACGGCGGCTATATATTTGATGCCGACAGCGGTGAGATGCAGGGACTGATCTCGCTCAGTTCGCATACCTCGTCGTTCGAAATCGACACAGCCCGTCGCCAGTTTTACGCACCCGAGTCCTACTACTCGCGTGGTGTTCATGGTGACCGCACCGATGTCGTCACCATTTACGACTTCGACAATCTGTCACCCATCGCAGAAATCGAAATTCCGAAGAAAATCGCCGTCCTCGGGTTTCGCCGCCATGTCGGCATGCTGGGGAACGGACGCCATTTCCTGGTGTTCAACATGACGCCGGCACAGTCGGTCAGTGTTGTCGACGTTGAGAGCCAGACATTTGTTGGTGAGATTTCGACGCCCGGGTGCGCAATGATCATGCCCGTCGCGGAGAACGACTTCCTGATGATTTGCGGTGACGGCACGCTGCAGCTAATCCAGTTGGACGAGCAGGGCAACGAGACCAACCGGGCGCGCAGCAAAGAGTTTTTTGAAGTACTCGAAGATCCGATCTTTGACAGGCCGTTCCCGACCGCAGATGGTTGGTTGCTGATGACCCACGGCGGTCAGGCATACACCGTCACAGTAGACGGCGATGACATTCGCCTCAGCAAGCCCTGGTCCCTGCTCGATGAGGAAGATGCGGAGCAGAAATGGCGAGCAGGTGGCGGCGAATTCGGTGCAATAAACAAGGCGACAGGCCTGTTGTACATACTGATGCACAAGGCTGAGAAGGACTTCACCCACCATGACCCCGGAACAGAAATATGGGTAATGGATATCAATGGGCAGCGCCGTTTGGAACGCATCGAACTCGAAAAGGAAGCGTATGGCTTGTACGTTACGCAATCCAATGAGCCGAAGTTGATCGTGCAAGAAGAAGAGGGCGGTTTACATGTTTACGACGCTATCAAACTGACCCTTGACCGGACAATTGAAGACCCAGGTCCCGGCGCCGCTTTTTTCCAGGGTTTCTAGGTAATGCTCGACCCGATAGTGCTTACCCTGATATCGATCAGCTTTGGGCTGATGTTCCTGCTCGCGTCTGCGCACAAGCTGCGCGCACTCAATACGTTCAGGGCCGTGTTAGCCGATTACCGCGTGATGCCGGCATTTGTCGTGCCAGTTGTGGCCGTCGCGCTGCCCCTGTTTGAAGCCGCACTGGGATTGCTCTGGTTATTTTCGACAATCAATCTCTGGATGCCGACAGTCGCTTTGCTCGTGCTGTACACGGCTGGAATTTCAACAAACCTGGTGCGCGGCCGAGTACACATCAGCTGCGGCTGCGGGTTCGGCCCATCAACGACGACAGACGAAGCATTGTCATGGGGCCTGGTCATGCGCAATGTCATCCTGACTGGCGCGGCGTTGATCACGGCGATGCCAGTCACGTCACGTTCGGCTGGTTTTCTGGACTACGCCACGCTGGTCCTGGCGCTTGTCGTGGTCGTCCTGTTGTTTACTGCGGGCAACCAGCTAATTCGCAACATGGCGGCGATCAACACATGGCGTCGACCGGTGGCACATCATGACTGAGATGCTGTTGGTATCGAATATCGTGTTGTGGGTGCTGGTCGTAGTGCTGGCGCTCGTGGTGCTGGCGCTTGCCCGGCAAGTAGGCATTCTGCATGAGCGCGTCGCGCCGGCAGGTGCGTTACAGCCTACCGAAGGTCCGAAGGTCGGTGAGTTGACGGAAGCCATGCAACTCGAAGATCTGAACGGCACTCCCGTCACGGTCGGTGGCGTTGATGCGGGCGGTCTTGCGACATTCGTACTGTTCATCTCGCCAACTTGTCCCGTCTGCAAATCGCTTGTGCCAACGGCGAAGTCACTGGCGAAGAAAGAGTCGGCAAGAATGCGCTTGTTGTTTGCCAGCGATGGCGACAAGCGCGAGCAGCACGTCGCTTACGCGCAAGACCTGCAGCTCGACGATTATCCTTACGTATTGTCGCAAGAATTCGGCATGGCATACCACGTCAGCAAATTGCCTTTCGCTCTGCTAATCGGTGCCGACGGCAGTTTGCAGAGCAAGGGTCTCGTTAACACGCGTGAACACCTGGAGAGTCTCATCGAGGCGATGGATTCCGGGATTGCAACATTACAAGACTACGTCAGCCTGGTGGCCGACAGTCATTCAGACAGTCATTCAAATGTGGAAACAGCGGTGAAGGAACAAAGTCTATGACCTCTCCAGACCTCATCGAAAAGGGTTACTACTGGCTTGACGAAAAGGCGCGCGACACTGCGCGTCTGCTGGCGCGTCGAGTTTCTCGACGCAGCTTTATCGGCCGGCTTGGCGCCATGTTGGCCGGCGCCGCGATGCTGCCATTGCTGCCTGTCGCGCGTGCATTCGCACAAGAAACAGAATTGAAGGAAATCGGTGACCCGCAGACCTGCGAATACTGGCGTTACTGTGCGCTTGGCGGGACGCTGTGTTCATGTTGTGGTGGAACGCATAAGACCTGTCCACCAGGCGCCGAGCCATCACCCATCACCTGGGTTGGCACTTGCCGCAATCCCGTTGATGACAAGGACTACCTGATCTCGTACAACGACTGCTGTGGCAAGGCTGTATGCGCACGTTGCGGATGTGGAAACGCCGAGCGGGATCGCCCGGTGTACTACGCCAACAACAGCAACAGCATTTTGTGGTGCTTTGGCACCGAACACCGTACGTATCATTGCACGGTTGCAGTCGTGCTGGGCGAGGCCGCGGATAGCAACTGATGCGGCTTGCGACGCTGCTCCTTGTGCTGGTGGCTTTGCCGCTGCCGGCAGCCAGCGCCGACGAGGAAGTGCGCGCTAACTACCTGCTTGCTTGTCGAGGTTGTCACCTGGCTGACGGATCCGGCGTGCCACCCGAAGTTCCAAGCCTGAAGAACACGCTGAGCCAGTTCACTGCAAGTCCGGAGGGCCGCAGCTATCTTGTGCGTGTGCCTGGCGCGTCACAGTCGCGTCTCAACGACGCGCAGCTTGCTGAGGTTATCAACTGGGTACTGACGGAATTTAACGCAGACACGCTACCAGATGCGTTCGTGCCCTTTACGGCGAGTGAAGTTACCCTGGCGAGAAAACAGATCCTTGCCGATCCCGTGAGATTGCGATTAAGCCTGGCCGAAGGCTCAGCGCTCGAGTAGATGCTCGTAACGCTGGTCGGTCAGCGTTTCCAGGAATGCCACCAACTGCGACACGCGTCTTTCGGTCAGGGGCTGACCTTCCCGCAGTAGTTCCAAGTCGACAGTTTGCGGTACTTCGGCCGCGCCCCATGGCTGGTTGGTTTCGGGGTTGGTGCGGCTTTCTTCGGAGATCAGCAGGAAACGGTTGTAGAAGACGATCGCGGTTTCCAATTCCTTGAATACACCGTTGTGCATGTATGGGCCCGTTATCGCAACATTGCGTAAGCTTGGTACGCGAAAGCGCCCGGATTGCGCTTTGTCGTTGACTCGTGGGTTCTGCAGCAGACCTTTGTCGACATGATCTTCGCCCAGTCCATTCTTACCGCGAAGCTCTGAATTTATCGGCACGCCGATATTGTGATAGCGATGGTTTGTGAATAACTCGCTGGGACGGTGCTCGCGCCGATCGAGAAGGTGGCAGCGGTTGCAGTTAATCAACTCTGAGAAAAACAGGATGCGCCCGAGTTCCTCTTCTTTGTCCAGTGAGAGTTCGCCGCGAAGATAGCGATCGTACTTCGAGTCGAACGGTGAAAATTCCGCAGTGTTTTCAAATGCGGCAATGGCCGTCGCGACAGAAATCTGTGCCTGTTCGGGCGTATCCAGGGACGCTGCACCCATCAGTTCTTCGAACGCGGCGGCATAGCCGGGGATAGCGCGCATGCTTTTGCGTACTGCATCGGCGTTGGGCAGTGCCATTTCAATAGGGTTGAGTATGGGTTCCTGTGCCTGCTCGATCATGGTTGCCGCGCGGCCATCGACGAAAAAGCCGCCGACGTGCTCTCCATCGACATTCCGATGGAAGTCCGGTGTTAATGACACGTAGCTCAACGAGGGCGCATTGCGATCACCCAGCGATACGCCGTCATCGCCCAGTGACGCTGCGCCGGCGACGCCGTTGTCCCTGGCATCCGAAAACGCCCGTGACGGATCGTGACAGGACGAACAAGACTGTTTCCCGTTCGCCGACAGTCGTGCATCGAAAAACAATGCGCGCCCAAGCTCAGCCAGATCGCTGCTGGCAGGATTCGCCAACGCCAGGCTTGCAGTGGCGAGTACAACGGCAAAGATCCCACCCTGTACCTGCAATGTCGGCTTTCGAATCAGCGTCATGCCGTTGATCGTATTGCGAGAGGGGTGACATTATCAATCTCAAGCGGTAAATCTACGTATAGAATGATTTACTAAATTAGGTAAAGCTAATATATAGAAGATGGCGCGCTTGATCGAGCAGCCTCGAGCAGGAGATGAACATGAAGTTCGGCACACGCTGGCCCCCGGTACCGGCCGGTATACTCATAGGAATCAGTATGTTATTGGCTTTCGTCGTTGCCGGCAGGGGTATAGGCGCGAGCGGGGCAATGACGCGCTTCGTCGCCTGGGTGCAGCATGGCCTGTTCCCGGCTGCCACCGAGCAAAGTGCCTACTTTGGCAAATATTTCGCCGACGGAGCGCATCCGCTGAACGACTATGTCGTGTTTCTTTTGGTGGGCTTGCTTATCGGGAGTTTTGTCGCTGCCTGGCTTAGTGGGGAGCTTCGTGTCGAAGTCCTGCGCGGGCCGCGAAGTTCAATCGCGTACCGCCTTGTGCTCGCACTGGCAGGTGGTGTGCTGGCCGGGTTTGCGGCTCGCCTGGCACGCGGCTGCACGAGCGGGCAGGGGCTGGTCGGTGGTGCTGAGCTTTCTGTCGGTGCCTGGGTCTTTCTGATGTGCATTTTTGTTGGTGGCTGGATGGCCGCCTGGTTTGTGAGAAAACAATGGATATGATCGCACCGCTCGCCAAGACGGGCATGATCTCGTCCTCTCTCAATCTCTGGTTGGCTGTGCCAATCGGTTTCGTATTCGGGTTTGCTCTGTTTCATGCCGGGTTCACCGATAGCCGCCGCATCGCATGGGCGTTCTATTTCAAGGACGTCGGTGTTCCCGTCGTCATGTTCTCGGCCATTGCAACCGGCATGCTCGGTCTGTGGGGGCTGAGCCTGATCGGGTTTCTGGATATTTCGATGGTCTATATGCTGCCGACGTTCCTGCTGCCAATGGCCGTCGGCGGATTGATATTTGGTCTCGGGATGGTAATCGGTGGCTACTGCCCTGGAACAGCAGCCGCATCGATCGCAACCGGCAAGATTGACGCAGTGGTTTTCATCGTTGGATTCCTTGTTGGTAGCCTGGTTTTCGGTGATTTCTTCCCCGTGTGGGGGGATTTCTACAACAGCAATTACATGGGTGCATACCGCCTTGATCAATGGCTTGGCATAGGGCTCGGCACGACGGTCTTGTTGGTCGTACTGATCGCGGTGGGTGGTACGATCTTCATGCGCTTTGTGCAAAACAAAGTCTGGCCGTCGACCGAAACGGATCCACAAGAGAAGCAGGTCGTGAAATTGCAGGGCGCACTGATCGCGGTAGCAGTCACGATTGGATTCGTTTTCGCATTCTTCCCCAGCGAAAGGTTCATTGACGACCATGTCGAGACGCCTTACTACATCGTGCCGAAAACAACTGTCATGCCGGGAAACAGCGAATGAAACGACGTGAATTCATCAAAGTATCCAGCCTGCTTGGCGCAAGTGCCACGGTGTCTCCGACCTTCCTGCTGGGGGGGTGTGTGGCGGCGCCTTTGCCCGGCACAGGCGTCGTCAGCAAGACGCCTACTGTTTGCGACATGTGTTTCTGGAAGTGCGCGGGCGACGTTTACAAAGAAGATGATGAGCTGTGGAAGATCACCGGCAATGCAGAAGACCTGCACAGCGGTGGACGACTGTGCACGCGCGGCACCGGTGGTCCAGGTGCCTACCTCGATCCTGATCGACTGAAGAAACCGCTCATGCGGGTCACGGTCGATGGTCGCCAGACGTTCAAGGAAGTTTCGTGGGACGAGGCGCTGAATTTCATCAGTGAGAAAATGCAGTCGATCGCCGAGACCGCAGGGCCTGAAAGAATGCTGATGCTGAACCACGGCGCAGGCAGCAGTCATTTTCTGCATTTGTTGCGTGCGTATGGTTCGAACAGCCATGCCGAACCTGCGTTCGCGCAATGCCGTGGTCCGCGCGATGTCGGTTTCAGACTGACGGTTGGCGAGTCGGCAAGTTCTCCCGAACGCACGGACATGGCGAATGCGAAATGCATTGTGTTACTGGGCTCGCATATCGGTGAGAACCTGCACAATGCACAAGTACAGACATTGGCCGAGGCGATCAACAAGGATGTCACGCTGATAACGGTCGATCCGCGCTTCTCGGTCCCGGCCGGTAAATCCAAGTACTGGTTGCCGATCAAACCGGGTACCGACATCGCACTATTGCTCGCATGGATGAACGTGCTGATCAGTGAAGATTTGTGCGATACAGATTATCTTGAGCGCTATGCCATCGGTTTCGAGCAACTGGCCGAGCACGTTCGGGATTACACGCCTGAGTGGGTATATCTTGAGACCGGTATCCGTCCTGAGGTGATTCGCGAGACGGCGCGGGAGATGGCGAAGGCGTCACCCGCGACGATAGTCCACCCCGGGCGCCATGCGGTTTGGTATGGCGATGATACCCAGCGCAGCCGGGCCATTGCGATGCTCAATGCATTGCTGGGGTCCTGGAATCGAAAGGGCGGCTTCTATATCCCGGAAAAGATCGATCTTCCCGCCTACCCATTGCCGGCTTATCCGAAGCCCAAAGCGACGACAGCTGACGCCTACCCGGGCAAGTGGCCGTTTGCGAGCCAGGGTGTCACGAATGGGGTCATCGACGCATCGGTCGGCGAGGATGCATTCTTCAAGGGCTGGCTGGTTTATGGCACTAACCTGCCGCAGACGATCCCGGCTGTGGAGGCGAAGCTGAAAGCGGCAGCCGATTCGCTCGACTTATTGGTCGTGGTGGAGACCATGCCCTCGGAAATGACCGGGTACGCAGACGTCATCCTGCCTGAGTGCACATACCTGGAGCGTTACGACGAATTGCGAAACTCCGGTGAGCGACATCCCTCTCTGGCGTTACGGATGCCGGCCTTCGAGCCAAAATACGAGAGCAAGCCAGGTTGGTGGATCGCCAAACAACTTGGTCACCGTCTTGGGCTGGATGAATATTTTCCCTGGGAAGATTTCTCCGAGAAACTCGACTGGCAGCTCAAGCAGGTGGGCAGCTCGCTTGAAGAAATGCAGAAAATCGGGGTGAAGAATTTCCCACGCAAGTATCCCTTGTATTTCAAGGAGGGACAGCGCGTTCAGTTCGGCACGCCGAGTCGCAAGATCGAACTTTATTCGCAGCAGCTGGAGGAGAAGGGTTTCGACCCTATGCCGGTCTACACGCCGCCTGATCCTGTGCCGAGGGGCTATTACCGGCTCAACTATGGCCGCATGCCGGCCCATACGTTTGGCAAGACCACCAACAACCCGCTGCTGTTCCAGCTCGCACCGGAGAATCAGTTGTGGGTGAACCCGCTTGTCGCAAACGAGTGGGCAATTGAAAATGCCGAGTACGTGCGGCTGGCAAGCCCAAACGGGGTAATCAGCAACAAGATCAGGGTACGCGTCACTGAGCGAATCGGACCGGACTCAGTGTTCATGGCGCATGGTTTTGGCCACAAATCCAAGCGTATGCGATTGACCGCCGGAGTTGGTGCCGATGATTCGGAATTGATGAGCAACATAAAGATTGATCCGATCATGGGCGGCACCGGGATGCGTGCGAATTTCGTCACGTTCGTCAAAGAGCAGGCCTGAGGAGATTATCGATGACAACCTATGCCATGGTGATCGATACCAGGACCTGCATCGGCTGCGGCGACTGCGTTGTTGCCTGCAAGACCGAGAATAAAGTGCCGGATGGTCTGAATCGGGATTGGGTTGTGGAGGCGACCAGTGGCACCTACCCGAACCTGAAGACGGAGTTTCGTTCCGAGCGCTGCAATCACTGCTCTAATGCAACTTGCGTGACACTGTGTCCCACAGGCGCAAGTCATCACTGGAATGATACGAACATCGTGCTGGTCGACGCGGAAAAATGCACGGGTTGTAAAGCGTGCATCGCCGCTTGTCCTTACGATGCGCGTCTTGTCATGCACCCGGATGGCTACATCGACAAATGCACCTTCTGTCATCATCGCGTTGACAAGGGCCTGGATCCAGCCTGCGTGTCGAGTTGCCCGACGCGCTGCATGCATTTCGGTTCACTCGACGATCCGCACAGCAAGGTGAACCATTTATTAAAGACGCGCGAGCACAAAGTGCTTGTTCCGGAAACGGGCAATGATCCCAATGTCTACTACTTGATTTAAGGCCACAACAGAATGTCGGAAGAACTACTCGTTACCGCGAGAAGCAACGCGCTGATTGATCCCAGCTTGCATATCTGGACCTGGGAAGTGGCGATGTACCTGTTCATGGGTGGGCTAACGGCAGGCATCATGGTCTTTGCCGCCTTGATGACAGTGCGAGACAAGGATCAGGTGGCCCCCTTTGCCACTACTCGCCTGGCGCTCCTTGCGCCCATCGTCTTGTCGATCGGTATGACAACCTTGTTTCTCGATTTGGAACACAAACTTTTTGTATACCGGTTTTACACGTCATTCCAGATTACATCCCCGATGTCATGGGGCGCCTGGATTCTGATCGTCGTATACCCGATATCGGTACTGCAAATTCTGTCGACCGTTCGAACCGGGTACCCGTCTTTCGCGGCAACTATCGACAGGTTGGTGATTGGGCGGCTGATCACGGACTGGTGTGAGCGCAACCGCAGGAAGATCGCGTTTTCGGTTATTCCTTTCGCCGTGGCGCTGGGCATCTATACGGGTATTCTGCTCAGTGCTTTCGGTGCCAGGCCATTCTGGAATTCCGGCGTGCTGGGACTGCTGTTCCTGGTCTCGGGCTTGTCTACGGCCGCAGCGCTGGTGGTGCTCATCGCGCGGCAAAAGAGCGAGAAGGAATTATTTACCGGCCTGGACCTGGTGCTGATTTTCGCCGAGATCGCCCTGGTCGCGCTATCCCTGATTAGCCTGGCGTCGGGGTCGGGCCAGCATATCGATGCACTGCAAAGCGTCATGGGCGGTGCCTATACATTCGAATTCTGGGTCCTGTTCGTTGGCATCGGACTGCTAATTCCCGCGCTGCTGGAAATCCTGGAGATGGCGGGCATCAGTAAGTCGCTGGCAATGCTCGCACCCGTATTGGTGCTCATTGGCGGCTACGCTCTGCGGCAGGTGGTTCTGGATGCCGGCCAGGAGAGCACCTGGACAAACTACGCGACGCAGTACAATTCAGAATTACTTCAACGATTGCCGGAAACAGATTAAGATCTCGTTCGACAATATATTTCGAGGTCCGGAGCCTGGTGAATAAATACTCAAAAGTGACACTGCTTGCACTGTCGGTCGCGCTTGTTTCTGCGTGTAGTGAATCAGGTAAGCGGGAAGTATCCCTGACCGATATCGCACAGGCGGCTGCACGGCAGGACGATCGCACGAGCGTCGAGGAACTGGCCGGTTGGCTGGTCGAAGGACGGGCAGATTTCAAGCTCATTGATGTCCGTATGCCCGAAGACTTTGAGAGCGGCAGCATTGGCGATGCAGAGAACATCCCCATTACACAACTCGTGGCGCCAGACGTACTGTCAGGCTTGCCGGCCGATCGCATGGTCATCGTGTACTCCAATGGTTCCGAGAATGCAGCCAAGGCGGCAGTTATGTTGCGGCTGTCCGGGATTGATGCGCATTTACTGACAGGAGGCTACAACGCCTGGCAAAGCCGCATCCTCAATCCGGATATATCGGCAGACGAACTCGATGGTGAGAGCCTGGAAGTTTCGGTGCAACGTGCCTTGAGCTGCTATTTCGTCGGTGAGCGCTCCGGTCTCGGTGCCAAGCGGCAGGAAGAGGACAGCAAACCTTTTGTTCCGCCTGTATTTACAGAAGATGAAGAATTGCTGGCGCCACCGCCTGCAGCAGGAGATGAGTCCTGCTAGCGACTAGGGTTGGGCCTCGTCGTTCTGTGCATCGGCTGGAATCAAGGCGTTCAGTATCACTTTCATTTCGTCGGTGTTGAAGGGTCGCTGGCCGGCAAAAGGCGTCCTGCCACCCAGTGTGTTACCGATGTTTGTCCAGGCGTCCGCAGCCAGGCCGTCATCCAGAATCGGTGCGACAGGATAGAATTTTATTTGGCCTGCGATGTCCGTGAGCATGCCCTGACCCAGGCCCAGTGCCTCGCTGGAACGATGGCATGATTCGCAGGATCGCGATTTTCCGGTTGTGTGGGGCGACAGCGGCGCAAACATCCGAACAAACTTGGGCTCGTCCAGGTCCGGGTGATCAACCGTCATGATCATCCCCGGTACAAACAATTCAATCTGCTGACTTTCATTGACGCCAAGAGCCGGCAACGCGTTACGAACATTCCATCGCCTGTCGCTCCAGCGACCGGGTGTGAGCTTACGCTCGACATGGTCCCACTGTTCGCCATCGGCCTCATATTGCATGTGACAGCCGAAACATTGCGGCGCCCACTGGCTATGGCAAGAAGCGCAGGTCAGCTTGTCGTGGTCCTGGTCTTGCGCATGATAAACAGGATTCGCGGCCGGGATCTGCAACACCTTGCCTGTGTTCTTGGTGTGGAGCCATGCACCGTCGGCTCGAAGTTCAACCTGCCATAACGGGGTCGCATTTTTTTTGGTCGTGAAAAAAACAGTTTCGTCGTCGACCGCAAACGGGATGCGCTGCTTGATACTGGTCAGCGAGGCGGGCCAGTCTGTCATGCCGATTTTGCGGCTTTGATTGTCATGACAGTCGGCACAGGAAATATCCACGGCCTCACGTTGGTGGCGAGCATCGCCCGCACTGCCCATCAGGCCGACGCTTGTATGACAGTCGATACAACTCATTCCGGCCAGGTAATGTGCGTCTTCGGACATGCGCTCGATGTGTCGGCCATCCGGCAGTCGCAGGCCGGGGCTGTCGTCGGCCCTGGTCGCAGCATCGATCTCTGCCAGCCCGGCATAGCTCAGTGAGATTCTCCCGGATCGGGAGTGACAACCAAAACAACGTGCGTCAGAGACTCGGGCTGTCAATGCGGGATGCGCGTCTTCCGGGTACTCGCTAATGTGGCATGCGAGACAGCCACCACCACGATCCCACATCAGGTCGTGACGGTGCTCGGTCTTCATTTGACCAATGTGGCAACTGGCACATTGCTTGCGCAACATCGAGTCCGCAACGGTGTGCCCGAGATCCTGCAGACTATGAGCTTGATTTGGCCCAGGCGATTCGTCCAGCGCCTGCCGTGTGACCTGGACCATGCCGTGCCCCGTATGCATCATGTTTTCTGCAACCGAGGAAACCCTGTCGGAATGACAACCGCCGCAGGCGCGTTGGGCGTTTTTGAGTTCACCAGGAAAAGCGATCAGGCCATCGTGTGCATCATCTTCGAGAGGTGCCGCATTGCTACCGGCATGGCAGGTTACGCAGCTGTCGGGAGCAAATGAATGTGCCGTGCCAAAGCCAGCCTGTTTGTCGGCATGGCATGTCACGCAGGTGCTGCCCGCAGTCTCTCCTTGCTGTGCGAACAGGGTGGTCGCACAGGATAAAGACAATACGAAGAGCAGACAGAATCGAATAACGATAATGTCACCTGGTCTTATGGTGTATACCAAATCGGCGAAGTATACGCGCGCTCCTGGTGGGTGGTCCTGGCACCTTCAGGCAGCTCGACCCCAAATCGGAATGCGTCGTACACGACCCAGCGTGGTGTCGGAATCTCGAGCACCCGGGCGTAGTAAAACGCACGTTGATCGGCGTCGAAGTCCGGGTCCGTCCATACGATGCCAAGCTCGGATGCACCAATCGTGTTGGTCCAGTTCGCAGCTTTTATATCCACCGTATTGCCAACAAGCGGCAGCACGCCATTCGCGTCCAACTCGCGTCCGGCAGACCACGCAACGTCATAGACTTTCTCGTGCGTTTTTCCTTTGGCATCCAGCCAGCCTTTCACGATCTGGATGCGGTCAAGATTTGCACCGATAGGATCGCGCAACGCGTAGACCATGAAGGTCGGCGCAGTGTCGCCAGAGGCTGCAGTCAGGTCACCGCCCATAGGCACGCCCTTCTCATAGCCACGGAAGGCCGGCTGTCGGCTATTGAGGTCGTCCATGGTGTAGTCCCAGCCACCGAAAAACCGAACCATCAGCCGGGTACCGGTGCTCGCATACACTTCCTTACGGTCCATCGCGTCCCAGATCGCCTCACGCGTATTGTCTGTTGCCCATACCGCAGCAAGGCCCGAGGAAACGGTCTCGTAACCCTCGAAGGTTCCGAACTCGGTCTTGGTAAACGGGTGCATCATGCGATCGGGAGACGGCTCACCACCCGAGTGCTTGCCGAAGAAGTTGTCTTCTTCTACAGCAGCAAGGCCCGTATGGCTGTCCGTTGAACCCACTTGCCCGAACTTGTAAGGGTTAGTGCCAAATTTTTCCTCGAGCAACAGCCCGTTCTTAAGCGCTTCACGAGCGTATTCGGTGGCCAGCATGTCCGGCGTCTTGCTCGCGCTCAAGTCGAGATTGCCCGCATCCCAGGTTTCATAGTCGGCGAAGGCATCGTCGGGTGAGAGCAGCGGATGTGCCTCACCATCGCCTTTGATCTGGGTAACCTCATACATGCGTTCCCAGCGCGCGCGCTTGGTCACGTATTCCTTGTCAAGTTTGCGGCCCGTGTACTGCTTGTCGACCGGGAACATCAGGCCGTTCGACAGGTTGCCATTGTGGGCGAGTGCGAGCGCCGAACCACCGGTCTTCGCCTCGTAGGTCTCGAGGTATTTGTAAAGATCGAGTGGGTCAGTACTACCAACCGGCGCTTGCGTTGTGTAGGGCACGACCAGTCCTGCTTTGTCGGCCCCGTCCCGGAAGATCACGTTGCGGTGCAGGTTGTTGCCGGCAACCAGGGAGGTCCATTCGAAACCTATCAAGGCTGTGAAACGGCCTGGTTCGTTGTAAGCCTCGGCCGTATCGACGACATGTTCCCAGATCGTTTTGTATTTCTTGGAGCCGGGCGAATAAGGGGCAAGTAGCGCCGGCGGGATATCGCCTTGTGAAAATTGCCCGATGAGATCCAGCGCAGCGGCAACAGCAGCATCCCCTCCCTCTTCAAGGCCGGCATGCCAGCGTCGTCCCTCTTCGAACGAGAGAATATTGGGATCGCCAGCCGCCAGGTCCTGTACGAAACCCATTGCGTCGGAATGATCGGCGACGACCAGCCAGTCTAGCGGCCTGGAGAGTTTGACGGGCTGTCCGGTCGACGAGACGACCTCTTCGCCACGAGCGAATTGATAGGCTTCAGCGATTCCCAGTCTCGCGCCGAACAACCCGGCATCGACGGACATTGCCGTGTGCAAATGCGTATCGCCCCAAAGTGGTCGACTGGGGAATACTCGTTGGGCATAAGGCGAGTAGGCCTTGCCCGGATAGAGGTCAGACAGGGACTCTTCCGACGGAGTTATCTGTGCTGACGCGGGGCTGGCCAGCGCGAGTAGTGCAGTGCTAACGACAAGGAATCTGAACACATTCATGATGAACTCCGATCGAGGATTAGGGGTTTTTGGCAAGCCAGCCATACTGCAGGTCTCGAATGGTACTCGCATCGCCACGCCAGTTCGCCTCGAGGTCTCGCCAGGTCTGGGCCGCGGCGCTGTCGCCCGCA
>Ga0316190_10001442_pt1 | contig 17159 bp, 11 predicted proteins | sample Eddworburrow2_MG_FD_204929 | JGI IMG/M metagenome (GOLD analysis project Ga0316190, IMG submission 204929) | Coastal sediment microbial communities from Maine, United States - Eddy worm burrow 2 | ecosystem: Environmental > Aquatic > Marine > Coastal > Sediment | place: USA: Maine | collected... | reverse complement strand
GGCGCCATGTTGACGATGACAAACACCGGGTGGGTGAAGTCCCTCTGCTTCAACACCTTGAGCAGGGAGAAGGCGTCGGTCAGCGAGGTGGGCTCCGGGGTGATGGTCATGATGGTGTAGGGGGCCGCCTGCAGGAAATTGAGCAGGGGCTCGCTGATGCCGGCCGCGGTATCGATCAGCAGGTAATCGAAACGACTGGAGAGCCTTTTGAGCGCGGTCAGCAGCCGTTTCTGCTGATTCTTATTCAGGGAGACGAACTCCATGATGCCGGAGGCGGCGGGGATGATCTCCAGCCCACCGGGCCCCTGCAGCAGGATCTCCTCAATCTTCTTCTCTCCGCTGAGCAGGTGTTCCAGGGTGTAGTCGGGTGTGAGTCCCAGCAGGATATTGATATTGGCCAGGCTGGTGTCGGCGTCAAAAACACAGACCCTTTTGCCCTGAGCGGCCAGGGAGATGCCCAGGTTAGCGGTGATGTTGGTCTTGCCGACACCGCCCTTGCCGCTGGTCACGGCGATGACCCTGGCGCCAGCGTTTTCGGTGGTTAGACCGGCCTCGGTGCCCATGGATTCGGCGGCAATCAATGCGTTTGTGGAGGCCCTGGCGCTCATTAGGTTGTCAGATTAGTTGACATCCGTTGAAAGATGCAGAACAATTGATAAATAAATTCGACATATCATTGAGTTATGTCGCTTTTCTACTACAATTCATTAACTATGGGCGCACCCTCTAAAAAGAACGCCATGAGCCTTGAAACGGGAAAGCTTCCCTCTATTCCCCAGGTATTGCTCAAATTAATCGAAGCGTGCCACAAAGTCGATGTCAGTTTTGAAGAGCTTTCCAGCATCATACAACAGGATGCTGCCCTAAGCGCCAAGATTATCTCAGTCGGAAATTCCCCGGTATATGCCCAATGGCGGGGCATCAAGGATTTCAATCGGCTGCTGGTGGTGCTGGGTCTCGGCACTATCAAAAGCATTGCCATTACCTCGGCCGTACATCAGTTCTTTTCCCAGTTTGACGGGGAAACGGATCGCGTTATGCGTGGCTTCTGGCGAGGCTCGTTGGCCTGCGCCTATAGTGCCAAGGCCCTGGCGCGGCTGACGGGTTATGAGTCGGAGGATGAGGCCTACCTGGCTGGCTTGCTGCATAAGATTGGACAATTGGTGCTGCTGCATCAATCCCCGGAGGAATACACCCAGATCCTGTTGAGTGAGGGATTTGATGCCGACCTGGATGCCAAGGAGCGGGAGCTGTTTGGCACCACCGGTGCCGAGGTGGGCGCCATGCTGATTGATAACTGGGGCCTCGACTCATTTCTCAGTGATGCCGTGCTGTTTCAGCGTGAACCGGCTGAATCCATACTGGACACGCCGCGCCTGGTAAAACTGATCAATTTTGCCCACAAGCTGGCGCAGCGGAGTGAGTCCCAGGAGAAGCTGTTTGAAGAGGCGGACCTGCTCTTTGGTCTTAGTCAGGCGCTGTTGGAGGATCTCTTCGACGATGTGGATGCCCAGGTGCAGCAGTCGGCCAAGGCCATGGGGATTTCTCTCGATGTGGAAAAAAGCCGGGAGGATGAGGCCACGGCTGCAGAGAAGGCAGACAGTGAACGGGTCAGGCTGGAACTGGCGAAGCAGGTGCGCAACATCGCTCTGCTTGGTGGGGTGCGGGGACAGCTAGGGGATGAAGGGGATCTGGACAGTACCATTCAGGTGATCCTCCAGGATTTGAATATTCTTTTTTCCCTGCCACGCAGTCTCTGTTTTCTCTATGCGCCAGATGAAGGCCGATTGAACATGGTCGGCACCAATTTTTCCTCCCAGGATGTGCAGCGGGAATTCAGCATCTCCCTGGAAGCGGGCCGTAGTCTGGTGGCGGATGTATTGCTGCAGTCTACGCCCTTGTCTTCCTATGATGATGCGGGCTCACAAAGGTCATCGGTGGTGGATCACCAGTTGGTGAAGCTGTTGGCTGAGGATGGCATGCTCTGTATTCCCCTGCTGGCTGACGAGGAAAAGGTCGGCGTGCTGGTTGCGGCGGTAGGGGAGGAGCGCTTCCCTGAGTTATGGAACCACTACGCCTTGATGAGCTATTTTTCAGGCGAGGCGGCACGGGCTGTGCGTAGACGTTATCAGGCCACCCATGAGCGCCAGCAATTGCTGGAGACTGAGCGTACTCAGCAGTTGGTGCATACGCGAAAGCTGGTTCATGAGGCAAATAACCCGCTAGGTATCATCAATAATTATCTTGAAATCCTCTCTGCCAAGCTAGGCGAGGATCAGACCACTCAATTTCAGTTTGGTATCCTGAAAGAGGAGATAGAGCGTGTGGCCGGCATTCTGCTGCGCATGCGCGACATACCCAAGTCAGAAGAGGTGCCCCAGGGGGAGGTAGACCTGAATGGCGTCATCTTGGATCTTGTCTCAATCTTCCGGTCATCTCTCTTTACCACCCACGCCATTAAAGAAGAGCTCAAGCTGGACGACTCCATGCCGCCCTTGCTGAGCAACCGAAATAGCCTCAAGCAGGTGCTGACCAACCTAATTAAGAATGCAGTGGAGGCCATGCCGGATGGGGGATCTATTTCCATTGCGACCCGTGGCCAGATAAATGTTGATGGCAAGCTGTATGTGGAATTAACCATTGCCGATAGTGGCCCTGGCATGCCGGATGAGATTATGCCGCATCTATTCAGTCCGGTGACCAGTAGTAAGGGTAAAGGGCACTCGGGCTTGGGGCTTACTATTGTTAAAAAATTAATCACAGACCTGCGAGGAACCATTAGTTGCAGGTCAATCAAAAACGAAGGAACGGAGTTTCGTATTTTGCTGCCGTTTAAAAAAAAGGGAAATTAACGGCATTTAAGGCGAATACGTAGAGGCTGACAGGTGACTGAGAACCGTTTCCACGATAAGCGGAAGAAAACGGACGATAATTTGCAGGAGGCATACAAGAAGGCCAACCTACTGGTTGTCGATGATGAGCCACTCATGTGTCGCAGCCTGAAGGAGTTGCTGGAGCTGAATGGCTTTGACTGCCAGATGGCTATCGGTGGTGAAGAGGCCATCCTGCGCGTGCAGCAGCAGCAATTTGATTTGATTCTTCTTGATCTTAATATGCCCGGGGTTGATGGCCATCAGGTCATGGACTATGTGAAGGAGTACCATCTTCATACCGATGTTATCGTGGTCAGTGGAGAGACCACTTTTGATGAGGCGGCATGGGCGCTGCATAAGGGAGCCAATGATTTCATACGCAAACCCTATGCCGCGGCTGAGTTGCTGCACTCAGTTAAAAAGTGTCTGCGTAAGCGACATCTTGAGCAGGAAAATCAACGCATACAGTCCTGCTTAGCCGAATCTGAACGGCGTCATCGTTTCTTCGTCAATAACTCACCCGACATTATCTATATGCTCGATACGCGGGGGCGTTTTAATTTTGTTAATGACCGGGCGCTGCAGTTGCTGGGTTACAGCAGGGAAGAGCTGATTGGCCTGCATTATTCTGAAATTGTTTATGCCGAAGATGTTGATAAGGCCCGCTTGGTGTTTGATGCCCACCGAACAGGGCGGCGTGCGGTTCAGGATGTGGAATTACGCCTGGAGCGAAAGCCCAAGAGCGATGCGTTGGGGCCTGCCTTTGGTTCACGGATGCTTACCGTAGAACTTAATGCCATGGGTGCATATGAGTCGATTGAGGCCTATCCCGGCAAACGCTTTGTGGGTACCTATGGTGTTATCCGTGATATCTCCGAACGAAAGCGTGCAGAGGAGATTATTAATCACCAGCTCTATCATGATGTGCTGACCTCGCTTCCCAATCGAGCGCTGTTCTGGGACCGGCTTGAAGTGGCGCTGTGCCGTGCCAAACGCAATCATCAAATGCTGGCGGTGATGTTTCTTGACCTGGATGGATTTAAGGTTGTGAATGATTCACTGGGTCATCTCACCGGAGACGAACTGTTACAGGCGGTGGCGATGCGTCTTCGTGCCTGCATGCGTGAGGGTGATACCCTGGCGCGTGCCGGTGGCGATGAGTTCAATCTGCTGCTGCCTGAGATCAATTGCCGGGAAGATGCGGCGGCAATTGCAGAGAAGCTCATAGACAATCTGAAATACCCCATCACCCTGGGTGGGCATGAAATTTGTGTGGGACTCAGTATCGGTATCGCCCTGTACCCTGATGATGGGGTCAATATGGAGGTGCTCATACGTCATGCCGATATGGCCATGTATCATATTAAGGCCCGTGGTAAGAATGGTTATGAATTCTTCTCGGATAACATGCTGGCACGGGTCTCCAAGCATTTCTCCATAGAAAGTGGCTTGCGCCATGCCTTGGAGGACAACCAGTTCGCGCTTTATTACCAACCTCAATATGCTACGGATAGTGGAAGCATTGTTGGGGTTGAGGCGTTGATCCGCTGGAACCACCCACAAGAGGGCCTGATCTCGCCGGCTGATTTTATCCCGCTGGCAGAAGAGACCGGCCTTATATCCGATATTGGTGAATGGGTGCTGCGTGAGGCCTGTGCTGAATATAGCCGCTGGCAACATGCAGGGATGCCCAATATACGAATGGCGGTAAATCTGTCGGCAGCCCAATTATATCGGGCGGATTTCGTTGAGAATGTGTTGGCCCTGCTGCAGGAACATGACATGCCGGGTGACTGCCTGGAGCTTGAGATTACCGAAAATATGCTGATGCAGGATATGGAGCACATGGTGCAGAAGTTGAAACTGCTTGCCAAGCATGGGATTCGGATATCGGTGGATGATTTTGGCACCGGCTATTCATCACTGGGTTATTTGCAGGCCCTGCCTTTGCATACATTGAAAATGGATCGCTCCTTTGTCAGCCATATAGAGGCCGTGGATGAGCAGCACTCTATTGTGACTGCCATTGTGACCATGGCCAAAGAACTGGGGCTGAACATTATTGCTGAGGGCGTTGAGACTGAGGTGCAGCTAGAGTATCTGCGTTCCATAGGTTGCCCCGAGGTGCAGGGTTTTCTATTTGCGAAGCCCATGTCGGCGGAAAATATTCAACCACTGCTTATTGGCGGAACCGCCCAAAGAATGTACTGTTAGTGTCGTATTAACGGGTCACTGGGTGTCAGTGTCCTGGCGTTACATAATTCATGCAAAGGTTATACGGAGAGGAAAATGGCTAGAGCGAGTGCGAGACATATATTGGTAGATACAGAGGAGCAGTGCACGGCCCTCAAAACAGAGATCGAAGGTGGGGCAGATTTTGCCGAGTTGGCCAAGCAACATTCGAAGTGTCCTTCAGGGGCACAGGGTGGGGAGCTGGGTGAGTTCGGTCGCGGGCAGATGGTGCCTGAATTTGATCAGGTAGTGTTCAGTGCCGAGGTGGGCAAGGTGCAGGGGCCTGTGCAAACCCAGTTTGGTTACCACCTGCTTGAGGTGACAAGCCGCGCTGATTGATCCTTTTTTCCGTTCGGTGGAAGATGGGGGCGTTACGTCAGCGTAATGCCCCCTTTTCGTTGTGTTTTCCCCCTTCCCATGGCGAGACTATTTGGGGCGTCCTAGGTGGATGATCTCACCCAGGGTGGCGTATTCACTGGCCCCCAGGCGCCCCAGGGGGTCAAGCGCTTTGGCATTGACCTTCATGCGACCCTTGGCGTCCTCTGCGCAAACGGCGTCAGCCACATACATTCGATTGATGCGACCAAGGATCAGTGACTGAGGTGCATTGCCAATTTCCTGGACCTCGTAGCATTCACAACCATAGGCTATATGACTGTCGGCCAGGCGAGGCAGCCGGGAGCCCTCGAAGGCCTCAGTGGCAAGCCCCAATCGGTCCACCTCCGAGACATTGGCCGGAAGTGTCGCGGAGCTCTCGTTCAGGTCTTCCAACATCTCCCGGTGGGCGATGTGCACCACGAATTCACGGCGCTGCTCGATATTGACCCGCGTATCCTTGTGACTGCCGTCTGGTTTCTTGCCGACGGAGATCATCAGCAGAGGCGGATCGCTGCATACGGCTGAGAAGTAGGAAAAGGGGGCCAGATTGTAGCTGTGATCGCTATTTTCCGATAGTACCCAGGCGATGGGGCGTGGGATCAGCGTCTGGATCAGGTTGAAGTAAACCTGGCTTGGCGTGAGGTCATGAAAGTCGATCAACATGTTGGGCGAATCCGGGCAGGTGAATCGGGTCTAGTCCTCATTGTTGCCACTGGGCTTGAACAGGCGCTCCAGCTGATCACGGGCATGATTGTTTTCTGGGGGGTTGGAGGTGTCCTCCCCTGAGGGCGTGGTCGCATCCTCGGCAGGGGTGTTACCAAAAAGTGCATCAAGCTCCGTATGGGCCTTATCGGTAGTGCCGGTTTCGGTGGGCTGGAAGGCGTTAGGGCGCAGTTGAAAATAGTTACAAAAGTTGGCGCGCTCCTTCTCCTTTACCACGTCAGCCATGGGTTCATGGCAACCCTGGGCGATCAGTGGGTCAAAGAACTCGCACATGCGGCAGACATAGAGTTCCGCCCGGCAGCTGAGGCAGATGTCATAACGCCCCAGGGGCTGTGGTAGCTCCTCAATGGAGGCCCCACATTTCCAGCATAGGAGTGGTTCGCTCATAGCCAGTTACCTTACACAGAGTGTCGGGAATTGTGCAAGGGTGGTGTGGCTATAGGCTTGTTGCCCCAGGCTATTTCCCCTTGGGTGAAAAGGTCATAAAAACCAACGAGATTTGATCACTCTGCTACATTTAGTTCCTAAAGGTTGCTAGTTGCAGGCCGTTAATTCGTTTGCGAGGGGGACGGTTTCACCAGGACAGAAAAGGTGAGCCAGTTTTTGCGTGGCTTAGTTGGTGTGGTCATTCCGTATTTCCCTCCAGACTGCCGGATGGCATTGGCCATTTTCCGGCGCTGAGTAGCTGGGTTTTCATAGTGAATGTTTTAAATCAGGAGAATAAGCATGGCATGCATTATGGCAGTTGATGATTCAGCCTCTATGCTTCAGATGGTTGCTTTTACCCTCAAGGGCGCAGGGTACGAAGTGGTTGAGGCATCTGATGGCGTACAGGCCCTGAATCTCGCCAAGCAAAAAGCGGTAAACCTGGTGATTACGGATGTGAATATGCCGAATATGGATGGCATTAGCTTGATTAAGGAGTTGCGTGCGCTTCCGACCTACAAGTTTACTCCCCTATTGATGCTGACGACGGAGTCCAGTCCCGAGAAGAAACAAGAAGGCAAGGCGGCAGGTGCTACCGGATGGATAGTGAAGCCGTTTAATCCGGATCAGTTACTGGCCACGGTAAAAAAGGTTCTTGGCTGATCAGTGTCGGCTAGGTTGTTGTTCCTAGGGTAAGGGAGAGTCCAATGTCTATAGACATGGCGCAATTTCATCAGGTCTTCTTTGATGAAAGCTTCGAAGGCCTGGATATTATGGAATCGGGGCTCCTGAATATGGATCCCGGTGACGTCGATCCAGAGCAGATCAATGCCATCTTCCGTGCGGCTCACTCGATCAAGGGTGGCAGCGGGACCTTCGGCTTCATGGATATCTCGAACTTTACCCACGTGATGGAGACCCTGCTGGATGAGATGCGGGATGGGCGCCGTCAGGTTTCCGCGGATGCGGTTAATGTGCTGTTGCGCTCCGTGGATGTGCTGCGTGAGATGTTGAAGGCAACCAGCGAGGGCGGGCAGCTGGATGAGGCGCCTGTGCAGGAGCAAAAGGCGGAACTGGATGCCCTGTTGAGTGGTGAGGAGGTTGCGACTGTTGAGCCGGCAACAGGGGCGGCAGAGCTGCAGCCGGAAGAGGCCCAGCCCACCGGCTGGCATATCGTGTTCCGTCCCCACGCCCACATGATGCGTACCGGCAATGACCCGCTGCGCCTCCTGCGTGAGTTGGCCACCCTGGGCGATCTGGAGCTGGATGCGGATATCGATAGCCTGCCTGAGCTGGCGACCTATGAACCCGAGGACAGCTATCTCAGCTGGGATCTCCGCCTGCATGGGGATGTCGAGAGAGATCAGATCAATGATGTCTTTGACTGGGTGGAGGATGACTGCGATTTGGTGATTATGCCCCTTCTGCCCAAACAGGAATCAGCCGCACAGCCTGCGGCCGTTGCTCAAGAGGAGCCGGTGGCAGAGGAGGCCAAGGAAACCCCTGAGCAGGATGAGCGTCGTGCCAGTGATCGCCGGGCGGCAGCCGACCGGCGGGCACCCACCGACCGCAGAGCGGGTGACCGGCGTGAGGGGGCAGCGGCCTCCGGTGGCTCCAGCTCCATCCGGGTGGATATCCACAAGATCGATACCTTAATTAATATGGTGGGTGAGTTGGTGATCACCCAATCCATGCTTGGCATGTTGGGCGAGGATTTCGATGAGGACTTCGATATGAGTCGCGTAGAGCGACTCCGCGACGGGCTCACCCAGCTAGAACGCCATACCCGGGAGTTGCAGGAGAGCGTCATGCAGATCCGCATGCTCCCCATCAGTTTTACCTTCAGCCGCTTCCCTCGCCTGGTGCATGATCTCAGCACCAAGATGGGCAAGAAGATCCAGCTGAAGATGACCGGTGAAAACACCGAGGTGGACAAGACCGTTATCGAGAAGATCGGTGATCCGCTGGTGCACCTGGTGCGCAACAGCCTGGACCACGGGATTGAGTCTCCGGAAGATCGGGTTGCCGCCGGTAAGCCAGAGACCGGTACCGTGGAACTCAACGCCTTCCATCGCGGTGGCAACATCATCATCGAGATCCGGGATGACGGTAAAGGCTTGGATAAGGACCGGATACTGGATAAAGCCATAGAGCGCGGTCTGGTGACCGAGGATATGCACCTGACGGATCAACAGGTATTCGAAATGATCTTTGCTGCGGGTTTCTCCACCGCCGATGTTGTCAGTGATGTCTCTGGCCGTGGCGTGGGGATGGATGTCGTACGCCGTAATATCAATGAGTTGGGTGGCAATATTGAGATCGAGTCAGAAGCCGGCAAGGGCTCGTCATTCACTATTCGACTGCCGCTGACCCTTGCCATCCTCGATGGCCAGACTGTGGCTGTAGGTGATGAGACCTATATCGTACCCCTGGTCTCCATTGTTGAATCCATCCAGATTCGTATGGATATGGTCAACCTGGTGGCGGGCAAGGGTGAGACCTTCAAGCTGCGCGATGAATATCTGCCCATTGTGCGCCTGCATGAAACCTTCGGCATAGAGAGTGCAAAGGCCACAGACCTGACGGAGGGTCTGCTGGTGGTGGTTGAAGGTGAGGGGCGCCGTTGCGGCCTGTTCGTGGATGACCTCCTTGGTCAGCAGCAGGTGGTGATCAAATCCCTGGAGGCCAACTACAACAAGGTGGAGGGTGTCTCCGGGGCTACTATCCTGGGTGATGGCTCCGTGGCGCTGATTCTGGATATCCCGGGGCTCATACGGCTGGCCGGTCAGGGGCAGGGCCCAAGTCTGCAGAGTGTCAAGAAGTCAGCCTGATCAATTTAGGCAAAGGAAAGAGAGACGATGTCTGAAGCGACTGCAAGTGAATCCTCCCTAGCGGATTTAAAAGGGGAGGTGGATGATCATAGTGCCCAGTACATGACATTTGCGCTGGCGGAAGAGGTCTATGGTGTAGACATCCTCCGGGTGCAGGAGATCCGGGGCTGGGAGACGGTGACGCGAGTCCCCAACTCGCCGAGTTATGTTAAGGGTGTAATCAATCTGCGGGGAGCCATCGTACCCATATTTGATCTTCGTGAGCGCTTTAATCTACCGGTTCAGGAGTACACCAAGGATACCGTGGTGATTGTGTTGCGGGTCAGCACCGGAAATAACACCCGCATTATGGGCGTGGTGGTGGATGCGGTATCTGATGTGCTGAGTGCAAAGGCGGCGGAGATTGGCACTACGCCGGATTTTGGCGGCACCGTATCAACGGAGTTTATCAGTGGTTTGGCATCGGCTGGCGGCAAGATGATCATGCTGCTGGATGTGGACAAGCTTCTCAGTCAAGGGGAAGTCGCTGTTGAGGGAGGTGTGGACGCCGCTGTTGGTTAGTGTGGCTTTTGTCTATGCCGAGATAACTTGAGCTAGGGACGAATAGGGGGTGAGGGAAAACATTCAATGTGAGTAAGGCAGGTGCGGTTTTTGAAACGGCAGCTGTATTTTGGGGTAATAAGAATAATGAAAATTTTAGCTAGCCTGAAACTGGCGCATAAACTGGCATTGATGGTTTTACTGCCGGTTGCCGTAATGATCGGCTTTGCCGGCGTGCAGTCGATCTCGGCGCTCTCACAGCGTCAGACAACCACGCAGCTGCAGTCGATGACCGAGCTCAGTGTCTATGCCAGTAATCTGGTGCATGAGCTGCAGAAAGAGCGTGGAATGACGGCTGGCTATATTGGCAGCCAAGGCAAGAAGTTTGCCAAAGAACTGCCGGAACAGCGTCGGTTGACCGGGGAGAAAATGGAAAAGCTCCAACAATTTCTAAGTGATTTTGATGCAGAGGCAATGGGCGACAAGCTCAATAAGGGACTGCAGGGGGGACTGGATCGCCTGAAGGTGATTGATCAAAAACGCAGCGCCATCGATTCCCTGTCCCTGCCGCTGCCGGATGCCTTGGCCTACTACACCGGCACCAATGCGGCCTTTCTTGGCCTTGTCTCCCAGATGTCTACCATCAGTTCTAATGGAGAGCTGGCGATCATGACCGCAGCCTATGCTAACTACCTGCAGAGTAAGGAGCGAGCCGGGATTGAACGGGCGGTGCTGTCCGGCGTATTTGCCAGAGACAACTTCGGCACCATGTTCAATAAGTTCATGGGCCTGGTCACCACCCAGAAGAACTATATGGATGTCTTTCTGTCCTTCGCCAAAGAAGATGACAAGACCGTCTATCGCAACACGCTCAAGGGTGAATTTATCGAAGAAACGGAGCGCATGCGCCAGGTTGCGCGGGACAAGGCGACTACCGGTGGCTTTGGGATTGACTCTGTGTACTGGTTCAAGATGCAGACCGGAAAGATCAACCTGCTGAAAAAGGTTGAAGACCATCTGGCGCTAGGGCTTGCTGAAAAGGCCGAGGAGCTCAAGGCCAGTGCCACCACGGGGCTGATTGTCAGCCTGGTCGTTGCCCTGGCGGGTCTTCTGGTTTCTGCAGGCCTGGGGATGTTCATCGGGCGAGGCATCCGTGCCCAGCTGGGCGGTGAGCCCGGCCATATTGAGGAGATTGCCAACAACATCGCCAATGGCCGCTTGGATATGGAACTGAAGGACGGCGGGGGAGTGCGCACCGGGGTCTACGCTGCCATGATGACCATGCAGGGGCGGCTATCGGATGTAATTGAGAAGGACATCCAGGCCATTGTGGATGCGGCCCGTGTCGGTGACCTGAGCCAGCGTGTCCCGCTGGAGGGCAAGCAGGGTTTCTATGAAAAACTCAGTGCCGGCGTAAACGACCTGGTGGAGGCGAGTGATGGCGTGGTCAGCGACACCGTGCGGGTGTTTGGTGCCCTGGCCCAGGGTGACCTGAATGAGACCGTCAGTCGTGAATATCAGGGTTCTTTCGATCAACTCAAGCAGGATGCCAATGCCACCATCGAGAAGATTCGTGAAGTGATCGAAGGCGATATCCAGGCCATTGTTAATGCGGCGCGGTCCGGAGACCTGCGTCAGCGCATTGATCTTGATGGCAAGAGCGGTTTTTTCCGCGAACTGAGCGTAGGCATCAATGAACTGCTCGATACCTTGGGCCTGGTGTTTGAGGACATCGCTGGCGTCATGGGTGCCATGGCCAAGGGGGATCTGACCCATGACATCTCTCGGGACTATCAGGGCATGTTTGCGGAGGTCAAGGATGACATCAATAAGACCCAGGGGAATCTTGGGGAGATTGTGGGACAGTTGAGGGAGTCCGTGGATTCTATCAATACGGCCGCGGATGAGATTGCATCAGGCAACACCAACCTGTCTCAGCGCACGGAGGAGCAGGCCAGTAGCCTGGAGGAGACTGCCTCCAGCATGGAAGAGCTGACCAGCACGGTGAAGAACAATGCCGATAATTCCCAGCAGGCCAACCAGGTAGCGGCCAGTGCGCAGCAGTTGGCGGAACGCGGTGGTGAGGTTGTAGGTAATGCCGTCCAGGCCATGGAGGCCATTAACGCCTCTAGCAGCAAGATCGCCGAGATTATCGGTGTCATCGATGAGATTGCCTTTCAGACCAATCTGCTGGCGCTGAATGCCTCGGTGGAGGCGGCCAGGGCCGGTGAGCAGGGTCGGGGATTTTCGGTGGTAGCGACCGAGGTGCGGAACCTTGCAGGCCGCAGTGCCACAGCAGCCAAGGAGATCAAGGAGTTGATCCAGGATAGTGTGGTGAAGGTAAATGCCGGCTCCGCATTGGTGAGTGAGTCCGGTGAAACCCTGGATGAGATTGTTGATGGGGTGAAGAAGGTGGGTGGCATCATCTCTGAGATCACAGCGGCTAGCCGGGAGCAGACATCCGGTATTGACCAGGTCAATCAGGCGGTAACCAGTATGGATGAGGTGACCCAGCAGAATGCGGCCCTGGCGGAAGAGACCTCTGCGGCCTCTGCCTCCATGAGTGATAAGGCCCAGGAGATGAGCCGCATGATGAGCTTTTTTACGGTGTCGCAGGCGTAGAGGTATCTGCCCATGCTGCAGCGTTGCGAGCGGTAGCACCAAGGCCTCGTCCAGCCCCTCTTCAGGCTTGCTGCTACCCCCCAAGGGTAGTATCTGAGGAGTTTGGGGGAGATGGGTGGGGGTGTTTGTGAATAGAATTTAAAGTCTGGATGTGGATTGCCGATAATGAGAATTAGTCGCGTTATTGCTTAGGGATTTCTGCCCCAGAAATGAGGCGGGAAAGAAAAAGAGAGATTCAGAGGAGCCCACAATGAAGATCAATCAGCCGGTCACTGGCGTCGAGCAGCTTATGAAGGAGGGGTCCACCCTGGTGTCCAAGACGGACCCCAAGGGGACCATTACCTACTGTAACCGGGATTTCATCGAGATCTCAGGTTTTAGTGAAGAGGAGCTGGTCGGCAAAAACCACAATGTGGTCCGTCATCCGGATATGCCACCAGAGGCCTTCCGTGATCTGTGGGATACTATGAAGAAGGGATATCCCTGGACCGGCTTTGTTAAGAACCGATGTAAGAATGGCGACCACTACTGGGTCAAGGCCAATGTCACTCCCATCTGGGAGGGTGACAACATTGTGGAATATATGTCGGTGCGTAGCGTACCCGCCCGGGATGAGATAGCTGCTGCCGAGGCCCTCTATGCCCGTATGAACCGTGGCGAAAAGATCAAGCTGCGGGAAGGCAAGGTGGCCAGTGGCCTCATGAGCCGGCTGAATGTCTGGTCCCGGCTCAAGATATCGGCCAAGCTTGGTGTGGCGGGCATCCTCTTTTTGGCGGTGACCCTGTTTATCTCCACGCTTTTAATTAAAGAAGAGCAGAAGGGCATCACCTTTGCCGAGAAGGAGATCGCCGGCGTGCGCTACCTGCAGGAGATACGCCATGTGCTGCAGGATATGCCGCAACACCGGGGCATGACCAATGCCTTTCTCAACGGCAATACCGGCATCAAGGACAAGATCCTGGGCAAACGCCGGGATGTGGATGATGCCATCGCCAAGGTAGGGAAGGTGGACGCCGAATTGGGCGAGATGCTGGGTACCACCGAGAACCTCAATGCCATCAAGGGTAAGTGGGATACCCTCAAGGGTGAGGCCTTCAATCTGCCTGCGGCGGAAAGCTTCAAGCGTCACACTGCCCTGCTGGAGGAGGTCATTGCTCTGGGCAGGCGGGTGGCAGATAACTCCAATCTCACCCTGGATCCGGATCTGGATAGCTTCTATCTCATGGATCTGTTGGTCAATCAGATCTCAACCCTCACCGAGAAGATGGGCCAGGTGCGCGGCCTGGGCGCCGGTGTGATTGCTGGTCAGGCCTTCAAGCCCGGGCAGAAAGAACGCCTGGCCGTGCTGCAAGCCGCCATGGGTGTGAGCACCGAGGGTCTGTCCCATGCCCTGGATGCCGCCTTTGAGTTCAATGGGGAGGTAAAGTCTGCCCTGGAACGCCAGGGTGGAGATGTGCGCAAGGGTTTGGCCTCCTTTAATGGGGCCGTAGATAAGGTCCTGAAAGAGGAGTTTGAAGGCTTGGATTCCAGCGCCTTTTTTGCTGAGGGCACCAAGACTATCGATGCCACCTTTAAGCTCTTTGACGACGCGGCGCCGCTGCTGACCGGCTTGCTGGAAAAACGTATCGAGAGCTTCTCCTCCATACTCTGGCAGACCGTCATCATTGCCGTGGTCGGCATCCTGGCCGTACTCATTGTGGGCATCATTGTTGCCCGCGGCATCATTGTTCCCATCAATCGCGCCATGGTCCATTTCCGCGAGATTGCCGGCGGCAGGTATGATGCCGATATCCAGATCGATTCGGATGATGAGATCGGCCTGGTACTGCGTGGTCTGGCATCCATGCAGACTCGGCTGGGTTTCGATGTGAATGAGTCCAAGCGCATGGCGGATGAGGCGACCCGCATCCAGATCGCCCTGGATTGCGCCAATGCCAATGTGATGGTGGCGGACAAGGATCTCAATATCATCTTCACGAATAAATCGGTGAACCAGATGTTCCAGACGGCGGAGGCGGATATCAGGGGAGAGCTGCCTGACTTTGATGCCAGCAATCTGCTCAATCAGAACATTGATCAATTCCATAAGAATCCGGGCCATCAGCGTGGACTGCTGGAGAAACTGACCAGCGTCTATCAGGCCGATATGGAGATCGGCGGGCGTAGTTTCCGCATCATTGCCAATCCGGTGATAAATGAGAATGGAGAGCGCCTGGGTACGGCGGTGGAGTGGGCGGATCGTACCGCTGAAGTGGCGGTGGAGCGGGAGATCGATAGCATCGTGGCTTCGGCCCGTGCCGGTGACCTCAATCAGCGTATCTCAATGGAAGGCAAGGATGGTTTCTTCGAGAGTCTGGCCACTGGCATCAATAGCCTGATCGACGTGGTGAGTGATGTGTTTGAGGATATCGCGCAGGTCATGGGCTACATGGCAGAGGGGGACCTCACCAAGCAGATGACGGGTGAGTATGAAGGTACCTTTGCCGAGGTAAAGGAAAATATCAACACCACCATGGCCAATCTTGAGCAGATTGTGTCCAAGGTCCGTGAGGCGGTGGATTCGATCGTAACCGGTGCGGATGAGATCTCCTCGGGCAATACCAACCTGTCCCAGCGCACGGAGGAACAGGCCAGCAGCCTGGAAGAGACCGCCTCCAGCATGGAGGAACTGACCGCGGCGGTGAAGAATAGTGCCGACAATGCCGGTCAGGCCAACCAGGTGGCGACCGGTGCCCGTGAAACTGCGGAGCGGGGTGGTGAAGTGGTCGGCAACGCCGTCACGGCCATGGATGAAATCAATGCGGCAAGCAACAAGATTGCCGAGATTATCGGGGTCATCGATGAGATCGCCTTCCAGACCAACCTGCTGGCCCTGAATGCCTCGGTGGAGGCGGCACGGGCCGGTGAGCAGGGGCGTGGCTTTGCGGTGGTGGCCAGTGAGGTACGCAACCTGGCCGGGCGTAGTGCCACTGCGGCCAAGGAGATCAAGGATCTGATCCAGGATAGCGTGGCCAAGGTCAAGACCGGTTCCGAGTTGGTCAGTGAGTCCGGTGAGACCCTGGCTGAGATTGTTGGTGGCGTCAAACAGGTGGGTGACATCATCTCCGAGATCACCGCGGCAAGCCGGGAGCAGTCCTCCGGTATTGAGCAGGTCAATCAGGCGGTGACCAGTATGGATGAGGTGACCCAGCAGAATGCGGCCCTGGCGGAAGAGACATCTGCAGCTTCCGCCTCCATGAGTGATAAGGCGCGGGAGATGGGGAATCTCATCAGCTTCTTTACCGTGTCTACAGCGGTAGGGGGCGGCAGTCTAGGCGGTGTTGCGCCGGCACGCAGTGCCCCGGCAGCCAAGTCTCAGCCGAGGTCGGCACCGAAGGCTGCGGCGACACCGCGAGCCGTCACCCCCAAGGATCAATCGGATGGAGATGAGTGGGAAGAGTTCTAACTGATAGGCAGGCAGTGGTAATACCAGAAAACCATGCTGTAGTTGTTGTGTGTGGGCCTTTGGTAAGCTTGATGCAGGCGGATGTATGCATGGGTGCATAATGAGACACATAATCTGGTATTGCTGATGATATACCTGAAGGAGGCAAATGATGGACTCTGGAAATACGGCTGCTCCCCCGGCTGACGAGCAGACGGACGAAAAGACGGTGCGGGATGGCCAGTATCTGAGCTTTACCCTGGGCGGTGAAGACTACGGGGTTGATATCCTGAAGGTAAAGGAGATCAGGGGCTGGGAAACAGTCAGGGAACTGCCTGATACCCCGGAATTTGTTAAGGGTGTACTGGATCTTCGCGGCATCATCGTGCCGATTATCGATCTGCGCATCCGCTTCCGTTTGGCCGAGTGTGAATATACACCCACCACGGTGATTATTGTCCTGGCGGTGGAGTATGAGGGAGATCAACGCATTATGGGGGCCGTGGTGGATGGGGTCTCTGATGTGCTGGATGTGAAAGGCAAGGATATTAGAAAGGCCCCCAATCTGGGTACCAACATCAATACCCGATATATCAGGGGCATGGTTACCTTGGATGAGCGCATGGTCATACTCCTTGATGCGGATAAATTGCTCAATCCGCAGGAGTTGGGGCTGCCAGAAGAGCTGGATTGAAAGACGCCTGTGTCCCTTTTATCGAAAGTAGAAATCGATAGTGGGAGGCCTGTGTCTCCACGGGAGACCCTGGGCAAAATGCTGATTCCAATATCAGGTGATTACCTTGGGCTGAATGGCTTGGAACATCCAAACACAACCCTCAAGCGCTTCAGAATGAGCCTTGCCCGTGATTTGATTGAAGGGAGTATCCTCTGATGCCTACTCAAAGTGATTCTAATAAGCCTGCGGCAAAAAAGAAGGTAGCCAAGAAGAAAACGGCACGCAAGAAAGCGGTGCGCAAGAAGGTGGTACAGAAAAAAACGGCAGTACAGGCAGAGGAGCAGAAAATGGCAACGCCTAACAACGATGCAACCGAGAGCAACAGCTTTGACCTGGGTGAATCCCTGACCATTATGGAAGTGGCAGACATCCAC
>Ga0316190_10001440_pt1 | contig 17165 bp, 12 predicted proteins | sample Eddworburrow2_MG_FD_204929 | JGI IMG/M metagenome (GOLD analysis project Ga0316190, IMG submission 204929) | Coastal sediment microbial communities from Maine, United States - Eddy worm burrow 2 | ecosystem: Environmental > Aquatic > Marine > Coastal > Sediment | place: USA: Maine | collected... | reverse complement strand
TGACCCGGGTCGAGGACCACGTCGACGGTGCCCCCCACGATCGGCCGCCCTGCGGTGACGACCTCTTCGTTCGAGCAGGGAGTGAGCACCCGGTACCCGCTGTCGGTCACCTCCGCCACCGCAAGCACGACCCCTGTCGGGCTCACCAGAACCTTGGCGTCTGGATCGAACCTTGGTGGCGACGGCGTGACACCCGCGTTCTCGGGTGTCGTGGCCTGGGATGTGGTCGTCTGGGACCTGCTGGTCTGGGAGCCGACCGTCGTCGATGGGCGAGTGGAGCTCGGCGCGATCGTTGTCGCGAGGGGAGGTGACGCGATCGTTGTCGCAAGAGGAGGTATTGACGATGTCATGGCCGATGATGACGGCGGGCGCCGAAGCAAGATCGACGTAGACGTCGTGAGTGAAACAGAGACCGCCGTCCCGGTCGGCTCGAGGGCCCCTGAGCCTCCGCAACCGACCAACACCGCCGCCAGCACGGCCAAGGCCGTACCCGACAAACGCGCCGGTGATCGGTGGGGGTGTCGCCTCTCGTCCGCCGCGACCATCTATGTCAGTCTAGTGCCGCCACGATCTCGGCCATCAGCTCGCCGGCCTCGGTCGGGTTGTCCCCCACCCGAACACCGGCATCGCTCAGGGCTTCCATCTTGGCTGCGGCGGTGCCCTTGCCCCCAGAGACGATGGCGCCGGCATGGCCCATCTTCTTTCCGGCGGGGGCGGTTACACCGGCGACATAGGCCGAAACCGGCTTGGACATGTGGTTTTTGATGAACTCGGCCGCCTCTTCTTCGGCCGATCCACCGATCTCGCCGATCATCATCACCGCTTTGGTCTCCGGATCAGCCTCGAACGCGGCCAGACAGTCGATGAAGCTAGTGCCGGGCACAGGGTCCCCTCCGATCCCTACACAAGTGGTCACCCCGATGTCCTTGAGCTTGAGCTCCCACAGCGCCTGGTAGGTGAGGGTGCCCGAACGGCTCACGATGCCAACAGGGCCACCCTCCTTTGAGATGTGGTTGGCGGTGATGCCAATGTTCGTCTTTCCGGGGCTGATGATGCCCGGACAGTTCGGGCCCAACAGCCGGGTGTTGGGATGGTCGTCCTTCAGCTTGTTGTAAAAGTACGCCTCATCGTGGGCCGGGACGCCCTCGGTAATGCAAGCGATGAACTCGATACCGGCCTCAGCCGCCTCGAGCACCGCGCCCCGCACCCCTGGTGCCGGGATGAAAATGCACGAGGCGTTGGCCCCGGTTGCGGCGCGAGCCTCGGCGACACTGGCGAAGATGGGCACGCCGTCGACCTCAGTACCGGCCTTGGTCGGATGGGTGCCTGCTACCACCTGGGTGCCGTAGGCCTTGTTCAGGCCCCCGTAGTACCGGCCCTGACTCCCGGTCAACCCCTGGTAGACGACCTTGGTGTTCTCGTCAACGAAGATGGACATTGCGCGGTCCTCCGGGGACTACTTGGGCGTGCCGCCGGCCAGCTCGACCGACTTCTTGGCTGCAGCGAGCATGGTGGGCTGAGATTGGAGCATGTCGGACAGGTGCGGATCGAGAATGGCCCGCCCCTCTTCGGCGTTGGTGCCGTCGAGACGGATGACGATCGGCGAGCTCAACGCCACCCGACCCATCGCCTCGACAATCCCGTTGGCGACCTCGTCGCCTCGGGTGATGCCGCCGAAAATATTGATCAGTATCGACTTGACCTCGGGGTCATTGTTGATGACCTCGAGCGCGTTCGCCATCACATCGGCGTTCGCTCCACCACCGATGTCGAGGAAGTTCGCGGGTTTGCCCCCGACCTGATTGATGACGTCGACGGTACTCATCGCCAGGCCCGCACCGTTGGCGATCACTCCGACACTGCCCTCAAGGCCTACATACTGCAGGCCCTTTTCATGGGCAGCAGTCTCCCGCTCGTCGCGAATCTGGGTGGCGTCATAGGCCGCGTACTCCTCATGACGGAACGTGGAGTTCCCATCGAGGGTGACCTTGGCATCGAGAGCATGGACCCGACCATCGGGGGTGAGGATCAAGGGATTGATCTCGACCAGGTCGGCGTCACCCTCGGTGTAGGCGCGGTAGAGCTTCTGAACGATGTCGACCGCCCCCTCGGTGGCGGAAGGATTCAGCTGGGCCGCGGTCACCCATTCCCGAGCGGTGGCCTCCGAGAGCCCCTCCACCGGGTCGATCCAGATCTTGGCGATGGCGTCTGGGTTGGTCTCGGCCACCGATTCGATCTCGACTCCACCCTCGGCCGAGAGCATGCCGAGGTGCTTTTTGGCGGACCGGTCGAGAGTGAACGAGACGTAGTACTCCTCGGAGATGTCCGAGGCCACCTCGATCCAGATGATATTGACCGTGTGCCCCTTGATGTCCATCCCGAGGATGTTCCCAGCGTGTTGGCGAACCTCGTCGGCGTTGTCGGCCAGCTTGATGCCGCCGGCCTTGCCCCGTCCGCCCACCTGGACTTGGGCTTTGACCACGACCGGATACCCGATCCGCTCAGCGACGGTGACCGCGTCGTCGACGCTGGTCACCGCGTCCCCGGCCGACACCGGTATGTCGAACTGAGCGAAGAATTGTTTGCCTTGGTATTCGTACAGGTCCACTGGGGTTCGCCTCCAGGGCTTTTGGGCCCACTGTCGCAGACCTACATTCCATCGAAGTTGTTCAGGTTGTCGCGACGTTGGTGCCAGCGTGGGTTTGGGTCACAGCATGACCCCTATGACCCGAACGGGCCATGTCGTCGCCGGGATGACCGGCCGACTCAGGCGGCCAACATTCCGGATGACCCTGCTATATCAGTCGCTGGCGTCGCGCGATGCCAGTTCAGCGGCCAACCAGGCGGTGATGTCGTCCATCGACGCTCCGGGAGTGAACACCCCGGCGACGCCCTGGCTCTTCAGCGCGGTGATGTCGTCATTGGGAATGATGCCCCCGCCAAACACCAGCACATCTTCCAAACCTCGGGCGGCGAGCTCCTCCACCACCCGGGGGAAGAGGGTCATGTGCGCGCCGGAGAGCACAGAAAGCCCACACGCATCCGCGTCCTCTTGCATGACCGCCTCAGCGACTTGTTCAGGGGTCTGGAACAGTCCGGTGTAGATCACCTCGAACCCCGCATCGCGCAACGCTCGGGCGATGACTTTCACTCCACGGTCATGGCCGTCGAGGCCGGGTTTGGCGACAACGACTCGGTAAGGGCGCTCCATGCCGTCGATACTAGAAGGGTGCTGTTGTCCGACGCGCATCCGCAATATCGACCATCCTGTCGTGCCGGCGTCGTGGGTCCGATATGACCACGCCAGGACATGACCGGGGCGGTTCCAGGACGCTCGGGATCGTCGTGGTGGCAGTCCTGGTTTTGGCGACGATCGGCTTGGTCGTTCTCGCTCTCTCCCTCGCCCAGCGCGGTACCGTGCAGGTTCGCCTCGGCGACGAGCGCTTCGATGCCGGCCAGGTCGAACGGATCTCCCCGGAGATCGCGGACCGGGGCCCCATCCTCTACTCCGATGTGGCGGGGGGAGACCGCGACATCCTGATCAACCATCTCGGGCCCGACAACGACAGCGGCTGGTTCGCATTCGACGCACGATCGCCCGGCTCGCCCCGAGACTGTTTCCTCACCTGGATCGAGGCAGAAGCGGAGCTTGAGGACACATGTTCGGCCGAACGCTTCGGGCCCGACGGAGCCGGTCTCGAGCAATACCCTGCCGTCGTGGTCGACGGCAGGGTCATCGTCGATCTGAACGCGGCCGATCGTCCACCCGAAACCACCACGACTATTCTCGTGACCGGTATTCCCCGTGACGAAGGCTGACCCGACCACGAAGACACCGTTGACGGACGCGCCAAGAGCTCACCGACGTAGGCCTCGGTTCCTAACGGGAATTTACGAACGGTAGAAAGTCGTAGACTTAGGTGCGAAGTGGCTTCACGGACCGATCCTTTCCCCTCACCAGACTCCTCCGAGGTAAGCACGCCGAGCGAGGGCGGGGACCGCCGACTGCACGACGTGATGATCGCGCTCGACGAGCGGGCCGACGAGAGTGTGGTGCTGGAACGCATCTCTACGGCCTGTTGCGAACTGGTCGGAGCCGACGCCGCGGCGTTCATCGTCGAACGGGCTGATCAGCTGAGCGTCGTTGGCGCGGTCGGCATCACCGGTCCCGTCGGCGGTTTGATCACCAAGGATGGCTATGACGACATCCGCAGACAGATCGAGGCCTCCGGGCGCACGGTGGTCCCTGACATCCAAGCCCCGGGTCTCCTCGACGCCACGGCTCGCCTCGCCACGGGCTCCTTACACACCACGGCCATCACCGCGGTCCGGTCCGGCGATGAGATCCGAGGGGTGTTGTGTGCGCTGTACGCGGAACCTGACCGACCCCTCGACCCCGGCGACCTGACCATGCTCGGTCTCTTGGCGACGACCGCGGGCGCCGCGATCACCAACGCCGACGCCTTCTCCGCCCTCGCGGGCCGCGAGGCCAGGGAAGCGGCCATCATCGACTCCTTGGCTTCGGGGATCGCTGTCGTCGACCCCGACGATGTGGTGGTCGAATGGAACAGTTCGGCTGAACGGCTCACCGGAATCGGACGCTCGAATGCGCTCGGCCAGATATTTCCGGTCTCGATCGGAGACCCGGAGAATCCCACCGAACACGATTTTGGGGAGGACCGCTGGCTGGAGATCGCCGCCACCGCCCTGCCCGGCAGCGACGATCGGGTCATCGTGTTGCACGACATCAGCCGCCAGAAGGCCCTCGAGGCGGCCAAGATCATGTTCCTCGCCTCGACCAGCCATGAGCTAAAAACACCGTTGATGGCCATAGGCGGTTTCGCACGATGGTTGGCGGACCGGCCTCCTCCCGCCGAGGACGGCGAGCGCCACGACACCGCCGTTTCAGGGATCATCGCCGGCGTGGACGAGCTGACCAAGCTGGTCGAAAAGGTCCTCCTCAACGCGCGCACCGAAGCGGGGCGCCTCGACCTGACCCCGCGGACCATCGATCTGCGGCGAGCTCTCCCCGCGATCGTCGACCAGTTCGACATGGTGTCCGACGATGTGCGCTTCGAGATCGACGTGGCACCGTCGGTTCCGGACGTGGTCGCCGACGGCGAAGCGTTCCAGACCATTCTCGGCCAGCTGATCGAAAATGCGATCAAGTACTCGCCCAACGGCGGCACACTACGGATCGGAGCCCGAGGGTTGTCCGACTCACCGGGCCTGGTCGAGATCTCGGTAGCCGACGAAGGTATCGGTCTCACCGAGAGCGAAGCCGAATACCTCTTCATGCCCTTTTACCAAGGAGAGACCCGCCGCAGCTCCGGGGTCAGCGGTGGGGTTGGCCTCGGTCTGGCCATCGTGCGCCGCCTCGTCGAAGCCCATGGGGGCACCGTCTACGCCGGCGCCCGACCCGAGCGAGGCTCCGTGTTCGCCTTCACCTTGCCGGTCGCATCGCCACAAGACCTGTCCTAACGTTCGGGTCAGCCCAGCCCTACCTTCGGGTCAGCCGATCTTTTCGAGCGGAGCCCAGGACACCAGCAACCGCTTTTCACCGACGCTGGGGAACCGCACCACGGCCTCGGTCTTCTCCCCCGTGCCTTCGATGTCGAGCACGACACCCTCGCCCCACTTGCCGTGGCGCACGTCGTCGCCGATCGAGAGATCGAGCTGAGCGGCCTTCGGCTGCTCTTGGCGGACGGGCGCCAGCGCCGCGTCGATCACCTCCTCGCGGTGAGCGGCCCGCTCGCGGAAGGTGTCTCCGGCCGGACTCGCGGCCCGATACCTTGAGGCCCGCGCCGGACGTCGGCTCGACCTCTTCTTGCCTTCCACCGAGGTGACCAGCGCTTCGGGGATCTCGTCGAGAAAACGGCTCGGCGGGTTGTATTGCGTGCTGCCGTGCAAGGTTCGACACCAGGCATGGGAGAGATAGAGGCGCTGGCGGGCACGCGTGATGCCGACATAGGCCAACCGGCGCTCCTCTTCCAGTTCCGTCGGCTCACCCAGGGACCGCATATGGGGGAAAATCCCGTCTTCGAGACCGATGAGGAACACGTTGGGATACTCCAATCCCTTGGCCGAATGCAGGGTCATCAGGGTCACCTTCGACTCGTCGTCGAGCCCGTCGGTGTCCGCCACCAGACTCACCTGCTCGAGGAATTCGTCGCGGTCATCGATCTCGCGGGCCGCCCCCATCAGCTCGGCCAAGTTCTCCAGGCGGCCCTCGGCGTCGACGCTCCCCTCGGCTTCGAGCTCCGCGATGTACCCGCTCCGGTCCAACAACTCTTCGAGGAGAAAACCCGGCCTCTGGTCGTCGAGCGACGCCACATCGTCGATCAGCTCCAGGAACGCGGCGATACCCCGCAGGGCCCGACCGGTGACCCCGGCAGCGGCGCACTCGCGCAGTGCCATCGTGAACGAGAGACCCGAACTGGTCGCGTAGGCATCGATCTTGGCGACGCTGCCCGCACCGATCCCCCGCTTGGGCACGTTCAGCACCCTTTTGACGCTGACCTCGTCGGCCGGATTGGCCACCGCTTTCAGATAGGCAAGCGCGTCCTTGACCTCCCGACGGTCATAGAATCGGGTGCCTCCGATCACCACATACGGAATATCGTTCCGTACCAGCTGATCTTCCAGCACACGGCTCTGAGCGTTGGTTCGGTAGAACGCCGCGATCTCATCCCAGCGCACCGTTCCCCCGTCGTGGAGGCGAATCATCTCACCCACGACCCAGCGGGCCTCGTCATCCTCGTCTTCAGCCCGATACCGCACGATGGAGTCCCCAGGCCCCTGATCGGTCCAGAGGTTCTTTGGCTTACGACCCATGTTGTTGGCGATCACCGAGTTCGCGGCGTCCAGAATCGTCTGGGTTGACCGGTAGTTCTGGTCCAACACCACGACCGACGCATCGGGAAACGCCGTCTCGAACTCGAGAATGTTCCGAATGTCCGCACCCCGGAACCGGTAGATCGATTGATCGCTGTCGCCGACAACGAACACATTGCGGTGCTCGGAGGCCAGCTGGATCACCAGCTCGTTTTGCGCCCGGTTGGTGTCCTGGTACTCGTCGACGAGTACATGGGCGAAACGGCGTCGATAGTGATCGAGCACCTGTGGGTGCCGGCGCACCAGCTCGACCGCGTTCACCAACAGGTCGTCGAAGTCCATGGCCCCAGCTCTCAGCAGCCGAGCCTGGTACTCCGTGTAGACCTCGGCGGTCTTGCGCTCGAGAAGGTTCTCGGCCTGATCGGCAAACTCGACTGCGCTCACCAGGTCGTTCTTGGCCGCCGAGATCGTGGCGTGGACCGAACGGGGGGCGAACCGCTTCGGGTCGATGTTCAGGTCCCGAATGACATAGCCCGTCAGCCGGACCGCATCGGCCTGGTCATAGATCGTGAATGACGATGGGTAGCCGAGCTGTGTGCCGTCTCGCCTCAGCATTCGGACACACGCGGCGTGAAACGTGGAAACCCACATCTTCTCGGCGACCGAGCCGATCAGAGCACCGACCCGCTGTCTCATCTCACCGGCGGCCTTGTTCGTAAAGGTGATGGCCAGAATCTCGAACGGGGACAGGCCCTGGTCCTCGATCAGGTAGGCGATGCGATGGGTGAGTACCCGGGTTTTGCCGGACCCGGCACCGGCCACGACGAGAAGGGGGCCACCGCGGTGGATCACCGCGTCGGTTTGCTCCGGGTTCAACTCGTCAACGACCGGCGACACCGTCATGGGGCCACAGTACTTGCCCCCTCTCAGCCGGTCCGACGTCCCACTTCATTACGCTTTCATGACGGTCAAGGTTGTGTTTCGTCATCTTCGGTGTCACGCTGGAAACGATGTGGGGCGTCGAACATGGCGCGGAGCGGCTATTCAGAGGCGGTGAAACGTGGCGGAGCACTTGACCGGATTTGCGCTGGCGCAAGCCCAATGTGCTGCTCTGACCGGGACTCGGTGGTTCAACCACTTCATTTCCGCGGTCATCGTCGCGGCCGGGGTGTTCGTGGGGATCGACACCTACAACTTCGCCCGGGTCCGGTACACGACCCATCTCGAGCTGGTCGATAAGGCCATCATCGTCATCTTCATCGCCGAGCTCGTCTTGCGGTTTGTCGGTGAGGGAGCCCAGCCCCGGAAGTTTCTGCGCAGCGGTTGGAACCTGTTCGACACCTTCTTGGTTGTCATGTCGCTGGTCCCGGTGGCCGCGGCGTTCACCAGCGCCGTTCGACTGATCCGGCTGCTGCGGGTCATCCGGCTGCTCCGAAACATGCCGAAGTTGCACCTGCTCGTGAAGACGGCGGCCAACTCGGTACCGTCGATCGTCTCGATCTCGGTCCTGCTCGGCTTGTTGTTCTATGTCTACGCCGTGGCGGGAGTGGTGTTCTTCGCGGCCAACGACCCGGTGCATTTCCCGAATCTCGAAACCAGCCTGCTGTCCTTGTTCCGAGTGGTCACGCTCGAGGACTGGACCGACATCATGTACATCCAGATCTACGGCTGCGAGAACTACGGGTACTCCGGTATCGAGGAGCGCTGTGTCGACTCCAAGGAGTTCGGGGCGTTCGGGGCGCTGTACTTCACCACCTTCGTGTTCATCGGCACCTGGGTCGTGCTCAACCTGTTCATCGGTATCATCCTGACGGGCATGGATGAGGCTCGACGCGAAGTCGAGAGCGCCGAAGCATCCGGTTCAGGCGCGGTGCCAAAGACACCGAAGCCGAAACCGCTTCCCTCGGCCGGCGCCACCGCCGCACCGGTGACCACCGGGGAGCTCGCGGCGCTCCAAGAGGACCTCGCCCGTCTCCAGGATCGCATCACCAGCATCCAGAATGTCGGCGCCAGCGCCAACGGTTCGGGGCTCGATGGGCCCGTGAACGAGGATGCCAACGGCTCCAACGGCCAAGGGCCCTCCGGCTCGAGCCGTCGGACCGACCTGCTGAGCCCACTGGCCCTGTCGAGTCACGACGACTCTGCATGAACCACCAGGTTGGGTCGCCCTGACCTTCGTCGACCCATGCGGCTGCGCTCACGCCGGGGCCTGGTGTCCCGACACAGAAGTCATGCTTCGAATCCGCCGGGCCGGCAACTCTGCGCCCCGCCTGTCCTGATGATGACCATGCCATGGGGCCAAACCGGCGAGTGATGGGGACGACTCCGCAACGGGGCTAAGAGGCCACAGCGGATAGGGAATGAGATCGGTCGGGTCGCAGATCTGTCCTGAGCGAGGCCGTGGCCCGAGCAAGGTCAGTGCCGCACGCGACAAGAGCGGGAAGCAACATCCCAGCCGAGCACAGGCTCGCCCCTATCCGCGGCTTACAACAACCGACTCCGCAACGTCGCCCCAGCCGTGGAGGCCACATCCCGCCGATGGTGTCGCGCTCGACACCAAGTTGGCCCGATGACCTGTGGCCGGTCGACTCGACCCCAGTCTGGTGTGGCCGCCCGACCAACGCCTCCGCCGGAAGGGAACTTCTCGGTGGAGTCTCCTACTGGACGGTGAAGGCCCCGGAAACGACCCGCGAACCGCCGTCGATGTCGTAGATGAACGCGGTCAGCACATGCTGGCCCGGGCCGATCGAGCTCAGGTCGAACGGTACGGCCACGCCTCCATCCACCACACCGAGCTGATAGGGCACACGATCGTCGAACTGGACGAGCCGAGCATCGAGATAGAAGAGAACATGATCGACCGGCACGGTCGCGGCCTCTGAGATGAGCAGGCTGACATCGAGTTCGCCGGTCACGATTTGGCCGTCGACCAGCCGATCGAGACCACCGACGATGACCAGCCGGTCCCGGTCGGCCGAAGCCGGACCGGGCGCGCCGTCGGGATTGTCAACATGGAAGGTGGTTGAGACCGAGCTGATCGAGCCATCGACCAGATGCACGGTCGCCTCGAGCAGATGATCACCGTCGGCCAGGCGAGTCGTGTCGAAGCCATAGGAGATGGCGGCATCACCCGCACCGAGGTCGTAACCCGGGTCCGTCTCCACCGAGACGAGGATGCCGTCTATGGAAAACCGAACCGACTCGATCTGTTCGGGCGATCTCGCCGGCTCGAGGAACACGCGCACCGCACCGCTGACCGCGGATCGGGGGAACGGCTGGGCCTCCGAACGGTCCGGACGGTCGCTGGTCATGAGCGTGCCGGCCCCTCCGGTCAAGGGCTGAGCGGCGTCGGAGTTCGGGCCGTTATGGTCCAAACCGGGCGTGGTGAAGCCATGGTCGATCTCCGCGATATTCACCGGACCTTCCGGCGGTAGGCCGAGCGCGAGATGGCCATGACCCGATGCCGGATCCGGGCCCGTCGCAAGATCGCGGCCCGCAGCCACCCTCGCCAACAGGTCTGCTTTCAGTTGCACCCCGGTTCGCCCCGGACCGCTCGAGGCCAACAGGGCCAGCGCCGCCGAAACATGAGGCGCGGCCGCCGAGGTCCCCGTGAAACCACTGCCACAGCCGGCCGCGAGCCCGTAGATGGTGCTGCTGACCGATTCTGGGGCCAACAGATCCACCCCGTTGCGCCCGTCCGCCGTCAGACCCTGAGAGCTGAAGGGACGGCGAGTCAGGTCGGCCGAGCAAATCGCTCCGACCGTGAGCACTCCGGGGGTAGAGGCGGGTTCGCCAAGGCTACCCGCCGCCACCGGATACTCGAGATCGCGCCCGCCGAGCAGGATCATGTCGAGCCGTGGGGCGATCGACCCACCCGACCCGCGGATCACGATCCGATAGATCGCGTCGGCATCCAATCCGTTGAATACCGAGACAAACGCCGTGGGTTGGCGCTCGCCGGCGGGGCTGGCCGCATCGCAGAGCAGCGGACCGCCGACCGGACCGGCGCAGATCGAGAAGTCCTGGTCGGTGACCGGCCATGCATCCCATTTCAAGAGGATGTCGGCGCTACGGCCGGCCGGCAACAGGAATTCGGCCTGCTCATCGGCCCCCGCGAACTCGTGACGGCCATCCCCATCCCGGTCGGTGAACAGCCCTCCGTAATGGAGCTCCGCCTCGTTGCCCGCCGCGTTCACCCAGACAATCCCGTTGTCGATCGCGCGCAAGATACTGGCGTCGGGGCTGTCCGGAGCCCCCGAACCATCGCCTCTCCCGGTGTTGTAGAAGCCCAACGACATGTTCACGATGTCGATGTCCGCGTCTATGACGTTGTCGACGGCCAAGCCGAGATCGACCGTGTCATCGATACACAACAGCCACAACTCGGCTTCGGGCGCCAGATCGTAGAGGACTTCCACCGTGGCGGTTCCGTGCTCGGTCCGCTCGAACCCCGCATCGCAATGGTTCACCCGACGCTCCGCGGGAACGGGCGGTAGGCCCATGGCCTCGATCAGTTCGTCAAGCCGTCCGAAGCCGCTGTCGATGACCCCGATCCGCGCCCCGCCGCCCTTGAAGCCCGAGTCGTGCCAGAGCCCGATGCCCAGCTTCCGAAAGGATTCACTTGGCACCTGGGCCCCATCGAGATACTGAGGTTCGCCAACCTCGGCTATCGCCGACCGGACATCGTTGAACTCCGTCACCCGTATTCCATGACCCTCTGGCGATGTGTCGCCCGCTGCCATCGCCGATATCGACAGTGCAGCGAACAGCACCGACACGATCAGCACCGCGCCTGCTATTCGTCTCATTCTGGAGACCCGCTCCCATTCCCGCTATCCGACATTCGTCGAACGGGCCAGTCAGGTTCTCCGCCGGCGGTGACTACCCGTTTGATTTCTTATCGGGACAAAGTGGGGAAGACTTGCGAAAAAAGAGATGAGTGAAACACCCCAATCGTTTGGTCCAAACGTGTCGGGGCCCGCGAAAACGTCTCAGACCCATGGTTTGGCGCTCCGCGGGGGTCGTACCGCGTGGATCATGCCGCGGGACCGGTCGGTGAAACCCCTCAGCCGCGGTCGTGTCTTGGGAACCGGTCAGCGGGAACCGGTCAGCGAAGACCGGCTCCAACGATGGTGATCATTCCCACTCGATGGTGCCCGGCGGCTTGGACGTGATGTCGTAAGCCACCCGGTTGATACCGTCCACCTCGTTGATGATCCGACTCGACATCCGTTCCAGCAGGTCGTAAGGCAACCGCGCCCAATCAGCGGTCATCGCATCTTCGCTGGTGACGGCCCGGATGATCACCGGATGGGCATACGTGCGCTCATCACCCATGACACCCACGCTGCGGATGTCGGGCAGAACCGCGAACGCCTGCCAGATCTCCCGCTCCAGCCCGGCATCGTGGATCTCGGCCCGAACGATGGCGTCGGCGGCTTGGAGCATCGCCACCTTGTCGGCGGTCACCTCTCCGATGATCCTCACTCCCAGACCAGGACCGGGGAAGGGCTGACGCCACACGATCTCGTCGGGGAGACCCAGTTCTGTGCCGAGCGTACGCACCTCGTCTTTGAACAGGGAACGCAACGGCTCGACCAGCTCAAAGTTCATGTCGTCAGGCAGACCGCCGACATTGTGATGGCTTTTGATCTTCGCCGCATCCTTGGTACCCGACTCGATCACATCCGGGTACAGGGTGCCCTGCACGAGGAACGAGGCATCCTCGAGACCCCCGGCGGCCTCCTCGAACACTCGGATGAACAGCTCACCGATCGTCTTTCGCTTCGTCTCGGGATCTTCGATCCCGCTCAGACGTTCAAAGAACCGATCGGCGGCCCGGACATGAATCAGCTCTATCCCCTGGTGGCGGCGGAAGGTCTCGACCACCTGGTCGCCTTCGCCCGAGCGCATCAAGCCGGTGTCGACAAAAACACACGTCAGCTGCGAACCGATCGCCCGATGGACCAGAGCTGCCGCGACCGCGGAATCCACCCCACCCGAAAGCCCACAAATGGCCTTGGCCGACCCGACCTGGGCCCGTATGGCCTCGATCTGGCGGTCGATGACCGACTGCATCGTCCATGTCCGCTCACAACCACAGATGTCGCCGACAAAGCACTCGAGCAGCTTCTGGCCCGAGGGAGTGTGGGCCACCTCGGGATGGAACTGCACCCCGTACAGCTTGGATTCCGGGTTCTCCAGGACCGCTACCCGCGCGTCCGGCGTGCTCCCAGTGACCAAGAACCCATCAGGCGGTTCGACGATGGAGTCGAAATGACTCATCCATACCGGCTCGATCGGCCCAAGATCGGCGGTGAGCGGGCTATTCGCATCGCTCACGGTCAGGTCGGTACGCCCGTACTCACCTCGTCCGGTGGGTGCGACGGTGCCGCCCAGCTGATTCGCAATCAGCTGAGCGCCGTAACAGATCCCCAGCACGGGAACGCCGAGCTCATAGATGGCCGGGTCCAGCTTCGGCCCGTTCTCCACATGAACACTCTTGGGCCCACCGCTGAGAATGATCCCGGCCGGGGCACGGTCGGCAATCTCCGCGGCGGTGATCGTGTGAGGAACGATCTCGCTGAAGACGCTGGCCTCGCGGATGCGGCGGGCGATCAGCTGGGCGTACTGGGCGCCGAAGTCCACGACGAGCACGATCTCGCGCTCATCATCAGCCACGCGATCCGTCTCCGCGGTTCGGGCCGTGCAGACCGGGTCGATTGCTCAGTGACCCATCCCCACGCCCTGAGCCTTCTGGAGGTTCTTGCCTTCGGTTTGCAGGGCGGGCGCCACCATGACCTCGGCCTTTTGAAAATCCTTGAGGGTCTGGTATCCACTGGTCGCCATCGAGGTACGGAGCGCCCCGAAAAGGTTGTTGCGACCGTCGTTTTCACGGGCCGGGCCCACGAGGATCTCCTCGATCGTGCCGCGGGTCTCGGTCTTGACGCGCGCCCCGCGAGGCAGGGTCGGGTGGAAGGTGGCCATACCCCAGTGATAGCCGCGGCCGGGCGCCTCGGCCGCGGCCGCCAGGGGAGAACCGATCATGACCGCATCGGCCCCACAGACGATGGCCTTGGCGATGTCGCCACCGGTACCCATACCGCCATCAGCGATCACGTGCACATACACCCCGGTCTCATCGAGGTGACGCATCCGGGCCGCTCGGGCATCCGCGATGGCGGTGGCTTGGGGCACGCCCAGACCCAACACGGCCCGAGTGGTGCACGCATGACCTGGGCCGACTCCGACCAGCACCCCGGCCGCCCCGGTACGCATCAGGTGGAGGGCGGCCTGATAGCTCGCACATCCCCCGACGATTACAGGAATGTCGAGCTCGCGCACGAACTGCTTGAGATTGAGCGGTTCTTGGGTCTTTGAGACATGTTCGGCCGACACCACCGTGCCCTGGATGACCAACAGATCGAGCTCGGCCGCCAGAATCGCATCGGCGTAGGCCGCGGTGCGCTGGGGGGTGACGCTCGCGCACGACACCACGCCGGACTCATTGATCTCGGTGATGCGTCGGGTGATGAGCTCCGGTTTGACCGGGGCCTTGTAGATCTCCTGCATCCGGAATGTGGCCTTCTCGTCCGCCAGCTCGGCGATCTCCTCCAAGAGGGGTTGCGGGTCCTCGTATCGAGTCCACAAGCCCTCCAGATTCAAGACGCCGACGCCACCGAGGCGACCGATCTCTATCGCCGTGGCCGGGCTGATGACCCCATCCATGGCCGAACCCATCAGCGGCAGGTCAAAGCGGTAGGCGTCGATCTCCCAGCTGATGTCCACATCTTCAGGATCGCGGGTCCGTCGGCTGGGAACGATGGCGATGTCATCGAACCCATAGGCGCGCCGACCCGACTTGCCCATCCCGATCTCGATCTCGGCCATGGTGTGCCTCCCGCGCTTCAGGCATCGACGCCTGTGAGCCGTGTAGGAATTGCCTAGCCTAGTCCGACCTATGCGTTCCCCCCGACCCGCTCACCGGGGTAATAACTCAAAGGGTCGGGTCGGATCCGGCCAACGAGCGCGCCACGACCTCGATTCTCCGCCAAGCTCGTTCGACATGCTCTCGCTGGGTGGCAAGGGCCCCAATGGACATCCGCAGAGTGACATGACCGTCCAGCACGGTATGGGTCAAATACAGCTCGCCCGACTCATTCAACCGGTCACGGATCGCCTCGTTCACCGCGTCGCCACCCCGGTGCCGAAAGCTGACGAGGTTGAGTGGGGTTGGCGCGGCCAGGACGAACTGGGGCGAGGCCTCGACCCAACCGGCGAACTCCTGGCTGAGCGCCACATGCTCACGCACATGATGACGTAGGCCTTCGACCCCATAGTGACGGAGCACAAACCAGAGCTTCAAGGCCCGAAACCGCCGGCCGAGCGGGATCTGCCAGTCCCGGTAGTCGATTACCGCGCCGGACTCGGTCGCCCGGTTGCGGAGGTACTCGGGCAGGATGCTGAGGGCATCGATCAAAGCCTGACGGTCGGCCACGAAGAAACAATCACAGTCGAAGTTGGTGAACAGCCACTTGTGCGGGTTGAAGCAGTAGCTGTCCACCCGATCGAGGCCGTCGTTGACAAAACGGAACTCGGGCGCAACTGCCGCTGATCCACTCATCGCTCCGTCGACATGCACCCATGCCCCATGGGTGGCGGCCACCGCGGCGATATCGGCCACCGGATCGAAGGCGTTCGACGATGTCGTGCCGGCCGTTGCGGCCACGAAGAAAGGGATCAACCCTGCGGCACGGTCAGCATCCATGACCATTCCGAGAGCTGTCGCATCCATGGCGTAGTCCGGGCCCACACCAACCATCGTGAGTTGCTCGGCCGACAGCCCCGCGATCCGTGCACCTTTTTCGACCGACGAATGCGCGTGGCTGGAGGTGTATGCCCGCAAACGACCCAACACTGCCGCGCCCCCGGCTCGCTCACGAGCGGCCAAAAGCGCGACGAGCAGCGCACTCGATGCACTGTCCTGGATCACCCCGCCACCGGCCCCATCGGAACCGAAGCGATCGGGAAGACCGCACAGTTCAACCATCCAATCCAGGACATGGGTCTCGAGTTCGGTACACGCGGGACTCGTCGCCCAGAGCATGCCCTGCACCCCCAAGCCGGCCGACAGGAGCTCGCCCAGAATCGAGGGGCCGGACGCGTTGGCTGGAAAGAACGCAAAGAAGTCCGGGGACTGCCAATGGGTGATGCCCGGCATGACGACCCGGTCCATGTCGGCGAGCACATCGGCAAACGGCTCGGGCCATCTCGGCGGAGACGGTGGAAGGTTCGCCCTCACCTCGCCGGGATCAACGGTCGAGAGCACCGGATAGTCGCCGGCCTGTTCCATGTAGCGGGCGATCCACTCAACCACTTCGGCGCCCGCCTGGCGAAACTCGTCGGGGGTCATGTGGAAGCTGCTCGCTCCAGGACCCGCCGGCTCGCGATCGCTCACGTCTCGGTCCCCGGATCTCGGGTTTGGGTGGCGATGGCGAGCAATTGGGTGAGCATTGTCGCGGTCGCACCCCAGATCGTGTCTCCGTGCAGTTCGAAGAAGTTGATCGGTCGCTGGTCATAGACGATGCGGCGCCCATAGGCCACGCGATCACCTCCGTGCCAGATCTCCTGGCGATAGGTCTGATCGGCCAACAGTTCGGTGACAGACACGCGGAGGATGGCGTCGACCTCCGATTCATGGGGGTTCAACCTGGCCGGCGGGCGTTCGAGCACTCCGACGTAGGGCACGATGAAGCGGTCGCTGGACACGGTGGTCAGATGATCGAGCTCGCCGACGATGTGGACCTCGGATGGGCCCAGGCCGACCTCTTCGTGCGCCTCGCGCAGCGCTGTGGTCACCAGATCCGGATCGGAACTATCGCGAGCACCACCAGGGAAACTCACCTCACCCTTGTGCGTGCGAAGGTTCCAACGTCGGCGGGTGAGCAGCACCGCCAGATCGTCTTCTTCCTCCCAGAACGCGGCGAGAACGGCGGCTGAACCCTTGGCGGGATCCTCCCCCTGGGGCGATGGGGCCCCGGGGCCGCGAGACCCGAAGATCGACCTCAACGAATCGAGGCTGAAGAGTCGTTCGGTCTGATCGAGGACCGACCACGGCGCCGGTTGGCCCTTCTTGACGTCTCGGGGTCGGGGAATCTCCTGGGGCCCGCCACGGCGAGCTCCGGTCGAGTCGTCCTCCATCACCTCACCTCCCTACTCATTCTCGGGCGGTGGCCTCAACCAGGGTCTCCGACATCTCCCGAAGCCCGCCGACCTTGAGGTTCTTCATGATCGTGCCCGGGGTGGTCTCATCACGTTCCCACGCCATCCAG
>Ga0316190_10001439_pt1 | contig 17179 bp, 20 predicted proteins | sample Eddworburrow2_MG_FD_204929 | JGI IMG/M metagenome (GOLD analysis project Ga0316190, IMG submission 204929) | Coastal sediment microbial communities from Maine, United States - Eddy worm burrow 2 | ecosystem: Environmental > Aquatic > Marine > Coastal > Sediment | place: USA: Maine | collected... | reverse complement strand
CTTCAGTGTTGACAAAAAGAAATCCATACAAAAGAACCATCAGGCAATGGGTCTCGTAACGAATAAGCTACTCCTGACATACAAAAACAAGCCAGATTTTCTAAGTAAAGTGGTTATGATGTCCAAGCCCTCACTTCTGAACATGTTTATTAACATTACAAGAATAGCGAAGGCAGAAGGCTATGTTGCCCCTGAAGATATCAAAGCTAATCAGAAGGCATACATTGCAGCGCAGGCAAAGAGTAAGAATGTCAAGATGGTAGGTAACACTATCGTACAATATGGCGGTGGCTCAATGATGAAACCTGGTTCATACGATAGATACACGCCCTTCAAGAATAACCCAGATGCTCACTTTATTGTTATAGCATGGCCAATGGGCTTGATTCAGATTGCAAAGAACCCTTTCAACCCTGGTAAGAATCCACACCATCTCGGTGATATTGCTCAGAAAGTTATGAACAAACACAGGTCAAAGATGCAAAGTGTTCATGTAACCGTTGATAATATCAAGAGAATTTTTGAAATGGATATCAAAAAGGGAAACACAGAAGCTATGGGCTTCAAAGTCTCAGATTTGTTTGCCCTTTTCAAGAGTAAAATCAAGACTAAAGAAAAAGTGCCTAGAGATGATTGGAAGAAACTTGCAAGGACTATGAACAAACCTTGGAGTGGAATGAATAGATTTGACAAGAACTTACTCAGAAAATTCTATGTATCTTGGTGGGATATCGTTGAGGCAGGTAGTGGCGGACATAAGGATATCACTAACATCAGTGGTCTCAATTTTATGGGTAAGGGATATGTTGATTTCCTTAAGAAACTTCAAGCCGATTTTGCAAAAGAGATGAGTACAAAGAGCCTACAAGAAGGCGAGGAAATAGGATTTAATTATTATTTGAAATGACAAAAGCATGCCCCGGACAAGATACAAGATACTGGGGACATGATTCAATCTATGATGTGAATTGTCCCAGTTGTGGAGGAAAAATAGAGTTCTTTAAGAACGACCCTACCCGTAAGTGTAAAGAATGCGGAGAGAAATTTTGGAATCCCAAATTGGACTTGGGATGCCTTGAGTGGTGTAAATATGCAGACAAATGTGTGGAGGTTATGAAAGAATGAAGAAGATTTTGTATTTTATTGGTATCAATTCTACCAAATATTCTGATGAAGGCGGAATAACATCAACCTACTTCGGAGCAGATGTTTTAATAAGTCATATTGACAAGACAAAATATGATGTTGACTATTATGACTTCAATGCTATTGCCATTCACAAAGAACAACACGATATTACACAAGAATTTGTAGAAGAAAATTATAACTTTACAGGCTACGATTACATACTTTGTTCTGTACCCGATTCATCACTGACACAAGAATTCAAAATAATGAGTACGGCTGTCATTCTGAAACATCTGAAAAAATTGAACCCTACCGCCAAAGTAATCGTTGGTGGTGTGGCGTGGATAGGCTCTCAACTGACACAAGAAGATTACGAAAGATTGGGTATTCTTGATTATGTTGATGTTATCTTTTATGGTTATCTTGAACCCACAAAAATCAACGAACTTATTGAAGATAAAGTTGGTTATTGTAAAGTTTTAGAACACGGAAAATATCATCACGATGGTACTATCCTATGGGATACAGATTTAGAACTCAGTCTGATAAACATGGATGACCAGAGATACAGTTATGATTTTATCTTTAAAAACAACGACTTAGAAATTCCTGATAAGAGTTATAAAGATAATTACATACAACAAGCAGGCATGAAATTCTCTGATGGGTGTTACAATAGATGTGCCTTCTGTGCATGGGCAGGAATGGGACAGAAACCATTCAGAATACTACCGTGGGATAAGATTCAAGATTTATTTAAGATTCATCTAGATAAAGGCTACAACTCATTCTACAGTAGCAATAATGCAATCAACTCATCTAGAAAGTTCGCAGACAAATTCTGTAACTGGGTGGCAAGAGAAAATCTAAAGTTCACATGGACTGACAGTGCTTGTCTTGACAACTCTGACAGTGACCTGTTTGAAATGTTTTATGAGAGTGGCTGTAGAGTTCTGTATTTTGGCGTAGAAACTATTGATAACAATATGCAAAAATACATGGGCAAGAATCTCACAGATACGATAATAAAAGACACTCTCATCAACAGTCACAATGCAGGAATATGGAATGAAGTAGCTCTAATCGTAGGGTTTCCATACGAAACTCCACAAATGATAGAGAATCAGAAGAACTTCATTATAGATTTTCAAAAATATGTAAATTGGTATAGTATTCAGATATATAGATTACAGCAAAGACAGCCTTTTTGGCATCATCCAAGAAAGTATGGACTTGTTATGATTCCTTCAATAGAAGAAAGACTTATTGCGCCTATCGTTGATTGGGGTGTATGGTCTTACCGAAAAGAAATATTCTTTTCAGAAAAGAAAGGAAGAAAGAATACTCGTAAATACAGGAGAGAAATTAGAGATTATTTCCGTACAGATGTTTTACCTCAAATTTCTGAATTGAAGTGGAGACCAATAAACAGACCGCTGACAATTGCATTATACGATATTTTTAAAGATAAACAAAAAGTTACAGATTGGCTTGAAAACAATTACAAAAGGAATACATATAAGTATGACTATAAAATAGACCCAATAAGTGATGTTGGGTTCGGACGAGGAGATAATGAAAACAGTTGATAAGATTGACAAAATGATTGATGAGGTAACCAGAACGCCCGAAGAAGCGGGAATGCCAAAAGGCTTTAAGATGCCATCATCTACAAAATTCAAGTGGGCAGACAAAAGACGAAAAGACATTGAATCTAGTGTAGATAATTTGAAGGAAGACTTAGCAGATAACAATATAAATGGAGTTCTTGCCAGTCTTTCTGTCATAAAAAATTTGGTTGAAGTTATAGAAAGAGGTTTAAACATCAAAGGAATTAAATAAAAGGAGAGTGTTATGAAAAAATTGTTGAGTTATTTAGTAGTATTGGTATTTGCATTGGGCATTACAATTATCGGTAAGCCTGCTACAGGCGAATACAAAGGTGAAGATTTCTTTATTGTGGATTACGGAACACCACAAGGAGCAATCACTGGATTTTGGTATAAAGATGGTGTTATGCAGGGTTTCGCACACACAACAAAAGATACAGTTGATAAAGAAATGAAGAAACAACCCAAGAAAAGTAAAATGGAAATTTAATGGCAAGAACACATTATTACTACAAAGCCCTCCGAAAAACAATCATACAATTTCTTGATATCTTTAATGATATTAGAATTGCAAGATATGAAAGCGATGGGGCAACAATCAGAAAATATCTCACAGTTCCCTTGAAGTTTGCCCCGAAACAAAAAGTTTATCACTGGCTCACATCAAGGAAGGACGATGAGGTACTTCCAATTATGTCTGTTCAATTACAGTCTTGTGAGTTTGCAGTTGACAGGCAGACAAATCTTCACAGAGAAATAACTAAAACCATTACAACATCAGCCGCTGAGGTTACAAGATTTGTCAATCCCGTACCCTACAATTTCGGATTTCAGCTCAATGTTTGGTCATTATATATGGTAGATGTTGACCAAATCCTTGAACAAGCTTTACCGTACTTTAAGCCACACGCATTTACAAGATTGAGTATTCCAGAATTAGAAGCTACTGTTGATATCAAAGTAGTATTTCAAAGTTGTACCCCCGATTTCAACTTTGAAATGGCTGATGAAGATAGAAGGATTCTATTATGGAATATGGATTTTCAAGTTCAAGGATATCTTTTCACGCCTAAAGTCACCACTGGTGCTGTTGAAGAAGTTATCGCTCCTCTCTATGTAGATGATGCACAATTTGACAGCAGAGACACAACATCATCATTTACCTCAGCCGCTTCAGGCGGTGAGGTCGTGTGGGTAAAGGGTTTAGGATACGATGATGATGCAGAATTACTATTTAAATATGAGGTATTTGGAACATAAAAATGAGTGTAAATGTAATATTAGATAAATCATCACCAGCCAATTTTCAATTGGTGTTTCCGAAGTTGCCATCAGAAACAACTCTAGCAGCTACAGAAGAACTAACTCTCAACATCTTCGGTACTATTGTACCTGGTATGACACTAGGAGCCATAGAACAGAGATGGATGGGAGCAAAATATTGGGTTGATGATGGTAATGTAGATTTTGAGGTGTGGAATGTTGACTTTGTTGTTGATTCCGAATTTACAAACTGGAAGACACTTCATAAATGGATTATTGCAATCAACGACAACAATATAAAACACGGTGATTTACCAACTAACTATGCCGTAGATGCAACACTCAGAGTTACAGACAATTTTAACAATGAAGTTCTGAGAATACACTTTTCAAATGTGTGGCCTCAGAGTCTTGGTGAGATGTCTTTCACCACAAGAGAAGGTGAGAGAAACATGGAGTGTCAAGCATCATTTGTTTATGACAGATATGAATTGAAATTAGTGACACAAGCAGCAGATTTATAAGGAATAAATATCATCGTGGTCACGACCTAACTTATTGAATTCTTTACGAATTAAGTCTCTGAATTCTCCGGGCACATCATAACCCTCCGACTTCAGCTTCTTTATAATCTTCAATTCGTCCTCAGTGACCCTAATTCCGTATGTTTTTGATTTCTTTTCTATAAGTTTCACAGATGTCAAACCTCCCGTAATACTTCTGCTCAAATATTTAGACAAAATCGCCCGATTTTTATAAATAATAAAGAACAAATGATAAAATAAATTAGGAGGAAAATTAAAATGGCTTTTTATCTCAGTCCCCTTGTAGATGTAAACGAAATTGATTTAACTACTACAATTCCAGCAGTAGCAACATCAATTGGCGTTTCAATCTTGAGACAAACATACAAGGGTCCAGAATTAAAAACACAGCTAATCTCTAGTGAGAATGAACTTGTGACAAAATTTGGAAAGCCTACCACAACTGCTAACTGTTACCAAGATTGGCTAGCCGCAGCAGGATTCTTAAAGTATGGTAATAAACTATACTGCACAAGAGTTATGCCGGTGTCTGCAAGTTTCGCAGGTACTATTGGTGCAAGTGGAGCTGAATCAACATATACGGCAAACACTGCCGCAAACGCTTATATTATGAGTGACTTCAGTTCTGATGACCCAGATCAGTTCCATGAAGAAGTTGACGCTTCAGGCGTAGAACCTTTCAGGTTGATAGCATCATCCCGTGGAGCTTGGGGCAACTTTATAAGAGTTGCAGCCTGTGATTACGGTACTTACTCAGAAATTGTCACAGGAGGTAATTCCGGTTGGGCAACCTATAGTGCAATTTCAAATATTGACACAAAACCTGAATCTACAAATGAGTTTCTACTTGTAGTGCAGAACAGACCACAAGGAAGCACTACATGGACAACAGTAGAATCTTGGAATGTGTCTACAGATGAGACAAAACTTGATGACCAAGGCGCAAGCATGTTTGCAGAAAACAAGATTAATCAAGAATCTGATTATATCAGAATCGCATTTAATCCTGCCCAGAAAAACGACTCAATCACAATTTCTAACTCTGCTTGGCAAACCTTTGGCGGTGGTGTAGATAATAATGGTGATGCGATAGTAGACGGCGATATGACGGCAGCATATGACTTGTATGCAAACCCAGAAGAAATTGATGTCAATGTTTGGATTTCTTCAAATGTGTCAAATACCATGAAGGCTTACATACTAGCTGTATGTGAATCCAGATTGGACGCAATGGCAACCATTGACTGTCCTTACGGAGCAGTTGTCTACAACAGTGGTAGTGAAGCCACAGATTTGAGAGACTGGAGACGAGGAACAGGTGACTATGTTGCTGATAACTTTAATCAAAATTCTAGTTATGTGGCAGTATACGGTAACTGGTTAGAAGTCTTTGATAAGTACAACAACGCTTATCGTTGGATTCCGGCATCAGGACATGCTGCAGGTATCTTTGCAAGGACAGACGATGTTACAGACCCATGGTTCGCTCCAGCAGGCTTTCAAAGAGCAATTCTCACCAATGTTAGGAGACTAGCATGGAACCCAACATTAGGAAATAGAGACATTCTTTACATGAACGGTGTCAATCCTATTGTTAGCTTTGCCGGTCAGGGTAAAGCCATTTGGGGTCAAAAGACATTGTTGGATAAAGAATCAGCTTTCAACAGAATTAATGTCCGTAGATTGTTTATGATTCTTGAAAAGGCTATCTCAACGGCAACTAAGTATTTCCTCTTTGAGCCTAATGATGATCTCACAAGACTACTTCTAGTCAACATGATAGAGCCTTTCTTGAGAGATGTCAAGGCAAGACGAGGTATCTATGATTACTTAGTTATCTGTGATACGACCAACAATACACCAGAACGAATTGACAGAAATGAGCTTTGGTGTGATTTATACATTAAACCAACAAGAGCAGCCGAATTCATCGTGCTGAACTTTATAGCTACTAAGACAGGCGCATCTTTCACTGAAATCGCTGCCTTAAGAGCTGCGTAAAAATAATAGGAGGAATAAAAAATGGCTTTCGATATTGAGAGTTTCAGAAGTAAATTTCAGGCTGGCGCTAGACAATATCTGTTCTATGTCAAACCATTATTTCCTGTAGGAATCGGTGCCGATACTGATACTGCTACATATCTTGTTAGAACGGCATCACTTCCTGAAACAACTCTTGAGGAAATTCTTGTAAACTGGCAGGGATTTGATTATAAGATGGCGGGTAAACTGACATTTACCGACTGGACAGTAACATATAACTTGGACAAAGATGCTAACCTACAGAAATGGTATCTAGAATGGTCAAGACTGATTCTTGACCCGACTACTAACATTCATGGCTCACCTCTAGATTATATGGTAGATCAACAAGTTGAACTACTAGGTCTTGACGGCGAACCAACACTGAAATATAAGTTAGTAGGAGCATGGCCAAAAGTCATCGGTCCTGTAACTCTGGACTATGCGGCAGCTGATGTCGCCCAGTTTGACATTACCTGGTCATATCAGTACCATGTCGTAGATGATGGCGTTGCTTACTTGAGTCCGCCAACATTCGCTGGATAAGCATCTATACAATAAATTAGTGAGGTGAAAAATGTCAGATTTTAAGAAATATTTAAATGTTTATGAGTTTGAAACCACACTGCCCGGTAGTGGTATAACTGTAAAGTTTAAACCTATCACTACCGGACAGTTGAAAAGATTGTTAGTTTATGAAAACGAAACAGACCCAGCTACAGTTGAAGAAGCTCTAGATGAGTTAATAGGAACTTCAGTTATCACAGATGAGTTTGATGTAAAAGGGATTTATCTACAAGATAGATTCTACTTACTTATTGAAATTCGTAGAAAAACAAAAGGCGACCTTTATCAATTTGAAATCAAATGTCCTGAATGTGGTTCACAATCGTTACAAACAATTAATCTTACAGAATTGGAAATGAGAGAATTACCACCTGATGTAGATTATAATATGGTTCTCAGTGAAAACATCTCTGTAGAACTAAGACATGTAACGAGATACGACCAGATAGCGGCTTTTGCATTTGTTGATGAAATAAAAGAAGATTTAACACCAATACAAAAGGCTGTAGAATCTGCAATGGTACTTAACTCCATCGCAATCAAATCAGTGACAACTCCTGAAGGTAAAGATGAAGAAGTAAGCCTAGAAGATAAAAAATATCTACTTGAAAACATTCCGAGACCCATGTATGAAAAGATAACCGAATGGTTTGAAAATAACACTTTTGGTTATAACTTTGTACTAGATATAGAGTGTAGACACACAAAACCATCAGGTAAGAAGGGTGTACCAAGTAAAAGGTGTGGTTTTAAACAAGAAACAATTATTCCATTAGAAAACTTTTTTTTCTAATTAAAATTCTGTGCTCTAACACATCTTTGAATAATATTGTTAGAGAGCAATACCACTTAGCAAAGAAGGCTGGTATTAGTATCTCTGAAAGCAGTCATATGCCTGACTTTGAGAGAGAAGCGTATGTTAACATGTTAATAAAAGAACTTAAAGAAGAACATGAGTCTCTAAAAGCATCGAGACCTGGAAACTTTTAAGCCACGCTTAGCTTTATGCTAATGGATTCCTTTGATGGGGTCTGAAGGGCAACCACAATAACCCCTTTGGACCCTTTTTTTTATGGAGACAGAATATGCCGGATGACGCATCAAAAACACTTAGACAAGTAGTAAACGAGGAGAAAAAGAGAGCCGAGGCTAGAGAGAAATTTATGCTTGAAGCCGAAGCAACCATTTTCTCTGAATTACAATCAAGTAATAAAGCAGTATTAGCAAGTCTTGCAAAAGGTAATGAAGCTGTAGTTCAACAGTTAATTCAACAAGTTTCAACCGACATGTCAGGAATTGCTGAAGTAAGGGGACTGTCAGGCGGTGAATCATCACAGATGATTCAAACTATGGTTGATGAAATTGTGTCAAATGCCAATAGTCAAAAGGAATTGATGTCAGCCACACAGAAATTCTTTGAATCTGAAGCAGGACAAAAGATTGAAGAAGGTTATACTAAGGCTAGTGGTGTTATTGGCGGGCATATGAGTGATGTCTTAGGAGAAACAGGTTCATACTTCAAAGATGTTATTGATATTGTAAGAGGAATGGGTACAATATTAGCCGCTCCATTCTCCATGTTCGGCAAAAAGAAAGAAGATATTGATGAGGCAACCCTTGAAGCTTCTGAATTATCAGCCAAGGCTACAGAGTTACTAGCAAAAGAAGCCACAAAAAAAGGTTCTCTCTTTGTTCATGTTGTCAACCTTGGTGTCGCAGAAGCGGCTCTACTTTCTATTAGAGAAAGTGTGTATAAACAATCAATCGGCACATTAATGTGGCAGGCAAGATGGCAACACATGCAGACAAAAATATTAGCTTTCAATAAGCTCATGGGTTATTTGACCTTCCAGCGTTTGGAAGAGGATACTGATGTCAGTCTACTAACAGAAATTAGAGACATGATGAAGGTCCAATTAAAACAGGAATTTAGAGACAAACTCGATCAAGATGAACCAGAAATGAGCAACATAGAGTTGTTCTTACTGAACATAGCAGGCATTGTCGGTTTTGCTCTGGGTGGGTTACTTGGTCCTATACTCATACCATTCATAGCAATTTTTAAGTCTATAACGGGTCTTCCAGGAATAGCAAAAGCTGGAGAAGTTTTCGGCAAGATAGGCACTTGGCTTACCGAGTTGAAGTTCTTTGGTAAATTCTTTGCCAAATTTGGTAGAGCATTCAAGATAGGCATGAAATGGATAGGTCTTCCTATAACTGTACTATTTGGAGTTATTGATTTTATTAAAGGTTATATGTCAACGGAAGGTGATGTTCTTGCCAAGATTGCAGGCGGTATAAAAGGCGCCATCAAAGGCTTCCTTGAGTGGCCTATCAAGCTAATAGGCTGGGTTGTTGATAAGTTGACAGCCGCAATATTTGGTCAAGAAGCCGTGGGTGAAGGTGCCGCACAAGGACTATTTAATTTCATTGACGGTGTTATTGATTTTATTGTTAATTTTATTAGAAATCCATTTGATATGATTTTGAACGGTTTGAAGCAATTTGCCAATTTTTTCATTTCGTTGTGGAATCTTTACATAAGCGGAGTACAAGAATTACTCAAGGGTATGCTTGGTGACTTTCTCGGAGGCAAAGCAGCAGGACTTCTAGAAAAAGTAAAAATTGACGCTCTTGCGATAGATTCCGGAGAAAAAGAGGATAAAGTATCTAGTTCTGTCAAAGCACGAGATATGGAAAGAGCAGTGAGAAACAAAGAACAAGGCGAGGTTATGGGCAACTTCGTTGCCTCGCAAAAAGAACTATCAAAAGGATTGAGTAAGATATCAGCAGGACAAGCAGAACAGACAGGAGTTATAGCACAAGTTAAAGAAGGTGCAGGAGCAATAATAGATAGGGTTCCAGAACCTCCTGATGAAATTGATATCTTTGGCGTTCTAATTCAAAATAAGGGGTTATCATAATGGCAATACCAATTAAAAGTACAGCTTTAGGATTTTTAGAAAAAGCGGCTTCAGTACCTTCAACCCATCAGAGACCAAGAAGTGTACCGCAAGCCGCGTTTGCAGATGCTCTCTGGGTAGTATTCTCTGCTCATAAACTATTGGGACAGGATTCTGAAAACAGAGGGAAAAGCCACCAAACAACAATAGAAAATTCTGCAACCGATATATTCAAATTCTTAGCTCCTATTGAAATTATGGAAAATATTGGACACGACTATGAGGAATATGAATCTATTGCTAGTAGGCTGTCTGCAAAAACGGCAATAGGAAAGAAAGCCGGTGCTGAAGGTGGAGGTCTGATACAGACTGGTAAAGAACTTTTCTCAAGCTTCTCAAAACCATCAGTAGAAAACATAACCAATGCAGTAAACAGAGGTGTTGGTGGAGCAAAAGTTGCTTATCATAAATTTGATGCCGCATTAGTTTACAGCTCTACACCTAGGAGAGAATATCAATTCATGTTTAATTTGATTGATGAAGGCAATCCTCGGTTGGACATTGTTGACCCCATAAAAAGACTTCTACGATACTCAAGTCCTTCAATTGTAGCCGATACTGGCGGAGATGTTCTACCACCATACGCATTCAAACTCAGAACAGAACCTGGTAACATGATTCTTATGCCGAGGTGTGTTATCACAGCCGTTCAACCAACTTACAGAGGTCCTTACAGAGACGGATATCCTTCTCACTGTGAATTAACAATAAGTTTCAAAGACTTAGATCCATTATACGCTGGTGCTGAAGGTTTGGCAGCAAGTGAAGTTCTTAATGTTACATCTACGCTCAAGAAATACATACCTGGCTATGATAAAGCCAAGAAGTTCCAATCAGTTGCAGATAGAGTTGCAGGAAGTGTAACCGAATACGACTTGAAGCATGGAACGAGCGAATCTGGCAACATCATAGATAAAGGGAAAGAATACATAGGAAAGATATAATGTACGAAAATTTAGTTTACATGGCTAGCCATGAATCTGGTTATGAAATTATTAAATCCAATTTTGTGTATGAAGATTTTCATGTTTATAGCGTGTGTGGTTCTATGGCAATACTACATATTATAGCCTTGAACATTTTGAATCCAAAAAGTCTCACATTTGTTGATGTAAATCCAATTCAGGTAGCTTGGAATAAAGCACAGATTGAACTTATCAAGAAATCTGAAAATCTCAACGACTACTTAGAACGATTGTATTGTAGAGATTTCGGTAACAACCTAAAAAATCTTGTATACACAGAGCCAGACAATAGTTGGGACATTGATGATGTTTTCAAAGATGTAAAAGATTTGGCTATCAAACTGAAAATGGCGAAACCAGACAAGGCAATGGGTATTAAGAAAGAACTTAGAGATGAGTTTGATGTTCTCAAATTGGACATTATAAAACCGTATGCCGATTTGAATAGTGATGGAGAACTACACCACTGGGTTGAAGATGAAGAAGTTCAAATATGTCATGCCATAACTGATAATTATAAAGAAAGAAGAAGAAACATACACTTCATCTATAATGACTGGGGTTTTTATTCAAATAAAGGGTTTCGTAAAGTAAAACATTATTTGAAATTCAAACCAATAACATTCAAAACCGAGTCAATCTTTGACACTGCACTTGAGGACAAGTGTTATGTCTATCTCTCTACAGCATGGGTTATGAATGAAGATGAGATGTTGAAATTGATATTTGATAAACGAGAGATTATAAAAAAGGGTGATATGATAATACGAGGCAGAAATCTGAAAGCTATTGATGCAACATCAACAGTCAAAAGATTTATGAACTATTATAAACGGGGCAAGAGGTCCCAATCGGTCGCAGATAGAGTTGCTCAAAATGCAACCGACAGTAGACAAATAAGGTATATATTGTCAACAATTGAAAATTTTGAAGATTTGGAAACTCTCAATGTTACACCGACACTCAAGAGATATATAGACAGGTATAAAAAAGACAAGAAGTTCCAAGCCTTTGTAGATAGAGTTGTTAAAAATGAAAATGACAGCAAACAAATAAGGAATATATTGTCAAAAATTGTCAATATTGTTGAATACAAGAAACATGGAACGACCGAGTCCAGCAACATCATGGATAAAATTAAAAATATTATAGGAAAAATATAATGTCAGAATCAGTTACAAGGCTAACAGACACATTTTATGAAATCACGGGCAACAAACTTGGTAACTTATCACAGCTAAGACTTTTTACCATTCTACAAGACCTAGATTTAACAAAGTATATGAACATCTGGAGAACCTATGCTCTAAATGAAGCTGTAACAGGTGATACTCTGTTCTTTGAGACATATGAAGCAGAGAATGAAGATTGGTGGGACAGTATAAGTAGCCAGATTTATGGAACTCCTAATCTTTGGTGGGTCTGTGCACTTATGAATGATGTAGATAATCCCTTTGAAGATTTAGATGCTGGTGATAATATAAAAATTCTAAGAGAAACATACATTTACCAACTTATAAAAGAAATTGAAGCTATTCAGGACCTATAATGGCATTAGACAAAGATAGAACTCCAGCTGAAGGAGCACAATATTCTGCAGTGCTGTCTCTTGAAGTTGGAGACTCAACAATTGACGCTAAAGACATATTGTTGTTGTACCTCATTGAGGATATATTCTCATTTTCAATGACAGGTAAAATACGATTTATTGACAGAATAGGAATGCTTGAGTATGGACCTGTAACAGGTAGCGAAACACTGACAATTTTTATTGGTGAAGATGATACAGAATTGGAATTTGATATCTTTAAAATAAGTAGAATCAGCCAGTTGACAGAGGCAGACAGCGCCACACAGAATGTTATTGAAATTGTCTTTGTTGATAAATTATTCATACCACTAACACAGAAACGATATAATATCTCATGGACAGATACGAAATCTTCTGCTATCGTAAGTCATATCTGTACTCACATGCTTGACAACATAACTTTCAAGGAATTTGAAGATTCAAGAGAAACACTTCCAAATTTCTATATGCCCTATTGGACACCACAAGAAGCAATTTTATGGCTGATGAAAAGGTCCTCTGGAGCTACATCAGGACAGGCGGGCTATCTGTTTTATTCCAACATGCTTGGAAAAAACTTTGTGACTATTGATAAACTTATGAATAGTGAAACAGTAGAGAAAGATCATTATGTTTTTGATGCCACTGACCAATATTACAAGAATAAGATTTTAGGCTGGTCCATCAGTGGTTTAGACAGTACCTCTTTAAAGGGTATCAGAGGAGGTCACAGAATGGGATATAACTCCTCTACAAAAACTTTTATAGATAATGATTATACTTATGTTGATGAAATTGCAAAACATACAATGCTAGGTAAGTCTACACTCTTCCAAGATATCAGTGATGAAACAATAGATTACAGATTAGAAGGTGAAAACGATAGTGCATTACTAGATAACATCTACAATCACGAATTTGTCAGAAGATATTCATTACAACAGGGTGTAAGTATTATGGTCAAAGGCTTCACACATAGAAGCGCAGGAAATCTAATAGAAATCAATTGGCCTTCTGCTCATCCAGCTCAGAAAATAAATAAACCTCTGAAAGGACTTTACTTAATAAAATCAATAACCCATCAGTTTGCATATAATCAAAAACCAGCATATCTTCAAAAAATGATTTTGATAAAAAATGCCTATACAGAATTAGAACTAAAGAATGTTGGAACAATGGTAAAGTCAACAAAATCAAATGTTTTCGGGTCAGTAGGGAGTCTAGGCGGATGATAAAAAACGAACTTAGTGATTTGAGAACTTCAGATGGAAAACTATACGGAATCTTCAGAGGTGTTGTTGAAGATAACAATGACCCACAAAAGGCTGGCAGATGTAGAGTACGAGTTTTCGGTATACATACGGCTACAAAAGAAAAATCTGTAACTGAAGGAATACCGACAGCTGAACTGCCGTGGGCAGAGCCAGCTCTAAGTCTACTGGAGGGTTCAATCTCCAGCTACGGTCTATGGACTGTGCCGTTAAACGGCAGTCATGTTTTTGTTTTCTTTGAGAATAATAACATTTTGAATCCTCGTTTCTTTGCTAGTGCACCTGGTATAGTATCAACCTTACCAACAGGTGAAGTCGGATTTGAGGACCCAAATGCCGTATATCCGAATGCGACAGGCGTGGAGTACGCCTCCGAGGCTCAAGCAACCTATCCTCACAATATAGTTTTGAAAACACATGGCGGTCATGTGATAGAGATTGACTCTACTGATGGTGCTAAAAGACTTCGTGTGTATCACCCGTCTGGCTATGATATGGCAGTTGATGATAACGGTAACATTACAGTCACAGCGCCAGGTGACCGTACAGAAACAATAACAGGAGACCACACAGAAACAGTCACAGGAGACCAGACCATCACTGTATCTGGAGAACAAACTCTCGCAATAACAGGAGACTGGACAGTAACAGTAGGAGGAAACGCATCAGTGACGGTTACAGGTAATGCAGACATAACAGTTGCAGGTATCTGTAATATCACAGGGAATCCGTTGAACTTAAATTAATGGCAGGACTAGGAGCAGGAAAAATAGGAAGTGTAACCACAGGCTGGTGTGGTTGCGATGACCACAAGAGCCAATCAGGTATTGTTGTCTCTGGTTCAGGTAATGTTATAACGAACGGTCTTGGAACTGCCTCTATAGGTAGTGTCGTAGTAGCAGATTGTGGACACTCATCTATAATTGTTTCGGGTGCATCAACGGTTTTTACCAACGGTTTAGGTACAGCTAAAATAGGAAGCGTGGTCGCAGGAGATTGTTATACAGGAATAGTAGTCTCAGGCTCAGCCAATGTATTCGTAGGAGCATAACATGTCAGCAGATTCAGATAAACTAAGAGAGATGATAGATGGGTACCCCACCCTGACAGCCAATTTGAGTGCGGGTCTCGTCAACTTACAATTACAAATTGATGATTATACTGAACAATTGTCCGCTCTCAATTCTGCCCATGATGGACTAGCAACAGACATAGAAACCGATGTTGAAGCCGTCAAAGCGGATAAATTCTATTCATACGGAGACTTTAATGATGGAACCGAAAGTGCCAATCTTACTGACTGGATAGGCTATGACCAAGAAGCCGCAGCAGGTTTGACTTATGTTTCTTCAGAGCTTTTTACGCTCAGTGGAGACCAAACGAGTACATACACAGCCGGCGTATCGGCAATATTTACGAACGGCGGTGCTTTTACTACAGGTACGGCAATTTCAGGTTCTCTTTATAATACAATTGCTTACCCCAATGTAACTCTTGTAGGTTCAGATGCCGCTGTTCTGACAGGCACACTAGATGGTGTATATCTAGAAGCCTACACCCCCACTGGACCTCTATGGGACAGTGATGCCACAATACAAGGATATATGGATGCCTTTGACTTTATTCTTGATTATATTTGGCAAGACTTAGGTACCGGAGGCACTTACGGTGTTGAAGATACCATTGACAAACTCGGAGATGCAAAAGCCATACTTGAATTAGATTATGCAAAATATGATGCTGCTGGTCCATTTTTAGAGGACTATGCCACATAAATAAGAAAGAACAAATAAAAATAAGAGGTGAAAAAAAATGTTAGAAGTAGAAAACAGTGTATTTGAAAGATTCAGTAACAATGTGACTTTTCAAAGGTTACAAGCATGTACCACTCTACCCATAGATATCAGTTTTGGAATAGCTAGATTGACAAAAGAGCTTGTTGATAAGGGTGAAACTTATTTTCAGGTGAAAAATCAACTCATTGAAAAATACTGTGACAGAGATGAAGAAGGCAAACCGGTCGTAGGCGATAATGGACAGTTTGCTATCGTTGAGGATAGAGAGCCTTTCATGGAAGAAATGAGTGAACTTCTTTTACAGAAAGTAAAGTTGAACTGTTCTAAGGTAGTTATCTACCTAGACGATTTAGAGGAATACCAACAAGACTATCCAATATACGAAAGACTGAAAATGAGTCCTTTGAATATGATGGAACTTGAGTTTCCTGATATTTTAGAATTTAAAACTAGCGAATAACGGAGAGAATAATGGCAATTTATAGTGACATTGACATGGACCTTACTATGTTAGCATCTGGTGATATCAACAAAGATGAAGATATAGAAGCAGTCAAAAACTCACTTAGAAACATTATAAATACTATGCAGGGAAGTAGAAGGATGCTCCCGGAGTTTGCTATTGATTTACACGCCCAAGTCTTTGAACCTATGGACGACACAACTGCGTACAACATAGGCGGAAAACTCTTAGATGCCATAAGAAAATGGGAAGATAGAGTGACAGTATCAAATCTAAATGTTCATTCAAATTATGACCGAAATCAATATGAAATAACAATAGATTTTACAATTTCAACTTCCACAGCCACAGAAACAATTAACTATATTTTGAAACAGAGGTAAAACAATGCCAGAATTAAGTCCAGACTATCTGAATATAGACTTTGCAACATTAAAAACAAGAATTCAAACCCAATTGGCGGCAAACGATACATTCGCTGACTATGATTACGAAGGTTCCAATATTGCCGTGCTGATTGAATTGGTTGCCTATCTTGGTGATTTGACTACATTTTTCGCCAATAAAATTGCAAAGAATATCTACATAGACACAGCAGACATTTATGAAAATGTTCACAGACTAGCAACACTTGTAGGCTACGACCCTAAAGGCTATAGGTCAGCTCAAACAACTCTTAGTGTAACCGTTTCCGGTGGTGTTACCCAAGGTGATGTTCTAACAATTAATGCCTGGCATAAAATAGCCTGTACTTCTGACACTGTAGACCCTGATGGTAACATAATCAATTTTTCTACAGTAACAGATCAGACGATTAGTGCCGGCTCATTGCCTTACACATTTGAAGTTCACGCCAGACAGGGTGATGTAACTACACTAGGACCCTACACTGGTGACGATATTGTTGACAACGATTTGATTCTACCAACAGGCGAATATGGTTACGATGATGATTTGGATGATGTCAATGTAACAGTAGAACTTCAAGTTGATGGTACTTCATGGACAAGAGTTGC
>Ga0316190_10001438_pt1 | contig 17187 bp, 17 predicted proteins | sample Eddworburrow2_MG_FD_204929 | JGI IMG/M metagenome (GOLD analysis project Ga0316190, IMG submission 204929) | Coastal sediment microbial communities from Maine, United States - Eddy worm burrow 2 | ecosystem: Environmental > Aquatic > Marine > Coastal > Sediment | place: USA: Maine | collected... | reverse complement strand
GCTACAGAAAAAAGCGAGGGTCAGGTCGGGCTCTTTACCGGCTGCATCAGCCAGATTACCGATGCCGCCGCCCTGGAGGCAGCCATCCGACTGCTAAACCAGTTAGGCAAAGATGTAGTAGTGCCGTCCAGCCAGGGTTGCTGCGGCGCCATGCATCTCCATGCCGGCGAACCTGAGGAGGCCCAGCGGTTTGCCCAGCAAAACCAGGCCGCCTTTGGCAATCAGGGACTGGAGGCCATTGTCACCGTTGCCAGCGGCTGCGGGGCTCAGCTAAAGGAGTATGATCCATTATGGGATAGCGGAGACCTTGGGGCGCCAACCCAGGACATCAGCGCCTACCTCTGCACCCTGCCCTGGCCGGGACAAAGCCCATTGGAACCACTGCCGAAGCGCGTGGCTGTCCACGATCCCTGCAGCCTGCGTAATACCCTTGGCACAGCCGATGCCCCCTACCAGCTACTCAGTCGCATACCTGAAATCAAGCTGATGGCACTGCCAGGCAACGCCCTCTGCTGCGGGGCTGGAGGGATCAACCTGCTGACCCAGCCGGACATGGCCGATGGGCTACGTGCCGGCAAACTGGACGCGCTCAAGGAGTGCCAGGCTGAGATACTCATAACCTCCAATACCAGTTGCGCACTGCACCTGGCCGCCGGCATCCGTGAGGCGGGGCTGGATATCGAGGTACTGCACCCCGCTGAACTACTCTCCAGACAGTTGATTGACTAACTGGCCAACCACACAAACTGCCTCTTGATCAGGACCATCAACCTTTACTATCTTTAATAACACCATGACACATAGAGCATATACATTCAGTGATCGGCTCTTGATCGGCCTCGATCAGGCACTAAGCACGGTATTCGGCCATCCCCAGCAGACAAGCCGACCTAACCCTGCCAGCAGCGAACAAGAGGGTGACCTAACGGCCGAAGAGCAGGATCACATCGCCCGGCTCATGCGCATCAACCATACCGGCGAGGTGTGCGCCCAGGGGCTCTATCAGGGACAGGCACTCACGGCCCAACTGCCGGAGGTCCGTGACAGCATGGAACAGGCGGCAGCGGAGGAAAACGACCATTTGGCCTGGTGTGAAAATCGCATCAAGGAACTCGGTAACCGGAAAAGCCTGTTAAACCCCTTATGGTATGCCGGCTCATTCACCATGGGCGCCGCTGCCGGCCTGGCTGGTGACAAGTGGAGCCTGGGGTTTGTGGCAGAGACCGAGCACCAGGTGTGCGCCCATCTGGATGATCACCTGGGGCGGGTGCCCCTGCATGACCGCAAAAGCCGGGCCATTCTGGAGCAGATGAAGGAGGATGAGGCGCGCCACGCCACCACCGCCCTGGAGGGTGGCGGAGTGAAGCTACCCGCCCCAATCAAACTTGCCATGAAGCTTACCGCCAAAACCATGACCAAGAGCGTCTACTGGCTCTAGTACTCAGCCCCGTCAACACCCCACCTGTTCCCTGACCACATCCCAGGCCGACACCCCGAAGTGGTGTCGTATGACCAGCGGGGCGGCCACTGCCCCCTGCTGCAACAGGTGGCTATCAAAGGCGCCGCACTGCTCATCACCAATGGCGCATTGCTGCTTGCGCAGCACCTCGATTAATCGATAACCGATAATGGTCGCCAGGGCGTCGGCAGGATAGCGGGAGAGCTGCAGCAGATCCGCCTCGGCCTTTTCCTCCGACATGCCGGGCAGCGCGGACAGCATCTGTACGGCCTTCTCCGGCTCCAGGCCCTGGGCATGGATCTCTATATCCAGTATGGCCAACAGGCAGCGGCGCAGACGCTCCAGCAGGCGCATCAGCGACTGCTCCGGCTCTGCACTGAACCCCAACTCAAACATCAACTGCTCAGCATAGAGGGGCCAACCCTCCACCAGGGTGGCTGACACATGCAGGCGCCGGGGCAGGGTACCGGCTGCCGGTCCCATGGCCGCCGCCACCGACTGCAGATGCCTTCCCGGCCAACCATCCCGGATACACTGGCCGGTGAGCACCGCTGGCAGACGATCACAGAGGGCCGTATCCACCAGGTTGAAATAGAGCACGCCACAGAGTTGCGGATCCCCCGGCGCCGGCGGCACATAGACCGGGGCACAGGCCTCCGAATGCAGACTTGCCGGCGCCTCGGATACCTTTAATTTCACATCCTGGGGTATCTCAAACACCCCCTGATCCAGTAGGAAGTTATGCAGGGCATGGCTCTGGGCCCGCACATACTCCAGCATCTCACTTTGAGACAGGGGATTACGCTTACGCAGCGCAGTCAGCCACAGTTCAGGCTCTTCGCTGCCGTTATGTTCGAGGCACAGTGCCTTGAGCTCATCCCATGTCTGTTCATAGGTGCGGCGCGCCAAAGACTCCAGCTGAGCAGTCTCCATCGAGAGAAAGTGTTTGCGGGCCAGCAACAGGGTAAAGCGCTTCTCACCACAGCCAATGCCACCCCTGGCCCGGCCGCCCACATCCTCATGCAGAAAATGAAGATAGGCCTCCATCGCCTCCACCGCCTCATCACAGAGTCTCTGGATGAGGGCCGGGTTCTTACATAACCGCCGCACCAGGGGGTTTTCACGCAACTGCCGCAGATAGAGGATGCCCGCCTGCCCCTCCAGGCCAGCGGATTCCAGCCAGAGGGAGGGTATCAATTCGGGAAAGGTTGAGAGCTGGCTGCGGGCATAGCGCAGATATTCTGGGATACGGGAGAGCGAGCCCTCCAGGGCACCGCGCAGATCCACCTGGGGATGCAGCAACAGCTGGTGCACGGCACGCACCGGCAGAAACCGCACTGGATCCCGATGCCGCCAGTCATGCTCAAGCAGGGCATAGAGCTCTGCCTGGCAAGCACCAAACAACAGCTGCAGATCCAGCTGCCGGTCCTCATCCAGGGCCTGAAAATCAAGCTCCTCCAGACTGACAATGAGACTCTCCAGCCACGAGGAGAGGGCGCCCATACCATCGTCATCCACACTGGGCAGCAGCCCTTCATAGCCGGAAACGCCGGCATCCAGGGCATCCGCCGGATGAAAACGAAACCAGACCTGGTAAAACTCTTGGATTAGCCCATCAAAGATTGCAGTGTCCTGTCTCATAAATATGTTCCGTTTCAGCGTGGCTGAGCAGACATGTGGCTAGGCGCGTTTGCGCTGGAATGGCAGGCCCCATTTCAAGCAAGCGCAACACCGCCACATGTCTGCTCAGCCACGCCCGGAGGGAGCCCCGCAAATAGCCCAATGCCGCGTTGCAGCCCTTGGAAAGGGCCTGCCATTCCCTGCGGACTGCGTCTTGCCTTGGGCTATTTGCGGGGCTCTGAAATGCAACATATTTATGAGACAGGACACTGTCTGAATCAGACATTGATGAATTCAAAGTCGTGGCTGATCTCAGCCATGGCACCAAGCATGATGGATGCCGAGCAATACTTTTCCGCACTCAGCATAACCGCCCGTTCAACCGCTTTTTCCGTCAGGCCACGACCGGTAACCTTGTAATGGATATGGATGCGGGTAAATACCTTGGGTTCTGCCTCTGCACGCTCCGCTTCCAGTTCCACTGCGCAGTCCGTCACCTCAAGGCGACTCTTGCGCAGGATATGCAGCACATCAAATTGGGTGCAGCCACCCAGCCCAAGCAGCAGCATCTCCATCGGTCGCACACCCAGATCACGCCCACCGAAGTCCGGCGGACCGTCCATCACCACCGAGTGGCCACTGCCGGCCTCCCCCACCATCATGGCGCCTTCGACCCACTTAACACGCGCTTTCATTCAAAAATCCCAACTGGTTAACAGTTTCGGCAGATTATCATAGTTCGACAATTGACCGCAGCTTGCCTAGACTTTAGTGATATAAAGTAAAAAATCATACAACAATGCCATCTCAGGACAACAACCATAACCCATGAGCGTAATCCAACCACCACCTGCAGACCCCGCTTTTCTGCAACCCCTGCTGTCCTTCTGTCACAAGCGTCGTTACCCTGCCAAGACAGAGATCATACGGCCAGGGGATGATGCTGATACGCTCTACTATCTGGTTGAAGGTTCGGTCACCGTCCTGATAGAAGACGAAGAGGGAAAGGAAATCATCCTGACCTATCTTAATAAGGGCGAATTCATTGGTGAAATGGGCCTGTTTGTCCCCAAACCCAATCGAAGCGTTCTGGTGCGCACCAAGAGTGATTGCGTGCTGGCAGAGATCGGCTATGCACGGCTGGAGCAGCTATTCGATAGCGAACTCAAGGAGTATTCCAGGGCCATCCTTTCCGCCATCGGCCTGCAGCTGACCCAGCGCCTACTCCACACCAGCCGCAAGGTGGGACATTTGGCCTTTGTCGATGTATCCGGCCGCATCGCCGGTATCCTGCTGGAGTTGTGCGAACAACCGGATGCCATGACCCACCCGGACGGCATGCAGATTCGCATCACCCGTCAGGAGATTGGACGCATCGTGGGTTGTTCAAGGGAAATGGCAGGCAGGGTGCTGAAAATTCTGGAGGAGCAAGGGTTGATCCACGTGAAGGGCAAGACCATCGTGGTCTATGGCACCCGCTAACAAACCGGCTAGGAAAACAGCTCAGCCAATCTTACGCCCGGATCCTCCGCCCGCATAAAGGCCTCACCCACCAGGAAGGCATTGACCCGGTTTTCCCGCATCAGGGCCACATCCTCAGGGACATGGATGCCACTCTCGGTGACCACAATTCGATCTTCCGGAATTGTTGAAAGCAACTCGATGGTGGTCTGCAGTGAGACCTCAAAGGTCCGCAGGTTACGGTTGTTGATGCCGATAAGCCGGGTATTGAGCGGCAGCGCCCGCGCCAGCTCCTCCCCATCATGCACTTCCACCAGCACATCCAGCCCCAGTTCCTGGGCCAGCCCGCTGAGCTCCTGCAACTGGGCATCGCTCAGGCAGGCCACAATGAGCAGGATACAGTCAGCACCGATGGCCCGCGCCTCGTAGACCTGATAGGGATCGATAACAAAATCCTTGCGCAGCACCGGCAGGGAACAGGCGGCTCGGGCCTGTTTGAGATAATCATCGCTACCCTGGAAGAAATCCACGTCGGTCAATACCGACAGACAGGCCGCCCCACCCCGCTCATAGCTTGCCGCAATATCGGCAGGCCGAAAATCCTCCCGCAATACCCCCTTGCTGGGTGAGGCCTTCTTGATCTCGGCAATCACCGCCGCCTCATTCGCCAGGATCTTCGACTCAATCGCCGCTACAAACCCCCGCGCCGACGCGGCCCCTTCTAGGCTGGCACTCAGCTGGCTTAGGGGCAACTGCCCGGCACGCACCGCCACCTCCTCCGCCTTGCGGTGGATGATCTTCTTCAGGATATCGGGGGTATCGTTCATATTAACTGCCGGATTATCAGGATCAATCAAAGCTCTGGGTCAGTATGATCAGCTGATCCAGCTTGTTGCGGGCCTCGCCACTGGCAATTGCGGTGTCGGCCTTCTGCACCCCCTCCACCAGACTTTCCGCCACACCGGCGGCATAGATGGCCGCGCCGGCATTGAGGCAGACGATGTCCCGCGCCGGTCCAGGATTATCCTCCAGCACCGAGCGGATCACCGCCAGGCTCTGTTCGGCACCCTCCACCGCCAGGGCAGAAATATCGGTACGCTGCATGCCAAACTGTTCCGGCTGAACCGAGTAACGGCGAATGGCCCCATCCTTCAGCTCCGCCACCTCGGTCTTGTCACCGATGCTGATCTCATCCAGACCGTCCCGGGCATGGACCACCAGCACATGGCGGCTACCCAACTGCTGCAACACATTGGCCAGGGGCTCCAGCAACTCATCACTGAATACCCCCAGCACCTGGTTAGGGGCACCGGCCGGGTTGGTCAGGGGTCCCAGCACATTGAAGATGGTGCGCACCCCCATCTCACGGCGCGGGCCGATGGCATGCTTCATGGCACCGTGATGGGCCGGGGCAAACATAAAACCGACCCCAACCTCTGCAATACACTGGGCCACCTGTTGCGGATTCAGGTCCAACCGCACCCCGGCAGCCTCCAACACATCGGCACTGCCCGACTTGCTGGAGATAGAGCGGTTGCCATGCTTGGCCACCCGCGCCCCGGCAGCGGCAGTTACAAAGGCCGAGGCAGTGGAAATATTGAAACTGCCGGAGGCATCCCCACCGGTACCGCAGGTATCCACCAGATTCTCGGCATCCACCTCGACCCGGGCCGCCAGCTCCCGCATCACGGATGCGGCGGCGGCCACCTCCCCCACGGTCTCGCCCTTCATGCGCAGCCCGACCAGGAAGCCACCAATCTGGGCCGGTGTGGCGCCGCCGGTCATGATGGTGCGCATAATCTCCTGCATCTCATCGCCACTCAGGTCGTGGCGGCCCAGTACATGGTTGATGGCTTGCTTCAGATCCATTGGTAGATCCTCATTGAATTATCTTCACACCCCTGAGGTGCGGCTTATTTCCCTTCGACGAAATTGCGCAACAGGTCGTGTCCCTGCTGGGTCAGGATGGACTCCGGGTGAAACTGCACCCCCTGCACCGCCAGATCCTTGTGTCGCACGCCCATGATTTCATCGATGGAACCATCTTCATGGCGGGTCCAGGCAGTCACCTCCAGACACTCCGGCAGGGTCCCCTTCTCAATCACCAGGGAGTGATAACGGGTAGCCTCAAAGGGATTATCCAGCCCCGTAAACACACCACTATCACCATGGTAGATGGGCGAGGTCTTGCCATGCATCACCTGCCCTGCGTGCACAATACGCCCACCAAAGGCCTGGCCGATGGACTGATGCCCCAGGCAGACCCCCAGGATGGGGATGCGACCGGCAAAGGTCTTGATGGCCTCCACTGAGACTCCCGCCTCATTGGGGGTACAGGGGCCCGGAGAGATGACCAGATGGGCTGGCTTGAGGTCCTCGATCTCCTTGATGGTGATCTCATCATTGCGATAGACCCGCACGTCCACGCCCAGCTCACCCAGATACTGGACCAGGTTGTAGGTGAAAGAGTCGTAGTTATCGATCATCAGCAACATGATTACTCCTCCCCCTTTTGATCCAGCCCGGCCTCGGCCTGGGCCACAGCACGGAATACCGCCCGCCCCTTGTTCATAGTCTCCTTCCACTCCAGCTCCGGCACCGAGTCGGCAACAATACCGGCCCCGGCCTGGATGTGCAGGGTCTTACCCTGTATCACCGCCGTGCGAATGGCAATGGCGGTGTCCATATTACCGTTCCAGGAGAGGTAGCCCACGGCGCCGGAGTAGATGCCCCGTTTGACCGGCTCCAGTTCATCGATGATCTCCATGGCCCGGATCTTAGGCGCACCACTCACCGTGCCCGCAGGGAAGGTAGCACGCAGCACGTCCATGGCGCTCATACCCTCATTCAGCTCACCGGTCACATTGGAGACGATGTGCATGACATGGGAGTAACGCTCCACGATCATCTTATCGGTCAGCTTTACGCTGCCGATCTTGGCCACCCGGCCAGCATCATTGCGCCCCAGGTCGATGAGCATCAGATGCTCCGCTAGCTCCTTGGGATCGGCCAGCAGTTCCGCCTCCAGGGCCTTATCCTCCGCCTCGGTATGGCCACGGCGCCGGGTGCCGGCAATGGGCCGCACCGTAACCTCACCATCTTCCAGGCGGGTGAGTATCTCCGGCGAGGAGCCCACAATATGGAAATCCCCCAGGTTGAGGAAATACATATAGGGGGAAGGATTCAGGCCACGCAGGGCGCGATAGAGATCCAGCGGCGGCGCAGTGAAGGGGATAGAGAGGCGCTGGGAGAGCACCACCTGCATGGCATCGCCATCCAGTATGTACTCCTTGACCCGATCCACCGCCTGCTTGAAACCCGCCTCAGTAAAGCCAGAGACAAAGTCAGACTCATCGATCCGGCGGGATGGCCGCTCCGCTCGCGGCGCAATGCCCCTTTGCATCCTGTCTGCCAGGGTCTGCAGACGCTCCTGGGCAGAGGCAAAGGTTTCACCCCGGGTCGGATCCGCATGCACGATGACATAGAGCCTTCCGGCGAGGTTGTCGAACACCACCACCTCATCGGACACCATGAGCAGGATATCCGGCGTACCCATCAGGTCCGGATTGGAACACTCGGCCAGCCGCGGCTCGATATAGCGAATGGTGTCATAGCCGAAATAGCCCACCAGACCACCGGTAAAGCGCGGCAGATCAGGGTGGCCGGCCACCTGAAAGCGGGTCTGGAAGTCCTCGATCCATGCCAAGGGATCCTCGGCCTCTACCTCTTCGACCACCTCACCGTCGGTCTCGATGGTGATGCGATGGCCGCTGACCCGCAGCAGGGTACGGCAGGGCAGGCCGATGATGGAGTAACGCCCCCACTTCTCACCGCCATGCACGGACTCAAATAGATAGGAGTAAGGGCCATCGGCCAGCTTGAGGTAGATACTCAGGGGAGTATCCAGGTCCGCCAGGACCTCACGCATCAGGGGGATGCGGTTATGGCCTTGAGCGGCCAGGGTATCGAATTGTTCGGGTGTCATGTTCCTCTCCACACGGGAAAATCAGGCAGGGTCGATCGAGCGCAGCATCACCAGCGCCATCGCGTGCCTGTCTTGAGTTTTTCGTGTGTTAAGGGGTACATGCCCACTCCTCGGTTCGGTTGGGCGTAAAGATAAACGAATTTTTGGAAAGTTTCGAGCATAAGTCGGAATTTGGGCTCCATGGCGGGAGGGAATTTAATCAGCTTCAGCTGCCCCGAAGGGTGAGCCGCAGGCTATTCCATCTGTATACAGCAAGAACAGGCTGCACATCATGGGATGGGCAATATCTATAATCCCCAAGCTTCACCAAAATGCGAAACTACTTCCTATCTTTCTATTTTTTGAAAATTATAACTCTATACTTTCGTCATAGCGCATCATCGCCCATCGCCAAAATTCAGCACATTTCAGGAAACCAGATAGCCCAAGGCCTGGCGCAGACAGGCATGACGCCCCATGGAAGGCATGGCAGGGAAATGTAGCGATTGTAAAGTTATTTGGTATTAGAACGCTTTTATAAGCGTCTAGACAATGAACTAAGCCCATGAAACAGAGACGCACAAAATACCTTATTAAGCCGAAGTATCAAATTGCCATGGCTTTGGGAGTTATCATTTCCATTGTCGCGTATTCCCTTGTTTTCAGCGTAATCATTTTTTATCCCCTCTACACGGAGATGTCTACCGCCTCAAGCATCCCAGAACTGATCAAGGCATCCAGCATCGCCATATTCCTGCACAAGACATTTTGGCCCGGCATGTTGGCAGTTGCCTTGATGGCGGGCATTCATATTCTGTTTTTCTCACACAGAACCGTAGGCCCAATTTACCGCTTTGAAAAACAGCTCGAGGCACTCAGGAACGGCGACTATTCGAGTCGCGTACACCTAAGAAAGCGAGACGAGTTCGAAAACATGGAAGGGCTGCTTAATGAACTGGGAGAAAACCTGGAGCAGGTCAGGTCCCGGGACAAGGAGTTCATAAACGAGCTAAAGGCCCGGTTGGAGGCCCTCCAGACATCACTTCAAAACCAGGGAGCCTTTAGTACAGAGACCGAAGAAATCACAAACGATATGATTAATAAGATATCCAATCGCGGATGATTAACATGAAATCCCCCAAAACAAGTCAGACCATGGCCACTTCGGGTGAGAAGGGAATGGCCATTGTCAAACTCATCATCACCCTTTCCATTGTGTTGATTCTCGGATCGGCGGGGAGCATCGCCTATGTAAAATTCATCAACAAGGCCCGTGAAACAACGGTGATTTCCTACCTTGAGATGATCAGGAGAGCCCAGGGCATATACAAAAGCAATAACGAAATGGAGATTTTCTCCAACGACTTCAACCATCTGGAGATAACAGGGTTTATTCCCCGCTCCACTGGCGACACCACCCGCCTGTATGAGGACTACAAATTCACCCTGAACACTGGAACCCCAGCCAACAGCTGGTCTGTGAATGCCGAGCCCGCGGATGGAGATAAACGCCTTAAGCAGTTTTATATCAGCAGCAATTCAGACGGCATACATTACAAAATCGGGGCACCCGCCTCGGGCTCCAGTCCGACTTTGTAATATCTCCCCCCCTTAAGTTAGGGGGGATAAAAGCAGAATACGCAAAGAGGTGGGCACACTGCCCAGCTTACAGCAGCGTTTCCAGTTCCACGAAGGAGTCAATTACCGCATCCGGCCCAAATTCCCGGATGTCCTGGCCATGGTTATAACCATAGCTGACGCAGATGATGCGAAAACCCGCAGCCCGGGCCGCCTTCACATCACTCATTGAATCCCCCAGCATCAGGGCCGCCTTAGGCTCTACCCCGAAGTGCTCTGCCGCATGCAACAGGGGCATGGGATCTGGCTTTTTCTTGGGCAGGGTGTCGCCACTGACGATGATCTCAAAGAAATCGGCGATACCCAGGTCCCGCAGCAGGGGCAGGGTGAACTGCTCGGCCTTGTTGGTGACACAGCCTAGCTGGTAGCCAGCCCCTTTCAGGAACTCCAGCCCCTCCTGTACGCCGGGATAAAGCATAGAACGCTTGGCGTTGTTCTCAGCATAGAGCTCCAGGAAGATGGGATAGGCCCTCTGGAATAGATCCTCATCCGGCTCGCCTTCAAGCTGGCCCACCAGGGCGCGGCGCACCAGACGCTCCACTCCGTTGCCGACCCAGTCACGCACCTTGGCCTCGCCATGTTCCGGCATCTCCAGGGCGCCCATCATGGCATCCACGCAATAGGCCAGGTCCGGCACGCTGTCGATCAGGGTGCCGTCCAGGTCGATGAGAATCATTTCAGGTTTGTCCGCCATCTTACTTAGAGCCTCAGCTACTTGGGCACATCCGCCTTGGCCAGTTCATCGTGCATGGCCTTGATGATGCTGTCATAGCGGTTGGGGTCATTATCATTGGCTGCACCGAAGACAGCGGAGCCGGCCACGAAGGTATCGGCGCCGGCCTCTGCAATCTCGCGAATATTATTGGTCTTTACGCCACCATCGATCTCCAGGCGGATATCGAAACCCGATTCATCGATCATCTTGCGTGCCTGACGCAACTTGTCCAGGGTGGCGGGGATAAAGCTCTGGCCACCAAAACCAGGGTTCACGGACATGAGCAGGATCATATCCACCTTGTCCATCACATACTCCAGATGGGAGAGTGGGGTCGCCGGATTGAACACCAGACCGGATTTGCAGCCCTCATTGCGGATCAGCTGCAGGGTGCGGTCGATGTGATCGGAGGCCTCCGGGTGGAAGGTGATATAGGTGGCACCGGCCTTGGCGAAATCCGGGATGATGCGATCCACCGGCTTGACCATCAGATGGGCATCGATGGGGGCGGTCACACCATGCTTACGCAGGGCCTCGCACACCAGCGGCCCGATGGTCAGGTTCGGCACATAGTGATTGTCCATGACATCGAAATGCACGATCCCAGCACCCGATGCCAGCACATTGTCCACTTCCTCACCCAGTTTGGCGAAATCCGCCGACAGGATGGAGGGTGCAATCATAAACTCAGCCATCTGTAATCTCCTGAAATTGCAGCCGATTAAGATAACACCGGCCATGCCTCGCAAGGAGGCGAGAATAGGAAGCGCGCAACTTTACCTCAAACGGCGCCCTTTTTCAGCCTTAAGGAAACTCCGTTTATTCGGGGCACCTTAAAATCCACGGTTCTTTTTCACTTGCTCATAGGCCTGGCGGATCTCATGGGTCTTGCGGGTGGCGATCTTCATCATCTCCTCGGGCAGGCCCTTGGCCACCAGCTTGTCCGGGTGGTGCTGACTCAGCAGGCGCCGATAGGCCTTCTTCACCTCGCTATCACTGGCATCCGAGGACACATTCAGAATGGCATAGGCATCCGCCAGACTGGGGCCCTTCTGCTGCTCGGCAGGGCGGCGCGCGCCCTCACCACCCCGGAAATGACGCTCGGCCCGGATCATCTGCTCCAGACGCCGGTAGGTGAAATGGGAAATACCAAGCTGGTCACAGATGTGCAGTAGCAGGCTCTCCTCCGCCCCATCCAGCTGGCCATCCGCATAGGCCGCCTGTATCTGGATCTCCATGAACATCTGCATCAGGGTCTGGCGCCGGTGACACTCCAGCCGGAACTGCTCCAGCACCTCATCCAGGGGGAAGCCATCGGACTTGCCCTCATTGAACAGCCGGATCGCCGCCTTGCGCAGATCAGGGGCCAGGTCCATCTCCGTCATCACCGCCTCGGCCAGGGCGATCTCCTCCCGGGATACCTGGCCATCGGCCTTGGCCACGGCCCCCATCACCGAGAAGCTGGCGGTAAAGAAAGCGGTCTGCACCCGCTCCCGCTCACCCGGGTCCAGTTCCTCCTCAGTCTGCAGGCCGGAAAGCCCCTTATCCAGATTGTGTCCCAACGCGGCCCCCAACAGAGCCCCCAGCGGTCCACCCAGCATGAAGCCAAAGGCGCCGCCCACCAATTTTCCCCACCAGTTCAAAACCGCTCTCCCCTATTTCCCGTTGATATAGAGATCATCGCTGAACGAACTGACCCAATGAGGCCGGAAGGCCACCAGTACGGTCATGACCCAGCCATTGATGACGGCCTCGGGCAAAAACATCAGCGGGAAATATGGTAACAGGTTCTCCTTCAATTCGAGCCAACTATAGGCACCGCTGATCGCCAGCAGCCACAATGCCAGACCACCACTCAGGGCGGCGACCAGGCCAGCGGTCAAAAAACCATTGCCCAGCACGTAGATAAAGAAATTTTTGGGCAACAGGGAGCGGGCCAGCACCAGCGCTACCTGGGTCAGGGTTACAGGCAACACGCTGGTCAGGAAGGCGTTAAGGGCAAATACATCCCAGCCCAGACTGCCATTCAGGGTGATACCGGCCAGCACCAGACCACTGCCGATCACCCCAAGCGACCATCCGAACATCAGGGTCAGGCTGGTTACCCCCAGCAGGTGATAGGTAAGACCGGGCTGCACCGGAGCCCGCATGCTCCACAGGATCAGCATCAGGACACAGGCCCCGAGAAAGACATGCAGCTGCTCGCTATTGCCCAGGCGCCGCCAAGGCGCCATCACCAGGGCCTTGAGCAGGATCACCCCATAAAACAGGGCCACCCAGCCCATCACGGTGCTGGAAAACAGTTCCGTAGCCAATTCCATATATAATTCTACCCCCGCTTGGTGGGTGGAGTTTACGATTGGAAGCCCACCAAGCCCTAAGCTTATAATGGTTTTTATTGATATATGTCAAACATCAGGAGCCGACCATGGAGTACCGCCCCCTCGGCCACACCGGCCTAAACGTCAGTGCCTTGTGCCTGGGCACCATGACCTTTGGCGAACAGAACAGTGAGTCGGAGGCCCACGCTCAGCTGGATCGGGCCCTGGCAGCAGGCATCAATTTCATCGACACCGCCGAGATGTACCCGGTGCCACCTCGAGCCGAAACCCAGGGACACACCGAGACCTATATCGGCTCCTGGCTCAAGAAGCGGGGACGGCGGGATGATCTCATCCTCGCCAGCAAGGTGGCCGGCCCGGCGGATTGGCTCAACTACCTGCGTAATGGCCACAACCGGTTGGACCGGCAGAACATTCTGGCGGCGGTAGATGAGAGCCTGCGACGCCTGCAGACCGACGTCATCGACCTCTACCAGGTCCACTGGCCGGACCGGGAGACCAATTTCTTCGGCAAGCTGGGCTACCGGCACCCCGCGGAAGATATAAGCATCCCCATCGAGGAGACCCTGCGGGCGCTGGAGGAGCTGGTCACAGCCGGCAAGGTACGACACATCGGCATCTCCAACGAGACCCCCTGGGGGCTGATGCAGTACCTAAAGCTGGCGGAACAGGCCGGGCTGCCCCGCATCGCCAGTATCCAGAACCCCTACAACCTGCTGAACCGTTCCTTCGAGGTAGGACTGGCGGAGATGGCCCTTCGAGAAGAGGTGGGGCTGCTGGCCTACTCCCCTCTGGGATTCGGCGTGCTATCCGGTAAGTATCTTGACGGGGCCTGGCCCAAGGGTTGCCGCCTGACCCTGCATGAGCGCTTCAGCCGCTACTCCAACCAAGAAGGTATCACCGCCACCGAGGCCTATGTAAAGCTGGCCAGGGAGCATGGCCTGGATCCGGCCCAGATGGCGCTATCCTTTGTCACCAGTCGCCCCTTTGTCACCTCCAATATCATTGGCGCCACCAGCCTGCAGCAGTTGGAGAGCAACCTGGGCAGCAGCGAATTACGGCTCTCGGAAGAGATGCTGGACGGCATTGAGGCCATCCATCAGAAACAGCCAAATCCCTGTCCTTAGGGCGCCGCCTTGCAGCAGGCCCAGCCGGTGCCATACTCCCAAGTAGAGAGGAGAGTTCCATCATCACCAAGGCCTCTGCACACAAGACAAAGAGGGAACTGGTATGTACACAAATAACCCAGAAATCGGTGCCTGGTTTCAGACCCAGGAAAACGGCTATCTCGAAGTCGTCGCCTATGATCCCGATGAGAAGACGGTCGAGGTGCAGTTCTATGACGGCACCATTGAGGAGTACGAGCTGGAAACCTGGAATGCCCTGCATCTACGCCCGGCTGAGCCACCGGAAGACTGGTCCGGCTCCCTGGATGTCAGCGGCGACGATTATGGGGTAGACCTTGACCGGCCCGCGGGAGACACCCACACCAACCCCCTGGATGAGCTGGATAAAGGCCGCTGACCCTCCCCATACTGACCTCAAGTAATCAACATGACCGCCGATAGCGTTTTATAGACGGCTAGACAACGGAGGCTACATCATGGTTACCGTAATTGACATGACAACAGGCGAAGTACTCCACAGCAGCCAGCCTCAAAAATGCGAAGGCAATGCTCCCTATGAGCATGAGCAGAAGGCCTACGCCCTTCCAGCACCGGCACTGCAGGAGATAGCGCTGGAACCCGAGAGGGACAGCCACAAGATGCCACCGGAACTTGCACAGGTTTCCCTGAGCGCTTTTCTAGCTAAGTTCGATTAAGTTTCTTTCGGCAGAGGGAGGGCTCCCTCTGCCGTTTCTCCAATCCCACCCCATAACCCACTCGGTTAACCCTTCAGCAGGAATGGATTGAGGCTATTTACAGCATCCTTAAGGCATCACCCTTAAGTCGAGGCACTATTTTTCACGCACCAGCCTGAAGCCCAGAATTGGCAGCTTGGAGGCAGAAGTCTGGCGGGAGCGCTTTGTCGCACGCATGCTCTCACCAGGTTTGGAATAGGCCCCTCCACGCGCCACCCGCTGCTTACAGTCGAAGGAGGCCCAGGCGCTCCCATCAGTAGGGGCACCCTCATAGTTCGAATGGTAACAGTCCTGCACCCACTCCATGGCATTGCCTGCCGTATTATGGATGCCATAGGGATTGGGTTTGAAACTGTCGACCGGGGCGGTTTGCTTACCGGCCCATTTACCACCGCAGTTGAAGCAGTTGGCCTGGTTTTCACCAATATCATAGCCCCACCAGAACAGGCTGTCTGCGCCTCCAGCGGCCGCATACTCCCATTCCGCCTCTGTGGGAAGCCGGTAGACAGCACCGCTTTGCTTGGACAGCCACTGGGCATAGGCCTGGGCATCCTCCCAGCTGACATTGATCACCGGCCGCTTGCCCCGGCCCCAACCCTTATCATCCGGCAGTCCCCTGCCGGTTGCCTTGGCAAAGCGGTCATACTCCGCGAAGGTCACCTCATAGCGCCCCATATAGAAACTACCCAATGACACCTCATGGGCCGGGCGCTCATCCGATGCAATCAGACTTCGGCTGCTACCCATTTCAAACTTGCCGGCCGGCAGCCGCACCATCTTTGGTCCAACACCACCACTGGCCAGCCGCTCCTGCAGCTCCCGCCCGATGGCTGAACTGAAACCCTCAGACTTTTTGCTTGCCGCTTTTTTAACAGGCGCTTTTGCTATCGCTTCCGGCTCAACCGCCGGCCCAGTTTCCGGCGGCACCGGCTCTGCTGAAACAACTGGGGACTGAGGCTCCTGCTTCATCTCTGGCGCACTTGTGATGACAACGGTTCTCGGCTCATCACCCCCCATCATTCCCGTAATAATTTCACCCCGGCCACTCAATATCATAAAGGCGTCCAGGATAAGGACCCCCATCAAAACCCCAGCGGCCATGCCCATAACACCGGATTTCTTGGAGAAACCTCCATCAACAGCCTGCTGCACGGGGGCCTGCTCCGGTTGACTGGAAGCAGCAACCCCTTGCTCCTCCCGCTCATGCATCACGGTTAGGGCAGTCTCCGCCTGCAGCCGCTCCTCTTCCGCCTCCCTGTACTTAGTATCTAACTCCTGCAACTCTGCCTTGGCCTGCTCCAATTCCTGTGTCAGTTTTTCCAGCTGGGCGCTACGGTCCTCCAAGGTGTCATCAAGATTCTGCTGTTCACTCAGGACCCGCTCAATCTCCTGCTGACGCTGCCCAAGTGCACGTTTTGTATCCTCCAGCTCCTGCCGCAACACCTCCTGGTCCATCGCATCAGATTCACTATTGCTGGAAACCTCAGGAGTGGCCACACGCACCTCAAGCAGCTCCGCTTCCAAGGTACTTATTTTGTCCTCCGCCTCAGCATGGGCCAGGTCCATCTGCGCACGCAGCATACCAATTTCCTCTTCACTCCCTGTTTCAAGCTCCTCTTTCTGGGTACGCAGCTCTTCAAGCTGGACACGCAATGCCTGCAGCTCCTCTGAATCAGCCGTTTGCTCCGGTGGGGCCTGCTGTAACCCGTCAACCTGGGCCTCCAGCTCAACACATCTGTTTTTCACCTCTGACAACTCTGACTCCAGACTCTCCTTAGTCTGCTCAGTTTCAGACACCAGGCCCTCTAGCTCCGCTTGGCGCTCCGCAGCTTCCGTCCGGGCCGCGGCCAGCTGCTCATCCACCGCTCCCTGATCGGCCATCTGGGCCTTGGCATCATTGAGCTCGGTCTCCAGGGCAGAGCGGGCACTCTCCAATTCAGTCAGCTGGGTGGCCTGCTCCTCCCGCGCCTTTTCCAGCTCGGTGAGCTTGACCTCAAATTCGGCCTGGACTTCAGCCACCTCCTTACGGGCCGTCTCCAGCTGTTCATCCACCGCCCCCTGATCGGCCATCTGGGCCTTGGCATCATTGAGCTCGGTCTCCAGGGCAGAGCGGGCACTCTCCAGTGC
>Ga0316190_10001435_pt1 | contig 17203 bp, 16 predicted proteins | sample Eddworburrow2_MG_FD_204929 | JGI IMG/M metagenome (GOLD analysis project Ga0316190, IMG submission 204929) | Coastal sediment microbial communities from Maine, United States - Eddy worm burrow 2 | ecosystem: Environmental > Aquatic > Marine > Coastal > Sediment | place: USA: Maine | collected... | reverse complement strand
CAGCCTATATTTCGATTGTCCTCATTTGGGCTACGACGCCACTCGCGATCCAATGGAGTAGTGAGTCCGTGGGCTTTTTATTTGGTATATCTAGCAGAATGATCCTCGGCGCTATTCTTGCCTTAATTATTATCGTACTACTTGGGAAACGGTTAGCCACGCATCGTAAAGCCTTGCAAACTTATGTTGCGGCTGGCTTGGGAATATTCACTGCCATGCTGACGGTGTATTGGAGTGCCCAATATATCCCTTCAGGCTGGATTTCTATCATCTATGGTGTAACACCGATTATAACTGGTTTATTTGCCATGAAATTACTCGGTGAACGTGGATTAACATTGTTTCGAACTTTAGCGATCATTATGAGTATCATTGGCTTATACATTATGTTCGAAACCGGATTGCAATTCGGACCAAACACCGCCTACGGTATAATTGGCGTCATCGCATCATCGGTGTTTTATTCTCTCAGTATGGTCATGGTCAAAAAAATCGATGCTGACATAGATACCTATTCAACGGTGACAGGAGGTTTACTCATTTCTGCTGTTTTATATATTATAGTCTGGTCTGGCTTTGGCACTGATATTCCCGCTGACATACCCTTTCGAGCGGGCGCAGCTATATTTTATCTGGCGACGGTTGCCTCATTACTGGGATTCTTCTTGTTTTACTACGTACTAAAACGAGTTGAGGCGACACGGACTTCATTAATAACATTGGTGTCCCCCGTGTGTGCACTCATGCTTGGTCATTTTGTTAATGATGAAGCGATAACGAGTGAAGTTATCATCGGCTGTGCCATGATCTTATCGGGCTTGCTTTTATTTGAATTTGAAGGTGCAATACGCCGTATAAAAATAATCGATTAATCATAAATTCTGGAGATTTACCATGGGTGACACTTTAATAGCATTATTAACGAATATCGTTATAGCTGCGGCCATCTTATTTGGTGGTATTTGGCTGGCAAAGCAAATCAAGAAGTATGTTGTTTTGATGATGGAAAGACGCAATGTCGACGCATTACTTGCTTCATTTTCCAGTAATATTGTTTATGTCGCTTTGGTTGCTTTTGTCGTTATCGCTGCACTGAGTCAACTTGGTATTCAAACAACCTCATTCATTGCCATTATCGGTGCCGCCGGTTTAGCCATTGGTTTGGCATTACAAAGTTCCTTGTCAAATTTTGCATCCGGCGTAATGATTATCGCTTTTCGTCCCTTTAAAGTCGGTGACTTTATTGAGGCAGGTGGCGTTGCTGGTGTAGTAGAAGGCATTCAAATCTTTTCAACACAAATGCGTACCGGTGACAATAAAGCCATCATTGTTCCAAACTCTAATATTACCGGCAGCAACATTACAAACTACTCTGCAAAAGATACCCGCCGAGTTGATATGGTCTTCGGTATTGGTTATGACGATGACATTAAAAAAGCGAAAGATGTATTAATGGAATTAATTAACGATGATGATCGTATTCTAAAAGACCCTGAACCACTCGTCGCAGTCTCTGAACTCGCCGATAGCAGCGTTAATTTTGTAGTTAGACCCTGGGTTAAGGCGGCAGATTATTGGGGAGTGATGTTTGATTTCACCGAGGCTGTTAAATTGCGCTTTGACAAAGAAGGTATATCTATCCCTTACCCGCAACAAGATCTGCATTTACACAAAGTAGAAAAATAAAACCGTCTTAATGAATAAAATAACCAGCCTACCTTGTAATAATATTAGGTTGGCTGGTTTTTTTATACAGTGAAATTGTACCGACTCATTTACGCTTTATTTATACGATCTTTTCAACTAAGAAATGATAGCTTGCCACAATTTCATCAGCAGACTCACTTTGCATCCCGCTAATACTATAATCCCCTACCTTACCGAGATTAATACCACCACCAACTGCTTTTCCATTTCTAACAACACCCCTTTTTACATTAAAGAGCACATTGCCTGCGTCATCACGTACGAGACCTTGCTTTACATTCCCAAGCGTATTGCCTGTTCCCAGCTTATCGCCATCTCTGATTATTCCGGACAAAACATTTCCCAGGGCTTTACCTGAATCATCCTGGATTACGCCATTCTCATAACTGACCATATTCTAACTACCCCTAACCATATCCACCTTATTATGCTGAGTCCCAATGGGGTGGTTGCCATTGGCAGCTTATTGTTTGAAATATTCTATGTACAACAAGAATCCAAAATCAAGCAAAACCGAACGACACACATCGCTCTATATTGCCTATATATAAGTATAAAAATGGTAAAAAAAGTGAAAAAGTTTAATTTACAAGCTTTTATTGAAGTGCTTTATGAAGAAAAATCAGGTTTTATTAATCGTTGACAACGATCTTTTGTCCAGATCAATGTTGTGCGTTAGCGGGGTTTGTAACTCGATGTTTTGCTCTTCAGCTGTTTCATAAGCAATGCGTTTAACTATGCACTCTACTTCCAGCATTTGATAGAGGTTTTTTAGTTTATAACCCAGACGCCAATTAACGGCATGATCGCCGGTGTCGACGACACTGATCTCAGGTTCTCGTTCGGCATTAATTGCGCTTGATGCCTCACACGCTTTTTCCCATATATTCCTGAGTAAATTTTCGATCTTGTTTGCCGGGATACCATAAGCAATATTGAAATGTACAAATTGCATTAAGCCGCTTGCAGGGCCTTTACTTAAAATCTCAATCTTGCTGTTTCGAATAAGCGTATTAGGTAAAACAATATGATGCCGTGTTTTAAGATCACGAAACGTTGTTCGAGTTAATGAGGTCTGAACAACAATTGCCAGAAGATTTTGATCATCAATCTTAACGACAGCGCCTGATTCAATGTCACTATTATATAAAAGGATGAGCCCACTAATATTATCCGGTATCCAGACATCTTTGGTTGAGAAAACCAGAATAGCCAAAACACCCAGAACACTAGTCGCTTTGAGCCAATCATTCATTCCCCAGATATTAATGATGATAACGATCGACGCTATTATTGTGACCAATGTAATTAATAATGAGAAAACTTCCGATTGATAGGTTTCGGTATGATAATCAACACCATCGATCTCCCTGCTTCTACCAAACTTCTTAATGGTAAAAATATGCAATAGATGACTAACAATAAAAGCCAACAAGAATGTCATGCCGGTCAGGGATATTTGTTTACTCCAACCCTCAATAAATAAAGCAGCAATATATAAAAAGAATAGAATTATATTAATAGCACGTAAGGCATAAAGTTTAGAACTGACTGACTTTGAATCGCTACGCTTGAATCCTTGCACGATTGGTCTTGAAAACAAAAACAACAACAAATTAATCGATAACACCACGTAATCGAAGGTGCTGAAATTACTCAGACTGAAAGTGCTTAAGGTCATAATTAGATTATTAATGTATACATAGCTTGTTGAAAACCAGAAATAAGCGGCCCAATTATTTTAAATAAGACACCACTGACTAATAATAAGACGAGGATAATCAATCCGTAAGGTTCGATTTTCGCATAACGTGTAGCAAAGGGTTCCGGCAACAGTGAGTACACAACACGACTACCGTCCAACGGTGGCAAAGGAAATAGATTAAGAATCATTAACAAACTATTAATCACAATGCCTGCCCAGGCCATCATTGTTACTAAAGCGGCAAGCATATTGCCCTTATCGCCCGAGGCAATAAACAACTTTGCTATCAATAACCAAAACGCAATCATCAACAAGTTTGCAGCGGGTCCGGCTAAGGCAACCAACGCGATATCTCGCTTTGTATTTCTGAGTTGATTCCAGTTCACCGGTACCGGTTTGGCCCAACCGAAGATAAAGCCACTTAGAAAAAAAGTAAGCAATGGAACGACGATAGTTCCAACTGGATCGATATGCTTTAAGGGGTTAAGCGATAACCTCCCCATATCTTTTGCCGTTGAGTCTCCCAACAACATGGCAGCATAACCGTGCCCTACTTCATGCAAGGTGACGGCAAAAAGCACGGGGACACTCCAGATAAGAATTTGATAGGCAACAGGAAGTTCAGACATATAGTAATCGAAAACAATATTAGCTTAAAAAATAACTCTAATCCTGTGCACCAAGTAACCAGGGACTAGTTTCGGTCGACGATTCTTTTTGAATAGTAGCCAATTGATCAAACTCAAACGCATCGGTGTCCAATAAATGTGATGGCACAATATTTTGAATACTGGTAAATATTGTTTCGATCCGGCCTGGCTTTTGTTTATTCCATTCTATTAACATCTGCTTGATAGCCTGACGTTGCATATTGTCCTGGGAACCACATAAGCTACATGGAATGATCGGAAATGCCTGCTCTTCTGCATATGACTTAATATCTGACTCTGCACAATAAGCCAAAGGACGAATGACAACATTTTCACCATCGTCACTTAATAGTTTAGCGGGCATTGATTTTAACTTGCCGCCATAAAACATATTCAGAAACAAGGTCTCAATAATATCCTCACGATGATGCCCTAAAGCTATTTTGGTATAGCCTTGCTCTTTCGCAAAACGATAGATAATTCCCCTACGTAAGCGCGAACATAAACCACAAAATGTTTTATCTTCAGGAATTACACGTTTGACGACACTATAAGTGTCTTCTTCCAGAACATGATATTCAATACCAAGTTCATCAAGATAATCAGGCAAAATATTTTCAGGAAAACCAGGCTGCTTTTGATCGAGGTTGACAGCAATCAATTCGAACTCTACCGGGGCATTTCGCTGCAAACTTTGCAGGATATCTAACATCGTATAGGAATCTGCACCGCCTGATAGACAAACCATAACCCGATCCCCAGCCTCAATCATATTGAAATCAGCAATGGCACGGCCTACATTACGACGTAGCCGCTTATGCAGCTTATCGTTGTTATACTTCTCTTTCCGTTGCGCAGTAGTCATTATTAACTTTGTTGACCTGCACCAGTACACGGATAATTTTTATTTAATGCTTCAACCACCAGGTTCTGTGCATCTTCTTTCGTTCGTGAAGATTGTGCACGCAAATATTTCATCACATTCTCGGTTGCAGCTTCTAATCGAATTACCTGTGGGTCAATACAAAAAATAGGTGCGCTCTGTTCTTGTTGCTGAATACCTGTAATTGTTTGCACTAAGCCAAAGACATAACGCATACAATACTGATTTGGTACGCCAGGCGCATATCCTTCATCACAAGATTTCAACAACTCACCCGCTGTTATCAATTCAGATTCATCTTCCTCTGCAAGTACTATATTTGCATTTAGTAATCCTATGCTTAGTAAGATTAATATTGTTTTCTTTATCAAACTCATTTTTCTTCCTCAGTAAATTCGCCAAAGGCGGCGGTTAGTTTATCACTATCCAAAGTAAATATTCGGTCAAAATGACGACCCGGGTTGTATTAGAAACGCCAACTCTTCCGCACTGGAAAGTCGATTTAACACTTTGTTTCGATGGGGGAAACGGCGAAATCGTTCAATAATTTCTTTGTGTTTTTCGGCAAATTGCAAATGATTCTGGAATTCTTCCTTCATATCTTCAGGCACTTCAAATAGAAGCTTCTGAAATAATTCAACACTTTGACTCTGGTTACCCAGATTTTCTGAATGCTCCAGCGGCATGTAAATAGCCGCTCCGGACTTCCTGTCCTCCCGCGACATACACTCCATCCATGGAGATAAAAAATCCTTTCGACAAAAGACAATGCGTCATCATAACCTTTACTAATACCTTCTAATGCAATTTTCAAGGCCTTACTGTCTTGTGAAAAAGCAGTTGCACTATCACGATGGATTACTCGCGAAAATTGATCTAGAACGATAATCAGTGCTAGCTGTCCTTTTATGCTATTTAACCAATCATCCAGTTTATCGTTAATTGCTAATTGATATGTTTCTTCAAACCTTCCCTTTATATCAAAATCAATATTAACGTCCTTCCCCCACCAAAGCACAGACTGTTGTCTAATGACTTCTTTTTGATCTTTCTCAAACCCAAACCAGAAACCAAGCACTTTATTGATATCGTCAATCAATTCATATCCCTGATTTCGATTATTAGCCACTTGCCAATGCAATTAATACGATCACAAATAATATTACCGCAGCTATTGGTATTAATGCACCCTTCCAATCCGGATTCTCTACCTGCTGGCTATGCTCCATCTCTTTTTTTGCACCAGGCCAAAAGAAAAACAGGATCGCAATCATTACAACAACGAGTGTTACTTGTTCCCATATCGGCATCGCTAATCATTACTCCTGTTCAGACATTCCTGAAATATTATTAGCAGTATAACTTTGAATCTACTATGGTCACAGACTATCCGGGCTTTATTCTGATCTCTTTTAATGAGATCCTTTAAACTTGATATTAACCAGAACGAACTAAACATTACGCTTTATGGATCATACTGCTCTCAATGAAGGCCTGACCTTACTGGCAATATCTTTACTTGTCATTTGGATTCTAAAACGCATTAAGCTTTCCCCTATATTGGGTTACTTATTTGTCGGTATCTTAGTCGGACCATATTCATTGGGCTGGTTGCCAGAGGGTGAACATATCAAAATCCTGGCCGAGATAGGGATTGTATTCCTGCTTTTCATGGTTGGCCTCGAATTTTCACTATCAAGGTTGATCGCTATGAGAGCGACTGTTTTTGGCCTTGGTAGTTGTCAGGTGATAATTTCAACCGTATCCGGTGGGTTTATAGCCTGGTTAACCGGTATTGAATGGCAAGCTGCATTAGTCGTAGGCGGGGCACTGGCGCTTTCTTCAACAGCAATTGTTGCCAAACAATTAACCGACCAACTTGAAATGCAGGCTCGTCATGGTCAGTTAAGCATCGCGATCCTGCTATTTCAGGATCTGGCAGTTGTACCACTTTTGGTCATTATTCCAATTCTATCCATGGATCATGATCAATCATTAATCCAGCCAATACTAATCGCCATAGGCGAAGGAATGTTTGCAATTTTCATTATGCTCCAGATAGGTCGCTGGTTATTAAGACCTTTTTATCATCTGGTGGCGGGAGCTCATTCTGCCGAAATATTCACACTCGCGACATTATTTATTGCCTTAATGGCTGCATGGATTACGAATCAGCTTGGGCTCTCATTGGCACTAGGTGCTTTTCTGGCCGGACTGATGTTGAGCGAAACAGAATACAAACATCAGATACAAGCTGATATACGGCCATTCAGAGACGTACTTATGGGAATCTTTTTTATTAGTGTTGGCGCTCAATTAGATGTCTCGATCATATTTAGAGAGTGGTTCTGGATAGGACTGTTAACGTCAGGTTTAATTATTGGAAAAGGTGCGGTAATCGCTATATTAACGCGCCTGATGGGTTATGAATTACCCGTCGCATTCAGAACAGGCTTATTACTTGGTCAAGCGGGTGAATTTGGTTTTGCAGTACTTTTGGTTGCCATAAGTAATGGCTTATTAACATTACAAGAAACACAACCGATTATTGCTGCCTCTTTATTAAGCATGCTTATCACACCCGTTTTAATTCGTTATAACCGTCGAATAACCGAACGCTTATTTAGTGGTACTTATAAAGCTGGATTAAATGCACCTATAAAAGAACTTGATTCCGCCTGTGAAACATTATCCGAGCATGTCATAGTTTGCGGCTTCGGGCGTATTGGTCAAAACCTTGCCAACATTCTCCGGGAAATGAATATTCCCTACGTTGCTTTGGATTTAGATCCCACCTTAATACGAGAGGCCTGGGAAGCCGGTGAAAATGTTTTTTACGGCGACAGTACACGTGCTGAAATACTAAAAAAAGCAGAGTTAGCCCGTGCGAGTGCTTTGATTATCACCTTCGATGATGCCTTAGTCGCTGAACATATTATTCGGAGCGCACGCCTGATAAATACTGACATCCCAATCGTTGTTCGTAGTAAGGATGATCAGTATATGGATAATTTACATAATGTTGGTGCAAGTAATGTCGTCCCTGAAAGCTTTGAGGCCAGTATGATGCTTGCTATTCATGTGCTTCAACACATGGGGCTATCTACAGACAAATCATTAGCCTTTGTCGCACAAGCACGAAAAGATAATTATAGACAACTACGTGGTTATTTTCGTGGTGAAGAATCATTAGGTATGGACGATCCTGATGCATTGAGATTGCACACTGTAGTATTACCACCGGATAGTTATGCTGCAGGAAAATCAATAGCAGATATTAATCTTGAAAAAACTAATACTACGCTCTTAGCAATACGGCGAGGAAGAGACCGGCTTGATTCATTTGATAATACATTCCAATTAGAAATTGGCGATGCTGTGGTTATTGAAGGAATACAAAGCGCTGTACAAAATGCCGAAAAATATTTATTACGCGGTTAACATCGTCGCTCCTGCAACATACGACCGCCATGGATGTAGGTGCTTATAATTCGCCTAAAGCGCCTACTGTTGGTGTATGGAACAAAGCCATGACATTACATCCTGTACATACATCGTTTGTGTGCTCCTCGGCTTTGACTCCTGTGTCGCTCTAGCTCCTGCATCCATGCAGTCGTGCACAAACGATATCGCCTACAGGGACGTAGGCGCTTATGATTCGCCTAAAGCGCCTACTGTTGGTGTCTGGAACACAAATCATGACATTACGTCCATGTAAATCGTCGCTCTTGCGCGTCCTGCGCTCGCGACATACATTACGTCCTGTAAATAAAAACTAATTCAGGTTGTCACTTCAACCTCAACGGCATGCAATCCTTTTGGCCCTTGTTCAGCGTTATAGGAAACGGACTGCCCTTCATTTAAAGTTTTAAATCCATCACTCTTGATTGAAGAATAATGCACAAAAATATCTTCACCACCGCCTTCAGGCTCAATAAACCCATAGCCTTTGGATTCACTAAACCATTTTACTTTACCGCTACTCATTACACCCCACCCCCTACTAAATCACGATTTAAATGACACCATAAATGTCTAACTACTCATTTCTGGCTAAATAATAAAAAGGTTCTTTTTCACTGCAATAAAAATCGCATGACTTCAAGAATAGTAGAAATATAAAGGGGCTGCCAAGAATTTTGATTGATTTTTTATATTTATAGCAAAATCATCAATTAACAATATCTGTGTCTACACTGTCGAATTGACCATCGGCAATTGCTTCATCATATTTATTTTCTACACGTACGACTAAAATTGAATCACGGTAAAAATCCGAGTGTATTGGCACTCTTACTTTTATTGCGGCCCGTTCTCCGCCTCTACCATCATCATAAATGACAACATCATCCTCATTCACAAACCGTGAGTTAAACTCCATCCGACCATCTTCATAAATCAGCAAGGTTTTATCTGGCTCGGGAGAAGCGATATTATTATTCATTGTTGAGATCGACGTACAAGCCGTATTGGCTAGAATAAAAACTAAACAAAAAATAAGTATTTGATATTTTTTCATATGATTTACATATAGTTGTGAGACACACTTAAACTATATGATAAATATAAAAAAATGATGTGCGCTTAATCACATTACGACACTACCATATGAGAACCATGTCTCGTTTCATACTAAATGAATGTGATATGGATACTTTTAAATGTGGTGTGTGATTTTTATTTTTAAAAATGAAATTCAAAGCCTGAAAATATTATTATTAAATCCTGATTAGAAACCGGACTCTCTGAGTAAGACTGAGGCTACTGTTTTATACGCTCTCTTGATAAAGCTTTGAGTTTCGCCTTCTATATGGACAACACCAGGTAATATTTTATCCACTCCGACCTGTTCGACAGCGCTAATATTAAACCGAACACGATACACCGACTTATCAGGTACTAATTGGCTTGACTCATCATATTGAACAGGCACTTTACCACCATAGATAGAAGCCAGTACGGGAATATCCAACGCTTGCAAGTTAGCCTGTTCAATTTCACTAACGTAAGCCCAGGTAGTTTTTAACTGTGGATTATCCGGGATAAATTTAGCACTTGCCTGAACATGTATTCGCGCTATATTTTCTTCTGAGATAACACCTTCAATAGTAGGCTTACTGGGCGTAATAAGTGTTGCAATTGGTAGTGTTTCATTGATCCAGCGGCCATGATGAAGGGACTCTTGCAGATCATAAACTACACCACTTATAGGTGCACGGATAAGCAGCTCGTTCTTTTTTTCATTAAGTCCATTTAATTTTGATCTTGATTCTTGTAACTGCTGGATAATAACTTGAATATTTGACAATTCCTCTGTGCTCGCAGCAATTCGCTGTGCCTGAAATTTTAGAATAGCTATTTCTTGTAACGTGTTTTCTATTTCATGTTCAATATGGGGAGAATTTAATGTTAATAAAATATCATTTTTCTCTACACGCTTACCTTCTACCAAAAAACTCGATTCAATATACCCTGGTGCCGGTGAAAATAATGTCGACTTTATTTCGCTTTTATAAACAGCAGGAATTTTAATAACCGAATTCCAGGGATAAATGAAAAGGATGACTAAACAGGTAAAAATTAAAGCCGTAATATAAAAACGCCCGGTTCTAATAATCTTGGATCTCATTTCCCACCAACCTCCTATAAGCTTGGTCACTGGTAAAATAATAAACCAGAGAATTTCTATTGCGAATAAAATTATTCCTAATAACTTAAAAAAGAAATAATAAACAAGTACAGCGATACCAATAAACAGGAAAAATCGATAAACCCAAACACACCATGCGTAAACATAGAGTTTCCTCAACATCGAAACAGGCAATGCTTCAGGTGGTGCTAATCTTAAATTAAATAATTTTTCTGTTAATTTCCACTTGCCGATATCAAAAGAACGTTTTTGTAAATTTTGAATACCCAGAAGATCAGACAATATATAATAACCATCAAATCGCATCAGGATATTTGTGTTAATAGCCAGAGATAATATCCAACTTGTTGTTGCCATTATAAATGCCGCACTTTTGAATATCCCATCAGGCAGGAATGCCCAGCAAAAGGTAGCAATACAGGCAATATATAACTCCATAATCATACCTGCAGCACCCACATGTGCGCGCTCCAGGGCAGATTTCACTTTCCATGTGTCTGATGTATCGGTATATAGAATGGGAAACATCACTAAAAATGCAACACCCATCGTCGGCACCTGACAACCATATCTGACTACGGTATAGGCATGAGCAAGTTCGTGTAATATTTTAATGAAGGTTAATGATATAAAATAAAAGGCAAGACCTTGTAGGTTAAAGAAGTATAAAAATGTAGATGTAAACTCTTCCCATTGCCTGCCCACAATATAAAGCCCGATAAACCCAATAAACGCAAACAGCGCAGCCGATGTTCCTGAAAAAAACGGCTCAAAATAGACCAGAGTCTTTCTAAGAAAAACGGTTGGCTTTACTAATGGGATCTTTATAAATAAGTAATTATGGATCAACCACATTAAAAAACCGGGTTTGCTGGCAAGATATTGTTCGAGGTAGTCATCACTCGATCCGCTTACCGGATTTAATGTAAGACTATTTATATATAAAAAGCTCAGGAGGTTTTCAATCTCTTGTATATGAATATCTAATGTTGTTTCTTCACTGATCCTCTCTAACAGGACACTTGCCTTTCCAACATGCCACCTTGAAAGTAGCTGGAATGCAGTCCAACCGATGGAAAAATATTTATTTCTAAGCGGGTCCAGTATTACCCAGCTGGGTGAACCATCAAGTGCCACAGGGCCTTCATGCAACTGTAAATCATGCCGTAAGACTGGCAGTGCTATATCATTTTGAGGATCATTCATACACCAAAAAATTGACGAACATATGATATAGGACGTCTAAACAGGTAGAAAAAAACAGAAACTCGTGCGCCATAGATCTTAGCTGTACCCTGCGAACCGATTCTCAGTTTTTTAGTATCCACTTCTTCAAAATCAGCATAGACTCGATAAGCAAGCGTATCCTGATTATATTTTTCTGCAATATAACTGGTGCTGACTACCTTTGCCCTGACTGGATTTAACGGATCTTTATCTAAAAATACATCGACCTCAGCACCTTCGTTTAAAACAATGGCATCCTCAACCGACAAATTTATTTTTAATTGAATTTTATCTGGATCGGCAATCTCCATGACCCGCTCGCCTACTTGAACAGGTTTGCCAATCCAATCTGATTTATTTGTATAGATAAGTAAGCCATCCTTATCGGCATCAACATGAATTTTATCCAATAGATCAGCAGCAAAATTCAGTTTGCTTCGGTGTAATTCAGTTTGCGCTTTCAGTAATGAAACTTGCGACTTACTTTTTGAGTCTCTAAATGAATCTTGAGATGCCTTTCGATATTCTGCTTCCGCCACAGCCAGGGTCTTTTCCGCCACATTATATTCATTACGAAGATTTGTATCTTCCAGAAAAAATACTGTTTCCCCTTTACTGACATAAGTATTTGGTGAAAATTCTATTTCTGCAATGACGCCATCCATCGGCGAACTGACAATGACAGGGTTTTTTGCGGTAATCTCTGCCGGAGCCAAAGCCGAAATTTGCATTGGTTTTGTAAAAACCGCCAATAGAAAAAGAATGATTATCCAGACCGCAAGGGTCACCGACTTTGGACGATGATAAAGATTCCGTCTACTATTTATAGCAACTAAGGCATGAGCATATGTTTCACCCAAGCGTTTAAATAAGGCAAGCTCATTATCTTGCCATGGCGTTTCTCTTGTTACCCAAAGGCCACCGATAAACGTACCATCAGGTAATTTTAATGGCGTCCATAGGGCAAATGGCAAAGAAAACTCCTGCCAACCTTCTTTTAACTTCTCTGGACATTGCACCTCATCTATTAATCGTTGTGTCGCTATCGTTTCACTATCAAATAGCGCATCTAGTGTTTTTTCCAACCAGGTTGCAAATGGGGCGTGTTTCTCTATAACGGCAACACTTGAAGCACAAACAAGCTTACAATCACGTTTTATCGGGTGCGAAGATGAAAATAAATATGCTTGCCTGTAAGGCAATAGTCGACGTGTTTCGTTTACAATCATAAATTGTAACGCGTCGACCGATGTTGCTGCACGAGCCATCGACTCCAATTGGAGTAATTTTGATACCGCTGATAAATCAGTTCCTTGCGATTCGATAGCCATAATTAATCCCTATCTTGTTTAAATTGAGCCGTACCGCTCATTCCTGATAATACCCCATCAAGGTCACCTTCAAACCTGCCAATCAGTTTAATTGTTTGACTTACAGGATCAACAACCGCACCTATTTTCGCCACTTTTGCGTCGAGCGTCTTCCCTGTTTCATCAATCAAAAACGAAAATTGTTCACCTGCAGTTAACCATGTCAACCAGTTTGAAGGAACGATTAGTTCAATCTCCAGATCACGATCATTTAGAATCGATAGTATTTCTTTGTCGGCAGGCACTGTTTCATGTTCATTTATAGCAAGCTCTATCACTCTGCCACTATAGGGTGCATTAATCTTGCATTGACCAACACGAATAGCACGCATGGTACGATCAGCTCTGGCCACCTGCATTTCCGATTCCGAAATTGACACATCGATGTCGCTGATTGCGTTAAGTGCTAATAACTGTTTATTATTTTCAAAGATATTTTGTTTTGACTTGAAAGTAGCTTCGGCAGAGGCCAAATCCGCACGGTAGAAAGAACAGTCAAACTTAACGAGTAATTCCCCTTTTTTAAAACTATCGCCAGATTTGAATGGTATTTTACTAATTCGTGCAGCAATCTGACTGGAAATGACCGCCTTTTCAACAGGCTTGATTAAGCCACGCACATTATTGGCAACGTAATCATTAGAAAATAAATCATCTTCAGCTGCGCCTGTATTTAACGAACAAAATATTGTTAGCAGGAGAGCTACTTTAGCTACAATGTATTTATTAAATTCCATATTATGTTCCAGAAAAACTATTTAACTTTCATTGAGAAAAACTGTTCGTGTAATGAAAGACCTTCAAAATAATCACCAATTGATTCTGTTAATAAACTTAAATCATCAGTATTAACTTCAATAGGAAAAGGATCTATGCCAAGCGCAGCAAAGATACTGCCATAAGCATTTTCGATATTTGAATAAGCAATATCATACTTCACTTCTGCAACCATCATATTCATCTCTTCCCTTATTAACGATTGCTCCGTAACAGTATTCGTTTCAATGCCTGTTTGTATTTGTTTAAGAATTTTCTGCTGAGTAATGTAAAAATCAGAAGCTGTTTTATATTCTAATTGCGAATGTTCATATTGCGCCAGACTGACATGTACCTGCGTCATAACGGCCATACTTAACGCCAAGCGTCTTGCTTCAAGCACTCTTTCTCTAGCCTTAATATTCTTTTTTGTAGAAGGATATTTGAACAGGTTTAATAGATTCCAGCTAACCTGAGCACCATAGTTCAGCCAATTCTTATTAAATAGAAAACTGTTCGTGCTGTAACTTTTGCCAAAATTCAAATCCAGGCCTGGAAACAAGCTTAATATTGCCGCTTTCGCCTCTTGTTTATTAATCCTTTCCTCGTAGGAGATAGTCCTTAGCTCTGGCCTGTTTTCAAGCGCAAGTTGCTCCATCATTTCCGGCGATATATCTATCTTTTTTACTGTGCTCGTTCTCTCTGGAATAGCCAGTTGATAGTCTTCCCCGGGACGTAAGTTCATCAATGCGGCTAATTGAATTTTGGCCAAGGCCAAATTTTGTTGCAATTCTTGCAACTCTCTTTTTATGCCAATTAATTCGCGCTGATAAGTCAAAGCGGTCAATGGTCGATCAAGTCGTTTTATTTCTATTAGTTTTGATTCCTCAATAGCCTTGGAAACACGTTCTAATAATTTATCAACTTTTAAACTTAAACGATCATTCGTTACCGCTCTCCAATAAGCGGCACGCACATCCTGCACAATTCGATTAACTACTTTCCTTTTTTCTTCTTCAGCAATTAATACTTTATCACCTGCCTGCTTGGCACGAATGTATGACAAGCCAAAATCAAGCACATTCCAGCTTAGTTTTAAATTTGTCGTAAAAACATCCCGGTTTGATGAAGTTGATGTTGATAAGGATTGTGAACCGGTTATCAAGGATTGACTGGATGAACCACTAAAATTCTCGCGCCCATTATAACCACTATCAACAACCAACTGTGGTAACAATTCATAACGAGAAAGATCCAGTTCTGTATTTGCAAGAACCTTTTCAGAATACTCAAGGTGAAAATCGAGATTGTATTTCAGTGCCCTTGCAATTGATTCATATAAAGATACAGGGGCAGCAACAGGCTCCTGATTTTGAGTCACATAGACTCTGTCTGATTTTGCTTGTTCTTGTAATTCCCCTTGCGTAAGTGCAATGGGAATATAAGAGCACCCTGTTACAGATAAAAAAATTAAAACAGTAAGAAAACGAATAATCATGAATTATTTTTCTACGATCCTTTATATTTATACTTATTCCTGAAAATCAATTTAGGCTGTCCGTTATTGACGACTAAACATCCCCATATTTAGTAGTGTATTGTATCAAAATTATCAGTTTATTAATGACTTGGTAATATCATCCGTTGAATCCTGAAATCTTACAACTTCTTTTTCTATTTGCTTCTCAAACAAACTGTTTCCGGCAATCATTTCATCATTAAGCTCTGATAATGATGCTATCTCGCCTGTTGACACATTAACATCAACATATCGAACAATAACAGTATCATTGCTTAACTTAACTTCAACTCTTAATTCCATATTCTCAACACCAATGGGAGGCACACCACTAATCAATCTACCTTGGTCATTCACCCTTAACCAATCAGGTAATGGATCACCATTTAATTGCCGAACTATAATTTCCCTTGCTCGCAGATTGGGATCACTATTAATCATATAGTCTACTTCTACGAATATTACGGAATCTCTTAACAAAGATTTAACAATTAGCTGATCCTTGACTTCAACCTCAGGAACACCAATACGTAAAGGAAATAAGCTCTCAACGCTTTCATTTTCGCCTGCTAGCTCAGTTAATTTAAAACTGATTGAGAATCCTTCAACACCTGCCGCATCAAACGGATTTAATTCACCAGTAATATTGTCCGTCACCCTTGCACTTGATGAAGCATCAACATTAGCACCTGCAACGGCATCAAGCACCGCACCATCAGCACCCAGGGAAGCACCATAACCAAGACTATTTGCTCCACCAACCGCATCAACAACAGCCCCTTCAGCGCTAAGATCTCTATCTCCCTCAGGTACTTGACTATCACCACCTTCTGCCGGAGGAATACCTGCATCTTGGATATTTGGATCAACCGAAGTAGAACCAGTTGTTGAGCTTGCACCACCTTCTACAACGTCACTGACATTCAGAGTAATCGTTGCAGTGGTTGCATTACCAACCGCATCACTTGCCGTAACATTATAGCTAAAACTATTCGTACCGGTTTCAAAATCATTCTGTGCCACACCAGCTGCCGCACCGGCCGCAGTAATGGTGATGTTTCCAGCGTTATCAATCTGGTAAAAACCATCAGCACTGGTCTGATTACCCGCGCCCGTGCCACCAACAAACTCAAACGCCGTGACCGCCACATTATCACTGGAGACAACACTCGCAACCGTCGCGCCAGCACCCTGGTTTTCGGCGTAATTGAAGGTCTGGGCACCCACGATAGGTGCTGTGACATCCGTTCCTGCATCTGCAATGGTAGTCGTCACATCATCATTGGTGGCATCAATAATCAGATTCTCAAACTCAGTACCACCTGTAATTGCACCTAAGGTCACGGTAAAGCTTTCAGATCCCTCAACCAATGCATCCGTTAGGGTCGCTATATCAAAGGTACCACTACTTGCTCCCGCAGGTATCGTCACGTTCGCCACACCCGTAAAATCCGTGCCGTCATTCGCGACTCCAGAATAAGTTAATGCTACCGTGACCGGGTTCGTTGTGTTTAATGGTGTCCCGCCAGTATCTGCAATCGTTACTGTGTAAGTACCTGTCGTTGCGCCTTCTGAAACACTACCTGGACCGGCAATACTAATTAAGGCATTGGTCGCCGGCGTCTCACTGATGGTGACGTCCACACTTGGATCAAGCGTTAAGGACTCAAACTCAGCGCCGCCACTGGTAATCGAGGCGGTCACGGTGGTGGTGCCACCGTTCACATAGGCGTCAT
>Ga0316190_10001433_pt1 | contig 17206 bp, 17 predicted proteins | sample Eddworburrow2_MG_FD_204929 | JGI IMG/M metagenome (GOLD analysis project Ga0316190, IMG submission 204929) | Coastal sediment microbial communities from Maine, United States - Eddy worm burrow 2 | ecosystem: Environmental > Aquatic > Marine > Coastal > Sediment | place: USA: Maine | collected... | reverse complement strand
CAGACAGTTAAGCAACCTGGTGAGGAGTTCGCCTATGCATGCTTCCTTATCCATCGTTCAGATGTTTTTCCTGATGCTCTATTTATATTTCGTGCGATTCGATATGGAATTTGACGGGATGAAACTCGCACTTCAAATGGAAAGTATATTTCTGGCACTTACAGGCTTTACGGGTGCTTTAAACTGGTACTATGCCAAGCGACATGGATTAACATCTGAAAATATTTCGGATGATGAAGAGCTGAGTATGTTTTACAGCCTACTACCCGAACCGCTTGCCTCGCTGTTTACCCTTCCCTTTGCATCATTTGGCCCGGGTATCTGGACGATCTCCTTTTTGATCATCATCCCAATTGGGTATGTTCTGAAGCGTATGAGGAAACGTTTGGAAGCTAAACAAACCAATTCCAAAAGCTAATGAATCATCCGCATCAAATATCAAATACCAGGTTAACCATTGGAGGGGCTGTTATTGTTGTTGGATTTTTGAGTCCGTTGTTGATCCCCTTGGCGACCTCGACCAATTGGTCGATAGGCTTAAAAAGTGCGGTATCCGGATTATTGGCGCTGGGTATCCCGGAGGTTTTTATGATTATTGGTGTTGCCATCGTGGGCAAGGATGGGTACCAGTTTCTAAAGGAAAAACTATTTACATTCCTGAAACGATTTGCACCACCCGACTTTGTAAGTCCACGACGTTACAGGATTGGTTTGATCATGTTTGGCCTTCCAATTGTCATTGGCTGGGCAGGTCCGTATTTATTTCATTTTTTTCTAGGAATTCATGATTTACCCATTTGGAGTTATACTATTGGTGATTTCGTATTCATAGCTAGTTTTATGGTATTGGGGGGTAACTTCTGGGATAAATTGAGAGGCTTGTTTATCTATAGTTCAAAAATCCAGTTCAGTGAAAAATAAGAATGACCAGTTTGAGGTACCAAAGTCAAGATTGATTCTTGCTGCTGCTATTATTGTATTGAGCCTGGCGTCTGCAGCTTTAATTCCACTAGTGCTAATGCTCCCCATATCAAACGAAGTAAAGACCACTTTATCAGGTTTGTTGATTTTTGGTATCCCGCAGGGACTCACAGCTATTGCAATTGCGGTGGTTGGAAAAAAGGGTTATCAATACCTGAAGGGACGTTTTTTTAAATTGATAATGCGTCAAATGCCAGCTGACAAAGTTTCAAATCGAAGGTACAATCTTGGATTGATAATGTTTGTGTTACCGTTGATGCTGGCATGGGCGCATCCCTTTTTAGCGCATTTTATACCCAAATTTCAAACTGCCCCCTTATGGGTGTTTTTTTGCTCCGATATATTATTGATATCCAGCTTTTTTGTGCTTGGTGGTGATTTTTGGGATAAGCTGCGCGGACTTTTCAAACATGATGTAATTGTCTCTAAATCACAATAGGATCATGAAAAAATTCATATTACTAATCATCTTTTTTGCAACGATCTCTAAGGCCATTTGCCAACATGAGTCAATTGGCAATCATACCCCTGAACATGAAGCACCATTCCATAAACTATCTCTTGTAATGGCCAATTCGCTAATCAACAATAATGTTGAAGAAAATTCAAATACTTTATTGCTTGTCCCGACATTTGGTGTGAACTACGACTATTTTTTTCATAAAAAATGGGGTATTGGATTACACAATGACATATTGCTTCAGCAGTACAAGGTGGAGCGGCATGACAACAATGAGGAGCTGCTGAGAGAAAATCCGGTAGCCGTCTGCGCTATGCTTTCTTTCAAGCCACATCACAGGTGGACACTATTTGGTGGCTATGGAGTGGAGCTGGAAAAACATGAAAATATCAGCCTTTACAGGTTTGGGATAGAGTTTGGTATTCCGCTGAAGGATCACTGGGAGCTTGGATTTAATGCAGAATATGACCATAAAATTAAAGCTTATAGTTCATTTATGTTTGGGGTAGCTTTTAGTAAAATGCTTTTCAAAAAACATGATAAACTTTTGAGCGATTGATTTTACGCTAATAAATTAATTGCATGAAGATTACTGAAGATAATTGATTCTTAGAATTGACGGTATTAAAAATACTTTTTGTCCAAAGGTTCAGGTAAAAATGTAGCATGGAACAATGCGCAAAAAGTACAAGAATTTACAAGCAATACTAAATATATGGAACTCTTACGGATAGAGAAAAAAGAAAAATACCTTCTGTTTGGGCCATCCAGCTTTCTGATAGTTAAAATATATTCTAGAAAAATATTATGTATCAGATGGAATCCCCAGTGTAAACTAAATATACACTTGGTCTTTACCATCCTTTTTTCGAGTTTCCTTATTAATGTTGAAAGCAGCTACGGACAACCTGAAGTTGCGCCCTCACTACCTGTTGCCAATTGGCTGTATCTTAGAGGGCCATTCGATCCGAGACCATATGATAACACATTATTTGGTAGCCTGATTTTTAAGGAAGATTATTTCAATTTAAAGAACCAATTATGGGTTGACCATGGATTCTCCTTCGGTGGTTATTTCTCAGCGAATATCCAGGGAGGGTCAGTAGGTGGTCCTACCCACCAAATTAGCGAAACTCTTCTGCTTATGACCTGGGAAATAGTACGAAAAAAAAGAAGCGCAGGCCGCATTGTCGTGGGTTTCGCCCACGATTATACATTCGGACGACCGACAACTCGAGAATTTGCGAATAACCAGCGTCTTGCTGAAACACCCAATGACCTTGATACTGACCCTGAATTGACCTTCACCACACTGGGATTATTGCACTGGACGCATGAATGGCGCACAGGTCCAAATGGAGGTTGGGGTCTCCGAGCGGGTCAGCTCTACGCACCATCGTATTTTGGTGCCGCACGGTATCTTGACGATGATAGGCGCTTCTTTATGGCACGTCCCCTGGCTGCTGCCGGAGGCGCTCAGTGGGTGGGATTCAATGACATCGGATTGGGTATTAATGGAATTTACTGGAAAACACCAATATATGTTTCCCTGGCGGTTATGGATGGCAAGGCCAATCGTATGTATCCTGATTTTAATAGTCTTTTTGATGGTCAAATGCTTTACCTGGGGGAGGTCGGTCTGGAATGGAATGTTGATGGAGACAATGAAGCCGCAATACGATTTACCATGAGCTATCTTGATGTGACTGATGGGGAAAATCCTTCAAAAGGTCCAGGACAGTCCGCTATGATTTCGGGAGACATACGTTTCAAAGGTAAATGGGCGCTTGCAGGTCGTTGGAGCCGTTCCTTCAATCGTCTCTCGGCAGATTATCAAGAATTGGGTTCATTGGGTATTCTCTGGTTGAAGCCGTTTAGACGTTCACAGGATCTTACAGGGCTGGGTCTCTTTGCCGGCAGACCAAGTGATCCTGTCCATAACCTGGAATCCGGCTTTGAGGTTTACTATAAGTTGCAGCTTACCAATGCGGTAAGCTTTGTACCGGATCTGCAATATTGGTTACGGAACGATGGTGATGGCGAAAAGACACGCACCTGGGTGTTGGGCTTTCGATCGGAAATAGAGTTTTAATATTTTAGAATGATAAATATTTCGTTAATGCAGATGGGATTAAATTGGAAAAAATTTTTACTTGATATCGTTACATCGAAATGATGGTGATTCGATGAACGGCAACATACTTAAATATGTAGATGAAATGAATCGATGTAAATCATCCATATATATTCTATTATTCATTTCTGCCTTGTGTATCAATAGTGTTTATTCGCAGGAACTTGAACCTCGGGCACTTACAAATATTCCTGTGGGCATGAACTTTGCCTTTGCCGGTTATGCTTACTCTCAGGGTAATCTTTTGTTTGATCCGGCGCTACCCTTAGAAGATACAGATGCAAAACTTCACATGCTTATTGGTGCTTATGCAAGGTCGATCAATTTTTTCGGACTGTCAGGAAAAATGGATTTAATAGTTCCCTACGGCATTGGTGATTGGACAGGAAGATTTACCGGGATTGATACGGCTACTTCGAGATCGGGATTTGCAGATATAAGATTTCGACTTTCCTTCAATTTTCTTGGTGCTCCAGCATTGAAAGCGAGTCAGTTTAGAGATTATTCACCAGGCCGCATATCGGGTTTTAGTTTGCAGGTTATTGCACCAACGGGGCAATATTATCCGGATAGATTGATTAATTTGGGCACCAACCGGTGGACCTTTAAGCCGCAATGGGGATATGCGTGGAATTTTGAAAAATGGATTTGGGAAACCTATGCCAGTGCCTGGATATACACAAAGAATAAAGATTTTTGGGGAGGAAATGAGCTCAGGTTAAATCCGCTGTTTGCATTAAAATTACATGGCATCCGCAAACTGAAGAAAGGAAATTGGTTTGCTCTGAATGTAGGTTATGGAATTGGAGCAAGAGGATATATCAATGATGAGCTCAAGGATAATCGTATTTCAACCATTAGACTTATGGCAGTTTATGCTATGAAAATTAACAAAAATCATACCCTGAGAATTGATGCGAAGACTGGGATCCGGTTCGAGAAGGGCGCTGATTTTAATGCGATAGGATTGAGCTATCAATATCGATGGATGAAGAAAAATTGAAAAATGTTAAATAAAATCAATGGAAATCGTTTTTATCTTAAAATCGTGAAACATGTGTTAAAAATTTAAGTTAAAATCGTAATGAATTAGAATTTTTCTATTAACTAAATGCAATAACTATGAAGTATTTAAATTACGTTTGGCTCCTTTTAATAGTTTTTTCAGGAGCATGTTCCAGTCTTACCGTAAAATCTGACTATGATAAAGAGGCGGATTTCACGAAATATAAAACCTTTGAATATTATGGCTGGGCAGAAGATAGTGATAAGATTCTCAATCGCTTTGAAAAAGAGCGTATTGAAAAGGCATTCGGCGATGAGTTCAGAAGGAGAGGACTCCAGTATGTGACAGAAAATGGAGATATGGTTGTGTCTCTTTTTATCGTGGCCGAAGAGAAAACGAGCACCACTGCACATACCAACCACTACAATATGGGAGGTTATGGCTATGGCGGATTTGGATATTATGGTGGCTATGGTGGCATGGGTATGGGTACCTCTACAACTACCTACTCCGAAAATGACTATACCGTTGGAACCTTGGTTGTTGATGTTTTCGATAAAGCAGAGAAGAAATTGATCTGGCAAAGTGTTGGACAAAAAACTGTAGATGAAAATCCAAAGACTGCAGAGAAAAATTTTCCAAAGGTAGCTGCGGCCATTATGAAGCCGTTCCCGATCGAGCCGATCGAATAATTGAAGATAAGCAGGCTGTCATAAACAATTGGCAGCCTTTTTTGTCTTGCAGAGCTTTATGAAGTGAGGGCTAGTATACAAACAACTTTGCGGATCGCGATAATGCCTCGCATGGAGTGTAAGATGAGAGGAAGTAAACCAAAATGCGCTCCTTCTAATTGAAGTAGTATTTGCTGGAGATAAACGCTAAGGTACTAATTACTTTTTCTTCTACATTGGGAATGGGTATTTTTACCCGCGAAAGTTCCAGGCCAATATTGAAATGCTGACCGGCAGCATAAGATATTTTTAAACCAGTACTTGTGGCAGATTTTCCAGCGACATGCACATTTTCCGGTACAGCACTCGCATTAAAAAAGGCAGCAAATCCCAGGGGGACTTTTGTAGTGAAGGCCAAATTTGCATCAAATGCAAGCCCAATCCGATAAATGTAATCTGAAACTCCTCTTTTATAGCTGTCACCATAACCGAAGTCACTATAAGCCTGCAACCCAAATGTTTTACTGATCGCGTAGGCAAATCTTAAACCTCCGTTCATATTTAGGATAGGAACTTGCCTTGAAATGCTGGTGACTACAGAATCCTGTACCAAATCTTTCACAAACTGACTTATGCTGATAAAGGTGGCACTGTGATTATTCACTTGTATATCACCAGATAGCATGAATCTCTCCTTCTCGACAATTTTTATCAGCCACCCTATTCTGGAACTTCCAACCGTATTTACACCCTGGGTTAAGATACTTTGTAATTCAGTTCCTAGCCTGGCATTTAAACTATAGTTTATATACAATGCGATCCAATCTTTAATTTTTTGCTGATATTCAAAATCTAGCGATGCAAAGATTAATGTTCCTTTCAGTCCAAGTATTTTTTCGCCGTCAATTTCTAAAATAAAATTTTCAAATTCACTCGATTGAGCAATACCCAGATTCGTAGTGAAATGTGACTTAATAAAGGGATTTGGCATGATACTGACTGGAATGAAATAATGACCGCTTAGCTCCGGCACATTATTGTCAGTTTCTTCCTGGGCCATCGTGTACACATGGCATATAGATACAAAAATTATTGTGAGCAGTGTTTTCATAGTTTTGCGAATCACGGTTTTTGCTTATTCTCACTTTTTCCTAGTGGAAGTAAATACGAGGCAGATAAGCGAAAAGAAGTAAATCTTATCCTTGGCATATAAGAATCGGGATCTTCCAGGTTATTTGTGAGATTGGTTAACCCTTGTGAATACCCTAGATTAATTATCAGGTAACTCCTTTCTATTGGTATACGATAGCCCAGACCAAAAATCATACTCACAGAAACATCATTGATTTCTTCAGTGATATCAATTTCTTTTGCTGAGTTGTTGGCAAGAAGTCTCATGGGAAATCCAAGTTCAAATCCACCAGCGAACTGCCATCGATCATTATCGGATATAATATTCAAATATATAGGGATTGAAAAAATGTCAAGTTTCAGATCTATACTATCCCGATACTCGGTCGTTTCCTCCTCAATGTTTTCATAGGGATACTGCAATTTTGATCCGCTTTTAATATAACTAGGTGAAAAAGAAATAAATAAATCTTTTTTTAGCCTTAGGTAGAAATCAATTCCAGCTAGATATTGCAACTTGCCCGCGTACTGAAAATTTCTTGGTGAATCTCCTGAAAATTTACCTGAGTTTACTCCAATATGAATTCCTAAATAGGATTGGGCCAACAATCCCGTATGTACTAAAAGTAGTAGACATAAAACATTCAGAAATTTAGTTCTCATTTTAAATCAGCTTTTGAATTTTAATATAAATACTTACATGAATATTCAATGATCAAGCTAAGCAAAAAAATGCTAATTTTAGACAACAATATGGTAAAGGTTCTGGCCGAATACGTGTTTTTTGATTCTCATCAAATATAACTAATCAAAAACGTACATTTCGACATGTAGTAGAAGAAGGCATTATTATGAAAAGATACTTGATCCCTTTTTTAGGTCTTTTGTTAGTGATCGGTGACCTTATGGCTCAGCGAGAAACAGAGGAAGACGAAAGTCTTCCATTTATTCCCACAAAAGATTCAAGTGAAGTTGTTGAAATGGATCTTAAGAATCTAAAGATTGCACCCTTCATCGCACCTTCAGTGACTCCCGAAGTGGGATTTATGATTGTTGGCGGAGGCTTGATTTCATTCAAAATCGATAAAGAGAGTAAAATTCTACAACGATCTTCCATACCTTTTTCATTTGGTTATAGTACCAATGAATCTGCGAATATGAACATTAGACCTGCATTATTTTTTAAAAATGACAAGAACCGCCTAAGCGGTGATATTTGGATGAAGGACATGCCCGATAATTATTGGGGAGTAGGATATGATGCCGCAAGAAGTCCTTCTAAACCAGATAGTGCAACAAGCTATACCAGAAACTGGTGGCAAGCGTATTTAAAATATGTGCACCGGTTTAAAAAGAATTTTTTCGCAGGCGTGTTATTTGACTATAATCAAACCAAAGCAACCAACCTGAGTCCGAATATGCAAGAAGATTATTACATAAAAAAAGATGGGACATTCATACGAAATTGGTCATTGGGATTACTCTTTCAATATGATTCTCGGGACATAACAGTAAATGCATATGAAGGACTGTTTTTAGAATTAAGTTCGAATTTTTACAGGTCCGAAGGATTTGAAAAACCGTATTATCAAATTATTGTGCTGGATTATCGACAATACCAACAAATTTTACGACCAGGTAGAACATTGGCATGGCAGGTTAAGTCCAGAATTGGAATAGATGATGTGCCTTGGCCAGAAATGTCACAACTGGGAACCCCATTTGATCTCAGGGGTTATCGATGGGGCCGATATCGGGATCGGAGCATGCTATTTGGAATTCTGGAATATCGACACATGTTCATGCGTAAAACAGCAAGAAAAGACGGTACTATGTTATCGAGGTTCGGATTTGTTACTTGGTTGGCGACAGGTTCAATTGCACAGGATTTCCCAAATTTTTCAGATTGGCTACCGAATGCCGGAGTGGGTTTACGATTTGAAGTACAGAAAAGAATGAACGCTCGATTTGATTTTGGCATTGGAGATGATACTGCAGCATTTTATATCAGTTTCAATGAGGCCTTTTAGATTTGACCATAATTTTCCTTCCAATTTTAATTTTTATATCATTTTGGTTAGATTTGCGTGAGCAATCACAAAAATATTTTGGTTTTATTGAATATTTCGAAATAAAAATTGGACTTTTTTGTGGATAGATTAATTTGAGTTTGCAATCACAAGAATTTCAATTTTGAGTTTCACAGATAAATCATAAAAGCTAAACTGTTTATTTTATATGAGTACAAAAAACGAACTTAAGGAACTTACTTTACTTTTTGATATCAGTATATCGCTGAATAAAAGTAAGAATATTAAGGACGTTCTATACCAGATTCTTGAGATGATGGCCAAATATATTGGAATGGATCGTGGCACCATAACCTTGGTAAAGAAAGGGACTTCTGAAATCAATATTGAAGAAGCTTATGGATTATCAAAAGAAGAAAAAGCCAGGGGTAAATATACGGTCGGAGAAGGAATAATTGGAAAGGTGGTTAAATCCGGCATGTCAGTATATATACCACGCATTTCTGATGAGCCTCAATTCATGGATAAGACTAAGGCGAGAAAGAAAATCAACATAGAGGACGTTTCGTTTTTATGCGTTCCAATAAAACATGATAAGGAAGTAATAGGCACGCTTAGTGTGGATCGTGTATTTAATAATAATCTATCTTTTGAGGAGGATATCAGATTGATTACCATCATTGGCAGTATGATTGCCCAGGCACTCAAAGCAAGGCAGGAAGAGTTGGAAGAAGTTGAACGTTTGAAGGAAGAAAATGAACGGCTTCAGACAGAACTTCAAATGAAGTTTAATCCTGCAAATATGATTGGGAATGGCCAGGCAATGCAGGTGGTGTTCAACCTCATTTTTAAAGTCGCCCCCACAAGTGCAAACGTGCTCATTACTGGTGAAAGCGGCGTAGGTAAAGAGTTAGTGGCAAAGTCAATTCATTTCAATAGCCATCGGGCAAGTAAAAAACTGGAAGAGATCAATTGTACAGGCCTTTCAGAATCAATCATGGAGATCGAATTATTCGGGCAAGTAACAAAAGAGCCCGATGGGAAAATAAAAGTGACTATGGGGATTTTCGAGCGCGCAAATAAAGGAAGTGTTTATTTAAGTGATCTGGCCGATGTATCTCTCAATTTGCAATCAAAATTGCTACAACTCATCCAGGACAAAAAAATACAACGTATTGGTGATAAGGAAAAGGTTGATGTAGATATCAGATTAATAGCTGCAACAAACAAAAACCTGGAGCGACTTCTTGAAGAGGGAAAGGTCATGGAAGAATTGTATTTTCTACTTAATGTATTTCCGATCTACATACCGCCGCTTCGGGAACGAAAGAGTGATATTCCTCAACTTATTGATTATTTCATTGCGAAATTCAATAAAGAGCATGGATTGAATGTAAAAAGAATAAGTACCTCGGCCATTGATATGATTATGAGTTACCATTGGCCAGGGAATGTTCGGGAGTTGGAAAATTGTTTGGAAAGGGCATGTATTCTTGGAAACACTGGCGTGATATATGGATTTCATCTACCTCCAACATTGCAAACACCTGAATCTTCTGGTGCGCCAGAACGAGGACCACTACAATCTGTGCTGGCTAAAGTTGAAAAAGAATTGATTCAAGATAATTTGAAGTTGGTAAAAGGAGATATCGGATTGGCCGCAGACAATCTTGGACTCACGGCACGACAAATGGAAATAAAAGTAGCAAAATACAACATCAACCTAAGTAAATACAGGTTGAAGCAGTTATAGAAATCAATGAATTACTTTAATTTTTTATATGAGAGATGATTACAAATAATAACATTCAGATCATTGAAGGAGACCTCAATAATGAGGAGCATGCTGCTAATTTTTTAAAACTAACTGCAGCATACATGAACGATCCAATGGGAGAAACTAAACCCTGGACGGAAGAGCAAAAAACAAGTGTAATTCGTGAGATGAAAGATCATCCCTGTGCATTGGTATTGTTTGCTAAATCAGGCGGAAAGTTTGTGGGGATATGTACTTGTTTTTATGCATATTCTACTTTTCTTGCTAAGCCGCTATTAAATATCCACGATATATACGTTGATGAATCTGTCCGTGGAAATGGTATTGCTACACAATTGGTTGAAGCTCTTGGCGATATCGCGGTGCGCCAAAACTGTGGTAAAGTAACACTTGAGGTAAGAAAAGATAATTTGAATGCGCGTGATCTATATAAAAGTCAAGGATTTAAAGAGGCACCGCACTCCAAGTTTTTCTGGATAAAAGAATTATAAGTTCATCTAATTTACCCATGTTGGTAATGAGGCTTTTTTGAGTTTATTTTTATACGTGCATGACCTAATATAGGCCAAATTTTTTAGTCTATGAAAAAGGTCTTGATCACCTGTGGAAGATTGTCATTTACAGCTGAATTGTTTGATACGCCAACCACACGAATGATAGCAAATGAAACTCCTCTTACAGGAAGTGCGAATATGTGGGGAGATGAAATATACTTTCCTGTTTCCTTTACTGCCGAACTAGAGAAAGATGCCACTTCAGAAGTAGATGAAGGAACTTTGGCATATTGGCCTCCTGGTAAAGCTTTTTGTATATTTTTTGGCCCTACTCCTGTAAGTACTTCATCCAAACCGAAAGGATATAGCCCAGTCAATGTGATTGGTAAAATTGACGGAAGATTGGATGATTTAAGGACAATCTCTCCCGGAGAGTCAATTAAAGTTGAGTTGGTGCCTGGAGATTAAAAAAGGAGTGAGCACCTAATCTCACTCCTTCCGACCCAATAATAATTATGGGAGACAACCGAATTTATTCCATTCTTAGCGTATCAACAGGATTGGATTTTGAAGCATGTAATGTTTGCGAAGCAACGGTAAGCAAGCCTAACATCAACATAATAATAGCTCCCAGAAATATTGTACCAAATCCATAACTGATCTTGTTCGAAAAATTCTGCAACCACATATTATTTATAAAATAGACAAGTGGAGAAGCGATCATTATTGAGATTACCAGCATCTTAATAAATCCTTTTGACAGCTGAAAAGCAATGTGATACTCTCCAGCACCCATCACTTTCCTAATCCCGATCTCTTTCACTTTTCGTTCAACCGTGTATGTGGCAATCCCAAGTAATCCAAGGCAGGCAATGGATATAGATAGAAATGCAAAAAAACCAACTATGGATATAACATCTGAAAGAAGCTGATATGAATTTGCCATTTGCTCATCAAAATAGCTGAATTCAAACGAGTGCACTGGATCTATCTCAGCCCATTTTTTCTCAAGCTCATTAACTAGTCCCTTTAAATCATCTGAGCTTACTTTTAAGTTCACATAGCCAAAGTGATCAGGCCCATTTTGGAAAATCAATGGTCCAATATCTTCGTCAATCCATGGCATTCTAAAACGAAAGTCCTTAACAACTCCAACAATCCTGACATTACTTTCTAAACCTTTTAATTCTACGGTAGAGCCAACTGCATCTCTTATGTTTTCGAAACCAAGTCTTTTTACTGCTGTCTGATTAATTATAATTGAGTTTTCTGTCTTAGAACTATTGTAGGAAGGAAAATTTTGTCCTGCAACAATTTCGAGGTTTAGGTTATCAATAAAATTAGGATGAATATATATACGTCCGGCACCTACATATTCATCCTCGCTTCCAGGCATTTTTATGGAAGAACCATGTGAAACTCCCGTGGCTGGTAGGTATTCACTTGCTGATACATTGGTTACACCAGGAAGAGAACTATATTCATTTGACACCAATTCAAAATCATTCCCTTGAAGCTCAATGTTTATGACGTTTTCCGTATTAAACCCATATTCAAAATTGATATAATGTTTAGTTTGACGAAATATTAAAATGGTGGTAACTATAAAAAAAAGTGAAACTACAAATTGACTTACAGTAAGAAATTTACGAAAACCTATTTTTCCTTTTTTATCGCCCTCAGTGCTTTTCAATACCTGGATTGGTCGGAATTTTGAAAGATGAAGGGATGGTATAAGTCCTGCTGCAATTCCTATAACAATTGCAAAAACAGTAAATATGATGAAAACGGAAATGTTTTGACTAAGGTTAAAGTTCAGGTATTTGTTTATCCATAAAGTCATAAAAGCAGGCTTTACGATATTTAATATTAAAATAGCGAGTACCAATGCAAATAAAGACGTAATTATCGATTCTCCCAGGAATTGCCAGATCAGATGTCGCCTGAAGGCTCCGGTCACTTTTCTTATTCCCACTTCTTTGGATCGTGTAAGTGATCTGGCAATGGATAGATTCGTGTAGTTTAGACAAGCAGATACCATAACTATCAAAGCCAAAAACGAGATGAAATAGTAGGCCTCAATTGGCAATCTAAAACTGGCTGGATTATTCATAAATTTTCCAGGAGTAATTTCTGTAATTTTTTGGGTAACTAATCCAAAATCTTTAAAATCCTCGTTTTCGCTATATTTTCTATCCGAAAGATCGTTGAGTGCTAGTTGCAATTCCTCCCTGTTGACACCTTCTTTTAATTTTACATAAGTGAAACAATTTGAATTGTTTGTCCAGTTGTCTTGTCGGTCTTCCATTTTGTTTTCCGCAATCAGCGATGGTAGAGTCGTGGAGGATATTAAGGCATCAAATTTCAAATGAGATTTGTAATTCCTTTTAGTAAGTATTCCTGTTACAGTAAATTCTCCCCATGAAACAGCTGGATTGTTAATTCCACCTATATCTAACCAGAGTAAACCACGATCATCAAATGATATTACCTTCCCCAGAGGATCTACATTACCAAACAGTTTTTCTGCAATTTCCGAGGTAAGTACAATTGATCGTGGTTCTTTCAGTGCAATATGTTTGTTCCCTTTTTCCAGGTTAAAGCTAAGAACTGAAAACAAGTTTTGATCCGTGAAGAATCCACGCATTGTCATTGTTTTACGATTGAAAGTGGCATCTCCACCTACTCCCGTCATCAAACGTGCACTACCCTCTATTATTGGATATTCCTCCTGGAGTGACGTACCTGTTGGCACAGGTGTGGTTGCTGTCGACATAGGATCATTTTGTCGTTTTGATACGATTCTGTACAAACGATCTTTATTTTCATGGAATTGATCGTACTCGCTTTGGTCCGCAAGCATTAAAATTATCAATAAGCAAATAGACATACTTACGGCCAGACCAAAAATATTGATGAATGAAAATGTTTTGTTTTTAAATAAGCTACGTAGGCAAATTTTGATATAATTTTTTAACATGTCGAAAAAATTTTTGTATACCTGATGAGATGCACAATCCCTATATCAAGTTACAAAAAAAACTACTCAATCAATAAATGGCAGATATTCTTGATCAAAGGACAATTGGCAGGCTTAGTGGAGTCTATTTTGTCATTGGTATGCCAATCTAATGCATATTATATTGCTAACTGTCGTTTGTAAATTGAAAAATTATCATCATCAAAGCACACGAAAGTCACCATCATTTCTTTGTCATAGTTCATCAGAAATTCTTTCGTGGCATCAACTGCAATTTTTGCAGCCTGATCTTTTGGAAACCCATATACACCTGTACTTATATTTGGAAATGCAATTGTTCTAATGTTGTTTTTTTGCGCTAAAAGCAGGCTATTTCGATAAGCACTTTGCAACATTTGAGGTTCGTCTTTACTGCCTCCAAACCAGATAGGTCCAACTGTATGAATAACATAATTACTAGGCAGGTTACCGGCAGTAGTAATCACAGCCTTGCCTGTAGGGCATCCACCTATTTTACGACATTCTTCCATGATGCTGGGTCCACCCGCACGATGTATTGCGCCATCCACTCCGCCACCACCACGAAGCCCATTATTTGCAGCATTCACAATGGCATCTAGCTTCAGTTTTGTGATGTCTCCTTTGACTAGTGTTACATTTTTCATGGATCAGTCAATGTTAAGCTGAATATACAACTTCATGGATTGAATTTCCAGCGCTACGAGATGATTTAATGCATGAATATGCTGATAGACGCAACCAGCATCAATGGAAATATGGTTGCTTTTAAAGTTCAAGGAATTCTCAATATCAGGATATGCAGTTGGGACATGACCGTGTATTATTTTTTTTTCACCGATTTTAGCCAAATCAACTTCCATTTTTCGGATATTAAGCATTGAGAAATCATCTTTAAAGGGATCAGCAAGGTCAAAATTCAATCCGGCATGGATCAGCAAATAGTTTTCTAGTTCAATATAATAGGGCAATGCCTGGATAAAATTCAGGTACATTTCTGGAATATGTTGGATTGTCTTTGCATCAAAACTTTCCAATGTTTCAAGACCGCCCCTATTCAGAAATGCAATTTCTTCCCATGAATACATCAATCCATCAATGAGGTACTGTTCATGATTTCCTCTCAGGCAGTGTAGGTCAAACCCACCTGACTTAAGCTCAAATATGAAATCAATAACACCTTTTGAGTCAGGACCTTTGTTGATGTAATCTCCAAGCAGATATAGTGTATCTGTCTTAGATAGTTTTATTTCGTCAAGTACAAGCTTCTTGAATGTATTGACGCATCCATGAATATCGCTAATGGCAAACTGCCTATGCAATTTTATCAAATGAAGTTAAGATTCCTTTAATAAGCGATGAACTGAAACCCTGATGTTCCATTTCATTAAGTCCCGCAATAGTGATTCCTGCAGGAGTCGTTACCTTATCAATTTCCCATTCAGGATGTTGGCCGCCTTTGATTAAAAGACCTGCTGCACCTCTTACTGTTTGTGAGGCAATAGTTTGAGCAGTGGAAGCATCAAACCCTATTTCAATGCCACCCTGTGATGCTGCCCGGATAAATCGCAATGCATATGCAATACCACAAGCAGCCAAAACCGTGGAGGCATCCATAAGTTCTTCATTGATTTTGATGGTCTGGCCCAGGTGATTAAATATATCGATCACTTCAATGATGTGTTCTTTGGAACCATTGGAAGTAGCGATACATGTCATGGATTCTCTTATAGCAATCGCAGTATTTGGCATAGCCCTGAACAATGGAAAATCTTTTCCAATAACAGCTTGCATATGAGCTAATTTTACACCTGTAGCAACGGAAATCAAAATCTTATTATTGGTGAGAACTGTTTTTGCCTGGTTTAATATTTTATCAACAACTTTAGGTTTTACAGCCACAATGATGATATCCGCCTCTCTCATAGCCAATTCATTATCTGAATGAACATTGAGCCCTTTTTTGGACAATTCGGCAATCAGCTCAATTTTTCTCCTTGTAACAGTTATATTTTCAGGTTTGTACTGACGGGATTTTAATAAGCCATGGGCAATTGATCCACCCAGATTTCCGCCACCAATGATTGCTATCTTCTTATCTGTCATGATTATTGTATGATCTTCAATTTGGTAAAGCACGAAATTAATCAACTAATATAAATTATTGGATATAAGGGACAATTATGTCTCCTATTTTGGGAATAATATTATGTCATTTTTCAATTTAGTTTTATTTTAGCCAAACTATTTGGAAGATCGATTAGCGTGCCCATGATTTTAAACATAGACCCAACCAAACAATGAAAAAAACCATTCGGACAGTTTTTTTTATTGTTACTATTGTTTGTTACCTCAGTGTTTTCATTTCTCCTGAATATTTTTGGTTGACTGGGTTTTTGTCACTTTCTATACCCGTTATTATTCTGGCACACATTTTCCTACTCATTATAAATATTCGCAGGCTAAAACGTGCTTTTTTTATTCATTTAGCTGCCATAATAATTGGTTTTGCATTTATAAAAGTTAGCTATTCTATAAGCAAGAACGACAATAATGGAAAACTAAAAGTGCTTAGCTACAACGTTCGTGTGTTTAACAATTATGCTCATTTAAGAAATGAAGAATATATTTCATCTAAAAAGATGATCAGTTGGTCGGTAGAAAATGATGCAGAGATCAAATGTTTTCAGGAATATTTCCGACATGAAGATTCTGAGATTTTTGATATCGAAAGTAAACTTGATGGGGCAGGCTGGAAAAACAAACATTGCAAAATTGTATTTAAAGATCGGTCCGGCGCTGAGTTTGGCATCGCCATTTATAGCAAGTTGCCAATCATAAATAGAGGTGAAATCCGATCAGAATCAGACGAGTTTTTAAATTCGATTTATGCCGATGTATTGCATGGAGAAGATACAATTCGTATTTATAATACGCATCTACAATCCATGAGTATAAACGTTGAGAATGTGGTAAATACGGATCGCTTAGCTCAAAGCTATAAGGACACAGGCTACAGATTACGAAGCGGATTTATTTCAAGATCGCGTCAAATAAAGGGTCTTGTGAAAAGTATTGAAGATTGCAAACATAAAATTATTCTGTGCGGAGATCTTAATGAATTGCCCTATAGCTACCCATATTTCTCATTACGGAATCTGTTGAATAATGCTTTTGAAAAAGCGGGTAATGGATTTGGCTTTACGTATAATGGGAAATTATTTTTTCTTCGAATTGATAACCAGTTTTTCAGTAAGGAAATTAATATTCATAATTTCATGACTCACCGCAATATTGATTTTTCGGATCATTTTCCATTGACCGCTTCTTATTCCTGGTAATTAATTCTTCCCTATTTTAAGATTACAACTATTATCCTTTTAATTTTGCGCCATGGCAAATGAGGGAATCAAGAAGGACATTCGAAAATTATCTCTTGATCAGCTGATCAGTGAAATAAGTGAATTGGGGGAAAAGCCATTTCGTGCAAAGCAGGTTTATGAATGGTTGTGGAAAAAATCAGC
>Ga0316190_10001432_pt1 | contig 17206 bp, 17 predicted proteins | sample Eddworburrow2_MG_FD_204929 | JGI IMG/M metagenome (GOLD analysis project Ga0316190, IMG submission 204929) | Coastal sediment microbial communities from Maine, United States - Eddy worm burrow 2 | ecosystem: Environmental > Aquatic > Marine > Coastal > Sediment | place: USA: Maine | collected... | reverse complement strand
CCGCGTTACCGGTATGACCAGATTATGCGTCTGGGTTGGAAGATCTTTATCCCCATTACCATCGTTTGGATCGTGGTAGCGGGCTTTGCAGTCGTTGTTTAAATAGGGCGAAATTACAGATGAAGGTTTTTATCGACTACATCAAGAGCCTGTTTCTTCTTGAGCTGCTAAAAGGCTTGCAGCTAACAGGCCGATACCTGTGTGCCAAGAAGTTTACTCTTCAGTATCCTGAAGAAAGAGCTCCATTGTCGCCGCGATTTCGCGGATTGCATGCGCAGCGTCGCTACGAAAATGGTGAGGAACGTTGTATTGCCTGTAAGTTGTGTGAAGCAACCTGTCCAGCACTGGCAATCACTATTGAAGCAGCACCACGTGATGATGGTTCACGTCGTACGACACGTTATGAAATTGATCTCTTCAAATGCATTTTTTGTGGCTACTGTGAGGAATCATGTCCAGTGGATGCGATTGTGGAATCACGTGTTTACGAATACTGTTTTGAGAACAAAGGCGAGAACATCATGACCAAGGAGAAGTTACTTGCGCATGGTGATAAGTATGAAGTTCAACTCGCGCAAGACCTTGAGGCTCAGGCTCCCTATCGTTGATAGGTGCTCTGAAAAGCTACGATAAGTAAGAAAACCGTCTGGAACTAACCAATGACGTTCGAAAAGATACTTTTTTATGTATTCGCCACGATTCTGGTGTTATCAGCCACTATGGTGATCACCCGTCGCGACCCCGTGCATTCAGCCCTGTTTTTGGTGCTTGCTTTCTTTACTAGCGCAATTTTGTGGATGTTACTTGAAGCTGAGTTTCTAGCGATTGTGCTCGTGCTTGTATACGTCGGCGCAGTTATGGTGCTCTTCCTGTTTGTGGTTATGATGCTCGATACAGATCTTGCTGCAATGCGAGCTGGATTTGTCAAGATGCTGCCGGTTGGATTGGTCGTAGCTGGTGCAATGGCCTTTGAGATGTTTCTTGTGGTGGGGCCGAAATATTTCGGATTAGATAAGTTTGCCATGCCTGCACCACATCCGGCAGATTACAGCAATACAGAAGAGCTTGGCGAAGTGCTCTACACGATTTACATGTACCCTGTAGAAATTGCCTCTGTGATTCTACTAGTTGGTATCATCGCTGCTATCGGATTAACAATGCGTAAACGTCCAGACAATAAGTCCATTGATCCATCTGAACAGGTGAGGGTTACTAAAGGCCCTGATCGTATTCGAGTGATAAAAATGGCATCTGAACTGAAGCAGGAGGTGAAATGATCGCACTCTCTGATTATTTAACACTGGGCGCGATTCTTTTTGCGCTAAGTGTTGCCGGGATTTTCTTAAACCGCAAAAACGTAATCATCATTCTTATGTGCGTAGAATTGATGCTGTTAGCGGTTAACATGAATTTTGTTGCTTTCTCAAGGTTTCTTGATGATTCTGCGGGTCAGGTATTTGTCTTTTTTATTCTGACTGTTGCCGCAGCAGAAGCGGCCATTGGGTTGGCAATTTTGGTGGTTTTATTCCGTAATAGACGCACAATTAATGTAGCGGATCTTGATACCCTTAAAGGGTAACGGCTTACTCCTGACTTATATATAGAAGAAGCAAACTATGGAAAAGATTTATCTTGCCATTGCCTTTACTCCGCTGATCGGTGCGATCATCGCTGGTTTCTGGGGCGCTAAAATAGGCCGCGCAGGTGCGCACTGGGTAACAAGCGTAGGTGTCGGTATATCCGCATTTCTTTCTATTATAGTATTGCTGGGTTTCATATCTGGGCAGCGAGAAGTTTTCAATGGTGCTGTCTATACATGGATGGTCAGTGATGGCATTACTTTTGAGGTTGGTTTTCTAGTCGACCCGCTGACCGCAATGATGATGACGGTTGTCACCTTTGTTTCGTTGTGCGTCCATATCTACACCATTGGCTATATGGCTCATGATGAGGAAAATTGGCCTGAAGGAAGCAAGGCAGGCATCAATAGTTATCAGCGCTTTTTTAGCTACATATCACTGTTTACCTTTTCAATGCTGTTATTGGTTATGTCCAATAACTTTATGCAGCTGTTTTTCGGCTGGGAAGCAGTTGGCCTCGTTTCATATCTGCTTATTGGATTCTGGTCTACACGCGAAACAGCTGTCTTCGCCAATATGAAGGCATTTCTCGTCAACCGGGTTGGTGACTTTGGGTTTCTGCTTGGCATTGCTGCAGTTGCGATGTATTTCAATACAATTGACTATGCAGAAGTTTTCGCCAAAGCCCCTGAGTTTGCAAATACTCAGATACAGATCTGGGGTGATGAATCCTGGTCATTAATGACCGTGATCTGTGTCTTGCTATTTGTTGGTGCCATGGGTAAATCTGCGCAGGTTCCTTTGCATGTGTGGCTGCCAGACTCTATGGAAGGTCCAACACCAATATCAGCGCTGATCCATGCTGCAACAATGGTAACGGCTGGTATATTTATGGTCGCCCGAATGTCACCGCTGTATGAGCTATCAGAAACTGCCCTGAGTTTCATTCTAATAATTGGTGCGACTACAGCTTTCTTCACTGGTTTGATCGGCTTGGTGCAGAATGACATCAAACGCGTAGTAGCATATTCCACACTTTCACAACTGGGCTATATGACCGTAGCCTTGGGTGCATCTGCCTATGCTGCAGGTATCTTCCACTTGATGACTCATGCATTCTTTAAGGCGTTGCTCTTTTTGGCAGCTGGCTCAGTCATTATTGCGATGCATCATGAACAGGATATGCGCAAGATGGGCGGGTTGAAGAAATATATGCCAATTACCTATTGGACATCGCTTATTGGATCTCTTGCTTTGATTGGATTTCCAGGATTTTCAGGCTTCTTCTCAAAAGACTCCATCATTGAAGCTGTACACCATTCGAGTATCCCTGGTGCCGGCTATGCTTACCTGATGGTTATTCTTGGTGTATTCATTACCGCCCTCTATAGCTTTCGCATGTTTTTCATGGTTTTCCATGGCGAAGAGAGAATGGATGAGCATACGAAACATCATCTTCACGAGTCCCCCAGAGTCGTGACTACACCATTGATAATGTTGGCTGTGCCATCTGTTTTAATTGGTGGAATAACAATCAGTGGTGTTGTCTTCGGTGATTGGTTTGAAGGGGTGATCTATGTTGCACCTGCGCATGATGTTCTAAAAGAGATTGGGTTCCATGGCACCATAGGCTTTTTCTTTCATGGCCTTTTTGGATTGCCAACATTCCTTGCAGCAGCAGGTGTAGGCGTGGCTTATCTGATCTACATGAAGAATCCAGAACTTGCAGATAAAATTAAATGTATTGGATCACCATTGCATGCATTGCTTGATAAGAAATACTTCTTTGATGAGCTTTACCAGACGGTTTTTGCAGGTGGTAGCAGATTGTTAGGCAAAATCCTCTGGAAAGTGGGTGATCAGGTTTTGATTGACGGTTTGATTGTCAATGGATCAGCAAAATCAGTCGGCTTTTTAGCTGGGATTGTTCGCCATATCCAAACGGGTTATCTGTACCACTATGCATTTGCAATGATTCTTGGCCTGCTCTTACTGCTGGCTCTGTTTGTAAATTAAGAATATATATAAGGTAGGACGCTTCGCATGACTGCTGACTGGCCAATTCTGAGCTTGACCACCTGGCTACCGATTATCGGTGGTGTACTGCTGCTCGCAATCGGAGATAGATCTTCTAGTGCATCCCGTTGGATAGCTCTGGCAACCGCTATTCTCACCTTTGTTATAAGTATTGCTTTATATTGTGGATTTGATTCAAGCACTGCACAAATGCAGTTTGTTGAGCGTGCACCCTGGATACCTGTTTTCAATGTTGAATACTATCTGGGTGTGGATGGTATCTCGATGCCGCTCATCATCCTGACAACATTTATCTCAGTTTTTGTCGTCATTGCAGGTTGGGAAGTTATCCAATACAAACCCGGCATGTATATGGCCGCCTTCTTAATTATGGAAGGCATAATGGTAGGTGTTTTCTCTGCCCTTGATGCAATGCTTTTCTATGTTTTCTGGGAAGCGATGCTGATTCCAATGTTCCTTATCATTGGGATTTGGGGTGGACCGAATAGAGTCTATGCAACGATCAAGTTCTTCCTCTATACCTTCTTTGGCTCTGTGTTTATGTTGATTGCGCTGATCTACATGTACTTCCAGTCTGGAAGCATGGAGATTCTAGCCTTTCATGATCTTAAGCTTGGACTTACAGAGCAAATCTTTATCTTCATTGCATTCTTGCTAGCATTTGCAGTTAAGGTGCCAATGTGGCCTGTACATACCTGGCTTCCAGATGCACATGTTGAAGCACCAACAGGTGGCTCGGTTATTCTTGCTGCAATCATGCTCAAAATAGGTGGCTATGGCTTTTTACGCTTCAGTATGCCTATTACGCCTGATGCTAGTCAGCACCTTGATTGGTTAGTTATTACTATGTCACTGATTGCTGTTGTCTATATCGGTTTTGTTGCACTGGTGCAGCAAGATATGAAGAAGCTAATTGCATATTCATCCATTGCACACATGGGGTTTGTGACGCTTGGCTTTTTTATAGTTTTCCGTATCGCTGCAAATTCTGATGCTACTGGTGGGGCCATTCTTGGCATTGAAGGCGGAATGATACAAATGGTTTCCCACGGATTCATTTCTGCTGCAATGTTCCTCTGTGTTGGTGTTTTATACGATCGCATGCACAGTCGCCAGATTGCTGATTACGGTGGTGTAATACATACAATGCCAGTATTTGGTGCTTTCATGGTTTTCTTTGCCATGTCTAATGCAGGGCTACCTGGTACTTCGGGCTTTGTTGGCGAATTTATGGTTATCCTCGCTAGTTTTAGAGCGGATTTTTGGTTTGCTTTTCTTGCTGCAACAACATTAATAGTCGGTGCTGCGTATACATTGTGGATGGTTAAACGCGTCATGTTCGGTAATGTGGCTAACGACAATGTTCGTGAATTACAGGATATTAATGGGCGCGAGTTTATTATTTTAGGTTCATTAGCTGTTGCCGTGTTGGTTCTGGGGCTTTGGCCTGCACCACTGATTGAGGTGATGGATGCCTCTATTGTGAACCTGTTTGAACATATCAAAGTCTCGAAGCTTTGATCCAGATAGACAATATACTGAATTTGGAATTTATCAATGCAATTTGAAGCGTCCAATATGATCCCGGTTGCTCCTGAGTTATTTATACTCACACTGGCCTGCCTTGTTCTTGTAGTTGACCTATTTTTGGATGATGAGCAACGCATTTTCACATATGCGCTTACACAGTTAGGCTTGCTATTTGCTATTTTTCTAACGCTGAGTGTTGGTCAACCAGAAGCCCAAATTGTATTTGATGGAAGCTACATCCGGGATGGAATGAGCGACATACTTAAGATCTCTGTATACATCGTTACAATGGGTGCCTTTGTTTATGCAAAGGAATACCTTCGAGAGCATGGGCTCTTTAAGGGCGAATATTATGTATTAGGGCTATTTGCCGTGCTGGGTATGATGGTTATGATTTCATCCCAGAGCTTTCTCACTGCATATCTTGGGCTTGAGTTGCTGTCACTATCACTTTACGCACTTGTCGCGTTTGATCGGGATTCAAAAACCGGATCAGAAGCTGCCATGAAATATTTTGTTTTGGGTGCCATTGCATCAGGAATGCTGCTGTATGGTATATCAATGATTTATGGCGCAACGGGTGCTCTGAATTTTGAAGTAGTTACTGTAGCACTTGCCGGAACCGGCATGGAAAATACTGTTCTTGTTTTTGGTTTAGTATTTGTTGTTATTGGCTTGGCATTTAAATTGGGTGCAGTGCCTTTCCATATGTGGATGCCAGATGTCTATCATGGTGCCCCAACACCTGTGGCTCAGTTCTTAGGTAGTGCTCCTAAAATTGCTGCTTTTGCATTAGCAATGAGGCTTTTGGTAGACGGCATGATGCCTCTCCACTCAGATTGGCAGCAAATGCTGATAATCTTGGCCATCCTATCAATGGCTTTGGGTAATGTTATTGCGGTTGCCCAAACAAACATTAAACGCATGCTTGCGTACTCAACAATCTCACATGTTGGCTTTATCATGATGGGAATATTAGCTGGAACAGCAGAAGGGTATTCAGCCTCAATGTTCTACGCTATCATCTATGCTATTACCTCATTGGGCGGGTTCGGTATCATTATTCTGCTCAGCAGAAAAGGGTTTGAGGCAGAGAACCTTGAAGATTACAAAGGACTCCATGAACGCAGTCCATGGTTTGCAGCAATGATGATGCTGTTCATGTTTTCTATGGCAGGTGTGCCTCCAACTGTTGGATTCTGGGCCAAACTTTTTGTTCTGGATGCAGTTGTTAGCGTAGAACTAACATGGGTTGCATTGGTTGGTGTATTTTTCTCAATCATCGGCGCTTTCTACTACATACGCATTATCAAGCTCATGTATTTTGATAAGCCTGTAGTAGATGCACAACCTGTGCTTGCAAACTTTGATACCCGTCTAACGTTATCTGTAAACGGTATTATGATGCTTGCGCTCGGCCTTTTTCCCGCAGCTCTTCTTGCAGTTTGTGTTAACGCAATCGGGAGCTAGTATATTTCATAAGGGAGTTTTTCCTAGCCAGCGTTAGTTGATTCAGTGTGTAGTCTAGTTGTTGTGCACAACTCTTTAGCTGAAGAAAAGCTATACTTCTAAGTTAGCAGTTAGCAGTTAGCAGTTAGCAGTTAGCAGTTAGCAGATGGTGCTGTAAAATTGAGCACGGACTCATCTCATGAAAAGGGTAAGCAGTGGTTTTGTATATTGCAGCTGCAACTGCCCGCGATCAAACGCAACCTCAGTTCTTCCTCTGTTTATTCGCTAATGGCTTTTAAGCTGGGCGCGCGCTGCTGATAATGCGCATTTGCCGGCTGCTTCACATAAGAAGGTGAATGGGTTAACTAAGCCACCCATGTGATGCGATTTGTAGCAGTGTTCTACCGTGGGCACGCAGCTTTTATAACAAGCCGATTGTGTCGCTATCTTGTGATTGATTTTGCACATCCATCTACAAAATTGATTCGCAAACGCGACAACCTATAGTGCGCTGGTCGTCCTGCGTCCGCCGCGATTCCGTATTGCAAGCTGCTTGTGCACTACTACACCATGGCTCCCTCAGTGACTCTACGGCAACTACAGCTTAATTTTTTCTTCTCCATCATTCGCTATCATTCATAATTGTGAAGAGAAAAATTAAGCGCTGACTACCAGAGGCTAACCGCTCTCGCGTCGCTCTCCATGGCGGTCAGCGAATCCAGCATCTGAATAGATACAGATGAATGTTACCTCTGTGATGTCAAACTAGATCATGAAAAGAATAATTGCACCACCTAGCAGCAGCCTGTAGACCACAAAAGGTAGCATGCCGATGCGCTCTACGAACCGTAAGAAGAAGTGGATGCAGGTATAAGCAGCGATAAAGGAGAGAACAATACCAAGGGATAGCTCATTCCAATGAATGGGTTGATCACTTTTTATCAAATCTATAGTGACGAGCGCGCCTGACATTAAAATGGTTGGGATGGCGAGTAGGAAAGAGAAACGGGAAGCTGCCTCTCGTGTAAGTCCCACCATCAGTCCAGCCGTCATGGTAATACCTGAGCGTGAGGTGCCAGGGATGATTGCCAGTACCTGAAAGAGACCAATGATCAGTCCATCGCGCCAACTCAGCTGGTGCTCATTGCGTTGATGCTTGCCGCGTAAATCCACCCACAGTAGCAAAAGACCAAAGATGATCGTAGTTGTGGCGATGACTAACGTGGTGCGTAAATCACTCTCAACGAGTGTTTTGAATAGGCCGCCGAATATAACAATAGGAACTGTGGCGAGTACGACTAACCAGACCATACGGGAATTTTCAGTTGTTTTGCCATTAGCTCCAATGGAACCTGCAAAATCCCTAGTCATTAGCCAGAGGTCACGCCTCATGTAACTGATAATGGCGATCAGTGATCCAAAATGAACAGCGATATCGAAATCCAGTCCCTGATCTGTAAAACCAAAAATCTTCGGGGTGAGGATCAGGTGTGCAGAGCTGGAGATTGGCAGGAACTCAGTGAGTCCCTGCACGATAGCCAGGATGAAGATATGGATTGTTTCCATTTAAGACGCTTTAAAATGTTATAGGTTTAATAAATGGGGCAGCAAATATTATGCTTTCTTTGATAAGAGCTTTTGTTCCCAGTTGAGAGAGGTGCGCACAATGGTATCCAGATTGTCATATTGTGGTTCCCACCCAAGCACTTCACGTACACGCTTGGCACCTGCGATGAGTCGTGGTGGATCACCAGCACGGCGTGCCTCTTCGCGGATGTTGAGTGGCTTGCCATTGGCTCGCTCAACAGCATCCAGAACTTCGCGCACGGAGTAGCCATGACCATAACCACAGTTAAGGGTAGTCGATTCACCATCATTGCGTAGATAGTTCAGAGCGCGCAGGTGGGCAGCGGCTAGATCTTCAACATGAATGTAGTCACGGACACCGGTGCCATCTGGGGTAGGGTAGTCCGTACCGAAGATGGAGATGCCTTCGCGTTTTCCAAGTGCAGCTTCACAGGCGACTTTGGTTAGAAGTGTAGCATTAGCTGTTGATTGACCAATGCGGCCTTCTGGGTCACTGCCAGCAACATTAAAATAACGCAAAACCACGTGCCTAAGATCAGTGGCAGCAGAAAGGTCCCGCAGCATCCATTCGCTCATCAGTTTGGAAGTGCCGTAGGGGTTGATTGGGGCGGTAGGTGTATCTTCCCAGGCTTTATCAGCGTCAGGCATTCCATAGACCGCTGCGGTAGAGGAGAAGATAAAATGTTTAACTCCAGCTTCCTGACAGCATTCCAGTAGATTGCGGGTGGCACAGGTGTTGTTGCCGTAATATTTCAGTGGGTTTGAAACAGACTCAGGGACGATAGTATGAGCAGCAAAATGGAGGACGGATTCAACATTGTGTTCACGTAGAACTTGGCTGACCAGTGCCTTATCGCCAGTGTTGCCTTCTATGAGTTCGCCATAGAGAACAGCCTCTTTGAATCCAGTTGAGAGGTTGTCCAGTGTGACAACCTGTTCGCCTGCTTCACCCAGTTGTCTTAGCGTATGACTGCCAATATATCCAGCACCACCAGTAACAAGTACACTTTTTTTACTCACAATTGCCTCCTTTTATTATTGTCATAACCGCCGAACAGATCGACAGCGTATGATACCCGCCAATCTTGTACGGGTCATTCAAATAAATAGATTTGCCATTCTTCAAAAGGGGGCGGTGAGTCTTCCATTACCACGGCAGCCATGTAGCCTTCTTCTGGGATGAAATGTGTGGCCTGTAGCTCAGCATCACGGGTTGGGTTGTGGTTGCTGAAAATGCCATTACCGATGGCTTTCATGCGTGCCTCATATGCAGTCCAATGGAAGAAGAAAGCCTCAGCTAGGGCAGAGCCATCAAGCTGTGAGAGTTCCTGCTGGATTGTGGTATCAAATACCCGACGTGCCAGGGCATGAAAGTTGGGTTTCTCTTTAACACGCTCCAGATCTATTCCAATGGCTGCTTCGCGTGAAATACCCAACAGTGCCATATTGCCGGTGTGACTGAGGTTGAAGGTAAGCACAGATGCGGGAGAGGCGATGAAAGGTTTGCCCTGTGGGCCATAAACAAATACCAGATCTTCAGGAGGCGTTGCCAGATAAAATCCCAGTAGTAGCCGCATTGACCCGCGTGCTTTAATAAAACGGTTACGATCCTGTTCCCGGTGAAAGCGTTGTGCACGCGTCTGCTCATCTTCTGAGAGTACAGTCTCCAGCTCTTCATCGGTCTCATCTAGATCGATACGCCAAAGATGCAGCTGTTTGGCATTTGGTGGAGATAATTCAGCTGGAACCGCCCAGTTTTTGATATGGTGCATAACAGAACCTTGAACCTTAATTACGGTGAACTTTCTTGACAGTTAAAATTATTCGAAACGCCCCTGATGAGGATCAGTCTACTTTACCAGATGATATGCACCCAGTGTTAAAACGGGTTTTTGCGGCGCGGGGCATTCAATCTGAATCTGAATTAGAGCTTGGCCTGGAACGATTGCTACCTGCCACAGTACTTTCTGGTGCGCATGAGGCCGCCATATTGTTGCATCAGATTATTGCTCAATCTGGCAGAATTCTAATTGTGGGTGACTTCGATGCCGATGGGGCCACCAGTTGTGCCTTGGCTGTACGTGCACTGAAAATGATGGGGGCCAAGCATGTTAATTATCTGGTGCCCAACCGATTTGACTATGGCTATGGCCTTTCGCCAGCCATTGTAGAGGAGGCGCTGAAACAGAAGCCTGATCTGCTGGTGACAGTGGACAATGGCATATCAAGTATAAAAGGAGTGGCGGCGGCAGCTGCAGCGGGTGTGCCCGTCTTGATTACCGATCACCATCTTCCAGGTGATGTATTGCCTGAAGCTGCAGTAGTGGTTAATCCACAGCTTCCTGGTGATCAGTTTCCAAGTAAGAACCTTGCGGGCGTTGGCGTAATCTTTTATGTCATGTTGGCACTTCGAACCCATTTAAGATCATTAGATTGGTTTAGTCAGCATGGTTTAAAAGAACCCAACTTGGCAGAGCTGCTGGATTTGGTTGCACTGGGCACCGTGGCAGATGTGGTTCCACTGGATCACAACAACCGCATCATGGTGCACCAGGGGTTACAACGCATTCGGGCGGGGAGAGGTTGCGCAGGTATTAATGCCATCATTGAAGTGGCTAACCGTTCCCAGCGTCAGCTGGCTGCCACCGATCTTGGGTTTGCTGTTGCACCTCGGTTAAATGCTGCGGGACGTTTAGATGATATGTCGCTGGGGATTGAATGCCTGCTTGCCGATACTCCACAGGCAGCCCGCACAATGGCAAAACAGCTGGATGATTTAAATCACACCCGACGACATATCGAGGGGGAGATGGTGGATCAGGCTATGGCAGGCCTCTCTGATCTTTTGGATCAGGATGAGAGTGAACTGCCGATCGGCCTTTGTATCTATCGCCAGGATTGGCATCAAGGGGTGGTTGGTATCCTGGCGTCCCGAATTCGAGAGCATTTTCACCGTCCGGTCATTGGGTTTGCGCCATCACAGGATGGTTGCATAAAAGGCTCGGCACGTTCTGTTCCCGGATTACATTTACGAGATGTATTGGCAGCGGTGGATGTAAAGCATCCAGAGATGATCGTACGCTTTGGTGGACATGCAATGGCGGCTGGATTAACCCTGCATGAAGAGCAATTTGAGTTATTTAGCCAAGCATTTGATTTAGAGGTGCAACGATATCTGGGTGCAGATGACCTGTTTGATGTCATCCATTCTGATGGGGAGTTACAACCGGAAGAGCTTAACCTGGAGCTGGCTGAAATTTTACGCACGGCCAGCCCCTGGGGGCAGGGCTTTCAAGAGCCTCGATTTGATGGCGAGTTTAATGTTTTGGAGCAACGCATTGTAGGTGAACGACACCTAAAACTAATGTTGTCACCCAATGGCGCAGATCTACCTATTTCTGCTATTGCCTTTAATCAAAAAGAGGGCCTTCTGGATTGTGCTAAAGTCACTATTGCTTACCGCCTGGATATTAATCAATTTCGGGGTGCGCGATCTGTCCAGTTGGTTGTTGAATCGATTCAATCTGTTGATGATTAAACTAATGAGAATGCTATTCTTCAACTATACTTGTTGGCAAAATGCGGCTCCTCAGTAACAATGAGATGCATCGATTAAGCATAGAACATGAGAACTTTTTACGGATGATGAAAACCAAACAACGCCCCATTCATCTTGATCTTCGGCGTATTCGAATGCCGGTTAATGCGATCACTTCCATTGGACACAGAATCAGCGGTGTCCTTATCTTTCTACTGATGCCTGCGGGTATCTTTCTGCTAGACCTCTCTTTGATGGGGCCAGATGGCTTTGCCACAGTAGTTGCAGTGTTTAACTCTTTTTTGGGTAAAGCGGTGCTGCTGTTATTGATGTGGGCATTTGTCCACCATCTGCTGGCTGGTCTGCGTTGTATCAGTATTGATATTGATCTCGGTGTAGAGAAGCCGTTTTTTCTAAAAACAGCGCAAGCAGTGTTGTTTGCTGCGCTTCCAGTTGCCTTTCTGTTATGGGTGGCGCTATGAGTGGTCGTCGCGTATCAGGCATGCAGGCTTGGGCATTACAACGCATTACAGCAGTCTACTTGGCGCTGTATATTGCCTACATGATAGGCCTCTTTATATTCGCTCCACCTGCCTCTCATGATGCCTGGCAGCTGTGGATGGCCCAACCGCATGTCAGTATGTCGACACTGCTTTTTTTTGGCTCACTCCTGTTTCATGCCTGGGTAGGTATACGCAATATACTGCTTGATTACATCAAGCCTTTTGGCCTCCGCCTCGCGCTATTAACAGCGGTGGGCTTGGGGCTGATGGCCTGTGGAGCTTGGAGCCTGGAGGTTGTGATGTCGGCGCGTATCGTTTGATGTCGATAAGAAAATAATATGAATATACCTATTAGACGATTTGATACATTAATTCTTGGTGCAGGCGGTGGTGGATTGCGTGCCGCGCTACAGCTGGCCAGAGCGGATGCTCATGTGGCTGTAGTCTCCAAAGTATTCCCAACACGTTCACATACTGTGGCTGCACAAGGTGGTGTGAACGCAGCGCTGGCCAATGTTACACCTGATAATTGGCACTGGCATATGTATGACACGGTCAAAGGGAGTGACTACCTGGGTGACCAGGATGCCATTGAATATATGTGCCGAGCTGCTGCGCATCTGGTTTATGAGCTGGAGCATGCAGGCGTCCCTTTTTCACGTCTGGATAGTGGCCGAATTTACCAGCGGCCTTTTGGTGGCCAGAGCCGTGATTTTGGTGGAGCACAGGCAACCCGTACCTGTGCAGCAGCCGACCGTACCGGTCACGCTATTTTACATACGCTCTATCAGCAGAATATTCGTGCACGTACCAATTTTTTTGATGAATACTTCGCCGTAGATTTTATCTGTGATGATGAAGGTGCAGTGCTGGGTGCGCTGACCATGGATATCGCTACAGGTGAGCTGCTTGTTATTGAAGCCAAAACCATATTGATCGCTACTGGGGGCTGTGGCCAAATCTATCGCACAACAACCAATGCCCATATCAATACAGGTGATGGTATGGGAATGGCGCTACGTGCAGGCATACCGTTGCAGGATATGGAGTTTTTTCAGTTTCACCCAACAGGTGTTGCCGGAAAGGGAATGCTGATTACTGAAGGTGCACGTGGCGAGGGTGGCTACCTTGTAAACAAGGATGGTGAGCGTTTTATGGAGCGTTATGCGCCTAACGTGAAAGATCTGGCAAGTCGCGATGTTGTCAGTCGGGCAATTTCTGTCGAGGTCAGAGAGGGACGTGGCTGTGGGCCTAATGCTGATCACGTGCTGCTGAAACTGGACCATCTGGGGTCTGACATAGTAGCCAAGCGTCTGCCCGGTATTCGAGATACTTGTAAAACCTTCATGCATCTTGATCCTGTCGATACTCCTATTCCTGTCTTCCCAACGGCACACTATGTCATGGGCGGGATTCCCACGGATCGTTTTGGCCGAGTAGTTAAGCCGAGTGGCAATGCACCAGAGGAAGTCATTCCCGGCCTCTATGCTGCGGGTGAATGTGCCTGCGTCTCCGTGCACGGTGCCAATAGACTGGGCGGTAACTCACTGCTGGATATTCTGGTTTTTGGTCGTGCTGCTGCGAATGACATCCTTGGCTTTCTTAAAAAGAATCGTTATCACCGTCAATCCAATCAAGATTACATTGATAAGGCCTATGAACGGTTTGCCCGCTGGGAAAAGACGGGGGATGGCGAAAGCGTACAATCAGTTCGAGCTGATCTTAAAAAGGCAATGGAAGACCACTGTGGTGTATTCAGAACAGAAAAGATCATGCAGGAAGGTGTGGAGGCTATTAAAGCAATACGTGCCCGCATACCTGATGTGCGGCTACAGGATCAATCAAAGGTTTTTAATACAGCCCGTGTTGAAGCATTGGAGCTTGAGAATCTTGCTGATATTGCCATGGCGACTATGCGGTCAGCTGAAGCACGTCAAGAGAGTAGGGGGGCTCACTCCCGAATAGATTACCCTGATCGTGATGATGCGCACTGGATGAAACATAGTCTCTACTCGCTTGAAGATGACACTTTGGATTACAAGCCTGTGCGAACTAAGCCAATGTCTGTTGAAACCTTTCCGCCCAAGAAAAGAGTTTATTGATATCGTCCCATCCGGCTACATGGATCTAGAAACGAAAAATGAGATTTAAAATACACCGTTACAATCCAGATGTTGATGAAAAGCCATACATGCAGGACTTTGTGCTGGAACATGTCAAACCCGGCATGATGCTGCGTGAGGCACTGATAGAGCTAAAAAATCAGGATGAAACACTAACCTTCCGACATTCCTGTGGCGAAGGGGTTTGTGGATCTGATGGCATGAATATCAATGGCCTAAATGGCTTGGCATGCATCACTCCAGTTGAGACATTAGCAGAGCCAATAGAGGTTCGTCCCTTTCCTGGTGTGCCGATTATTCGTGATCTTGTCGTGGACATGACTGGATTTTATAAACAGTACCACTCAGTTAAGCCTTTTCTTATTCGTTATGATCCTCAGCCTGAGGTTGAAAATCTTCAGTCGCCCGAAGATAGAGATAAGCTGGATGGTCTCTATGAATGCATACTCTGCGGCTGCTGTTCGACATCCTGCCCTTCATTCTGGTGGAACCCTGATAAATTTCCTGGCCCAGCGGCACTATTGCAGTCCTGGCGGTTCCTTGCAGACAGTCGTGATCAGGCGATGGAAGAACGGTTGGATGGGTTGGATGGCCCCTACAAGCTGTTTCGCTGTCACACCATCATGAACTGCGCCTATGTCTGTCCAAAAGGTTTGAATCCAACCAAAGCTATTGGGCATATTAAGGCGCTGATGCTGAAGCACTCGGTATAACTCCGGTATGGAAAATCCAGAGCGACAGCCGGGACTGGAGCGTCTGCGCTGGCAATGTCGGCGTGGTTTGCTTGAGCTTGATTTGTTGTTTGAAGCTTTTTTAGATAATGGATACTGCAACTTATCAGATGCAGACAAAGAGAGCTTCAATCAGCTTTTGGAATACCAAGACCAAACATTACAAGAGTGGTTATTAGGAAAAACCTCCCCAGAAGATGAAGCCATGGCGCGTATGGTCAAGCTGGTTCGGGATGCAACTTAAATAAGCTTGTTGTTTACCTAAAAGGAATGATGCCGTTTGGTTAAGAAGACCGTACCTCCGTTATACCTCTCACCTGAACGTTCAGTCATACTGTTTGCATTTTTACTCGGTAGCCATTTGGCCGCCATGGGTGTGATGTTTCTTCTTCCACTTGAACTTTGGCTGCAGCTGCTCGTTTTATTTGCTATTGCAGCGAGTCTAATTCAGGCTATGTGTAACCATGTGTTACGTTCTAATAGTGCTGCTATAAAATCAGCCAAATGGAACGGTGAAGGTGAGTGGACACTATTTACTGCCAATGGAAATGAAGTGGCTGCGCAGTTACAGACATCCAGTTACTCGCAACCATGGTTTGTTATTTTGAACTTCTCAATTAGCCGTTTTCGACGGCGTAGTTTGATACTGCTTCCAGATGCTGTTGATCCTGATTTATTGCGCCGGTTAAGAGTCCGATTGAAACTGCTTGGTGCTGCTGATGCTAATGTTTAAATAGCAATACCTGAGCCTTGGCCAAACAAATAACTGCAAAAATTTAACTGTTGGTTTCAAGTGAAACAAGATCATGTAGTATAAAGCTGTGATAGTCTGCTGCTGAAGCGGCCATTTACTTGATGCCAGGAAAGGCTAAATTGGTGCGAATAGAAGTCGATTAACACAAATAAATTAAATAATAGTATTCTGTTAAGGTTTCTATATATAGGAACCTACATATAGGTAAAAGTTTCTATATATAGAAACTTTTTAATATATATAGAAACATTTGGCAGGGACGGCCTGCCGAATATTAACTGTTAGAAGTTAAAAATAATTATGGCTGAATGGCTAAATATTGGAGTCAAGGGCGGGGCAATATGGCCCATGGAAGAAACATCTGTTGAATTCGGCGGGTGTCAATTGCTTCTTAAACCTGCCAAAAAGGATACTGAGCAATCTATTCATATTCAATTAAGAGGTATAACAAATATTGAGGCGCTTACATTAGCAAACAGGTTTTTGAGCGTCATAACATGGTGTGATGATTATGCAATGGAGAATCTATATGGAGGGTCTGGTAGTGCAGTACCTGTGGCTATCTCAAAACACTCTCGTGAAATAGGTTCATCAATAGCATTTCCATTTTACAGAGATCTCGAGAAAAACCCAAAAGCCCTATTGGCCTTGGCATTATTTAGAGAAGCAAAAACAGTAAATAGTGTACCTTATGAATTTCTTGGCTATTTTAAGGTTTTGAATATATTCTGGCGTGATAAATATCTAAACGGTAAAAATGAGATCATTGAAGGATTAAAAATAACACTTCCAGTACTTTCAGATTCTGCATCCAAATCAAGGATAACTGAAATAAAGAAGAAGCATAATGATGTTGCAGGTTATTTGTATAAGTCAGGGCGGTGCGCTGTTGCTCATGCAAATGTAGAGCCTATAATTGATCCAGATGATATATCTGATTTACATAGGCTCTCAAAGGATATGCCGGTAATAAAAGAAGTGGCCGAGTTTATAATGGAAAAAGAGCTGGGTATCTCAAGAGAAATATATGCGTAAAACTTCTAACAAAACAAATCAAGCTGACCCATTTTTCGTTCGCGCTGCTCTCAAAAAAAGGTCAGCTTATTTGTAACGTTAGAGTTCAAATAGGATATAGAACATGGGATGGAAAGAATTCATCGTAGGTATTGCTGAGGCGCTAGCATGGCCATTTGTTGTCATCTTTGCTTTTATAGCATTGAAAGACAATATGCCTGAGTTTTTAAGAAAGCTGGCAGAAAAATTAAAATTGGCAAAATTCAAAGATGCGGAGCTTCATTTTGCATCTCAAGGGCAAGCAAATACAGCAAGCCCAATCGAAACTGCGAAGCTGGATAAACTGATTCCCAAGGAAGT
>Ga0316190_10001431_pt1 | contig 17211 bp, 19 predicted proteins | sample Eddworburrow2_MG_FD_204929 | JGI IMG/M metagenome (GOLD analysis project Ga0316190, IMG submission 204929) | Coastal sediment microbial communities from Maine, United States - Eddy worm burrow 2 | ecosystem: Environmental > Aquatic > Marine > Coastal > Sediment | place: USA: Maine | collected... | reverse complement strand
TAATGAGGAAATCAAGGCGGCTCTGGGAGAAACGGATGTGACAAGGCCGGTTGTTGATGAGGGGGTGGAGTTTGAGCAGAGAATCCCCGCAAAAACAAGCGGAACTATAGAGAATGCTGAGCTTACAAAGCAAGTAATTGATACAGCTAAGTCTATAGAGGCGAAACTAGGGCTTCAATCCTTCAATGTCTTTTTGTCAAACAAGGGGGATATTAAGCTTGATCAAATTATAGTTCCAAAAGATAAGCGTAAAACAGGTATTGGTACACAGGCACTGGAAGAATTGGTTGCTTTTGCTGATTCTGTGGGAAGAAGAGTCACGCTTACCCCAGCAACAAAAGATGATGCCCACGGAACAACATCAAGGGCGAGATTGATAAAGTTTTACAAGCGGTTTGGATTTATTGAAAACAAAGGTAGAAACAAAGATTTTGCTATTTCAGATGGAATGTATAGGGACCCTAAAGAAGTTTCTTTCACTTCCTCAGGGGTAGCCCGTCAGATAGGCAGGGAGCTTTTTCAAAAAAAAGATAAAATACTTGATAAAGAAAATATATATTCAGTTGATGAATACATAAAAGCTCCACCGAGAAGAATAAATATTGATACCCTAAAAGAGATTAATAAATTAGGTATCGAAAATTCAAAGTTAGGTAAATTTCAAGCATATCATACCCCTGTATACCAAATGGCTTATGACCTTGGACAACAAGGTCAAGATATTTCTGATTTAAAAGCAATTAAGGGTATTCGTTTTGGGCCATCTCCAGAGTTTGGTGTTTCAAGGAATGTTAGAGATGATATTTCTGAAAAAGGACTATCATTGGCTCAAAAACATGGTGGTAAAATGATAGGTTCTGCAATTTTCTTTAAAGATAGATTGGCTTATGAATATGAAGGAATTGAGGTTGACTCTGGTTCCGATGGTGAACCTATAATATTGCCATTACATGTAGAGGACCTTGATTTTGAAAGCGAGTTTTTTCAAAAAAAACAACCTATCTTCTTTTCTAAGTTAGAACACGTCATAATAGATAAAGTTCAAAAGAAAGCTTCATCCCAAGATGTTTTAAATCTCATTAAAAAAGGTGACGTCAAATCTGAAGAACTTAAGTGGTCCGGGATTGAAGATTACCTGAAAGGGAAGAAGACTGTCACAAAGGATGAAGTGTTGGAGTTTCTGAGGGCTAATCGGATTGAGGTGACTGAGGTTGAGAAGGGCAGATCAGATATAAAAGATCGCATTCTGGAAGCTGATGCACTTAAATCTGAAGCTAATCGAGCGTTCAGGGCTGCCGCTGATGCTACCGATTTATCGCGGATAGACATTGCCAACATAATCCTGGGGGATGACACTGGTGCATCTAAGGCGCTGGAATCTTTAGAAATAGGTGACGAAGAAACAAGAGAGGCTGCGAGGAGTATGTGGGACGCAGGTTCTCAGATGAATGCGATACTTGAAGAAGAGAGAGCAGGGAGAGATGTCGAAACCAAGTTCTCCGAATACACTCTCCCCGGCGGTGAGAATTACAAAGAGCTGCTGCTGACGTTGCCGATAGCACCGGGTGTTGCGGCAAGAGAAACTTTCAAATCCTCCCACTTCGACGAACCCAACATCCTCGCGCATGTACGTTTTAATGAGCGCACCGATTCAGAAGGTAATAAGGTTCTCTTCCTTGAGGAAGTGCAGAGTGACTGGGCGCTGGAGGCGAGGAAGAAGGGTGTTAAGCTCACGTCTTTAGACATTAGGAAGATTGCAGATAAACACTACGACCTTGTAGATAATACCGGGCGAGTAGCGGACAGTATAACAGAAGATACCTATAGTGGCCCTTGGGACAAAGCCTCCCTCGAAAGGGTCAGGGATAGGGCACTCAAGACGGCCAAGCTCGACACCAGCAGAGTACCTGACGCACCATTCATACAAAAGAACTGGACCGAACTGGCGCTCAAGAGAATGCTTCGCTATGCTGCTGAGAACGACTTTGACAAGATGGCGTGGATCTCCGGGGAGCAGACTGCGGATAGGTATGACCTGAGCAAGCAAATTGATACCGTTGATTACAAAGAAACCGCAAGTCAACTCGTGGCGAAAGACAAGGATGGCAACGAAGTTATTAAAGAGTACGGTGTTAACAGGGCAGACCTTGAAAGGTACGTGGGAAAAGAGCTTGGGCAACGCCTGATAGACAAAGGTAAACAAGAAGGTCTGATAGGGCATTACAGATTAGAAGGTACCGACCTCAAAGTAGGCGGCGAATGGGCGTTCACTCTGTATGATAAAGTCATTCCGAACTTCCTCAAGAAGTATGGCAAGAAGTGGGGAGCTAAGGTTGAAGAAACCAAATTACCTGAAATCGGTGAAGAACAATCCATCCCCATCACTGATGAAATGAAGCAAGCTGTCCTTGAAGTCGGGCAACCGTTATTTCAGGCCGCCGGACCAATCCGAGCCGGTTCAATACTACTAACCGATCAACAGGCAGTAATCACCCTTTTTGAAGAGCAAGACCTATCAACAGCCCTTCATGAATTCGGACATCTATTTATTGATGAACTTTCAAGGGATGCTGCCCTTCCGGGTGCACCACAACAGATTAAAGATGATTTTCAGACAATCCTTGATTTTGTGGGTGCCAAGTCTGCTGAAGAGCTCAATCCCAATACACACGGAGAAGATGCGGTTGAAAAGCAAGAGAAGCTTGCCATGGCGTTTGAAGCTTATCTTCGAGAAGGCAAAGCTCCTTCCGTTCAGCTTCAATCTGCATTCCAGTCTTTCAAGGCATGGCTCAAGCGTGTTTATGAAACTATTCTGAATCTTGGTGTTGAAATCAACGATGAGATCCGGACTGTCTTTGATAGGATGATTGCTACCGATCAGGAAATTGAAGATGCCGAGGCCTTTCATAAGTTTAAACCGGTGTTTAATAATGCCGATATTATCTCTCAGGAAGAACTTGACAGGCTTAATCTTGCTGCTGAGAAGGCCACAAGGGCGGCTGAAGATGATCTTCTGAAAGAGGCAATGAAAGAGGTCGCCAGGGAGAAAACAAAGGCATGGAAGGAAGAGAGGGAGCGTACACGCACACAGGTTGAGTCTGAGATTAATCAGCAACCGGTTTATCAGGCCTTTCACTACCTGACTACCGGGGAAGCTTTGGTTGGGGAATTACCTGAAGGACATGTTCCCTATAGATTGTCCAGGGAAGCTTTGGTTGATACCTACGGCAAGGAGATATTAAGGCGCCTACCGAAAGGCAAAAAAACAGTTTATGAGCCGGGCGGCATTGATCCTGATGTGATTGCCGAGCAATACCGGTTTACTTCCGGTGATGAAATGGTTCGGGCCTTCCTTCGTATGCAACCGAGGAAAGATGTCATTGAGAATGAAACCACTATTCGCATGAAAGAGAAGCATGGTGACATGATGGTTGATGGCCGCATTGAACAGGAAGCCATTGATTCCATTCATTCCGATGCCAGGGCTTCATTCATGCACGTTCAATTAAAGGCGCTCAGTAAACGTGCCGGACTCGAAGTCACACCAAAGCAGGTATTAAAGCAAGCGGCAACGCGGATTGTTGCCGGTCGCAAGATAAAGAATCTGCACCTTGGACGGGTGGCTAATGCCGAGATAAGAGCATCAAAGGAACTTCTCAGGACTGCCACTTCTGGTGACTTTCAAGCTGCCGTAAACGCTCAGTATACGCAATTGCTTCAACACTACATCTACATGGAGACAAGGAAAGTAAAAGATGAAGTTACAAGGGGTGTAAAACGTGTTAAGCAGTACAACAAGACCTCTACCAGGGAAAAGATTGGCAAGTCCGGCCATGATTACCTTGAGAAGATAGACGGAATTTTAAATAACTTTGAATTCAGGCTGTCACTCAGGAAACTTGAAAAGTTGAAGGGCTATAAAGATTGGGCTGAAGCGCAAAGGGAGGCTGGCAACTTCATCGATATTCCAGATGGATATTTCGATGGTGCCGACAAGAAGCATTACCGGGAACTCACTATTGATGAATTTCGGGGTATTCAGGATGCGCTTGAAAATATCAAGACCGTGGCGCTTAACAAAAATCGGTTACTCACTGACCGGGAAAAGCGTTTGCTTGAAGACGCTGTTTCGGAGTTGGTTGATTCCATCAATGGCAATTGGAGGGGTAAAAGAAAACCTCCTTATTTAGACAAGTCTGATTTTGAGAAGAAAAAAGATATTGTTGTCAAATCTTATTCTCTCAGGAAGTTTGAATCATGGGCAAGGGAACTTGACGGCTACAAGCCTGAAGGCCCAATGCAGAGTCTTGTCTTCAGGACAATATCCAAAGCTACTGATGATTATGAATTAAAGACTCAGGAATTTGCCGGGGCATTCCGGGATATATTTGAGGGCTTTACAACCAAGGAATTCCGCAATGCAACAAACAAACGTCAATACTATGCCGAGGTCGATGCCTCGCTGACAAGATCGTCACTCTGGATGATAGCCCTTCATTATGGCAACAAGGAAGGCAGGGAGAGACTGACGACTGGATTTAATTGGTCACAAGATCAGATTGAATCCCTACTTGAAAATCTCAACGAGAATGAATGGAAGTCTGTTGATAAAGTCTGGAAGTATCTTGAATCACGCTGGCCGGAAACTGCCGAGCTTGATAAGAGAACCAAGGGCGTTGTCCCTGAAAGAGTACAGGCGATACCGATTGTGACAAAGTTCGGATCTTTTGATGGGGGTTATTTCCCTTTGAAATATTCAAAGGCACTGTCCGACAAGGCGGTTACTCATGAAGCTGAACAGCTTTACAAGGATTTAAAGCGTGGCATGATGGGTAGGCTCGGAACTCGAAAGGGCCGGACGATTAAAAGGCTTGAGACGGTTGGCTCTGATTTAAAGTTAAGGCTTGATCTTGATGTTCTTTTTGAGCATGTGCAGGAAACAAATCATGATACATCTTACAGGGAGGCCCTACATGATGTAGAGAAGATCATCAATCACCCACGCTTCACTGATGCTGTCCGTAATACTGCCGGGGATGTCAGACTTGATATGATACGTGAATGGCTCCAGGATGCCGTTATTGGTGATATTGTTAAGCCAGTAAAGTTCGGGGAATTATTCTTCGGACACGTCAGGAGAAGAACAACCTTTATGACGATGGGCTGGAAGCTGTCAACGGCACTGGTACAGCCTTTGGGTTATACTCAATCAATGGCAAGATTCATTCAGGATGCTGGCAGCGTCAAGGAGGGACTCTATTATTCAATTAAGGGTGTGAATAATTTCTTTGGTTCTCCCGCGAAGATGAAAGAGAAATATGATTTCGTCATGGAGAATTCCAAAATGATGAAGACCAGGCTGACAAATTACGACCGGGAAGTTCATGACTCTTTAAAGCGTCTTAAAAAAGGACGGCTCTTGGATGAATACGAAAGAAGTCTTTTCCTCCATATTGCTAAAATGCAGATGCTTGTCGATATGCCAACATGGTTAGGTGCCTATGAATATGCCCTTGATACCTTTGCCGCCCAGGACACAAAGAAAGCTGCGGCCCATGCGGATAGTGTAGTGAGATTGACACAGGGTAGCGGTATTAATATCGATCTCTCCCCGATTCAAAGAGGCGGGGAAACTCAGCGAATCCTCAATATGTATATGACTTTTTTTAATACCACCCATAACATGCTGGTTGATGAATTTAAGTTGACTCAACGGGCGGGGTCAAAGCGAATAGGGCAATTGGTGTTTAATATCTTCCTGATGACATTTATCCCTTCGGTACTCCACGAAGGGCTCTATGCGGCCGCCGGTGTCGGTGGGCCTGAAGACGATGAGGATTGGGCAACGTGGGCCTTGAAAAATTGGGGCTTATTTATGATGGCGCCTTATCCTGTAGTTAGGGATATTGTAAGCAATGTTGTCGGTGGATTTCCCTATCAAATTTCACCGGTACAGGGAAGCATGAAGGAAGTCAGTAAACTTGCCGCACAGATCAAGCAAGGTGAAGCTGATGCGGCCTTGGCAAGGTCGCTTGTTAAGACCATAGGGCTTGCTCCCGGTGTGCCGCCCATACCGTCAAATCAGTTGTTGTTGACTGGTGAATATTTCTACGACTTCTTAAATGGCACCACTGATGAATTTAGTTTGGTTGAGGCGTTCGTTAAGAAGAATTATAAGGCTAATCGATAAGATGGAGGTTTAAAATGACAGTTCCCTCAGATTTAACAAAAGTAATTCATGACGGCAATGATGTTGCCACGGTGTTCTCGTTCACATTTAAGATTTTTCAAAGCACTGACCTGAAAGTTATACATACTGATGCAAGCAATGTCGAGACTGAGCTTGTCTCTGGTACGCATTACACTGTTAGTGGTGTTGGTGATGCCGCAGGTGGTTCGGTAACCTATCCAATAACTGGTGACCCTTTACCAACTGGTGAGAAGATTACCTTGTGGCGTGTCCCTGTCATTATTCGGGAAACTGACTTTAAAACTCAAGGCGGTTTTTATCCTGATGTGCATGATGATGACTTGGATTTGTTGACCATGATTTGTCAGTATATAAGTGAACTCACTGGCAGGGCGATAACGCTTGGCGTGTCTGATGAAAGCGGGGCTTCAGTGACGTTGCCGGTTCCTGTGGCCAGTACATTGCTTGGGTGGGATAGTACGGGCCTTGCTATTGAAAACATTTCACCTGGAAGCGTGGCGCTTGCCCTACCCGCCAGTGATTCAATCGTTGCATCGATGATTAATGCTGCCGGTACTCAAGCAACGTTGGATAAGCTGCTATCGGGTAATATTGCCAAGTGGCAAAAGGGAGCTGATGTTGCTTCGGCTGCGGCCCTCTCTCTTGGCAGTGATGGGAATATCTTTGACATTACCGGGACCACGGCAATCACTTCAATCAATACTATTGGAATTGGAACTGTGGTGATATTGCAGTTCGATGGGATCTTGACGCTCACGCATCATGCTACTGATTTGATTTTGCCGGGAGCTGCTAATATCACGACGGCTGCGGGTGACCAGGCGATTATGTATGAGTATGCTACTGGGGATTGGCGGTGTTTGGGGTATAACAGAGCAAGTAGCTTGCCAATGATACTTGATACTGCCCAGACGGTTACGGGGGACAACACCTTCTCTGGAGCCAACACTTTCTCTGGAGCCAACACTTTTTCTGGAGTTAATACTTTCTCTGGGGCAGGGGCGCTAACAAGTCCTATAATAAATAGCCCTTCTTCTAGTGGTCATGTTTATGGTGGGACTTATTCTCCATCATCCACAATAATAGCAAATATTGACGCCATCGGCACCGTGAATGGTTTTTATACAAGGGTGGGAGATATAGTAAGTGTAAGTATCTGGGCCAATTTAGATGTGACAGCTACGGCAACAAAGACAGAGCTTAGAGTAGCCCTCCCTATTGCAAGCAACCTATCGGGCGCAAACAGCCTAGCAGGGACAGGCAGCTTCTCAGCTAATGCGGGGGCGACTTTTGCCAGTGCGGTGGTTCTTGGTGATTCAACAAATGATGAAGTTGAAATTAACTTCACTTCAGTAACAACAAGTGTGCATGATGTAAGAGTTCAGTTTCAATATAAGGTTGATTGACTTTTAGGGGCCACAATCGGCCCCTTTTGAATTGGCAGAGGTAGCAGGGCTCGAACCTGCAATGCCGGGATCAAAGCCCAGTGGTTTATCAATTAGCCTATACCCCTGTATAAATGTTCAATCAAGCCGACTTCGCGGCTTATTTATTTGTTATCTGTCATCCAATGGGTCGCCCAATGGATGGACTTCACCAGCATCGCACCCATCACATTTAACGATGGTTTTGTAAAACTCCTGATTGTCTTTTTCCTCGTCAAAAACGACTATCCCGCCAGCCATGTTTTGTTGTAATAAAAACTCAGCCTCTAACTCGTCTCCACTTGGTTTTTGAGTAATCTCTAGACCGGCGTATTCAGCCAAGTCTATAATTTCTTTGGTTGTCAGGTACATTCGATCAGCCTCCACAGCTAACAATAAAAATTAAATCGGACTTCGCTACGCTACGCCGTTTATTTTTGGCGGTTAAGCGGCTCCTTCTAATTGCTTTCCATTAACCAAGAACATCGCCGCTGAAAATCCCCTTGGCGTTTCACTTCTTATATTTTTAGTCTTTAACGATCTGCCACCCAGCTTCTTATGTTGGCGGCTATAGCCCAATTCTGGCTGAACCTCAATTTTAGGCGGCATCACAAAACCGTTCCCTCCCCAGAGGCAAGTTTTCTTCGGGTAAGCGTCACGCGGGGCTATATATTCAGGCCAGCGTGGGTGTTTATCATCTTCCGGCAAATAGCCACCATATTCACTTGGGTTAAAAATATAGTCCGGCTTTCTCCAATAGGTGCTTATTGTGCTTATCGGGTTTTCAATCATATAAGGTGCGCCGATAAATTCTGCCAACTCAGCCGCCGTTGCAAATAAATCCACTGCCAGCGCCAAGGCTCTTAATCCCTTTCCCTTAAAGTGTGCGGCCCCACTTACAGCCAAATTGTCACACGGCGGGAAAGCCGCAACAAAAGCGCATCTCTCCACAAGTTCCCTTGGGGGCAACCAGCCACCTCTTATATCAGCCCCAACTCTATACAAGTTTGGGTGCTTTGTGTCCTGGTGTGTGCCTCTTCGGTGCTGTATGTCTACTATATAACAAACATATCCCGCCTTTAGCCAAGGTTCAGCAGTCACTCCATTGAGATCGTAAAGAAAAATAGCAACGTCCTTCGTGGGTGCGCTGCCGCTTAACCCCGCGCTACAAGGTACTTTTGACCCGTCGGCTTTTTTGGCTTTAAGGGGCTTGAAGGTTCCTCCACATATACATAAGTCGCCCTCTCCATAAGTTTCTTCTTCATTGTCGCAGTTATCACACCTTAAAACATCCATCTTTCCATCTCCTCCAGGGTCAAAAGACCCTGAGCTAATTAGTTATTCACCTTGGTGGTGTTGCTCACATTCGCCGTATTGATAGCGGTCTAGGCTCATCACAAAGCGCAATGCCATTGCAGCCGTCTGTATGGCCTCCTGTCTCACATTGGCCACACTGCTGCCTTCTTTGCAGGGCTCGTAGGTCAGTTGCAGCACGGCCTTATTCAACTCGCCATATTCTTCTCCCAATACCGCCAGCGCGTGTAGCGGGTCAGTCGGCCAAGTCGGAAACTTCCGCACAGCCATGTCAAGTTCAGCTTGTATTTCTGCGGTCACTTTCTCTGCTGCTGTCATTGTGTTCTGGTGTTGTATTGCTATATCAATTGCATCTGCGCTCACTTCTTGCTTGTCTTCCAGCGGGTCAAAATCAAGTCCCGGTCCAAGTTTTGTATGTAATATTTCATCCATTCGATCTCTCCTTTCCAAGGTCAAATAACTCCGTAAATTTTTTATTAATTAATCCTTGTATTTCAGGGTCTACTTGTTCCATCTCATCAATTCGTGCAATAACAGCCGCCGCTCTAATATCATTTGCCAAGTGAAAAGCTTCCAGCGCTTTCATTCCGTAATCGCTCCCATCCGGCATCCTAATTAATACATGATCAGGCTCATCGCATCGGGCCTTAGTACCCGACACTGAAGCGGAATTGCTAACATTCTCTGCAAATCTAACCCCTGCCTTGAATCCTTCGCCAAAATAAGCGTTATGACCAGCTTCTTGGTAGGCACGGTCTAAACCCTCTTGCACTTTTTTATCGTCCATTCGATCTCTCCTCAATTCAATTGTACGTCTTTCATCCAGGTAGTCCATTCCAACTTTATTAACTAACATGGTTTCAGGAAGAGAGACTTCACGATCATAGACCCTACAAAGGAATCTTCCATCTCTTGTCCGCCTTATAACTTTGATTGGGTGTCTAAAATAGACATTTTCCCCTTCTTTTATCTCGCTACACTTCGCTTCGCTCACGCGCTTACCTCCATCCAGGCTTTCTATCTTTCAAAATAATAGGCAGCAATTCTTTAGCGTGCCTATTCTTACTGCCCATATATTTCATCGTTAAACTCCTAGTAAACGCAACATAACCAAGGCATTGACTCGGACAAACCTTCGCAGTGCTCGGGTTTCCGGTTATGCTAGGCGTTAGGTGCGTAGTTCGTGGATTATTTGGTCCAGCTCTTTGCGCTGCCTTTTAAGCACCTGTTGCTGTTCAGCCAGCTTTTTTATTTCCCAAGCATTGCTGTCAATTTCTCGCATCAAAGCACCCTTATGTTTCTCTAGTGTCGAAGCTAGATTCCCTCTAGCCTGTTTTGTTATTGGCTTCATTCCTCAGCCTCCACTGTTCGTGTTCAATACAAAGAAAATGGGCTTTAGTCGCAATCACTTTCTCCTCAAGATATTTAACAAGTTGCTCGGCGTAAACAAAGCCGTACTCCTTGGCAATCTTGTCGGCTTCGATTGCCCCGACCATAACGCTATTGCGATAGATCACGCCGTTTTCTGTTGTTATGGTGTCATTCATGATCAACCCCCTCATTCTGCATATCGCACCCATCGCACTGAGCAAAGGCCCCTGTTATGGGTGTACATGCCCTTGCTGGTGGTATGTCTATCCCTGTCGAGATGTAACACTTCGGGTGCTCTTGACTAATTTCTTCCGTCTGTGCGGTTCGCCCTTGCCCCCCTTCTTCTTGCCTATCGGTTTGCTCGGTTTGCATGATACCCCCTTTCTTCTATCAAGATAATATTTGCAGTCCGGGCAGAAATGACCATCTGCCCTTCCGCAATTTATACAGGTTTTTGAACCCCTGAACCAAGTTATCATTCCCCCGCAATGGTGGCAACGCTTGGATGGCATTAGATAAAGTCCCCGTCACCATCCTCCTCGGTGAATTCAGCGTCTTCAATATCTTCTTCCTTGGGCTTAGATGCGGTGGCAGTATCAGATGACTTGGAAGGCCCGGACTTCTTCCCCGTCGCTTCCTTGACTGCGGCGGCTGCCTTGGTTTCTTTGGGAGCGTCTTCCTGCTGGTCAGAGATGTCGATAGGCTCATGGCCTGATGTGTCCGGTGCCATATCATAGTTCTCGTTGTCATGCTCGAACAATCTCTCAAGGTCACTTGACATTGGAAGGCGCTTGCAAAGCCTACGGATAACCGTCTTCTCCCATTGCTGATCCCAGAAAGGACCGTCCCATACCATCTTGGTCTTGGCACAGCTTTTGACCGAATCAATCTTGTCCTTATCCATGACACAGACCTGATAAGAACCGTCCTTCAGATGGGCCACGGCATAGGCGCCAATACCCTTACCTCTTGGGGTGCCGAATCTAGGCGGTACGTGCTTGATATCTTCCTTGATGCCAAGTATATGCTCAAAGTCATCATTCTCATAGACCACATGTGCGGCGATTGTGGAGAGGTCCCCGGAATTTCTGACCTTCTTGATTATGCCTCCGACCATTGGCATGTATTGGCACTCGTTTTTTTTCTTATCCTTATTCCAGAATGTGACAAGAGCGGCTTCCCGTCCGTCGATGACAAGCCCATCTTGGGCGGCCTTCTGACATGCCTGAAAAAGAGAGTTTTTGTCAAGGTTCCCGTCATTAATTTTCCGGGCAATATCTTCCTGCTGGATAGCCGTCAAGATGGTACGGATGAACTTCTGGCTTGGAACTTGGGGCGGCAATGCCTGCTTAAAATTTGACTCCATATCGGTGATTGTTTTGCAGAGTTGCTTTACCGGTGTGAGTTTTGCTACTTCGTTTTTCTTGGTCATGGTTATTCTCCTTTGGTTAGAATTAATTAAGATTGGTATCAGATAGGTCCATGTTTTCTAAAAACATATGTACCCTGTTTAAAAGGATTCCATATCCTACGGCCTTTCAGCCAAGCCCTAATAAATAGCTTTTCATTTTCAAGTCTTTTCCTGTAAGACTTCTGGCTTTCATGTGGTAATCTTTTGTTCCCTTTTGTCATGATCATTCTCCGATAATTCCACCGAGTATCATTAATAATGCGTCCTCCAATTAACTGCCTTTCTTAACATTAACCCTAAAGTTCCGATACCCCTTGCGACCGCCGTATGTTTCCCCCACCATCTCAGGTGTTATCATGGTAGGTGGCGTGTCCTTAGTCATACTACAAGAGAGAGTGAAGGGCCCGCAAATAACCTTGCTGTATTCATCCCCGATCTTGTCAAGGATTTCTGCTTTCTTGGCCTTCTTGAGATCGTCATAGTTGGTGGCCGCTTCTGCAAGATGCTTGTATTCAGCAAGCAAGCTTGCTATTGCCTCATTTCCAGTAGCGTCCATCATCTGACCACCTGACTGCTGGTGAAGCTTGATAATGAATTCACTGTCGGCCTCATAGTCCGGTTCGGGTGCGTCTTCCCTTGCAACCCTCTCCCAGAACTCTCTTGTCTTCTCCCTGAGTCCGGCACCGACGTCTCTATCTCTATCACGGATGATGATTTTTGGATCATTCCCACCAACGAGGGCGGCAATCATTCCCCATTCGACGTTGGCAATCTCAAGTTGATGCTGAAGCTGGATCTCAATATGTGCCGGGGCTTCATCGTCTATCCATTGATTCCTGTAAACAAGACCATCGACGTTCTTGATTTCAAGTATACCTGGGCCTCTTTCCGGGCAGAGTATAGAGAAGTCAAAGCTGGATCCCATGCGGGGTTCATCGCTGTGTCTCATATACTCCTTGAGAGGCTTGACTTCCATACCAACATCTTCAGCAACGCCTTGAGCAATGACGGCTTCCAGTCTGCGGCCCCACTTCATGCGCTCGTTATCGGCAATGGATGTTATCTCCCCTCTGGACTTGATATAGAAAAGCTCGAACTCAGTCATATAGGGTGAGAGTCCGAAAAGAGCGGACACTTCGGTGCTGGTAATATCTTCGCTGCGTAGTTGCAGCCAGTGTTCGTGACTATTTGGGGCTATTATTATTGGCATGGTTGGCCTCCTCTATTTTAATTGCTTGAAATATGTACCCACGTTTAATGGAGGTATTGATTAATCTTACGCTCCAGTTTTGTATGAATCCATGGTGCATAAACTTATCTCTATAATAAACTGATCTTCCTTGGTTGATGCAATTTATAACTCCAAGAATGCCTGTTATCTTTTCTCCTTTCTTATACTTCTTAATTTTTCCTACCCCTCCTTACAGTTATTTTTAAACCTTAATGTCTTCGACTGACATGGGAATATAAACTATCTTTATCTTGTGACATTGAATTACGAGTTCGGCCGCAACCATAATATCATCAATGCCAGCTATTTCCCTTGCTTCGCCTAAATTTTTACGGCCTTTAGTCATGGCTTCCCAGAATTTCTTTTTAGTTTCAACGGGAAGATTCTTCACTTCCTCCTTAACTTGCTCTGGCGTTTTATATTCACTCATCCCCTCTGCCCCTCCTCAATATTAATCTTATCGCAAAGCTCACCCAAGTGAAGGAATAAATCATCATGATCTGGTGAGTCTCTAAACCTCGGATCAGTGTGGAGAATGTACCCAACAATATTATATGGCGGGCAGGCTTCACGCCTAGTGCATAGTCGGCATGTGTTGTTTTGGATGGGATGATGACTGAGCGTCGGGTTAACGGGCCGTGATTCTATCTCCACGGCATTGCCATAAAGTCGTGTTAGAAGATCAATGGTTTCAGCAAGAAAATCTTTTCCGTTGTTGTTGATTTCAATCAACCGCAACGCCAGTGTTTCAATCTCTTTTGCTTTCTCATTTGTCAGTGTAATCTGCCTCATTTCTTCCTCCTATTATTATTCCTATCCTTCCTATGCAACTCAGTATCGGTCCTAATATGACTGGTAAGCATGGCCGCTTGCTGACATGACTTCCATATCTTTGCCGGGATAATTCCTTTTCCAGTGTTGGAAGTCTTTGACTCAAAGCAAATAATCCTGAAGGTTTCAAGGATGCCAAGCAAGGGATAGTGGATCCTCTTGCGCTTACGTTCCCTCAGGTATTGAGAGGTGATGATAATTGCCTGTAGTGTAACTATTGCTGCCAGTGTTGCGGTTAGATTGAATGTCATGGGTTTTCTCCTTTTGGTTGGTTTTGTATACTCGTTAAATGCAATTAAAGCATTAATATTACCCCCTGTCAATAAAAAACTTGCATTGGGCGCATTTTTATTTTATCATGGTATCTAAACATTAATAAGGGAGGTAAGAGATGGGTAAGTATAGCAGACTGGACGACAATCCAGTTCATGACACCCCGGCAAAGAGAGTCCTTGCAAAACTCAAAATGACACCAACGACACTGTCAAGGGCGCTCAAAGAGAAAGGTCATAAGACGCTTAACGCTTCGACGGTTCTCCGGTGGGGGTATGAAGCGCCAAGGGGTAGGGGGGGGCTTATTCCGCAGGTATATCACAGGGATATAATGGCTATTGCCAGGGACAGGGCAGTTGATCTTCGGGCTGATGATTTGTTGTTTGTGTGATAACGATAAGGGTATCATAGGAAAGAAAAAGATAATAATGTTAAAAATTAAAAACCAGAGGTGTTAGCCTTACAGGACGCTGTACCGCGAATGAAAGCCGGATATTGCATAGGGCTAACTGCAAAGACCGGCATATAACATCTAAAGCAATCAGCAGGAGGATAGAATGATAGATATGCCAGAGGCATTTACATCAACCACCCGCAAAGCAGCAAAAGAGCATAAATGTTGCGAGTGTGGAGACACAATAAACAAAGGCGACCAGTATCAATATTCTTCTGGCATTTGGGATGGCGAGCCGAGGAGCTTTAAGCAGTGTTTGAATTGCAGCATGATAATGAATGCAGCGGCGCAAAATGCCGAATATGCTGATGAAGGTCCAGGTTTTCGAGGGTTGCGGATTTGGTTCGAGGAACACCAATGCCGTGGATTTACGGGGCAGGAATGGCTAAGAGGCATGGCCGAACAAATAGGAGTCGAGGCGGAGATGCTGAACCGGCTTCTCCGCGTATAACGTGGAAGCTAACCGGAGAACGAAATGAGTGCAACACAGAAAACAAACACCACGGTAGTGGGTCGGCGTTGAAGCGCTTTGTTATGTTTCTTTGGCGCGGATTGGGAATGCCTGGCGCTTGGATATTGATGATGTGGACATTGTTGATTTATGAGCAAATAAACGGGATGACTGTAGTTGGAATGTACTGGATTACTGTTTGCCTATTTGCCTACTTTCTGTCTCGGATAGCAAATGGCGTAGAAAAGATTGGATATAAGCGGGATGAAACATAACGTAAAAGCTAGCCGGAGAACGAAATGAGTGAAACGGAGGTTTTATGTATCAAACTAGATTAAGTTCCTTTGTGGAATCAATGATGAATGTGGCAATAGGTTACAGTGTTGCCATTGCTTCGCAGATAGTTGTATTTCCGATGTTTGGGATTTATGTTGGTTTAGGAACAAATTTGTGGATCGGGGTGTGGTTTACTGGAGTGAGCCTGATTCGGAGTTATGTTGTAAGACGCTGGTTTAATTCAAGGCTGCATAAATTGGCAATGGGGTTGACAGATGATTGAATTATTAAATGTTGATGCGGCGTTAGTCCGCTCTGTTGGCAGTTATTAATTTAAAGGAGGAATACAATGGAACAGATAGTATTGGCCGAAAATGAAGATAATTTAAGAGTGGCAACAATTTATGATGAGGCAAGGACTGTTGCCGTAATAACTTACGACAAAGGCGATGAGGGTGCTTTATTTGCAACAGACAGTTTTTACTTAACGTATGATGATATTAATAAAATAAAAAAGGCGATAGATAAAGGAGAGCAAAATGAAGATTGAGAAATTAGTAATAAAAAATATTGGTATTATAGGGGATCAGGAAATTGTGTTTAACAAGCCATTAAATATTTTTTATGGCGAAGTCAGGCAAGGGAAAACAACAATATTAAATGCTATTAAGTGGTGTTTTGGCGGCAAGTTCCCGGATGATATAATTAAGCACGGGGAGAGTAGGGCGTCTATAGAACTTCATTTTGACAAGACGTTTGTAATAAGAAAATTCAGAAAAGATAAACATGGCGTAACAAAAGCCGAAAAGATTGAGTTTGTAGATGAAAGTGGAGAATTGGCCGACAAACCGTCTTCGGCTATCGAAAAATTTCTTAACCCTTTTTTGCTCGACCAAAATCATCTTGTTGATATGAATGAGCCGTCCAGAAAACGTTTCTTTGTTGATTTATTCGGGGTTGACACGTCAGAAATAGATAAGGGTCTAAATATTCTTGAAAAGGAAGCGTCTGACTTAAGGGTAGCAATTAAAGCTTATGGCGACATATCGATAGAGAAAGTTGAGCCCATTAACATTGATGTACTCAAGGAAGAAAAGAAAAAGTTCTTGAGTGATTATGAAAAAGAATACAATGAAAATTATTCTCACAATGAAAAAGCCAGAAGAATTAACGACGAAAGAGACCGGGGTTTAAAAAAGGTAGATGAGCTTAAAAGAGCGATAGCTACTATCGAGGAGTGGATAAAGGGACACCCCGAACAGAAGCTAATGGAAATGCCTTCTGTTCCAGACACTTCCGATATCGATAGCAAGATCAACGATGCAGTAGCCCAGAATGCCAGATATGAGCAATACATCAAAGACAAGGGAAGGGCTTCACTCAAAGCTAGCGATCAGGATGATTTATCAGAAAAAGAGGAATATATCCGAGACTTAAGGAAAAAGAAGGCTTCTCTTCTTTCGGAAATTAATGACAAATGTACCATCAAGGATCTTGTCTTTGATGACGCTGGTAATTTTGAGTACGAAGGAACGACTGCCGGAATGCTTTCAACTTCTCAATTAATGAGACTGTCAGGGGAATTGAGTAAACTGTATCCTGAAGGCTTTGGTTTGGAGCTTATGGACAGGGGGGAATCACTGGGTAAAAGTATTTTTACTTTGATTGAAAGGGCTAAAGAGCAGGAAAAGACTATCCTTGCTACAGTAGTTGGAGAGCAACCGGCAGAGGTGCCCGAAGGAATTGGGGTCTTTGTTGTTGAAAATGGAAAGATCAAATAAAATAATATTGACTCGCATTTTGGTATATTAACTTTAACTTACGGAGGAAAGAATGGGATTTTTTGATGATTTGATAGACACAGTTGTAGACTTGCCGGGCAAGATTGTAGAAAAGACAGTTGAAATAGTGGCAAGAGCGCCGGAAGCTGGCGTGAAGGTTGTGACAGGAGCAATAGAAGGAGT
>Ga0316190_10001427_pt1 | contig 17228 bp, 16 predicted proteins | sample Eddworburrow2_MG_FD_204929 | JGI IMG/M metagenome (GOLD analysis project Ga0316190, IMG submission 204929) | Coastal sediment microbial communities from Maine, United States - Eddy worm burrow 2 | ecosystem: Environmental > Aquatic > Marine > Coastal > Sediment | place: USA: Maine | collected... | reverse complement strand
TTGCCGTTCTGCCTTGATGACGTTGAGTTCGTGATCGCCGCGTATCACCAGCGCCACCACGTCAGTGTCCTGGCCAAGCACCAGCAGGGTCTTTACGCAGCGCTCCGCGGGGACATTCAGAAAACTGCAGAGCTCGTCAATCGTGTGCTGGCCCGGTGTGTCGACAACCGTCATGTCTGCAGCCGCTGCTGCGCGTTTACCTGCGGGTGCAATGGCCTCGGCACGTTCGACATTGGCGGCATACTCGCCGCTGGAAGAAAACGCGATGGCGTCTTCACCGGAATCTGCCAGCACATGAAACTCGTGTGAGACACTACCGCCAATGGCACCGCTGTCAGCCTGCACGGCGCGGAAGTCGAGTCCCAGGCGGGTAAAAATACGGCTGTAGCTGTCGTACATTAGCTGGTAGGTCTGTTCCAGAGACTCCTGGTCGATATGGAAGGAATAGGCGTCTTTCATCAGAAACTCGCGTGATCGCATCACACCGAAACGTGGCCGGATTTCATCTCGAAACTTCGTCTGTATCTGGAAGTAGTTCACCGGCAGTTGTTTATAACTGCGGATTTCGCGGCGTACGATATCAGTGATGATTTCTTCGTGAGTCGGGCCGAAGCAGAATTCCCGCTGATGACGGTCGTGGAAACGCAGCAGTTCCGGGCCGTATTGTTCCCAGCGGCCGGATTCTTCCCACAGCTCGGCAGGTTGCACCGCCGGCATCAGCAGTTCCAGCGCCCCGGCGCGCTCCATCTCTTCCCGCACAATGGCCTCAACCTTGCGCAGTACCCGCAGGCCAAGCGGTAACCAGCTGTAGATGCCGGCCGCCTGCTTGCGCAGCATGCCGGCACGCATCATTAACTGGTGACTGATGATCTCGGCATCAGCCGGTGTTTCTTTCAGGGTAGAGAGCGGGTACTGGGAAAGGCGCATGGGGCTATATTCAGGTTGGTTTCAGCAGCCGCAGATTGTAGCGGTCAGGCGGGTGTACGTACACCGCCAGCCGCCTGGCCGGTGTCGGGATGCATCGAGGCGTAGCGATGGGGCTAGAATGTCCCCTTGTCCCAGCCCCACATCTTTCGTGCGGCATCGGAAAATTCGATATAGATGCGTGCAGAATCAATGGCGGTTTCACTCGAAACCAGTTCACACAGGGCCCGCGACGTGTCAGCGGTGATCGAGTCAGGCAGCCCGATACTCTTGAGCTCCAGGAAGGCCAATGGTTCTTCTGTGCCGGCAAAGGTCATGGCTGGATTGTTCTCGACCGAGGTCATGACGTAGCTTTCCGGTTTGCCGAGCTGTTTCGCCACCAGTGCCGATGCCTTTTTGGCGAGGTTCCTGGCGCCGTCCAGCGGCAGATTCTGGTTGGTCTGGATTTTAAGGTAGGGCATGGGGCTACCGTCCTCAGTTGCTGCAGTATTGTGCGACCTGTTTTTGTGCCTCGGTGATGCGTCGCTGGCGATCCTCATCTGTGAGGCGTATGACTTCACCCTCGGGCGTCAGGTAGCGTTTTATACCCCCTTGCTGCAGTTTGGCAAGGTTGTTTTTTGCGGTAATACAATTCTTCTCGTTGATTTTACTGAGTTCCTGGCGTTGTTTCTCGATGGCTTCCTCTTCTTCTCGCTTGGCGCGACGTTCTTCCATGGCATCGAGCTGCTCTTGAAGCTTCTGTTGCTCCTGGCGAATGGTCGCCTCTGACTCTGCAGGTGGTGGTGCCCCTTGAATTATCTGTGAGGCAACCCCGCTGGGTGGCGGTGTCTGGGTATAGTGAACTTCGCCGCTGGTGTCAGTCCACTTGTAAATCTCGGCAAATACGGGTGCCTGCAGCAACAGCGCGGCGATGATCAGGGCGGCTGTGTGCAGCCGCCTGTCAGACACTAGGGACGTGTAAATTGGGTTCATTAGGGCGACTATCCTGTCAGAAATCTGCATTAATAGTAAGGTTGTTAGGGGGGGCAGGACAAGTTATCACGTCACACATTGGATGTTACCCTGGCATTGCCGCCAGCGTCCTCCCTGCGTCGCGGGAATCCCTTGACCTTTACTTTGAATATCAGTACTTTCTCATATTTCAAGAATGCGACCGAATCGCCCTGTCTACGGGCTTTTTTTTTCGCAGTCAGAATATAAACGGTTAACGTCAGGAGTAGGGATCGGTGGAACTTACAGGCGCGGAAATTTTCGTGCGCTCCCTGGAAGCAGAGGGGGTCGAAATACTATTCGGTTACCCTGGTGGCGCCGTTTTGCATATTTACGACGCCCTGTACACGCAGGACAAGATCAAGCATATCCTGGTGCGTCACGAGCAGGCAGCCACACATGCCGCTGATGGCTATGCCCGTTCATGTAACAAGCCCGGCGTGGTGCTGGTGACCTCTGGTCCGGGTGCAACCAATGCAGTGACCGGCATTGCCACGGCGTACATGGATTCTATTCCCATGGTGGTGTTCACCGGCCAGGTTCCGACGCACCTGATTGGCAATGATGCCTTCCAGGAGGCGGATAACATCGGCATTACACGCCCCTGTGTAAAGCACAATTTCCTGGTGAAGGACGTCCGTGACCTGGCCGTGACGATCAAGAAGGCATTTTATGTGGCGACCACCGGTCGCCCGGGTCCGGTGGTCGTGGATATCCCGAAAGACATTACCGCCGATAAAGCCGAATTCCACTACCCTGAGAAGGTTGAGATGCGTTCCTACAACCCGGTACAAATCGGGCATACCGGGCAGATCAAGCGTGCGGTGAAATTGATGCAGACCGCCAGGCGACCGATCTTCTATACTGGTGGTGGAGTGATTCTGGGTAATGCATCGGACTCGCTCACCGAGCTGGCAAAGATCATGAACTTTCCCGTCACCAATACCTTGATGGGACTGGGCGCTTTTCCGGCCACCGATCCGCAGTTTGTCGGCATGCTCGGCATGCACGGCACCTATGAAGCCAATATGGCAATGCACCACTGTGATGTGTTGCTTGCTATCGGTGCGCGATTCGATGACCGCGTCACCGGCCATATTGAAAAGTTCTGCCCGAATGCGACGATCGTGCACGTTGATATCGATCCCGCGAGCATTTCCAAGAACGTCAAGGTGGATGTGCCGATTGTGGGGTGCGTTAAAAATGTGCTGAAGGCGATGCTGAATGAAATAAAGAACAACGACGTGCATTCCGATGCCGTTGCACTGAAGGATTGGTGGCAGCAGATCGATGAATGGCGTTCGAAAGACTGCCTCAAATTCGATCGTGACAGCGAAGCGATCAAGCCACAGTATGTGGTTGAATCACTATATAAATTAACCGGCGGCGATGCCTTTATTACCTCCGATGTCGGGCAGCATCAAATGTGGGCTGCGCAGTTCTACAAGTTCGACAAGCCGCGGCGCTGGATCAACTCGGGTGGCCTGGGCACGATGGGCTTTGGCCTGCCGGCGGCCATGGGTGTGCAGTTTGCGCATCCTGATGCCACGGTTGCCTGCGTGACCGGTGAGGGCAGTATCCAGATGTGTATCCAGGAACTGTCGACCTGCAGACAATACTCACTACCAGTGAAAATTATTAACCTCAATAACGGTTACCTGGGCATGGTGCGCCAGTGGCAGGAATTCTTTTATCAGAAACGCTATGCCATGTCTTACATGGAGTCCCTGCCGGATTTCGTAAAACTGGCCGAGAGCTACGGTCATGTCGGCATGCAGATCACACGGCCGGGTGATGTTGAAGGCGCACTGATTGAAATGTTGAAACTGAAAGATCGGCTGGTATTTATGGATTTCATAACCGACAACACTGAAAATGTGTACCCGATGATCCCGGCCGGTGGCGGTCAGAACGAGATGATCCTGGTTTAAGATGCGACATATAATTTCGATATTGATGGAAAATGAGGCAGGCGCCCTGTCGCGGGTTGCCGGGCTGTTTTCCGCGCGCGGCTATAACATTGAGTCGCTGACCGTGGCCCCGACTGAAGACCCGTCCCTGTCCCGCATGACACTGGTCACCCGTGGTACAGAGGAAATCATCGAGCAGATCACCAAGCAACTCAACAAACTGATCGATGTCGTCAAGCTGATGGACATGACCGAAGGTCCCCACATCGAACGCGAGATGATGCTGGTCAAGGTACAGGCCGAGGGTGAACGGCGCAATGAGCTGAAACGCCTGTCTGACATTTTTCGCGGCCGTATCATCGATGTCACTGACGAGAACTACACGATTGAGCTGACGGGTGCCGGTGACAAGCTGGATGCCTTTCTGCAGGCACTGGATCGGGGTGTCATTATCGAGGTGGTGCGTTCCGGTGTTTCCGGCATCTCCCGTGGCGGCCGATCGCTGAAAATTTGAACTGAATTCTATTAACGTAACGTCTGACTGCCGGCGTTTAGCACAGCAAATACACAGGTAAAGAACATGAATATTTACTATGACAAAGATGCGGATCTTTCCATTATTCAGGGTCTGAAAGTCACCATTATCGGCTATGGTTCGCAGGGGCATGCACATGCCAATAACCTGAAGGAATCCGGTGTCGATGTGACCGTAGGATTACGTCCAGGCTCAATTTCCGAGGCCAAGGCAAAGAAATCCGGTCTCACGGTAAAGTCCATTGAAGATGCCGTGAAGGGTGCCGACGTGGTGATGGTGCTGGCACCTGATGAGCACCAGGCACGGCTTTATAACGAAAGCATCGCACCCAACATCAAGCAGGGTGCCGCACTGGCGTTTGCTCACGGCTTCAATATTCACTATGGGCAAATCGAACCGCGTGCCGACCTCGATGTCATCATGATCGCACCGAAGGGGCCCGGTCATCTGGTGCGTTCCACCTATACCAAGGGCGCCGGCGTGCCCAGCCTGATTGCCGTTTTCCAGGATGCCAGCGGACGATCCAAGGATGTCGCCCTGTCCTATGCGTCAGCCAACGGCGGTGGCCGTGCCGGTGTTATCGAAACCACCTTCAAGGAAGAAACCGAAACCGATCTGTTTGGTGAGCAGGCGGTATTGTGTGGTGGTGCCACCTCGCTGGTTCAGGCCGGGTTTGAGACGCTGGTGGAAGCCGGTTATGCACCGGAAATGGCCTATTTTGAATGTCTCCATGAACTGAAGCTTATTGTTGACCTGATGTATGAAGGCGGCATCGCGAACATGCGTTATTCCATTTCCAATACTGCAGAGTACGGCGATCTTACCCGTGGTCCGCGCGTGGTAAACAATGAAACCAAGCAGGAAATGCGCCGTATTCTCGATGAAATCCAGAACGGTGAATTTGCGCGTGAATTTATTCTCGAAAACCAGGCCGGTGCGGCCACGTTGAAGGCCAAACGGCGCATCGGACGTGAACACCCGATTGAAATTGTGGGTGCGAAGCTGCGTGGCATGATGTCCTGGATAAACGAGGGCAAGATCGTCGACAAGAACGTCAACTGATATTGTTTGCTCTCATAGCACGCTGTTATCAGAAGTAAAGTGAGACCGTGAGCCGTAATCCATGATTGCTCGCGAGGGGCTGGCCCCGCTGGCGGTGGCGATACTGGCCGGTGTACTGGTCTTGCACTTTGTCGGTTTGCCACAATCACTGGTTTTCTGGGTGCTCGCACTGCTGCTAGTGGTGCTGTTTCGTGATCCGGATCGAGAAATACCATCGCAGCCACTGGCGGTGGTCAGTCCGGCGGACGGCAAGGTCACTTCCATCAGTACCGTATCCGATCCCTACTTGCCCAGACAGAGTGTCCGTGTGGTGATACAAATGCCTCCCTACGGTGTATTTACAACGCGCAGTCCCATTGAGGGCAAGGTGCTCCAACCGCCGAACAGTCCTGAAGATCACAACAGTCCGCATGGCGTCTGGTTGCAGTCGGATGAGGGTGATGATGTGGTCATGGTCATGACACGGGGTCCGTTGAAAAATGAACCGCGCTGCTATATCCGTATCGGTGATCGAATCGGGCAGGGTAAACGCTGTGGCTTTGTGCACCTCGGGGGCAGGGTAGAGGTCTATATGCCGGAAGGCAGTCGGCCGGTTGTTGCAGAGGGTGATACGGTGCATAGTGGTTCCGATGTCATTGCCAAGCTGATACATGATTAAAAATGGAAAATACCGAGAGTAATAATCAGGAAACCGGTCAGCAGAAATCCCATCGCGGGATTTATCTGTTGCCGAATATGATTACTACAGCCGGCATGTTCTCCGGCTTTTATGCGATTGTAGCGGCCATGGACGGGCGTTTTGAGGCGGCGGCTGTGGCAATCTTCATCGCCATGGTGCTGGATGGTCTGGATGGCCGGGTTGCTCGACTGACAAACACCCAGAGCGAATTCGGTGTTCAGTATGACAGCCTTGCCGACATGGTCAGTTTTGGCCTGGCACCGGCGCTGGTTGTGTACGAGTGGTCCCTGAAATTCATGATCAGTGTCGGCTGGGCAAAGTTTGGCTGGCTTGCCGCCTTTATTTATGCTGCCAGTGCAGCCTTGCGACTGGCGCGTTTTAATTCCCAGGTGGCGACTGCCGAGAAGGCCTATTTCAGGGGCTTGCCCAGTCCTTCTGCCGCCGGGGTGCTGGCCGGACTTGTGTGGGCCGCAACCGATTTTGGTTTGATGGGCGAAAGCATGGTGTATGTTGCCTTTGTGTTGACTGTTTCAATGGGGTTGTTGATGGTCAGCAACATACGCTATTACAGCTTCAAAGAGCTTAATTTCAAGAACCGGGTGCCCTTTGTGGTCATCCTGATCGTGATGCTGGTGTATGCCTTTGCGTCAATCGATCCGCCCAAGGTGCTGTTCTCCGGTTTTCTGATCTATGCCATATTCGGGATTGTTTACACACTGCTGGGTATCCGCAACCGCCGCCGGATCAGAAAACGCGGCGAATAGCACGATTAATCGCAGTGGTTGGAAATCTACCGGTATTTGATCTATAGTCCTGAACTATGAATTGTCACTTGCACACCGTTCATGTTTCACCAGCGACCGCTGCCCTGGCAGGTCTGCTTCTGCTGTTACCCCTTCTGCGACTGCTGCCTTCGGGCAGATAACTCCATACCTGGCGAGGTAAAACGCGTCTCAAGTTTATATGATCCGGCAGCCGCCAGGCGGCAGATTTGTTATGCTGGATTCTGAAGATAGTGGGTGGCAACTGCCTGTTAATTCCAGTCGCTGTCCTTAACGGAGTCGAACCATGAGCAGCCATGAAAAGTTGACGATTTTTGATACTACCTTGCGTGATGGTGAGCAGAGTCCCGGTGCCTCCATGACCCGCGACGAGAAAGTGCGTATTGCCAAGGCGCTGGAACGTATGCGTGTGGATGTCATTGAGGCCGGTTTCCCGATTGCCAGTCCGGGTGACTTTGAAGCGGTCAAGGCAGTCGCCAGGGCGGTCTCGAACAGCACGGTCTGTGGACTTGCGCGTGCGCTGGACAAGGATATTGATCGCGCCGGCGAGGCCCTGAAGCCAGCTGCATCGGCACGCATCCATACCTTTATTGCGACTTCGCCCATTCACATGAAGATGAAGTTGCGCATGCAACCGCAGCAGGTGATTGAACAGGCGGTACGGGCGGTCAAACGGGCACGGCGGTATACCGATAATGTCGAGTTTTCCCCGGAGGATGCCGGTCGTTCTGAAACCGATTTCCTGTGTCGTGTTCTGGAAGCCGTCATTGATGCGGGTGCCAATACGGTTAATATCCCGGACACGGTTGGCTATAACCTGCCGCACCAGTTCGGTGAATTGATACGTACCCTGATCGAGCGGGTACCCAATTCAGACAAGGCAGTTTTCTCTGTGCACTGTCACAATGACCTGGGTCTTGCCGTGGGAAATTCCCTGTCTGCCGTGCTGAATGGTGCGCGCCAGGTTGAATGCACTATCAATGGACTGGGTGAGCGTGCCGGTAATGCCGCACTTGAAGAGGTGGTGATGTCAGTACAGACCCGCCAGGATATTTTTCCCTGCAAGACCGACCTGGATACCACCCAGATCATGACCTGTTCCCGGCTGGTATCGGGTATCACGGGATTCGCCGTACAACCGAACAAGGCCATTGTCGGTGCAAATGCATTCGCGCACGAATCGGGGATACATCAGGACGGTGTGCTCAAAAGCCGTGAGACTTACGAAATCATGCGTGCGCAGGATGTTGGCTGGGCGGCAAACCGTATCGTGCTCGGTAAGCATTCCGGCCGTAATGCCTTTCGAACGCGCCTTAAGGATCTGGGCATCGAGTTTGATTCCGAGGAAGAACTCAATAATGCCTTTTCGCGTTTCAAGGATCTGGCTGACAAGAAGCACGAGATCTTTGATGAAGACCTGCAAGCTCTGGTGACCGAGTCTGGACAGGAGTCAGGGAATGACTGGCTCAAGTTGGTGTCCCTCAAGGTGTGCTCGGAAACCGGGGAAACACCCCATGCCGATGTTACGCTGTGGCTGGATGGCGAGGAGAAGCAGGCATCCTGTTCAGGTAGTGGACCGGTAGATGCCTCCTTCAAGGCTATTGAAGCACTGGTGAACAGTGGCACCGAACTTGAGCTTTATTCCGTCAGTAATATTACCAGCGGCACGGACTCGCAGGGCGAGGTGACGGTACGCCTGAAGCTGGATGGTCGTATTGTCAACGGGCAGGGGGCTGATACCGACATTGTCATTGCGTCTGCAAAGGCTTATGTCAATGCCGTAAACAAGATCATCCTGCCGGAGTCCCGTGCGCACCCGCAAATGGGCGATGTCTGAACACACAAGCCATGAACAAGGAACTGCGGCATGAATATCTGAAGGCGATGGGTATCCAGCAATGGGTGGCTCGCAACGGGGATGTAGCCGTTGCAGTAGTCGAGCCACCTGCTGAACCGTTGCCTGCTGATGTTCAGTCAGCGTGGCAGATGCTTGAAAAACAGGTATCAGTGTGTACCCGCTGTGCATTACACGAGTGCCGTACACAAACCGTGTTCGGGACGGGTAATCAAAACGCGGACTGGATGATAATCGGTGAAGCACCGGGCGCGGATGAGGACAAACAGGGCGAGCCGTTTGTGGGCCGCGCGGGGCTACTGTTAAACGAAATGTTGTTCGCAGCCGGGTATCAGCGTGCTGATGTTTTTATTGCCAATATTCTCAAGTGCCGGCCACCGGCCAATCGCGACCCGTCCGCTGACGAGATCAGTCGTTGCCAGCCATACCTGCAACAGCAGATTGAACTGATCCAGCCGAAGCTGATCCTCGCTGTGGGTCGTGTTGCGGCGCATGGCCTGTTACAAACGACAACGCAGGTAGGATTGCTGAGAGGAACGGTGCATTCCTACGGGGAAAAGGCAATTCCCCTGATCGTGACCTATCACCCGGCCTACCTGTTGCGCTCGCCACTGGAAAAGCGCAAAGTGTGGAAAGATCTGCAGTTCGCGCAGGCTGTCTTCAAACAGCAACTTGCCGGCTAAACAGGCAAGCCTTCAACGATGAGCGCCATATTAAAAGAACCCGCCCTTGATATTCGGCCGATGCAGGAAGATGACCTGCCGCAAGTTATTGAAATCGAACGTCAGAGCTATCCGCATCCCTGGACACAGGTGATTTTTGGCGATTGCCTGCAAGCGGGTTACAGCTGCTGGGTGTCTGGTCGGCGTGGCGTTATCGAGGCCTATGGTATTCTCAGTGTCGCCGTCGGCGAGTCTCACGTGCTTAATATCTGTGTGCGCCCGGAATCCCGACAGCAGGGTATTGGCAGGAAACTGCTGCGCCACCTCGTGTCTGTTGCACGTCGGCATGAGGCTGAAGTGATTTTTCTGGAAGTTCGTCCCTCAAACACCACAGCGCGCGCGCTCTATGAGGATGAGGGATTCAATGAGCTGGGGAACCGGCGTGACTATTATCCGGCCGGTGGCAGCCGTGAAGATGCCTTGATTCTTGCACGAGTACTCTAGAAGCTAACGACGTTTTACCTGCTATCAGGTAGAATACGCGCCTTTCAGCTTTTCAACTTCCCTGCTTTATATGAGTGATATCAGACACGAGGCTGCGCGACGTCGCACCTTTGCCATTATTTCCCACCCGGATGCGGGCAAGACCACGCTGACAGAAAAGCTGTTGTTGTTTGGCGGTGCTATCCAGCTGGCCGGAACGGTGAAAGGCCGCAAGGCTGCACGCCACGCGACATCCGACTGGATGGAACTGGAAAAACAACGCGGTATCTCGGTGACGTCATCCGTCATGCAGTTCCCCTATGGTGACGCCATCATCAACCTGCTTGATACTCCTGGTCACGAGGATTTTTCAGAGGATACCTACCGTACACTGACGGCTGTTGATTCTGCATTAATGGTGATTGACAGTGCCAAGGGTGTAGAGCAGCGTACCATCAAACTCATGGATGTCTGCCGGCTGCGTGATACACCGATTTTTACATTCATTAATAAACTGGACCGCGAAGGGCGTGACCCGATTGAGTTGCTGGATGAGATCGAAGAAATACTGAAGATCAAGTGCGCGCCGATTACCTGGCCGATTGGTATGGGTAAGCGATTCAAGGGCATCTATCACATATTGAATGATGCCGTTCACCTGTATGAGTCGGGCAAGAATAGCGAACGTCAGGATATAAATATCATCGAGGGCCTCAACAATCCTTTGCTGGACCAGATCCTTGGCGATCAGGCAAGCGAGTTGCGCGATGAGGTTGAGCTGGTTCATGGTGCGAGCCATGAGTTTGATGCACAGGCTTATTTAAAAGGCGAGCTTACACCGGTGTCATTCGGTTCTGCGATCAATAACTTCGGTGTTAATGAATTGCTTGAGCACTTTGTCAGAACAGCGCCTTCGCCACTGCCACGCAGTACTACCAGTCGCGAGGTGGATCCGTCAGAGGAAAAGTTTTCGGGATTTGTGTTCAAGATTCAGGCAAATATGGATCCTGCACACCGTGACCGGATTGCATTCCTCAGGATTTGCTCGGGCAGTTATACAAAGGGGATGAAGATGCGTCATGTCCGTATTGGAAGGGATGTGCAGGTTTCCAATGCGTTGACATTTATGGCATCAGACCGGGGTCATGTCGATGAAGCCTTTTCTGGTGACATTATCGGCTTGCATAACCACGGCACCATTCGTATTGGTGATACTTTTACCCAGGGTGAGGATCTGAAGTTCACTGGTATTCCGAATTTTGCACCGGAGATATTCCGTAGGGCCATTCTGAAGGACCCCTTGCGCATGAAGGCCTTGAACAAGGGGCTTGACCAGTTGTGCGAGGAGGGGGCAACACAATTATTCAGGCCGCTAAAAAACAATAACCTGATTCTTGGCGCAGTGGGAATACTGCAGTTTGATGTAGTGGCGCACCGTCTCAAGGATGAATACGGCGTTGAGTGCCAGTTCGAGTCTGTTTCTGTCGCCACGGCGCGCTGGATTGAATGCAATGATGACGCCATGATCGAGCGTTTCCGTACCAGGGCCTATGAAAACCTGGGTGAGGACCAGAGTGGTTCACTGGTTTATATTGCACCAACACGTGTAAACCTGGATCTGGCGATAGAGAAGTGGCCCGATATCGAGTTCCACTCCACACGGGAACACTAGAAATCGACCCAGCTGATAATATGATCTTCCAGTTGATCTGCCGAAACGGTGTTCTCGTCAACGATGCGCCCACGTACCGAGATGCGGGCTTCATGAACAGTATTCCGATCACCCGAGATGAGTGGATGCCACCACTCAAGACCTCTGCCTTCAACGACGCGCCGGTAGGCGCAGGTTGTCGGTAGCCAGTTGAACTGCTCACTGTCAGCAGGGGAAATTTGAATGCAATCCTTAACCAGTGCCATGCGTTGCAGATAATTTGTGCAGCGGCATGTTTCGCTGTCCAGTAACCGGCATGCGACATTGGTATAAAAATACAAGCCGCTGTCAATGTCTTCCAGTTTATGCAGGCAGCAGCGACCGCAGCCGTCACACAACGATTCCCACTCCGAGGGTGACATCTCATCGAGTGGTTTTGTTCTCCAGAATGCAGGTACTTCAGTAACCATATGTTTTCTTACTGCTCGCTGTAGCGTAATGCCATCTCTGCAGGTGTCGGGTTTATGTAGGCTTGTCGGGCCAGGCCATAGAGATTATAGTGGTCAGCAAGTTGTTTTATGTGCTTTAGTGGCATCACGAGCTTCCCGGGGTTGCCTCTGTAATCCGTGATCGCTGTATATAGTCTTTCTTTTTCATCACGGCTGATTATAGGGGCCAGGAACTTTTGCAGGTTGGTAAGCATCCTGACATGTCCTCTGTGTGTCAGTGGTGTTTTCAGGCAGTCATGAAATTGTTTCAGGTAATCGTTTATTGCATCATGTGACAAAGGTTCACGCAGGTTGGAGATGGTCTCTGACAATGCCACGTATGCCTCGTTTCCATGTGCCGCCAGCGTCAAATGGTGCGTCGTATGAAAATCGGCTAGATGATTTAATGTCGTCGGGCTTGTGCCAAGCTGATGCCAGCGTTCCAGTGAAAATACCCGCTCGAGAAAATTGTCTTTTGCTTCTGCCTGATCCAGTTGTATTTCATCTATGGCGGGCAGATAGGGCAGGGCATGGATGATCTCTCTGGCGTAGATGCCCGGTCCTGCACTGATACCATGGTCGGAAAAGATTTCCGTATCTGATATCCCGCAACTAGGCGACCTGCTTTTGAATATATATCCGCAAAATGTACGTACATGCGTGACCAGCTGTCTGGCATATGCCTGTAATGATGTAGTTACATCCACATCATGATCATCAATGCGAATAGCGTGTATCTCGTTACCAATAATTCGTAATTGTATTGGTGGGCGGGGTACGCCCATACCAATGGCTACCTCGGGACAGACAGGAAACAGGTCAAAGTGCTTGTTAAGTACCGATGATATAAACGAGTGCTGCTTGCTGTTTCCGTCGTAACGGACATTCATTCCAAGAAGACAACTACTGACTGCGAGTGTCGGTTGCTCGTGGTTCATGTAAATGTCCTTTAAATGTCATGTGTATGAGTTTAAAGCAGTGTGGCAGATTGAATATCAAACACAATATGTAGGGTTTTAAGCAAGATAGACACTCTAGATAAGGTGTCAGCTCAAGTTGAGTTGCTCTAACTACTTGAATGTAAATGATAAAAAGGGTATAAAAGCAGCCATATAAAAACAATACAAAATGTGGAGTATTTAAGTGGTTGCGATATCACCATCACCTCATTGAGGAGGAGTTCATGTCATGCAAATATATGACGACCTGATACAAAGGCGCCTGCGACATCTTAAGGTAAGTCACGATCGGTCCTTAAGAGCGGTATGGGTCGAGTTTAAATATGATAAACGTCCCTGTTTTACCCGTGAGTTGATCGAGGACGTATGGATAGTGCAACGCTCTATTCGGCAGGCCGCCCAGTCAGGCTACGAGGAAAATTGTGATAACAGGCTGCTTTTCCAGGTCGTCGCTTCCACCGATAAGAAAGTATTTAGTCTGGGTGGTGACCTGGCTTATTTTATCGAGCTAATCGAGGCGGGTGATGAAGAGGGGCTCAGAGACTATGCTCAACGTTGTGTCGATATCCAGTATCCTTCGATAAGTCATTACGATATCCCATTTACAACTATCGCATTCGTGGCAGGAGAAACCCTGGGTGGGGGGTTTGAAGCTGCGTTATCTGCCAATGTGCTTGTTGCCGAGCAGCGGGCACGATTTGGTTTTCCGGAAATTACTTTCGGCATGTTTCCCGGTATGGGGGCATTATCTTTTTTGTTCCGCAGGATCAGCCCGGCCATAGCGCATCGGATGATCATCGATCATCGTATCTACACGGCTACAGAATTATATGAAATGGGGATAGTTGATATCCTGGCGCCTGATGGTGAAGGGCGGGACGCTGTCAATGACTACATGCAAAGGTATGTATCGTTGGCCCCCGGATATCACGGTTTCCAGGCCGCAGTTGACCGCGTTAACCCGGTTAATCATGAAGAGTTGCAGGATGTCATGGATATTTGGGTAAAAACTGCACTACAGCTTAGTGAGAAGAACCGACGCCTGATGGCCTATTTTGCACGTGCCCAGGCCAGACGGCACATCAGTCCTGATAGCATGGTTCGAGCAGTTGATCTTAACTCTGCCTGATAAAGTAAATATTTATCAGTTGGGCATGGCCCTTTTCTCAAGTGCGGTGATCCTGTCCTGAAGTAGCCGGATAGCATCATTTGTTGCGAGAGTGATAGCCTGCAGGTGTGCAATGCCATCCTTATTGAACTCATCCAGGTCAAGGTTCTGTGCAGTCTTGCTGAGTTGTGCGAGCCGGATTAAGCCGAGATAAAGCGCGCATCCCTTCAGCGCGTGAGCATGGTCACTGAATGCAGTCCGGTCATGTCCTGCTACGGCGGACTCAAGGCCCCGGAGGTCATTTCTTGCATCGGTTTCGAAATTTCTGATTAGCTCGATGACAAAACTGTTATCCTCTTCCGTCAGGTTGGTGAGTTTCTCAAACTCATCCTCATTCAGAACAGGCAGATCTTCCAGGGTGGAATCCAGCGGCACAACTTCCGGTTCGGTATTAACGATTGCCTCTGTATCAGCAGTTTGCGTGGAAGAAAGGGCCTCCTGGAGACTGACGAGGGACACGGGCTTGGTAAGAAATAGGTCAATTCCCGCCGCCTTGCAACTTGCCCTGGATTCTTCAGTTGCATCTGCCGTAAGGATGATGAATGGAACGGGCGGGTTGCCGCCATGCGCAAAACAGTAGGCCTGGTATGCCTCAAGTCCACCAAGATCAGGCATGTTTTTATCGGCGATTACCGCATCATACTGCTTTTCCTCAAGCGAGGTAAGAATGGCCTCACCACCTGTAACCACGGTGTGCTGGTGGCCAAGCTTCTCCAGCATGCGCTGTAAAACAATGCGGTTGGTCGCATTGTCGTCTGCGATGAGAATGTGTAGCGGTCTACTGGCTTGCTGTTTGCTGACCTGTTTGTGAGAGAAGTGAATAATATCATCCTCGGTGCTGTGCTTTGAATAACAGGCATGCAGTACATTAAAAAGGATATTTTGTTCCAGCGGTGGCTCAAGGACAACAACCCGGTCCTGATTACTTGCATTGATGTCTGCTGGATATTGCCCCGATCTGATGAGGATGATTCTTGCGCCACCGGACAGGCTCGTGTCCTCACCGGATATAATATCAGCCAGTCTCTGGTCATAAGGCGTATTGTCAATTATCAGTGCTGCATGATTGCCTTTTGAGGTCAGGAGTTCGGTTGCCTGGTCGAGTGAGTTCGCTACATCAAACGGCATGTTCCACTTTTTCAGGCTGGCGGGAATACCGTCGTCCTGCGCATCACCCAGTATATTCAGATAGAGCACCTTGCACTGGCTGGTCCACGCATGCCCGGATTCGGCGGTATCCTGATTTTCAGACATAAAAGGAATATCAAACCAGAAGGTAGTGCCGACCCCCAGGGTGCTATGGACGCCAATTTGCCCTCCCATCAGCTCGACGAGATTCTTGCAGATGGTCGTGCCCAGTCCTGTTCCGCCATAACTTCTTGATACGCTGTTATCCGCCTGGGTGAATGGTTCAAAGATTGCGTGGATGCGGTCAGCGGGTATACCTGTACCTGTATCTGCAACTTCGAACCTTAATACTGCCTGGCCTGTGTCAGTAGTCTGTGGATATATGCGCACGGAAATAATACCCTGCTCGGTAAACTTGATGGCGTTCCCGACTAAATTGATAATGATTTGCTGGAGTTTGTGCGGGTCACCGGTTAGCAGGAAGGGCGTTTGCGGGTCGATGACTTCCTGCAGTTGCAGGTGCTTGCCCTCTACCTGGGGATGAAAAACGCGCAATGTTGTATTAACCAGCACATAAAGATCAAATTCAATCTGTTCCAGTGTTAATTGCCCGGCCTCGATTTTTGAAAGGTCAAGAATATCGTTAATCTGGCGTGCGAGCGCCTGACCGGAGACGTGAATGGTCTCAACGCATTCCCTGTCTTGTGGTTCCAGTGGTCTCAGCTTCAGCAGGTCCGTCATGCCGAGAATGCCGTTCAGCGGGGTGCGGATTTCGTGTGACATGCAGGAAAGAAAATCACTCTTGGCGCGGCTTGCATCATCGGCGTGTTTCCGGGCTTCATTCAGTCGCCGGATCAACAGGGCGGAATAGGCCGGGATCAGCAGTAACGTGAAGGCCAGGCCGATTGCCAGTCCTGTATGGGTCGTCCAGTAAGGGGTGAATTTTGCAACACACGCGAAACCTATTAGAGAAACAGTGGTAGATAGATAAAGATATTTCTCACCGTAACGGAATCCATTACCTAAAATTATCCATAGGTAAAGACCATACCAAGGCGCGCCTAAAGGTCCAGTTATATAAAGTGCATAACTCTGCCCAATTGTATCGACGAGAATTCCTGTAACTCGCCTTGCAGTAGATGGATGGGGCCAGAATATGGTCGAGGCATATATAATTAATGCAAAGAGAAGAAAGGTTAGGACAAATTTAATGCCTAATGTCCATAGTTCTAAACTTTCTGTAGGTGCTGGTTTATTTAGCAGTAGATAAACAAATACAGATACTGGTATGGCAATACGAAGCGCTGCTTGTTCTTGCTCAGGAGAACCGGTCCAGCCAAACAGTCCATGCACAATTCTGAGTCTATGCGATGAATCTTTCTCTGGAGTGGGTTTTATCAGGTCAGTAGACATCGATATTATTTGATTTGCTTTAGCAGGTTTTCCTGTTAACAAGACTGGTAACGGTATGGCGGGTATAATGCTTTAACTTTATATGCTGATCGGGGTGCCGAATAAGTGCTGCAAGATGCTGTATTTAAAGAGATATCTGCATATCTCAAATGCCAGCCAGAGGCTATCTCGCTGGATACGCGCCTGGATGAACTGGGGATCGATTCACTGGGGGCCATTACGATCATGTATGAGCTGGAAGACCGGCTGGATGTCGAAATTCCCAACGAGGTCTTTGACTCGCTAAAAATAGTCAATGACATCGTGAGACAGCTGGAACATTTGCTGAAAAATAAAAAGCCGTAATGACCGGCCGGGTTGTCATTACAGGGCTTGGCTGTGTATCCGGACTGGGTACCGGTGTGGCAGCATTCTGGGATGCTCTCTGCCGGGGGGATTCATCAATCAGGCCGCTGACGGGTATCGCGGACGATATAAAGATCAACACGGGTTCCTGGGTCGAGGGTTTCGAGCCGGAGCAGCATTTCACGAGGGACGCA
>Ga0316190_10001426_pt1 | contig 17257 bp, 15 predicted proteins | sample Eddworburrow2_MG_FD_204929 | JGI IMG/M metagenome (GOLD analysis project Ga0316190, IMG submission 204929) | Coastal sediment microbial communities from Maine, United States - Eddy worm burrow 2 | ecosystem: Environmental > Aquatic > Marine > Coastal > Sediment | place: USA: Maine | collected... | reverse complement strand
TCCGCTACCGGGCGAATGCGTGCCCCGGCAACCCGATGTGGCGGCCATCTACCAGGTGCTGGTGCTGGGTGTGCGTGACTATATCAACAAGAATCAATTTGATGGGGCGGTGCTTGGCCTGTCCGGGGGGGTTGACTCTGCATTGACGCTGGCACTGGCAGTGGATGCCATCGGTGCAGAGCGCATTGAAGCGGTCATGATGCCGTCACGTTATACCGCGGACATGAGTCTGGACGATGCCCGTGCCGAGGCAGTAGCGCTGGCCGTGGACTACCATGAGATTCCGATAGAGGCACCGTTCAGCAGTTTTCTTGAGGTTCTGGACGACACATTTGCCGGGCTGGAGGCAGATACGACGGAAGAGAACATACAGGCGCGCTGTCGCGGTGTCATCCTGATGGCGATTTCAAACAAAAAACGCAAAATACTGCTGACAACCGGGAACAAGAGTGAACTGTCGGTGGGTTATGCCACACTCTACGGCGATATGGCCGGTGGTTTTGCGCCGATCAAGGACGTGCCCAAGCTGCTCGTTTACCGTTTGTGTGAATACCGCAACAGCCTGTCTCCCGTGATTCCGCAGCGGGTGCTGGAACGTCCTCCCTCAGCTGAACTGGCGCCGGACCAGAAGGATGAGGACAGCCTGCCGCCTTACGAGGTGCTTGATCCGTTGCTGGAGCGCTATATCGAGCAGGATGAGAGTGTCGAGCAAATTATTGCGGCAGGTTTTGATGCAGCAGTAGTGAAGCGTATTGCGAGGCTGGTTCTACGCAACGAGTACAAGCGCCGGCAGGCGCCCCCGGGGGTGAAGATTACACAGCGGGCCTTTGGACGTGACCGGCGTTATCCGATTACGTCAGGCTACCAGAACTTCCATGACCGTGTAGCTCTTTTCCGGGCCTTTTCATAACCGCGCGGATCTTCCAGCCAGGCGATTTCAGGGTTATCCGGGTAGTTGAGACGCAGCACCCGCAAGGCATCATCCGCAAGATCATCAACGCCCAGTATGCGGTAGGCACGGGTCATAATAACAAGCGCGTCAGACACAGCCGGTGTGCGCTGATAATTTTCAATGACATACTCTCCGCGGTTAGCGGCAGCGACGAAGGCCTTGCGCCGCATGTAGTAATCGGCAACATGTATTTCGTACTCCGCCATATTGTTACGCAGGTGGATCATGCGTTGTGATGAATCAATGGCATAGGTACTGTTTGGGTAGAGTTTGACCAGCTGGCTGAAATCGTCGTAGGCAGCGCGCATGGTAAAGGTGTCACGCTCGGCCGGTTCCTGGGGCAGGTAACGCCCGACGATTGTCTTGCCGCGGTTATAATTTGTCAGTCCCTTGATATACCAGGCATAGTCAACGTTGGGATGCCGGGGATATATCTTGATGAAGCGGTCGGCGGCCGCTATGGCCAGGTCGGGCTCTTCAAATTTGTAGTAGGCATAGGCGATTTCAAGTTCCGCCTGTTGTGCATAGCGGCCAAAGGGATATCGCGCCTGCAGGATTTCGAGATACTCGATCGCCTTTTCGTAATTCTTCTCGGCCAGTTTTTCCTTGGCTTCGGAATACAGCTGGTTGGCAGACCAGCCCGAGGTTTCATCTGCTACCTCCTTGAACCAGGAACAACCGGACGAGGACAGGATGAGTACTGCCAGTAAAAAACTCGACAAACGCATGGGCTTAATGTGTCAAAATTATCCAATAGCAACGGGGCTGCAACTGCAGACCGCGAAAGTATAACCCAAAGTTGAATCAATAATGCCGCAACCTGTACAGCTTGAACTCACAATACCCGGGGAAATGCGGGGCCGGCGGCTGGACCAGGCACTGGCGGCGCTGGTCAGTGAGTATTCTCGCAGCCGCCTGCAGCAATGGATCCGCAGCGGCTATATCACGCTTGAAGGGCGCTTGCCGCAAGTCAGGGAAAAGGTCATGGGTGGTGAGATCGTCTGTATCAATGCGGTCATCGAAGAACAGACCGTCAACGAGGCCGAGCCCATCCCGCTGGATATTGTCTATGAAGATGCGGATCTGCTGGTGATCAACAAGCCGGCCGGGCTGGTGGTGCACCCGGCGGCCGGTAATCCGGCCGGGACCCTGCTGAATGCGCTGTTGCACCATGATGCTGAACAGGCCTGCCTGCCCCGGGCGGGTATTGTGCATCGCCTCGATAAAAGTACCAGTGGTTTGATGATGGTGGCCCGCAGTCTGACAGCACACAAGTGGCTGGTTGATGCGCTGCAGGCACGCAAGGTCAAACGCGAGTATCTGGCGGTGGTTAACAGTGTGCTGACGGCCGGTGGTTGTATCGATGCCCCGATTGGCCGGCACCCGGTCGATCGCAAGCGCATGGCCGTGGTGAGCGGTGGCAAGGAGGCTGTAACGCACTACCGGGTGGAAGAGCGTTACCGGGCGCATACCCTGGTGCGCGTGCAACTGGAGACCGGGCGCACCCACCAGATACGCGTACATATGGCCTACCGGCATTATCCGATTGTCGGTGATCCTGTCTATGGCGGGCGTCTGCGGCTGCCGAAGTCTGCCGACGATCACATGATTGAAGTACTGTCGGGGTTCAGGCGGCAGGCGCTGCATGCGACACAATTGACACTCGAACATCCTGTGAGTGGCGAAACAATGAGCTGGTACGCCGATGTGCCGCCGGACATGGCTCAGTTGATTGAGGTGTTGCGACAGGATGCTGAACAAAGGTGATTGAAGACTGGATTGTGCCCGGCTGGCCGGCTGCTCCGCAGGTGCGTGCGGTGAGTACGACGCGTCACGGCGGTTTCAGCCGTGGACCCTATGCCAGCATGAATCCGGCGGCTCATGTGGGTGACGATCCGGCCACTGTGCTGGCCAATCGCAAGATGCTGCAGCAGGTGCTGCAATTGCCTGCTGAGCCACGCTGGTTACAGCAAGTCCATGGCACGACCGTGCTCGATGCCGGTGATCCCGTTGCAGCCGGTGAGGGTCCGGTTGCTGACGCCGCGTATTGTTCGCAGACGGGTGTTGTCTGTGTGGTGTTAACGGCCGATTGCCTGCCCATCCTGTTGTGTGATGTGGCCGGCCGGCATGTTGCGGCGCTGCACGCGGGGTGGCGCGGACTGGCAGCCGGGGTGATTGAGCAGACGATAGAGACAATGAAGCAACCCGGGGAGACCTTGCTGGCATGGCTTGGGCCGGCCATTGGTCCTGATGCCTACCAGGTGGGTGACGAGGTGCGTGATGTCTTCCTGGCACACAATAAGCGGGCGGCAGCTGCCTTCCAGCCCGGCCCCGATGGTAGCTGGATGGCAGACTTGTATCGGCTGGCCCGGCAACGGCTGGCTGAGCGGGGTGTTACCGCCATCTACGGCGGTCATGAGTGCAGTTTTACAGACTCGGAGCGCTTTTTTTCCTATCGGCGTGACGGCGTTACCGGCCGCATGTCGACACTTATCTGGCTGAACCCGTAATTATAAGCTTGAAGGCGTACTGCTATCGGTCATCTTATCAGTCTACGGGTGAGGTATGATGGCTGTCGCATGAATGCCCGGAATAACTGAATGCCCCTGATTGTCTGGATAATATTATTCTGCTTACTGGGTGGCCTGCTGAGCGTGCTGGCGGCGGCACTGTTTCTGGTGCTGCGCGAGTCCTTGCGTAATCATCTGTTGCCACACCTGGTGAGTTTTGCGACCGGCGCCTTGTTGGGTGCCGCGTTTCTTGGCCTGTTACCGCATGCGTTGGCATCTGTGGACAGCAGCGATACCCATGTGATTCCAATGGCGGTTCTACTGGGTTTGCTGGGTTTCTTTGTGCTGGAAAAACTCGTGCTGTGGCGTCATTGTCATGCTGATCATTGCGAGGTGCACGCGCCGGACCAGCAGAGTCGGGATCATTCAACCGGCACCATGATCCTGATCGGTGACGGCCTGCACAATTTTCTCGATGGCATCCTGATCGCGGCGGCCTTTCTCACCGATATTCACCTGGGCATTGTGACCAGCCTGGCCGTTGCTGCGCACGAAATACCACAGGAGGTGGGTGATTTTGCCGTGTTGTTGCACGGCGGTTTTTCCCGGGGACGTGCATTCACCTATAACGTACTGACCAGTCTGACGACTGTTTTCGGTGGTGTGCTGGCGTATTTTTCCCTGCAGCAAATGCAGGCGGCACTGCCCTATGTGCTCGCAATCGCGGCGTCGAGTTTTATCTATATTGCCGTTGCCGACTTGATTCCCACCCTGCACCAGCGGGTTGACGGCAAGGCCGCTGTCCAGCAGATGCTACTGATTGCCGCCGGCATCCTGGTGATTTATTCCGCGCATTCGACGTTGCACTAGTGTGGTATAGGGGGGGCGGACACTTGAAAGCCTCTGAATAAACCCCACCTATAGAGGTATATCCCTGTAGTCAATGGAGAGCAGTTCTGATGCGAATGGATAAAATGACAAGCAAGTTTCAACAGGCACTGGCGGATGCCCAGAGTCTGGCGGTTGGTCGCGACCATCAATTTATCGAGCCGGCGCATTTGATGATCGCCCTGCTGGACCAGGAAGGTGGTACCGTGCGTCACCTACTCGCACAGGCGGACGTGAATGTAAACCTGTTGCGTTCACAACTGGGCGAACAGCTGGACCACATTGCGCGGGTCGAGGGTGTTGCCGGTGACGTGCATATTTCCAATGATCTTGGGCGCTTGCTGAATGTTACTGACAAACTGGCTCAGCAGCACAAGGACAGTTACATCTCCAGTGAATTGTTTGTCCTTGCTGCACTTGAGGACAAGGGTGGCATTGGCGAGTTATTGCGCAAGGCAGGGGCCAGCAAGCACCTGCTCGAACAGGCCATCGAAAAGCTGCGTGGTGGCCAGCAGGTTGATGACCCAAACGCAGAAGACCAGCGCCAGGCACTTGAAAAATATACTATTGATGTTACCCAGCGGGCCGAGCAGGGCAAGCTGGACCCGGTCATCGGGCGTGATGACGAAATTCGCCGTACCATCCAGGTGCTGCAGCGCCGTACCAAGAACAACCCCGTGCTGATCGGCGCACCCGGCGTCGGCAAGACCGCCATCGTGGAAGGCCTTGCGCAGCGTATCGTGAATGGAGAAGTTCCTGAAGGTGTTAAGGGTAAGCGACTGTTATCGCTGGATATGGGCACCTTGATCGCCGGGGCAAAATTCCGCGGTGAATTCGAGGAGCGCCTTAAGGCTGTGCTCAATGATCTCTCCAAGCAGGAAGGACAGATCATCCTGTTCATCGACGAACTGCATACGATGGTCGGTGCCGGCAAGGCCGAGGGGGCCATGGATGCCGGTAACATGCTGAAGCCGGCACTGGCCCGGGGCGAGTTGCACTGTGTCGGTGCCACCACCCTGGATGAATACCGCCAGTACATCGAAAAGGATGCCGCACTGGAACGTCGCTTTCAGAAGGTGCTGGTGGACGAACCCAGTGTCGAGGATACCATTGCCATCTTGCGCGGACTCAAGGAACGCTACGAGATTCATCACGGGGTGGACATTACCGACCCCGCGATCGTTGCCGCGGCGACCCTGTCACACCGTTATATCACCGACCGGCAATTGCCGGACAAGGCGATTGACCTGGTGGATGAAGCCGCCAGCCGCATCCGTATGGAAATCGATTCCAAACCGGAGGTCATGGATAAACTGGAACGACGCCTGATCCAGCTGAAGATCGAGCGCGAGGCCCTGAAGAAGGAATTCGACGAGGCGTCGAAGAAGCGGCTCGAAATGTTACAGGATGAGATCGATGCGCTGGAGCGCGAGTTCTCCGACCTGGAGGAAATCTGGAAATCCGAAAAGGCCGCCGTGCACGGCACCAGTCATATCAAGGAGGAGTTGGAGCGTGCACGCACGGAGCTGGATATGGCGCACCGTGCCGGTGACCTGACGCGTGCCTCCGAACTGCAGTATGGCCGAATTCCTGAACTGGAGAAACGACTGCTGCAGGCTGACCAGGAGGAGTCGCAGGAGATGCAGTTGTTGCGTAATGAAGTCGGCGAGGAAGAAATTGCCGAGGTGGTCTCGAAATGGACCGGGATACCCGTGTCCAAGATGCTGGAAGGCGAGCGCGACAAGCTGCTGCGCATGGAAGAAAGCCTGCAAGCACGAGTGGTGGGACAAAGCGAGGCTGTGAAGGTGGTCTCGGACGCGATTCGTCGTTCACGTGCCGGCCTGTCGGATCCCAACCGGCCGAACGGCTCGTTCCTGTTCCTGGGGCCTACCGGTGTGGGTAAAACCGAACTGACCAAGTCGCTGGCCAACTTCCTGTTTGATACCGATGAGGCCATGGTGCGCATTGATATGTCCGAATTCATGGAGAAACATTCGGTTGCCCGCCTGATCGGGGCACCGCCCGGCTATGTCGGTTATGAAGAGGGTGGTTATCTCACCGAGGCGATACGCCGCAAACCCTATTCCGTGATTCTGCTGGATGAAGTCGAGAAGGCGCACCCGGATGTATTTAACGTGTTGTTGCAGGTGCTCGATGATGGCCGCCTGACGGATGGTCAGGGTCGAACGGTAGATTTTCGCAATACCGTGGTTGTGATGACGTCCAACCTGGGCAGCCAGATGATTCAGGAGATGGCCGGGGAAGAGAATTACGATGCCATGAAGGCCGCAGTTATGGAGGTGGTCGGCAGTCATTTCCGTCCCGAATTCATTAACCGTATTGATGATGTGGTGGTATTTCATCCGCTGGGCAGGGAGCAGATCCGTGCCATTGCCGGCCTGCAAGTCGGGATTCTGCAGCGCCGTCTGCAAGAGCGTGATGTGAGCCTGACGCTCACCGAGGCAGCGCTCGACCTGATCGGCACTGCCGGGTTTGATCCGGTATACGGTGCACGGCCCCTGAAACGTGCTATTCAGGCGCAACTGGAGAACCCGCTGGCCCAGGAGATCCTGGCCGGCCGCTTTGGTCCGGGTAGCCAGATAGAGGTGGATGTCAGGGACGGGCAGCTGGTGTTTGCAGAGGGGCAGGATGCCAGTGTCTCGGCTGCTTAAGCCGAAAGAATCGCGGATGCGATGCGCTCCTGCGGTATATCTAATGGGTGTAGAAGCGCTTCGCTAGCACGAATGGGGTTAGCCTACCTTATTTAGTACTTTGTCAAGCAAGCGGGTACTCAGTACCCGTTTCAGAAACCCAAATAGATAGGTCGGAAAGGTGACGTAATAACGTGCCCTGGGGTGACGACTCTCCAGGGCATGAATGACCTTCTTGAGAACGGCTTCCGGTGGCAGGGTGAACGGTACTACCGGGCCTTCCGTTTTCAGGCGGGTCTCCATGGCCAGGTACTTGTCGCGGTGGACACTGCTGTCGGGGATGATGTTTTCCTGGTAGGCCCGGAATGCATTCTCACGGAAGCGGCTGGTGACCGGGCCGGGTTCAAGCAGTGACACATGTATATCGGTACCCGTGAGTTCCAGGCGCAGGGTGTCGCTTAATCCTTCCAGTGCATATTTGCTGGCGTTGTATGCGCCACGATAGCGTAGTGCGACAAATCCCAGTACCGAACTGTTTTGAATAATGCGGCCATGTCCCTGGCGACGCATCACGGGCAGGAGCCGGTTGGTCAGCTCGTGCCAGCCGAACAGGTTGGTTTCAAACTGGGCCCGCAGAACGTCACGTGACAGGTCTTCGACGGCACCAGGCTGTCCATAGGCGCCGTTATTAAACAGGGCATCGAGGATGCCGTCGGTGCGCGAAAGAACCTCATCAACGGCAGCCGCAATTGACCCGGAATCTGCCAGGTCCAGCCGGAGGCTTTCGAGGCCCGCGGCAGCAAGCTGTTGAACATCGGTCTCCTTGCGGGCCGTTGCAAAGACCCGGTAGCCACGGGCCTTTAGACCCACGGCTACACATAAACCGATACCGGATGAGCAGCCAGTGATTAGAATGGATTTATTAAGCATGTGCTGTAAGTTATTGTTAATTATCCTTGTTGCTGCTGTTTTGCCTGGTGAGTTATGAGTGCAATATAAAACTCCCGATTCTCATTGGGCATTGAATTGGGCATTGAATATAAATGAAAAACGCTTGAATGGTGGGAACGCATTACTTAGTATCGCTGCACTCAATATCAATCTTATAAGAATTCGCTAATTCTGGAGGGGATCGGATGAATAATAAAGGGTTATTGGCTATTGCTGTATCGGCATGTCTGGTGATGCTGTCGCAGGGGGCGGTCGCGGCCAAGGGCTTTTCCTACAGCTATATCGAGGGTGGATACCAGGGCGTACGCGCCGACTCAATCGATGCCGATGGCCTGGCCGCAAATCTGTCTTACGGCGTCACGGATCACATCATGGTGCTTGCCGGCTATTCACACCTCTGGCAGGACAAGGCCGAAGGGTTCTCCAGCGTGGATGTCGATATTGACCGATTCACTATCGGTGGCGGTGGACATTACTCCATCACGGAACGCATTGACCTGGTGGGCTCCGTGGTTTATGTCAACGAGCAATCTACCGGCAAGGCAAAGTACCCGGGCGACGACAGCAAGAGCCGGGTCAAGGGTACGAGGGAAGGCTACGAGGCTGTATTTTCCGGGCGTATCCGTGCCATGGATCAACTGGAACTGACTCCCATGGTTGTCTATCGTAATGTAGGTGATTATTCTGACACCGGCTTTGGTCTTGATGCGATCTACCAGTATCACAAAAAATGGTCTGTCCGGGGTAATGCGACTTACTTTGATGATGACAGCGCAACCAATCTGTTTCTGGGTGTAAGGTTTGATATGTAATTTGGCAATTATTATTCTTTCGTGAAACCCGCCGCCTGGCGGGTTTTTTGTTGTCTGGCCACATCACCTGCACACTATTCCAACTGCTGTTGCAGACGTGATTCTTCCTGCTGCAATGCCCACAGTCTTGCATAGGCGCCACCTGTGGCGATGAGTTTCTGATGCCTGCCCGATTCGATAATTCGGCCACTGTCCATCACCAGGATACGATCGGCATCGACAATGGTGGATAGTCGATGTGCAATGACCAGGCTGGTGTGGTGGGCGGCGGCTTCCCGCAGGGCAACCAGAATGGCCTGTTCAGAATGGGAGTCGAGGCTGGATGTCGCTTCATCGAAGATCAGTATCCGCGGGTTTTTAAGTACGGCACGCGCAATGGCAACCCGCTGCTTTTCACCACCGGACAGCTTCAGCCCGCGTTCACCCACGATGGTGTCATACCCCTGTGGCAGGTCTGCGATGAATTCGGTGAGATGGGCCAGCTGTGCCGCCTGTTCGATTTCGTCACGGTTTGCATCGGGTTTAGCATAGGCGATGTTGTAGCGCAGGGATTCATTAAACAGCACCGTATCCTGGGGCACGATGCCGATGGCCTGGCGCAGACTGTCCTGTGTGACTTCGCTGATATCCTGGTTGTTGACAAGGATCTTTCCCGAGGTGATGTCATAGAAACGGAACAACAGGCGTGCCAGCGTGGATTTTCCTGCGCCGCTGGGGCCGACAATGGCGACCTTCTCGCCCGGTGCAATGGTGAAGCTGATGTCATGCAGGATCGGTCGCCGGGGGTCATAGGCAAATGAAACATGTTCAAAGCGGACCTCGGCGTTGCTTGCGTCAAGTGCCCTGGCATCAGGCCGGTCCATGATTTCGGGTTCCTCGTTAAGCACATCAAACATCAGGTGCATATCAGTCAGTGCATGCTTTAACTGGCTGTAAACAATGCCAAGGAAGTTGAGAGGTATGAATAGCTGCAACAGGAAGGCATTGACCAGCACCAGATCGCCCAGCGTCATGCTGCCGGTGACTACACCACGGGCAGCCAGGATCATGATGACAGTGACACCGGCTGCAATAATGATGGCCTGTCCGAAATTGAGTGCGGACAGTGAGGTCTGGCTGTTGACTGCTTCGGTTTCCCAGTGTTTCAGGCTTTCGTCATAGCGTTGCAGTTCGTACTGCTCATTACCAAAATATTTTACGGTTTCATAATTCAAGAGGCTGTCGACGGCCTGTGTGTTGGCCTCTGAATCAAACTTGTTCATCGACACCCGGTATTTCATGCGCCATTCCGTGACGCTCATTGTGAAGGCGATATATGTGACGACTGATATCAGCGTCACAATGGTGAACCAGGCGTCATAGCGGGACAGCAGGATGATGGTCACCAGGGAAATTTCTACCAGTATTGGCAGGATGCTGAATACCATGTAGTTCATCAGTGAACTGACACTGCGTGTACCCCGGTCGATGTCACGGGAGAGGCCACCGGTTTTCCTTTCCAGGTGATAACGCAAAGACAATTTGTGCAGGTGCTCGAGTACCTTTAACGAGACACTGCGCATGGCACCATGGCGGACGCGCGCGAACACGGCATCGCGCAACTCGTTGAACAGGGAACTGGCCAGTCGTAACACACCGTACACAAGCAGCAATGCAAGTGGCAGCACCAGGTGATTGTGTTCGCTTGCATCCAGGCTGTCGACAATACCCTTCAGCACCAGCGGAATGCCGACGTTGGCAACCTTGGCCATAATCAGGAACCCCAGCGACAGCAGCACCCGGCCCCGGTAATTCCACAAAAAAGGGGCCAGTGCCCGTAATGTCTTCAGGTCGTTACCGGCAGTGCCGGGCAGGGTGGTATGGCGTGTGTGCATGGTTGCTCTGGGTGACAGGGGGGTGGTCAGCCGGTCTATTGTCACAGAATCAGGGTGACCGGGAAACCACAAAAAAGTACAGTCAGGTGCTTGTTTTTCGGCTGTTTACGGCTATCAACTTGTTGCCCCGGGTCTGTATAATGCGCCAGTTCTGTTTGACGAAGTGACTGACCAGGTTCATATCATGCCGATTTACGAGTACCAGTGCGCTGCCTGCGGGCACCAGTTCGAAACCCTGCAGAAGATCAGTGACAAGCCTTTCAGCAAGTGCCCCGATTGCGGCAAGGATGCCCTGACAAAACTGATTTCAGCCTCTGCCTTTCGTCTCAAGGGCAGTGGCTGGTACGAGACTGATTTCAAGACCGGCAACAAGAAAAATGTGGCACAGTCCGACAAGAAATCCAAGCCAGGTGCAAAGAAAGACACTGGAACGAAATCGGGTGACACGTCAACGAAGAAGACCAGCAGTTCGGGCTGATTTCCCCTGACCTTGCTGACGACCTGTTACCCCGCTTTTTGCATTACTGACACTGGAAGAAACACTATGCGCAGCCTCTACTGTGGTGAATTAAACGAATCCCACCTCGACCAGGAAGTCACCCTGTGTGGCTGGGTGCACCGCCGCCGTGATCACGGTGGTGTCATCTTTGTTGATCTGCGTGATCACAAGGGACTGCTGCAGGTGGTGTTTGACCCGGATACCGAGGCCACCTTTGCTGTGGCGGAGCGGGTGCGTAATGAATATGTATTGCAGGTGAAAGGTCGCGTGCGGCACCGTCCCGAGGGTACCGTTAACCCGGATATGCCGACGGGCGCGGTAGAGGTACTGGGCCTGGAGCTGAATGTACTGAATGCTGCAGAAACACCACCGTTTCAGCTGGAAGACAAGGACATTAATGAGGAAATGCGCCTGCGCTATCGCTATATCGATCTGCGCCGGCCGGAGATGCAGGAGAAAATCCGCCTGCGTGCACGTATTACCCATGCCTTGCGTACCTTTCTGGATGCCCATGGTTTTATTGATGTAGAAACGCCGATCCTGACACGCTCGACGCCGGAAGGCGCGCGTGACTACCTCGTTCCCAGCCGTACACATACCGGTGAGTTTTTTGCACTGCCGCAATCCCCGCAGTTGTTCAAGCAGTTGCTGATGATGAGCGGTATGGATCGCTATTATCAGATTGCACGCTGTTTCCGTGACGAAGATCTGCGCGCTGACCGCCAGCCGGAATTTACCCAGCTGGATATAGAAACGTCGTTCATGCACGAAGATGACATCATGTCGCTGACGGAGACCATGGTGCGGAATCTGTTCAGGGAGGTGCTGGATGTCGTGCTGCCAGACCCGTTTCCGCGCATAAGCTATGCCGAATCGATGCAACGTTTCGGGACTGATCGCCCGGATTTGCGTATTCCGCTGGAACTGGTGGATCTGGGTGACGTGATGAAAGCGGTTGAGTTCAAGGTGTTTTCCGGACCGGCCAACGATCCGGATGGCCGCATTGCCGCGCTGCGGGTGCCGGGTGGCAGCAAGATCAGCCGCAAGGACATCGATGAATACACGAAATATGTCGGCAAGTACGGTGCCCGCGGGCTCGCCTATATAAAGGTGAATGATGTTGCCGCCGGCCGCGAGGGTCTGCAGTCACCGATCCTTAAATTCCTTCCGGATGACGTGGTTGCCGCCATTGTCGCGCGTACCGGCATTGAAGATGGTGATCTGGTGTTCTTCGGTGCGGACAAGACCAAGGTGGTCAATGAGTCGCTTGGTGCCCTGCGGGTAAAACTGGGCATGGACCGCGATTTACGCAAGGGTGACTGGGAGCCGGTCTGGGTGGTTGATTTCCCGATGTTCGAGCGCGATGCGAAAACCAGTCACTGGATGGCGCTGCATCATCCCTTCACGGCACCAAAGTCTGCCGATCCAGCGGACCTGGTAGCGGACCCCGGTGCCAGCCTGTCGCGCGCCTATGACATGGTGCTTAATGGTACCGAGCTGGGTGGCGGCTCGATCCGTATCCATCGCACGGAACTGCAGGAAGCGGTACTGAAGCTGCTCGGTATCGGTGACCAGGAGGCGCGCGACAAATTCGGTTTCCTGCTGGACGCCCTGAAGTATGGTTGTCCGCCGCACGGCGGGCTTGCCTTTGGTCTTGATCGACTGGTGATGCTGATGACGGGTGCGACCTCTATTCGCGAAGTCATGGCCTTCCCCAAGACCCAGACAGCGGCGTGTCCGTTAACCCAGGCGCCATCCTCGGTGGCCTCGGGTCAATTGATAGAACTGGGTATTCACCTGCACAAACCGCCCGAGGCTAATACCTGATTCCGCTACAGGTTGATTCAACCTGCCCTGTCAGAGATGACTGAAACCGTTGTGCTGGTTCATGGTATCTGGATGACCGGGCTGGAGATGCGCCAGCTGGTGCGGCGGGTGCGCGCCTGTGGTTATGACACCGTGGTCTTCAGATACCGTTCACTGCTGAAACCGCTGGTGCACAATGCCGCCCGTCTGGCAGACAGGGTACGGCAGCAGGATGCGTCAACCGTACACCTGGTAGGTCACAGCCTGGGTGGCCTGGTGATCCTGCAGGCCTTGCAGGATCACCCGGACCTTATTAATGGACGCATCGTGCTGCTGGGCAGTCCGGTCAATGGCAGCGTGATTGCAGAGCGCGTGGAGCGTTACTGGTTTTCCCGCTGGCTGGTCGGTCGCAGCGGCAGGGGCGCCTTGCTGGGCGACGGGCCGCGCTGGCAGGGACAACCGCCACTGGGGGTCATCGCGGGTACCCGCCCGGTGGGTATTGGTCGTCTGCTGGGCGGTTTTAACGGTGAGAATGACGGTACGGTCGCACTGGCTGAAACCACAATTGCCGGGGCTTCGTCTGCTATGACGGTCGACAAGGGGCATTTTGGCCTGCTGTATTCAGTAACCGTTGCACAGGCGGTCTGTACCTTTCTCCGGCAGGGAACTTTTAGTGTTTAAACCTGGTAACAACTTTTATAGCCACGGAATCCACGGAAGAACACGAAAGAATAAAAGCCCTACAAGATTTTTTCCGTGTGCTTCCGTGTTCTTTTGTGGATTCCGTGGCTAAATCATCTACCTTTGAAATCACCCACTTACAAGCTATAACTCTGCCCGGTTGCAGTGCTAAAATACCGCCAATTTGTACGCAGAGGTGAGTGGCAATGGCAGGACACAGTAAATGGGCCAATATTCAACACCGTAAAGGTGCACAGGATGCCAAGCGTGGCAAACTGTTTACCAAGTTGATCCGCGAGATCACCGTGGCGGCGAAGATGGGGGACCCAGACCCTGCAAGCAACCCGCGCTTGCGGCTGGCGGTTGACAAGGCGCTCAGCGGCAACATGACCAAGGACACCATTGAACGCGCAATCAAGCGGGGTTCGGGTGCACAGGATGGCGAGAACTTCGAGGAGGTGCGCTACGAGGGCTACGGGCCCGGCGGCGTGGCGGTGATGGTGGACTGTGTCACTGATAATCGCAATCGCACCGTTGCCGAGGTGCGCCATGCCTTTACCAAGGCCGGCGGCAACCTGGGTACCGATGGCTCGGTAGCCTACCAGTTTACCAAGTCCGGGGTACTCGGTTACCCGAGCGGTAGTGACGAGGACCAGATCATGGAAGCGGCACTGGAGGCGGGTGCCGAGGATGTGCTGGGCAATGATGACGGTTCGATAGACGTGTTGACAGAGCCCGATCAGTTTGTCGATATCAAGGAAGCCATGGTGGTTGCCGGACTGGAACCCGAACAGGCCGAGGTGACTATGCGCGCCGCTAATACCATGTCACTGGAACTGGATGATGCCGAAAAAATGATCCGCCTGCTGGACCGGCTGGAAGACCTCGACGATGTACAGAACGTCTATTCCAACGCAGATATCTCGGAAGAGATTCTGGAGAAGCTGGGATAAATAGTGCCCGTCCATAAATACCGTAATTTCTCTCGCAAAGGCGCAAAGACGCAAAGCTAAAAATATAATATGCTTTTAGAACAGTGCGATTTTAACTTGGCGATCTTTGCGTCTTGGCGAGAGTTATTCTTTCTGGAGGGACATTAATTAATGACCCGCATCCTCGGCATTGATCCCGGTTCCCGGGTAACGGGATACGGCATTATCGATCAGGCCGGTCAGCAGATAAGCTATGTCGCCAGCGGCTGCATCCGTACCAGCGGGGATGCCATTGCCGCGCGGCTGGGTATTATCTTTTCAGGCGTTAACACCATTATTCAGGAGTACATGCCCGATGAAATGGCCATTGAGCGGGTGTTTATGAGCAAGAATGCTGATTCTGCCCTGAAGCTGGGGCAGGCGCGCGGTGCGGCCATCTGCGCCAGTGTGCACAGGGATATCCCGGTTGATGAATATGCCGCCCGTGAAATCAAGCAGGCTGTCGTCGGCAATGGTGGTGCAAGCAAGGAACAGGTACAGCACATGATTTGTGTGCTGCTGTCGTTGCAAAAATCACCACCCGCCGATGCCGCCGATGCCCTCGGCGTGGCAGTATGTCATGGTCACCAGCGGGAAACCCGGCGCCGTATGACAACGGCGCGCTCAGCCCGCGGGAACGTTGCCCTGTGATTGGATTATTGCGCGGCAAGATTCTTGATAAACAGCCACCGCGGTTATTGCTTGATGTGCAGGGCGTGGGTTATGAAATCGATGCACCCATGACCACCTTCTATGACCTGCCTGATGTCGGTACCGAGGTAACCTTGTTCACGCATCTTGCCGTGCGTGAAGATGCACATACCCTGTTCGGTTTTATCACGCTCACTGATCGGGACCTGTTCCGCAGTTTGTTGAAGGTCAACGGTGTCGGCGCGCGGCTGGCGCTGACCATACTGTCCGGCATGGAGTCGCAGATATTTATCGCCTGTGTGCAGGGTGGCGATACCGCTGCACTGGTTAGGCTGCCGGGCATCGGCAAGAAAACGGCCGAACGACTTGTCATTGAACTGCGTGACCGCCTCGAAGCATCCAGTACCTCGGCCATGATGGCGTCGGCAAGTCCGGGCGCAACGGTTTCGAATCCCGTGGAAGATGCGGTCAGTGCCCTGGTGGGGCTGGGTTACAAACCACAGGAGGCCAGCCAGATGGTGCGCGTCATTGATAGTACCAATATGTCATCCGAGGACATCATTCGCAGCGCCTTGCAGACGCGAGTCCAGTAGGCCTTAAATCTGCCATTTACTTGATTTAGTGCCTCTCAGAACCGACACTACGCTGCATGATTGAAGCCGATCGACTGGTCACGCCGGAGGGTTCCCGAGAGGACGAGGTGCTCGATCGTGCCGTCCGTCCCAAACGTCTGGCAGATTACGTGGGTCAGCCGCAAGTGTCTGAACAAATGGATATCTTTATCCAGGCGGCCAGGGGGCGGGGCGATGCCCTGGATCATACGCTGATCTTTGGACCGCCGGGACTGGGCAAAACCACGCTGGCACATATCATTGCCAATGAAATCGGCGTCAACCTGCGCCACACCTCCGGTCCGGTGCTGGAGCGTGCCGGTGACCTGGTCGCACTGCTGACCAATCTGGAGCCCAATGATGTCCTGTTCGTGGACGAAATACATCGCCTCAGCCCGGTGGTTGAGGAAATTCTTTACCCGGCCATGGAAGATTACCAACTGGATCTCATGATTGGCGAGGGACCGGCAGCCCGTTCCATCAAACTGGATTTGCCGCCGTTTACCCTGGTGGGTGCCACCACGCGTGCCGGTCTGCTGACCTCGCCGCTGCGCGACCGCTTTGGCATCGTACAGCGCCTGGAATTTTATGCAGCAGCTGATCTGGCGTTTATCTTGCAACGCAGCGCACGCATCCTGGGGATTGAGATGGATGCAGAAGGGGCCGCGGAACTGGCACGCCGCTCGCGGGGTACCCCGCGCATTGCCAACCGCCTGTTGCGGCGGGTACGTGACTATGCCGAGGTCAAGTCGGATGGGCGGGTGACACGGGTAATCGCCGAACGGGCGATGAAAATGTTGAATGTTGATGAACAGGGTTTCGATGCCCAGGACCGTAAATTATTGCTGACCATTATTGAAAAATTCAATGGCGGGCCGGTAGGTGTTGATAATCTGTCGGCTGCGATCGGTGAGGAGCGCGGTACTATTGAAGATGTCCTCGAGCCGTACCTGATCCAGCAGGGCTTTATTATGCGCACCCCCCGAGGGCGTATGGCGACCCGTAATGCCTACCTGCATTGCGGTCTCAAACCACCGCTTTCACAGGCCAGCGAACCACTGGAATTATTGAGTGACGATACGGGTGAGAGAGCGCCGCACTGACGATTGCATGACCGTATTGTTTTCACAGCTGTCTGTTTCTACCGCTACCACATCAACAACTTCCCTGTGTGGGGAATTTGTTGACGGTTTTGTGGTCACTACACCCGTCCGTGAGTCCTGAGTCCTATGTCCATGTTTCGATGGCCGGTGCGTGTTTATTACGAAGATACAGACAGCGGTGGTGTTGTTTACTATGCCAATTACTTGCGTTTTATGGAGCGTGCGCGCACCGAGTGGATGCGTGCACTGGGATTTGAGCAGGACCAGTTAATCAGGGAGGAGGGCATCGTGTTTGCC
>Ga0316190_10001423_pt1 | contig 17270 bp, 15 predicted proteins | sample Eddworburrow2_MG_FD_204929 | JGI IMG/M metagenome (GOLD analysis project Ga0316190, IMG submission 204929) | Coastal sediment microbial communities from Maine, United States - Eddy worm burrow 2 | ecosystem: Environmental > Aquatic > Marine > Coastal > Sediment | place: USA: Maine | collected... | reverse complement strand
TACCAGCTTGGGCAGGCGCGGGTCGTTCAGTTCATTTCGACTCGCGATCAGGATCAACTCATCGTAGGACGGCACGCCTTCCTCTTCGACGTAAAACGCACGACCCTTGTGGCCTTCGATGGCGAGCTGATTGAGTTCGAAGTTGCGGTAGGCGCCAATCACCGCATCGACCTGGCCGGACAACAGCGCTGGACTGAGCGCAAAGTTCACATTGATCAGCGTTAAATCATCCAGCGCAAGGCCGTGGGGCGCCAGCATGGCACGCAAGATCGCGTCCTCGAAGCCACCGACAGAAAAGCCGACGCGTTTGCCCTTGAGATCGGCCACGGTTTTGATCGGGCTATCGTCCAATACCATCAGCGTGGTCAGGGGCGTCGCAACCAGGGTTGCAATGCGAACCAATGGCAGACCGGCAGCGGCATGGATATGGAGCTGGGGTTGATAGCTGACGGCAACCTGGGCCTTGCCGGCAGCGACCAGCTTGGGCGGGTCGTTGGGATCAGCCGGTTCGATCAACTCGACCTCGAGCCCAGCGTCGGCGAAGTAGCCTTTTTCCAAGGCCACGATCAGCGGGGCGTGATCGGGATTGAGGAACCAATCCAGCAGGACAGTCAACTTTTCGGCTTGGGCCTGGGCTGGAATCAGAACCAGGTGCAGAGCCAATACGGCAGCGATGGCAACCGCCACGATGGGGTGTTTCGAGCTTGACGATTCACTCACGTGCGGATCTCCCGATCAGGGTTTGACGAAGGAGATCCGGGAGGCTCGGGGTACGGCTGACGCGGTGCGTGCGCGATGGGTTCCGTTCCCTGCGCCGGCATTACCCGGATCAGGTTCGAAGGGTCACCGCGACAGATGTCGCGATATCTCAGCCCATTTGGACTCCCCTCGGGAGCCGCTGATTTATTCTGGACGAAGCAGGTTGGAGGGTGAAATATGCAGATTCAATACGCAGGTCGCGCGTAATAGTTGTTCTATTGCCAAGATCTGCAACGATGAAGCTGCGCATTTCAGTCCCAAGATGCACGTTCACGAATAGATCAGAGGTTCCCTAGGAACTGCTGGATGATCCGGTGCGCCAAAGAGACTGTCAAGGGCGAGCGCGGTCAACACCGCAACGCCGCTGAACACCATTTACCCGCACGGCCTCCTATGACATGAACGCCTCCAGGACAGCGCGCAAAACGGGCTGCAGACGCTCGCCCTTGGCCCGGTGATAGGGATACGCCGGCACTTCGTCCATATAGCTGATCTGGGCAATTTCCATCTGCACGGCGTGCACACCCTGAGACGGCCTTCCGTAGTGGCGTGTGATGTAGCCACCGACAAAACGGCCGTTGACCACCTGGGTATAGGGGCTGGCCTGCATGATCCGGGCTATGGCGTGTTGCCGATTCGGCTCGCAACTCTGGCCGTTGACCGTGCCCAGGTTGAGGTCAGGCAGACGGCCGCTGAACAGACGGGGCACCTGCGAGGGTATGGAGTGTGCGTCGTACAGCAGGGCATAGCCGAAAGTCTCATGCAGTCGCCGCAACTCCGCCGCGATTCGGTTGTGATAGGGCTGCCAGTAGCGCTCGCGACGGCGTGCAGTCTCAGCGTCGTCTGGCGCTTCGCCATTACGGTACAACGGCCTGCCGTCGAACAGCGTACTCGGGCACAAACCCGTGGTGGCATGCCCGGGATAGAGGCTCGCATCATCCGGTGGCCGATTGAGGTCCACCACATAGCGGCTGAACCGGGCCTGCAACACCGATGCCCCCAGCTCGGCGGCGAAATCATACAGACGCGGCACATGCCAGTCGGTGTCGGGCAGTAACCGGGCGTCATCGCTCAACCGGGCGGCGAAGCCATCGGGCAACTGAGTACCCGAGTGGGGCATGCTCACCAGCAGCGGGGTGTGGCCCTGCTCAAAGTGATAGATAGCGCTCATGGGCGGCGTTCCATCAGCGGCTCCACCCATTCGCCGATCGGCTGGGACCGGATCAACCCGGCGACGGCTTCGAGATCGGGCTGAAAGTAGCGGTCCTTGTCCCAGGCCGACGCCACCTGCCGGATGGCGGCGTGGGCGGTTTCGATCAGCGGGTTGGATCGCAGCGGGCGCCGCAAATCGATGCCCTGGGCCGCGGCCAACAGTTCCACTGCCAGTATGTAGCGGGTGTTGTCGTTCATGTCCCCCAATCTGCGGGCCGCGAAGGTGGCCATGCTCACATGGTCCTCCTGATTGGCGGAGGTGGGCAGACTGTCGACGCAGGCGGGATGGGCCAGGGATTTGTTTTCGCTGGCCAGGGCAGCCGCCGTCACCTGTGCAATCATGAATCCAGAATTGAGCCCAGCATCCTCCACCAGAAACGGCGGCAACTGGCTGAGCGCTGAATCCACCAGCAGCGCCATGCGTCGCTCTGATAACGCCCCAATCTCGGCGATGGCCAGGGCCAGGTTGTCGGCCGCCATGGCCACCGGCTCTGCGTGAAAATTACCCCCCGAAAGAATGCCGCCGTCGTCCACGAACACCAACGGGTTGTCCGACACCGCATTGGCTTCCACCACCAGCGTTGCCGCCGCGTTGTGCATTTGTTCCAGACAAGCCCCCATGACCTGAGGCTGACAGCGCAGCGAATAGGGGTCCTGCACCCGATCGCAATCGGCGTGGGATTGCGCAATGTCACTTTCCGTCAGAAGCGATCGATAGATCCGGGCGGCCTCGATCTGCGCCCAATGGCCGCGGATGGCATGAATGCGCGGATCGAACGGAACCCGGCTGCCGAGAGCCGCCTCCACCGTCATGCTGCCGGCGGCGAAAGCTGCGTTGGCATTGCGCTCAGCGTCAAACAGGCCTTTGAGCGCCAGGGCGGTGGACACCTGGGTGCCATTCAGCAGTCCCAGGCCCTCCTTGACCTCGAGCGTGAGGGGCTCCAGCCCAGCCGCCTGGAACGCCGCGCGGCTGTCCATCAATTCGCCCTGAAACCGAACCTGGCCGCTGCCGATCAGAGGCAGGCTCATGTGCGCCAGTGGCGCCAGGTCGCCGGAGGCCCCCACCGAGCCCTTGGCCGGGATGGCCGGGTACACACTGTTGTTGACCATGGCAATCAGGCCTTCGATCACCTCGCGCCGGACGCCGGAGTAACCCCGGGCCAGGGCATTGATCTTCATCACCATGATCAACCGGACGGTGTCATCGTCCAGCAGCGGGCCCACGCCGGTGGCGTGGGAATGCACCAGGTTTCGCTGCAACTCCGCCAGTTGGCCGGCATCGATCCGGGTCTGGGCCAAACGGCCGAAACCGGTGTTGACGCCGTACACTACGGCGCCGTCACGAATCACGTCGGTCACCACCTGGCGCGCCGCCGCCACGTCCGCCCAGGCCGCAGGCGTCAGTTCAAGCCTCATCCGGCTGCGGTAGAGCGCCCGAAGATCGGACAGCGGCATCGCGCCCGGAGTCAGTACGTAGTCATTGATACTCATGCCGTCACTCCACCCGGGTTCGGGACCCGCAGCTCATCCAGAACCTTACGAAACCGGAGTTCGATCTCGCTCTCGGCGGGATGCACGCCGTTCCGGACCACGGCCCGGCCACCGACATACACATCCCGCACAGGATTGTGATTACCGGCAAAAATCCAACTGTCCAATGCCGCATCGCCGCTGAGCCCATGCAGGCTGATGTGATCCTGATCCAGCACGATGAAATCGGCCCGACAACCGGGCAGAATGCGGCCGATCGGCCGAGCACAGGCCCGGGCGCCCCCGGCCCAAACCTGCTCCAGCAGGCTGCGTCCGGTGCTGCGCCGGGGCCCGCCGGCCAGCACGTTTCGACCCTGGTGGCGCAGGCGCTGCCCATACTCCAGCCATCTCAGTTCCTCCGCCGGGCTGATGGAGATGTTGCTGTCGGATCCGATCCCAAACCGCCCCCCGCGCTCCAGGAACGGCAACGCGTCGAACACACCGTCCCCGAGATTGGCCTCGGTGGTGGGGCACAATCCCACCACCGCCCCGCTGGCCACCACCGCCGCCATCTCGTCGTGGCTCATGTGCGTTGCGTGCACCAGACACCAGCGCTCGTCAACTTCGATCTGCTGGTACAACCAGGCCACCGGCCGACGGCCACTCCACGCCAGGCAGGTCTCCACCTCCAGAACCTGCTCCGCGATATGAATATGGACTGGGCCTTCCTGGGTCGAACTCAGTACGGCTTCCAACAAGGGCATCCCCACCGCCCGCAGGGAATGGGGTGCTACGCCCACTGTGGTGTTGGGATCGTTTGCGGCCGCAGAGCGCGCCGCCTCGACAATGGACAGATACCCATCCGCGTCGTTGAGGAACCGGGCCTGACCCGGATTCGCGGGCTGTTCGCCAAACCCGCCGTAGCGATACAGCACGGGCAGACAGGTCATCCCGATCCCGGCCTCGTTCGCCGCCGCCAGGGTGCGCAGGGACATCTCCGCCGGATCGGCATAGGGCCGTCCAGTAACATCGTGGTGCAGATACTGAAACTCGGCGACGCTGGTGTAACCCGCCTTCAGCATCTCCACATAGACCTGGGCGGCAATGGCCTGAAGCTGATCGGGCTGCAGCCGGGCCAGGGTGTGGTACATCAGGCTGCGCCAGGTCCAGAAACTGTCCTGCCCCGAACCCGAGCGCTCGGCCAGTCCGGCCATGGCACGCTGGTGCGCGTGGGCGTGCAGATTGGGCACGCCCGGTAGAGCGATGCCTGTGATTCCCTCACCTGACGCCGGGTCCTGGTCGGCCTGAACCCGCAGGATGTCGCCGTGGGCATCCACGGTCACCGCCACCGATTCCGCCCAACCATCGGGCAACAATGCATGTTCGAACAGCAGGGTGTGCATTCCGGCTCTCCAGCTCGGCGGGCGCAGGACGACTTGCGCGAAAGTGCCGGACAGTCTACCATGCGGCCAACTTGTATATACAAGTATATTTATCTATCCGGGCAGTGCACAGACAGTGAAAACGGGCATGAACTGGGACACCCTTTGGATCAACGCTCGACTGGCCACGATGACCGTCGGCGATGCGCCCTACGGTCTCATGGAGGACGCTGCCCTGGCAGTACAGGACGGCGTTATCACATGGCTTGGCCCCATGTCCGACCTGCCCCCGGACGCAATTGCCAACTGCCGCGATGTGCTGGACTGCGGCGGACGCCTGGTCAGCCCCGGCCTGATCGACTGCCACACCCATCTGGTCTACGCGGGTGATCGGGCACAGGAGTTCGAGCTGCGACTCAACGGCGCGAGCTATGCGGAAATCGCCCGTGCCGGAGGCGGTATCAAGTCCACCGTCAACGCCACCCGGGAAGCCGATGAGGACACACTGTTCGAGCAAAGCCTGCCCCGGCTTCGGCGGCTGATGGCGGACGGCGTAACCACGGTGGAGATCAAATCCGGTTACGGACTCAATACCGATGTCGAGTGCCGCATGCTCAGGGTGGCACGGCGCCTGGGCGAGGCGACCCCGGTCACCGTACGCACCAGCTTCCTCGGCGCCCATGCGCTGCCGGCGGAGTACACGGGACAGCCGGATGCGTACATCGACCAGGTCTGCACCGATATGCTGCCGGCCGCCGCCGAAGCCGGCCTGGTCGATGCGGTGGACGCCTTTTGCGAAGGCATCGGTTTCAGCCCGGAGCAGGTGGAACGGGTGTTCCAGGCGGCACGGGCGCGCGGCTTGCCGGTCAAGCTCCACGCGGAACAGCTCAGCAATCTGCGCGGTGCGGTGCTGGCCGCCGACTACGACGCCCTGTCGGTGGATCACCTGGAGTTTCTGGACCCGGCCGACGTGCCGCAGCTGGCGGCCCACGGCACGGTGGCGGTGCTGCTGCCGGGGGCTTTCTACTGTCTGCGGGAAACCCAACTGCCGCCCATAGACGCTTTGCGCCAGCACGGTGTGCCCATGGCAATCGCCAGCGACTGCAACCCGGGCAGTTCGCCGGTCACCTCCCTGCTGCTGATGCTGAGCATGGGCTGCACTCTGTTCGGCCTGACCCCGGAGGAAGCCCTTGCCGGTGTTACCCGGAACGCCGCCACCGCATTGGGGCTGGCCGATGAGATCGGCACACTTGGGCCGGGGAAACGGGCTGACCTGGTGTTGTGGCGGGCCAGATCCCCGGCGGAGCTGGCCTATCGCATCGGCGATCAGATGTGCGACACGGTGCTCTACGCCGGACACCGGGCGCCGGCCGCATGAGCGCGCGAGCCCGCAATCTGAAGGCGCTGCCCCGGGACACGGCGCGGCCGCTGTATCAGCAGATCAAGGACGCCATTCTGGAAAAAATCAGCAGCGGCGTCTGGGGCCCCGGCACGCGTCTGCCCTCGGAGAACAGGCTGGTACCCGAGCTCGGCGTGAGCCGCATGACCATCACCCGCGCCCTGCGCGAACTGACCCAGCAGGGCCACCTGAAACGGGTGCACGGCGTCGGCACCTTTGTCGCCACCCCCCAGCGCCATGCCAGTTTGATCGAGTTGCACAACATCGCCGACGAAATCCGCGAACGGGGCATGACCCATCGGGCGGAGATTGTCGCGCTGGAAGAATCCGTATGCGACCCCGCTCTGGCAGCCAGTATGGAACTGTCGCCCGGGGCCCTGGTATTCCACATCGCATTGGTGCACTACCAGGACGAGCAGCCCATCCAGTTCGAGGACCGGTATGTCAACCCGGCGCTGGCGCCGGGGTTCATGACCGCCGATTTCGAGACTCTGACCCCGACCCAGTACCTGGTTGACCGGATCCGCCCGGAGGAAATGGAGCACATCGTCCAGGCCACGCTTCCGGGCCCGGAAATCTGCCGGCGACTCCAGATACCCCCCACCGAACCCTGTCTCAGGCTGCTGCGCCGGACCTGGAGCGGTGGCCGGGTGGTCACCACGGTCAGCCTGCTCTACCCCAGCAGTCGCTATGACCTGGGCGCACGCTATGCAACCGACGCGTTCCGCAAACACAGCGCACGCGACTAGGGCCTGTTAACACTATGCGGATACCCATCGACAGCATAGTGTTAGCAGGCCCTAGAACTGCCGAGGAATCTACCCATGAGCACCGACCCCAGATTCGACCCGTCCCGCGTCATTCGGGCCCCACGGGGCAGCACGCTGAGCTGCAAAAGCTGGCTGACCGAGGCGCCTTTTCGCATGTTGCAGAACAACCTGGACCCGGAGGTGGCGGAACGTCCGGAGGAACTGGTGGTGTACGGCGGTATCGGCCGCGCGGCCCGCAACTGGGCCTGCTTCGACCAGATCTGCGAGGCGCTCAAGGAACTGGAGGACGACCAGACCCTGCTGGTGCAATCCGGCAAGCCGGTGGGTGTGTTCCCCACCCATCGGGACGCCCCACGGGTGTTGATCGCCAACTCCAACCTGGTACCCCGCTGGGCGACCTGGGAGCACTTTAACGAACTCGACCGCAAGGGTCTGATGATGTACGGCCAGATGACCGCCGGGTCCTGGATCTACATCGGCAGCCAGGGCATCGTCCAGGGCACCTACGAGACCTTTGTCGAGCTGGGCCGCCAACACTACGGCGGCGATCCACGCGGACGCTGGATCCTCACCGCCGGGCTGGGTGGCATGGGTGGCGCACAACCACTGGCCGCCACCATGGCCGGATTCAGCATGCTGGCGATCGAGTGCGATGAGACCCGGATCGACTTCCGCTTGCGCACCCGCTATCTGGATCGCAAAGCCGACAATGTGGATCATGCCCTGTCGATCATCGAGCAAGCCCACGCCAAGGGCGAAGCGGTCTCGGTGGGTCTGCTGGGCAATGCGGGCGAACTGCTCCCCGAGATGGTTGAACGGGGGGTCAAGCCGGATGCGGTCACCGACCAGACCTCGGCTCATGACCCGGTCAACGGCTATCTGCCCATCGGCTGGACCGTGGCCGAATGGCGCGCGCAGGCCCGGTCCGATCCCGACCGGGTCGCGCAGGCCGCCCGGGAATCCATGGCGGTACACGTGCGGGCCATGCTCGACTTCCACCACCGGGGCATCCCCACCATCGACTATGGCAACAACATCCGTCAGGAAGCCAAGGATATGGGGGTTGAGAACGCGTTCGATTTCCCGGGCTTTGTGCCTGCCTGTATCCGTCCCCTATTCTGCAGCGGCAAGGGGCCGTTCCGCTGGGTGGCCCTGTCCGGAGACCCGGAGGACATCTACAAAACCGACCGGAAGGTCAAGGAACTGATTCCGGACGATCCCCATTTGCACAACTGGCTGGACATGGCCCGGGAGCGGATCGCGTTCCAGGGGCTTCCCGCCCGGATCTGCTGGGTGGGCCTGGGCCAGCGCGACCGTTTGGGGCTGGCCTTCAACGAAATGGTCCGCAGCGGAGAACTGAAAGCGCCAGTGGTGATCGGCCGTGATCACCTGGACTCGGGTTCCGTGGCCAGTCCCAACCGGGAGACCGAGGCCATGCAGGACGGTTCCGACGCGGTGTCGGACTGGCCGCTGCTGAATGCGCTGCTCAGCACCGCCGGCGGGGCCACCTGGGTGTCGTTCCATCACGGTGGCGGTGTCGGCATGGGTTATTCCCAGCACGCCGGTCTGGTGATCGTGTGCGACGGTACCGACGACGCCGCCGCGCGCATCGAGCGGGTGCTGTGGAACGACCCCGCCACCGGGGTCATGCGCCACGCGGACGCCGGCTATGACATCGCCAAGGCCACGGCCCGTGAGCAGGGCCTGAATCTTCCGGGGATAGACCTGTGAGGTAGAACGGCTGGATACTCCGGGAAACCGTTGATCCGGACACAGTGTCCGGGCCGAGCCGACCCGCAAGACGAGCGACGCAAACATTCTGCCAGGAGAAAACACGATGACCACACCCATGATCCGCCCTGCCCTGCTCGGGCTGATGTTAGCGCTGACCGCCGGCCCGGCCCTGGCCGAAACGGCGAAGATCGGCTTCAATGCCCCCTTGACCGGGTTTGCCGCGGCCGACGGAAACTCGGCGCGGATCGGTGCGGAGCTGGCGGTGGAACAGGCCAACGCCGACGGCGGCATCAACGGCCAGCAGATCGAACTGGTGGTCTACGACGATCAGGCCTCACCCAAATCGGCGGTACCCATCGCCAACAAACTGATCGAGAAGGACCAGGTGGTGGTGGGTGTTTCCGGCAGCTATTCCGGCGCGACCCGGGCCGCCTCCGGCGTATTCCAGGCCGCCGGCGTGCCCTACATCGCCGCCTACGCGGTCCACCCGGACATCACCCGCTCGGGCGACTATGTGTTTCGCACCTCTTTTGTGGGCGAGGTTCAGGGCCGGGCCGGCGCCAAACTCATCGGCGAAACCCTGGGCAAGAAACGGGTGGTGGTGATCACCCTCAAGAATGATTTCGGCCAGTCCCTGGCGGCGGGTTTCAAGGAAAAAGCCGCCGACTACGGGATCGAGGTGGTGGCCGAGTACGAGTACGGGATCAAGGACCGCCAGTTCGGCGCCATCGTGGCCAAAGTCAAGGACGACAATCCGGACGCAATCTACGCTTCGGGCTACTTCTTCACCGCCGCGCCGCTGGTCAGCCAGTTGCGCAGCGGCGGTGTGACGGTGCCGGTGATTGGTCAGGAGGGCTACGACTCCCAGAAGTTTATCGAGATCGCCCAGGACAATGCCGAGGGCATCATTATCACGACCTCTCTGGACCGCGACTCAGACGCGGCCCCGACCCGAACCTTTATCGAAGCGTTCGAGGGCAAGGCGGGCTTTAAAGCGGACATGGTGGCCGCATCGGCCCATACCGCCACCAATGTCGCCATCGAGGCCATGCGTGCGGCGGGCACCACGGACCGGGCCGCGATCCGCGACGCCATCGCCGGCCTGACCCTGGAGGCCTCCACCGGCACCATCTCGTTCAATGAGCTGGGCGAAGTCCAGAAAAACGTGCAGGTGCAGGTGGTCCAGGACGGCGACTGGCACCGCCACTCGGTGATTTCCGATGCCGAACTGCTGGCGCCCCCGGCCGAGTAGGTGAATCCGCGTGACGCCCCGGGCGAGCGCCACCCCGGGGCGTCACGGTTTCGCAACCGATGCTGTATCTCGAACTCCTGATCCAGGGTTTGGTGCAGGGTGGCATCTACACCCTGATCGCCCTGGGCCTGACCCTGGTTTACGGACTGCTGCGCATACTCCACGTGGCGCACGCGGCGCTGTTCACCCTGGGCGGCTACCTGGGTGTCATTCTCACCAACGCAACCGGCTCCCTGGCCCTGGCCATGGTGCTCACCATGCTGGTGACCGGCGTGGTGGGCATGGGCGTCTACCGGGTGGCGTATCAACCGATACTGGACAAACCGCCGTATGTGGCGCTGATTGCCTCGATTGCCCTGTTCATCGCCTCCGAGGAGATCTACCGGCTGGTGTTCGGCCCCTATGGACTGTCCTACGACGCACCCCCACTGCAGGGTGTGATCGACCTGTTTGGCAGCGGCATGTACCTGAAACAGGCTGAACTGCTGGTTCTAGCGGGCACCGGCGCCGCGCTGATCGGACTGCATCTGCTGTCGACCCGAACCCGGATCGGGATCGCCTGGCGGGCGACGGTCACCGACCCGGAGATGGCCGCCTCCTTTGGCATTCGCACCCAGCGGGTGCGCTATCTGAATTTTTTCATCGGCTCGGCGCTGGCGGCCGCGGCCGGGGTGATGGTGGCGCTCCTCAACAACCTGGTGGAGCCCACCATGGGTAGCGTTCCCTCCTACAAGGCGCTGGCGATCATTGTTCTTGGGGGCATCGGCAGCATTCGCGGCACTCTGATCGCGTCCCTCGCCCTGGGCGTCATCGAATCTTTCGGCACCATTTATCTGGGCAGCCTGCTGGACCGGGACGCCATTGCCTTCGCGTTTCTTATTCTGGTGCTCATGTGGCGCCCGCAGGGTCTGCTGGGGAGGACCTGAGGAATGGGCTATGAGATCACCCTGGCCACCAGCATGTGCATCAGCGTGGTGTTCGCCCTGAGCCTGAACCTGATCACTGGATTTTGTGGTCAGATCAGCCTGGGGCACGCAGCCTTTTTCGGGGTCGGCGCCTACACCGCCGCCCTGTCCAGCCAAGCCGGTCTCGCCTTTCCCCTGGACCTGCTGGCGGCGGCGGCCGCCGCCGCGGTGTTTGGCTTTATCGTCGGTCTCAGCAGCCTGCGGGTGCGCCACGATTTTCTCGCCATCACCACCATGGGATTTGGATTTCTGTTCCTGGGTGTGGTGCGGCAGCAGGACTGGTTGGGCGGCGAGATGGGCATTTCGGCGATACCTGGATCGGGTCTGAGCAAGCTGGGCTACCTGGGCTTTGTCGCCGCGGTGGCGGTGGCGGTGGCGCTGTTCAGCGCCTACCTGAAGCGCTCCTGGCTGGGCTTTTCCTTCGCCGCCATCGCCGACGACGAGGACACCGCCCGGGTGGTTGCCCTGGATGTGGCCCGCTACAAGTTGCTCGCCTTCGTGCTGGGCACCGCCATCGCCGGCATCGCCGGAGGGCTCTATGCACATCATGTGCGCTTTATCTCGCCGGACAGCTTTGGATTCGTCGAGTCCATAGCCGTACTCAGCATGGTCATCGTAGGCGGCATCGGCTCGGTGCCGGGCGTTGTTTTCGCCGCCCTGGTGCTCACCGCCCTGCCCCTCTGGTTCCAGGTGATCGAGGACTACAAGCTGCTGCTCTACAGCGCCCTGTTGTTCATCATGATGCAGCTCTGCGAAGACGGTATTGGCGGCCTCATGCGCCGCCTGATGCAGGGCCGGCGGCGGACGACATGAGCGCCCTGCTGTCGGTGGCCGACATCACGGTGCGCTTCGGTGGGGTCGAGGCGGTCAGCAATGTGTCCTTCGATGTGCAGGACGGCGAGTTGCTCGGGTTCATCGGCCCGAACGGCGCCGGCAAGACCACCATGATGCGGGTCATTACCGGCCTGGTGACGCCGACCCTGGGGTCGGTGTGCCTGGAGGATCGGGATCTGGGTGGCCTAGCGGTATTCCGGCGCGTGCAGCGGGGTCTGGGCCTCGCCCAGCAGATCGTGCGCCCGTTCAATTCATTCAGCGCCCTGGACAACGTCGCCCTGGCCGCGGGCCAGCGCCATACCGCTCGCCCGATGCGGGCCTTGTTCAGTTTCCGTCGGGCGCGCGAACGGGCGAAGGCCCATGAACTGCTCAAACTGGTGGGCATCGACCATGTGGCGGATGCGATGCCGCCGTCGCTGCCGCTCGGTTATCGCAAGCGCCTGGAACTGGCCCGTGCCCTGGCCCTTGGGCCCCGACTGCTGCTGCTGGACGAGCCCCTGGCCGGACTCAACCAAACCGAGGCCACCGCCCTGGCCGACACCATCGCCGATCTCAATCAACGGGGACTGGCCATGATCCTGATCGAACACAACCTGAGCGAAGTGATGCGCATCTGCCCCCGACTGGTGGTGCAAGACAACGGCCGCAAGATCGGCGATGGACCGGCCGAATCGGTAATGAGCGACCCCTTGGTTCGTTCGGCCTATCTTGGGACAGGGGAATCGGGATGATGGGGTCCGCCCCACGGATGCGAGAACCATGCTCGAGCTAACGGGTTTGAGTTGCGGCTATGCCGGCGACATCATCGCCGTGCAGGACCTGGATCTCACTGTGGGTGAAGGCGAGACCTTCGCCCTGATCGGTCCCAACGGCGCGGGCAAGTCGTCCACCATCATGGCCATTGCCGGACATGTGTCCGTCATGGCCGGCGACATCCGCTTTCGCGGCGACAGCCTGCTCGGCGTTCCGGTGGAACAACGGGTCCGGCGGGGCCTGGCCCTGGTGCCGGAAGGGCGACGGCTGTTTCCGGATCTGACCGTGGTTGAGAACCTGCAGGTTGGCGGCTACACGGTTCCAATCGGCCGCCAGAGCGCTCTGCAGGAGCGGGTGTTCGGATACTTTCCCCGGCTGGCGGAACGGCGCACCCAGTCCGCCGGTTCCCTGTCCGGTGGCGAGCAGCAGATGCTGGCCATCGGGCGCGCCATCATGGCCGAACCCAAGCTGCTGATGATCGACGAGCTGTCCCTGGGGCTGATGCCCAAGGTGGTGGACATGTGCTACGGCGCGTTGGCCCAATTGCGCACCGAGGGCCTCACCCTGCTGCTGGTTGAACAAAACACCGATCGTGTGCTGCAATTTGCCGACCGGGTCTGCGTGCTGGAGTCCGGCCGTGTGACCTGGGCCGGCACCGCTCAAGCGGCCCGGGACGACCCGGGTTTCAGCAGCCGCTATCTGGGCATTGGCGATCCCGCTGGAGGCAAACCATGAACACGACGCAGGTGGACCCGTAACAGATGAGCTATCACCGCGACGGGTTTGTCTCGGCCGTTCCGATTTTGAGCGCCGATGAGGCTGCGGTTCATCGGGCGCATATGGAGGCTGCAGAAGCCGGGTACGGCCAACTGCACTATCTGCCGAAAATCCACACGCTGTTCCGGGACGCCGCCGAACTCGCCATGGATGAACGCGTGCTGAACGTGGTGGAGCGGCTTATCGGCCCCAATGTCCTCTTGTTCGACGTCACCTACATCGTCAAGGAAGCGCACACATCAGCCTATGTCAGTTGGCACCAGGACCTGGCCTATTGGGGATTCAGCCGCGACCAGCAGGTGTCCATGTGGCTGGCCCTGTCACCTTCGACGCCCCTCAGTGGTTGCATGCGGATAGTGCCCGGAAGTCACGCACGTGGACGTCAACATCATGCCGACGAGAACGATCCCAGCAATGTGCTTCACCGTGGCCAGACCGTTCCGCAGGTGGCGGAGGAATGCGCGGTGCTGTGCCCATTGGCGCCGGGCGAGGCCTCATTTCACCATGGGTGGACACTGCACGCCTCGACCCCCAATCAATCCAGCGATCGCCGCATTGGCCTCAACGTCCAGTACATCGCGCCAAGCATGCGCCAGGCCGTCAACCCCAACGAAACAGCGCTGCTTGTGCGCGGCGAAGATCGCTATGGGTATTACGACCCGGAGGTGATCGCGAAATCAGATTTCGGCCCCGCCACCTTAGCCCGCCACGCGGAACTGGACGCGCTGCGCAAATCCACCTGGGATGCGGCCGCGAACAATCGCCAGCAGGGCTCGCTTTAAGGAGCCGCTGACGGGCCGATTCGCGCATGTTGCGCAATCCGGACCAGCATCCGCAATCGCTTCGAAACAGCGTCGGGCATTAACTGAATCGCAACGCCGGTCAACGGGCTGTCGTAGCCCTCGCAGCTACCGCAGCCCGCCGGAACCACCAGAGCGCGGCAAGACAGCTCAAAAGCATGAGCACGCCCAACATGAAGGGCATCGCCGCATCGCCGGCCAGGTCGGCAAGCCATCCCGCGAACATGGGCGCCACCATAAACACGGCGTAATAGATGGTGAAGAATACGCCCATCCCGAAGGCGCGCGCTTGCGGAGACAGCACCAGTGAGGGCAGGCCCATGACCGGCCCGGCAGCGAGACCGGAAATCAACCCCATAACGACGAAGGCCGCCGGAACCCACCCAACCGGCAACCAAACTGCGGCAGCGAGCAGAACCCCGAAGCCCGCGAGGCTGGCAGCGATCACAACGTCGCGGCGGCCGGTGCGATCGGCGATGACGCCACCAAGCGGAACGGAAATGGCCATCAGTACGAGATAGAGACTGGTCACCGAGCTTGCGGCGGCAAGGCTCTGGCCCCGCGCGACCAGCAGGACAGGCCCGAAGCTGAAGACCATACCAATCGCGGCGTTGTAGAACGCCCAGATCCAGCCCGCCAACACGACGGCGCCGAGCGGGAGTCTGCGGGTTCGGACGACGTGGGCCGCACTTGCACCGCTGTCCGGAGCGCGATGACCGATAACAAACAACACGAGCGCGGCGGCGATCAGGAGCAGGACGGCGCCCCAGGCTGACGCAAGGCCGCCGGCCGCGGCATGGGGCAGTACCAGCAGGGCAAGCGCGATGCCGACGGGCCAGGAGTTGACAAAAACCGCCATGGCCGTCGATATCTCACGACCGACAAACCAGTCCACCAGCAGCTTGGTCAGCAGGACATTGATGATGGCGCCGCCGATCCCGGCGACGAGCCTGCCGGAGACCAGTGCGGCCCAGTCGGTCCCGGCCCACATCAGGGCGCCGCCCAGAAGCATCAGGATCATGGCAGCGACGACGACGCGGCGTTCCCCAAGACGCGCGGCCAGGGCGCTGCCGGGGATGGCGAAGGCGATGCCCGGCGCGAAATAAAGTCCGATCAGCAGACCGATGTCCGCGAGGCTTGCGCCATAAGAATCTTCGATCAGCGGAGCGAGCGCGGCGACGGCCTGGAACTGGAAAGCCATGGCCATGCGGGCAAAGAAGAGCACGGCCAGGATCGACCAACGGTTTGTCATGGACAGCTCCCTTTGTCGGAACAGTGTTCAGCAATCCGATCCGGGAAAGCGACGGAAATCGCTGGGAACGGGACTTCGCGGCAGCCAAGGAATGCTTGTTTGGGGGGAGACGAATGCCCTCTCCCGACGATCCCATCGAGTATTGCTAGTGTAGTGTCTTTCAAATAACTCGACGGTTGTGGTTAGGCATCGTGGTTCCTGACAAGGCGCGGTGAGGAGGAATAGCCAGCGCTATTGCGACGATCCGCAACGTCGTCAGGGGCCGCGAGGGCAAGCGCAGGTGTTGAGTTATTTGGGAGACACTGCACTAGGCTATCAAACCGTCGTCAACCGGAATGAAGGCTGGGCCCAGGACTGCCTTTTGAGAGCAAAAGCGGATCGCGTTCGTAGAGATGCCATGGGGAGGCACCTATGCTGATTTGGAACAGCACAACTAAAGGCGGCTTGCCTCGGGGGGATAGCTGATGGACGACAACAAGACACCGCTCGCGCCGGTCACGCTGAGATCCGGCATCGAGATGCCGGCCTTGGGATTCGGTACCTGGCATCTGGGCGAAAATCGGGCTAATTGGCAAAGTGAAGCCACGGTCCTGCTCCACGCAATCGATGTGGGCTTCACCCATTTCGACACCGCGGAGATGTATGGCGAAGGCTCAACCGAGCAACTGCTCGGCGAAGTGATACATCAACGTCAGCGAGACAGACTGTTCCTGACATCGAAGGTCTATCCGTGGAACGCCGATGGCACCCGCATGGTCGAGGCGTGCGACGCCTCGCTCAAGCGTCTGCAAACTGATTATCTCGATCTCTATCTGTTGCACTGGCCTGGCGGTGTGCCGTTCGAGAAGACGCTTGAGGGCGCCGAAGCACTGCTGACCGCTGGCAAAATACGGGCGTTCGGCGTGAGTAATTTCGACGCGCTTGAACTGCAAAGTATGGCGGCGGCCGGCCTCGTTGGACGCATCGATGTCAACCAGGTGATGTACAACCCGGCCCGCCGCGGGATCGAGTTCGATCTGCTGCCGGCCCTGCAAGCGAACCGTATCGCCTGCGTCGCATACACGCCTTTGGAACCCAACCGTATCGATCGCAGTTCCGGTTTCAAGGCTATTGCCTCCGAGGCTGGCCTGAGCCCGGCCCAGCTCGCGCTGGCCTGGCACATGACGCACGGCGCCGCCGTACCGATTCCCAAGGCGTCTCGAATCGATCATGTGGATGCACTGCTGACCGCGTCGAGCATCCGCCTTAGCACCGATCAGCTCGATGCCATCGACACCGCCTTCCCACCGCCTCGATCGGCCCAGCCGCTAGACATCATCTGACAAGATCAGGCGTATCCGCTGAGTTAAGGAGCCTTATTTATTCTGGGCGAAGCAGATTGGAGGCTGAAATGCGCAGATTCAAGGGGCGGAGCGCGGGGCAGATCGCGGATAATAGTTGTTCTATTGCCAAGATTTGCAACGATGAAGCCGCGCATTTCAGTCACAATATGCACGTTCACGAATAGATCAGAGGCTCCTTGCGAATCCGTGGAAACTGCACAATGGGTTGGTGTAGAGCGCAGGTGAACGCGGTCCATATCCACGCGCATCTCGTGGCTGCTTCACACAACGATGCGGTTGGAGAACTGCGCGCCTGGGCCTCAAGAGCAGACGCTCCACATATCGGCAGAGGATGCCAAAACTACCTTTGTGGGTACGGGAAGCTGACGATGCACCCGTCACGTCAGATGTGGAAGGCTCTCCGGGGCGACAAGAACTCGTATGCTTCTTCCCACCCCTGGCTGCCGCTCGATCAGTTTCAACCTCTCCAACGTCAGGATCATCTGGTGAACGCTCGGGGGCGTCACATGAAAATAGCTTTGCATGTCCTTTTCGGCGGGTGGTCTGCCGTTTATCTTAGTGTAAAAGT
>Ga0316190_10001422_pt1 | contig 17271 bp, 12 predicted proteins | sample Eddworburrow2_MG_FD_204929 | JGI IMG/M metagenome (GOLD analysis project Ga0316190, IMG submission 204929) | Coastal sediment microbial communities from Maine, United States - Eddy worm burrow 2 | ecosystem: Environmental > Aquatic > Marine > Coastal > Sediment | place: USA: Maine | collected... | reverse complement strand
TCAGGTTGGATTGAAGAAAGGAAAGGTAGGACTCTATGAGTTGCGTGACAATAACAAAGCCCAGCGTGGAGTCATGAAGCTGAATCAGAGTACGGATGAGTGGTATGGGAAGTTGTATTACCAGATTCTCAATCACCGGCACAAGAGAAAAAACTATTACACCCTGCTGGGAATGGATTTTAATGATTCGCGTTCCACTATTAAGAGCGTGGAAGTGATTGAACTCCAACGGAACCAGCCCAGGTTTGCGAATGAAATGTTTTTCAATGGCCGGGACAAAGTAGATCGAGTGGTACTGGAATATACCGACGAGGTGACTATTTCCGTTAGTTTCGATCCGGATCTGAAGATGATTACTTACGATCATCTGGTCCCCCGCCATCCCATTTACCAGAACAATTACGAATACTACGTTCCAGATGGCTCCTACGATGGTCTTGAATTCAGCGATGGTCTCTGGAACTACTACAAAGACATCGATGCAAGGAACATGAACTGACATTACGTCAGTTTTCACCTCTTGGCATATCATTTGTCACACTGGTGAGCGGATGTAAACCCAAAAAATTATTGAACGATGCAGAAAGGTAAAATCAATGTTACCACGGAGAACATTTTTCCAATTATTAAGAAATTCCTCTATTCGGACCATGAAATATTCCTGCGGGAGCTAATTTCCAACGCAGTTGATGCCACTCAAAAGCTTAAGACACTTGCTTCGGTAGGTGAATTCAAAGGAGAGCTGGGAGACCTGACCATCAGGGTGGATGTAAATAAGAAAAAGAAAACCCTGACCGTAACTGATGCAGGGATCGGGATGACAGCCCAGGAGGTAAAAAAATACATTAACCAGATTGCCTTTTCCAGCGCGGAAGATTTCATGGAGAAGTATAAGAATGACAGCAATGCCATTATCGGACATTTTGGCCTGGGATTCTATTCATCTTTCATGGTTTCTGACAAGGTGGAAATCTCAACATTATCGTGGAAAGATAAGGCCAAAGGAGTGGACTGGAGCTGTGACGGCAGTCCCGAATACAACCTGGACGAGACCGAGAGGAAAGATCGCGGAACCTCCATCACCCTTCACCTCGATTCTGACAGCACGGAATTCCTTGAGGAAAGTAAGATCAGCGAACTGCTCGATAAGTATTGCAAGTTCCTGCCCGTGGAGATTGCTTTTGGAAAGGAGAAAGAGTGGAAAGACGGCAAAGAAGTAAAGACCAAGAAAGACAATATTATCAATGAGACCAGGCCCTTGTGGACCCTTCCCCCGTCAGAAGTAAAGGATGAAGATTACAATGAGTTTTATCGCAATCTCTATCCCGTTGGTGACGAACCTCTGTTCAACATTCACCTGAATGTGGATTATCCTTTCACACTTACCGGCATCCTGTATTTCCCTCGCATCAAGAATAATATTGAGATACAGAAAAACAAGATACAGCTCTACAGCAACCAGGTATTTGTGACCGACTCGGTGGAAGGTATTGTTCCAGAGTTCCTGACCCTGCTTCACGGGGTGCTTGATTCGCCCGACATTCCCCTGAATGTTTCCAGGTCTTACCTGCAGAGTGACTCAAATGTGAAGAAAATATCTTCTCATATAACCAAGAAGGTGGCCGACAGGCTGGAGGAAATTTTCAAGAACGACCGCGAACAATTCGAACAGAAATGGGATGATCTGAAGTTATTTATTGAATACGGAATGCTTTCGGAGGAGAAATTCAGCGATCGCGCCGAGAAATTTGCCCTTCTGAAGAATGTGGACGGGAAGTATTTTACCCTGTCTGAATATGAAGAGTTGATCAAAAAGGAGCAAACCGATAAGAATAAGACCCTGGTTTACCTCTATGCAACAGATAAGGAAGGGCAATTCTCTTACATCGAAGCGGCCAAGGCCAAAGGCTATGATGTATTGCTGATGGACGGTCAGCTCGACACCCACTTCCTGAACCACCTGGAACCCAAACTTAAAGAATCCAGGTTTGCCAGGGTGGATTCAGATATCGTGGACAAACTCATTGAAAAGGAGGAGAGCAGGGAGTCTAAACTGAGTGCGGAACAGCAGAGCGATCTTACGCCGATTTTCCAGGCGCATCTTCCCGGACAGGAGATGAGCTATATGGTCAGCTATGAATCTCTTTCTGAAGAAGATCGTCCGGTGATGATCACCCAGAGTGAGTTTATGCGCCGTATGAAGGACATGCAGGATATGAGCGGACAGGCATCCATGTACGGAAATTTCCCCGATTCTTATAACCTGGTAATCAATGCCAACCATCCGCTGGTGGGTAAAATTGTTGAGCAGACGGATAAGAAGTTAGGAAAGAAGCTGGAAGAACTCCGCACGGAAAAGAAGGGATTTTCCGAGGAGCAGCAGCTTCTTGAAAAAGCCAAGGAGGGCAAGAAGGAGGAGGAAGTCCCCCAGAGTGAGAAGGACCAGATGGAGGATGTTAACAAGAAACTGAATGAGCTGGAGGACAAGCGCATTGCTATGCTGAAGAAGCATGGCAAGGATCAGAAGCTGGTGAAGCAGCTCATCGATCTTGCCCTGCTGGCCAACAATCAGTTGAAAGGAGAGGAGCTGGCCGCTTTTGTAAAGAGGAGCGTGGAGCTGATTAAGTAGATCCTAAAAAAACAAGGTTTTAACCTCCCCTTTCAGGTAGTCTATGGCGACCTGGGACGGGGGGTTTTTTAATTCTGAAAGCCTCTCCAGGATCAATTTACCCAGGGTGGGTCCGGGTGCATCAGGCTTCACCTCTTTGGCGGTTTCGTTCACCAGGTTGATTATCTGGTTTTTGGCCGATTTCATTTTATCCCAGGCTTCAGTACTGATGTAAGTTTGCTGGGCGATGTTGTGTTCAAATTCGGAGGTGATGTTGCTTAGTAGTTCCTGTTGTATTTGCCGGGCCGAAAAATCGGAACGGCTAATTCTCAGGATCATACTATCCGGAGAGATCCGTTCCAGTAAAAGGATGCTGCGCTCATAAGCCTGGAGACGTACCGGCAGAATATCGTCGGTGAGGTGCATGTTAAATTCGGTTTTTCTTCTTTTGTCTTCGTTACGCGACCAGGTCCTGAGCATGACCAAAACAGTCAGAAAAACCACCAGTGCGGGGAGAGTGTACTTTAGGATCTCAAGCAAAGCTTCCATGTTGATTATTTTTTGAAACTTGATCTATGCAATATTAACGCAAATTATCACGAAAAGCGTACTTTTAGTCTCTGAAATAATATTGCCCACCTTTAAAAACATTTGTCTATGGAACAACTTTCAGCAAGAATTAATTCTTTGGCCCCTTCGGCGACTATTGCCATGAATCAGAAAGGCCGTGAATTGAAGGAAAAAGGCGTTGACGTGATCAACCTGAGTGTAGGAGAACCCGATTTTATAACCCCCGATCATATCAGGGAGGCAGCCAAAAAAGCCATTGATGGCAACTGGCACCATTATGCCCCTGTGGCTGGCTACCCCGATCTGCTGAAAGCCATTGTGGATAAGTTCAAACGGGAAAACAACCTTGATTATAAGCCCTCCAACATTATGGTAAGTGTGGGTGCCAAGCACTCACTGGCCAATGTGATGATGTGCCTGATCGACAAGGGCGAAGAGGTAATTGTTCCGGCACCTTACTGGGTTAGTTATGCCGAGCAGGTGAAAATAGCTGAAGGGGTAAACGTATTTGTGGATACTGATGTAGAGGCTGAATTCAAGATGTCGGCCCAGCAATTGGAAGAGGCCATTACTCCTAAGACCAAGGCCCTGTTGCTTTGTTCTCCTTCCAATCCCACAGGTAGCGTTTATACCAGGCAGGAGCTCGGCGAACTGGCTGCCGTTCTTGCCAAGCACCCTCAGGTGTATGTGATCGCCGATGAGATTTACGAACACATCAACTTTGTGGGTGGCCACGAGTCCATTGCCCAGTTTGATGAGATCAAGGATCGTTGCGTGATCATCAATGGTGTTTCCAAAGGATATGCCATGACCGGATGGAGAATCGGCTACATGGCCGGTCCGGACTGGCTGGTGAAGGCCTGTGGAAAATTGCAGGGTCAGATGACTTCCGGAGCCACCTCCATTGCCATGCGGGCTGCCCTGGAGGCACTCACAGGCGATCAGAGCTGTGTGACTGAAATGCGCGATGCATTTTTGCGCCGACGCGACCTTATCCTGGGTCATGTGTCGCAAATTGAGGGAGTGAAGTGTCCCACCCCCGGTGGAGCCTTCTATGTTTTCCCCGATTTCAGCACCTACATTGGCAAATCAGCCGGGGATCGCAAGATTGAGACAGACATGGATCTGTGCATCTATCTCCTGGAGGTTGGTCATATTGCCACCGTTCCCGGATCAGCATTTGGAAAGGATGGCTGTGTCAGGATATCTTATGCCAACTCGGATGAGAATCTGGAGAAGGCGATGCAACGACTGAAGGACGCACTGGCAGCGCTCAAATAAGCCTTAGGCTATTTCATCGGTCGCTGCTTTTTGTCTCCGACAAAAAAAGGCTCCCTCCCGAAATAGCCTTTAGGCTTATAAAGGGGCTTATCAGTTCGTGAGAAAGAAAGAAAACCGCTTCGGGAGACCGGGGCGGTTTTCACTTTATCTATGCCGGTATTTAAAATAAGGGAAACGATTTATACTATTTTTGCGTTAAAAGAGAGGTAATCTTAATGCTTATGTTTGAAAGAAGACGGACAAAGGGAATGGCAAAAGGGGTGAGGATCTCCATGTCCATGGTGTTCCTGGGCCTGGTGGTGATGGTTATTCTGGTTTACAAACTGTACGCAAGGATATTTGTAAGCAATGTAAGCATGGAGGCTGAGCAGGAGATCATTTACATCCCCACCGGGTCGGATTTTGAGTTTGTCCTGGAGGAATTGGAACAAAGGGGCATTGTGGAGAACCAAAAATCCTTTCGCTGGGTGGCCAATAAAAAGGAGTATGACAATAATGTAAAACCCGGTCGATATAAAATACGCAATGGTCTCAGTAACAATGATCTGGTAAATATGCTGCGCTTGGGGAAACAGGATCCTGTAATGGTGGTGTTTAACCATGTACGATCGCTGGATCATATGGCTGGAAAAGTAGCCAAGTATTTTGAGACCGATTCAGCAAATTTCGCCTCATACCTTTCCGATAGTGCACTCCCTTCAAAATATGGTTTTGAGGCAGCTACATTTACCTCCATGTTTATTCCTGAGACCTATGAATTCTACTGGACCACCTCTCCTGAAGAGTTTGCAGATCGTATGGACCGGGAGTATGAAAAATTCTGGGACGGGGAGCGGGATCGCAAAGCAGAAAAGCTGGAGATGACTCGGGCAGAAGTGGTCACCCTGGCCTCCATTGTGGATGAAGAAACCCTTTATAATGATGAAAATGCGAGAGTGGCAGGACTTTATTTGAACCGTTTGGAGGATGGAATCCCCCTGCAAGCCGATCCCACCCTGAAATTTGCCCTGGGCGATTTTTCCAGGCAAAGGATACTGAACAAGGACAAGGAGATCGATTCACCCTACAACACATACAAAAACAGAGGTCTCCCGCCCGGACCCATCACCATTCCTTCTGTATCGGCCATCGACGGGGTATTGGACCATGAGAGTCACAATTATCTATACATGTGTGCAAAGGCAGATTTCAGTGGTTATCATGCATTTGCCCGCAGCTATTCGCAGCACCAGAAAAATGCCAGGCAGTATCAAAGGGAATTAAATAGGCGAAGAATCTACAAGTAGAATACCTGGAAGCAGCCTTTACAGGGCTAAATAAGCTGAACTTCGCGCTCCAGCCGTACCCCGAATTTCCGATCCACATCTTCCACAATTTGCTCTGAGAAATCATAGATTTCCCTGCCTGTGGCACCTCCGTAATTTACAATCACCAGCGCTTGAGTAGGCCAGGTACCCACATTTCCCACCCTGTGATTTTTCCAGCCGGCCTTCTCAATGAGCCAGGCTGCCGGAATCTTAACACGATTCTCTTCATCGGGGAAGTAGGGTATATTGGGGTGCTCTACCCGCATGCAGTTATAGATGGCCCTGCCAATTCTGGGATTTTTGAAGAAGCTGCCTCCATTTCCATAACGCCTGGGATCGGGCAGTTTTGATTTCCTGATATCAATTATGATGTTGCGAAGGTCTGCCGGGGTTTTTCCTTTAGCCTCTGAAAAGGCAGTTCGAACTTTCCCGTAATCAAGTACCAGGCTGGGGGTCCTGTGAAGGCGGAAAGTTACATGGGTAATGATGTATCGACCGCGACCTTCATTTTTGAAAAGGCTGCTTCGGTATCCAAAATTGCAGGCCTTACGATCCAGTTTCACTTCCTTATTATTCTGTAGGTCCCAGGCTTCCAGCCAGGCAAAGTATTCTTTGAGTTCCACTCCATAAGCCCCAATGTTCTGGACCGGTGCAGCGCCCACAGAACCAGGAATCAGGCTTAGGTTTTCCAGTCCATACCACCCCTTCTCAGTGGCTAACTGTACCCATTGATCCCAGTTTTCTGATGCTCCCACTCGGATCAGTACTTGCTCACCGTCATCTTCCAACACTTCGATCCCCTTCATAGGGGGATTGATCACCAATCCTAGATAGTCTTCCGTGAAAAGAATGTTACTTCCTTCCCCGATGACCAGGTGGGGGAGCTCTGCTATTTTATCCTGTTCCAGGATAGTAGTCAATGATTCCAGGCTACTGGGTTTACATAACCAGGATGCTTTTATTTCCAGGCCAAAGGTGTTGAGCTTTTGAAGAGAATATTGTTTGTGAAGATCCGTCATGGAATGCAACTTAGAGACATGTCATAAATATAAGAATGATTTGTTCCCATGCCATGACTGGTTTTTCATATCTTTAAATCCTTTGTATATCAGCCTTGAAAAGAGTATTCATATCGGTTATCAACGACCTGGCTACTGACCAGCGTGTACATCGGGTAGCAAGATTACTGGCCTCCGAAGGAGTGGAGGTAATCTGTATCGGACGTAGTTTGCCCGATAGTCCCGAACCCGAAGAAGCCCCCTTTCGGATTGAACGTTTCAGGATGCTGTTTACCAGGGGCCCTTTATTTTACGCCTCTTACAACCTTCGCTTGTGGCTGAAACTTATGTTTGCCAGGAAGCCGGATCTTTTAATTCCCAATGATCTGGATACTTTGCCCGCCTGTTATTTTGCCGGCCGGATCAGGAGGATACCCCTGATCTATGACAGCCATGAGTTTTTTACCCAGATGCCCGAACTAATCCATCGCAAGTTGGTGCAGTCAATCTGGAAATTGATTGAAGGGTCCTTATTGCCAAGGATCAGATATGCGGTGACGGTAAATTACTCCATAGCCACTATTTACAGAAGGTTGTATGGAACACCATTCAGGGTGGTGAGGAATATGCCCGAAAGAAAGGTTTGCCAATCCCGTGAACTGTCCCAGGAAGGCAGGAGGGAAGGTCAGATGATCATCTACCAGGGAGCACTGAATGTGAGCAGAGGACTCGAGTTAATGATTGATGCCATGCAGTACCTGGAGGGGGCTCGATTTGTCATAGCCGGCTCAGGGGACATCGAACCTGAACTAAAGAAGAGGGTAGAAGAGAGGGGGGTGAGCAACAGGGTAGAGTTTGTTGGAAGGTTATTGCCAGGCAATCTGACTGCACTTACCATGAAGGCCGATCTTGGCATATCATTGGAGGAGGACCGGGGACTGAACTACCGTTATGCCCTGCCCAATAAGCTCTTTGATTATATTCAGTGCCGTGTGCCGGTGCTTTGTTCGGCCTTGCCCGAAATGACAAGAGTTGTTGAATCCTATGGTGTGGGTGTGGCTAGCGGCGAGAAGGATCCTGAAAAACTGGCGGGGATCATCAGGTATATGCTTAAGGAGCGCTCGGGGGGTGCCTGGATGGAAGCACTGGATCGTGCTGCCGAGGAACTATGCTGGGAGAACGAATCTGAAATCTATCGGGATCTGCTGAAAGAGTGCGGCGTGATTGAGCGCCAGTAATAACAAAATCAGTCCCATTCCGTTATACTCCTATATTCATTATAGTCAAGCTATGAAGGTAAGAAAAACAAATACCCTGCTCCTCTTGCTGCTTCTTTCTCCGGCAGTGCTTCTTTCGCAGGTGAAATTTATTGAAGTTACTACCCTTCAGGAGATGGAAGCTGCGCAAAAACAGGCCTCTGACCAGATGCTGATGATGTTTGTGGATGTGTATGCAACATGGTGCGGACCCTGTAAGATGATGGACCAGCAGGTGTATACCGATCCTGCGGTGGCTGATTATATGAATGCCCGTTTTGTTAATGTGCGTCTCGATGGAGAATGTGAATACGGAATGCAATACGTGAACGAGCAGAAGCTGGAGGGCTATCCTACCATGTATATTTTTAGTGACGATGGCGACCGGGTAAGCAAAGTTGTTGGTTTCACTCCGGCGGAAGAATTGCTGGCATCTCTTAGCTCTAGCTCTGAAGGCTACCAGAAAGTTAAAAAATTCCGGGCCATGAATGCACAGGGAACTCTGGAAGCTGAAGCTTTTGCCGATTACATTGAGGTGGTTCGGGAAATGGGGAATCTGGAGGAGGCCGACAAACTGGCCGGGGAGTATATGGAGAAAGTTGTGGATCCCAAGCTTTCGGACAACGATATAAGGGTGGTGGCTTTTCATATGGACCTGGATGATATCTGGTGGAGCACTTTTGCCTCCGACAAGGAGCGATTGGTGAGGATTTTGGGCGATGACTATCTCCCAGCCATGGAGAAAATCTATAACAACTCACTGATCAAAGCTGTGGAGGAGAATCGCATCGACCTGATCAGTAAAATGGCCCATGAGTTGAGTCCCCTGGTAGAGGGGGAGATCTCTTCCTGGGACCTGAGGTCCCTTCCCTTCATTCAATATTATTACTATTCCGAAAGAATGGAGGACTTGATCAAGTACGTGGATCAGCGTTTCGAAACCGACAGAAAAGACGATCACAGGTGGCTCTATGGGGCTGCCTCACAGATCACGGACATGGATCAGCAAACCCAGACAGAGCTTCTGTTGAAAAAGGAGGCCCAGTGGTTTGCTGCATGCATTCAACTGGAGGAGCATTTTGATTACTTCTTTTACCAGGGGATGGTGCTTTTCTTCCTGCAGGAGCGTGACAATGCGAAGGCCTCCTTTCTGAAAGCAGAAAGCATGGCAAGCACCAGCGAACAACAGGAATTGATTGCACAGGTGCTCGAATTTGTGAACGTGCGTTAGTCGGCTTGTTGTGATTCTGAAGGGGAAGAGCTATTTTTGGGTACCCTAAACACAAAAATGAGCTCTTATGAAATTCAACTTAAGCCTTCCCCTGATACTCTTACTTGCTATTTTAGCCTCCTGTTCGGGAGGAAAGAATGATCTTGACAGATATGGTCTGAATGGGAAAGTAAAGGAAATCAGGGAGACACAATGCGATGCCTCCTATGAAGATGAACATTGGTTTGCAGGTTCCGATTGTGAACCGGGCTACCGTTTAATGACCTTCGATGAAGATGGATACTATATGCATTCAATGACCATAGCTAATGAAGGAGACACCCTTGCCATGACCATTGCAACAAGGGAGAATGGAGAATTGATGGAGGAGAATCACTTCAGCGGGCAAAGCATGACACCAAATCACCGCAGGCTGGTGGCCATATCCAGGACTATCCATGACCGTGTCTCAGACGAACAGGTGAATTTTGAGATCTGGCAGCAGGAACAGCTGCGCTACGAGGGCGCAACATACTATGATTCCAAGGGAAGAGTGGACCGTCAGGTCCAGATAGTCAACAACCGGGAGGTGATAGTTCACAATGTGTACGAGAAGAATCTACTGGTAGAGATGTACCAGGTGGATACGTATGGAAGCCGCTTAGCTACCCAGCTTTATGAATACCATGATTTTGACGAGAAAGGAAACTGGACTCTGCGTCTGGTCTATATGGGAGAAGAGAAGATCACACCGGAACTGGCCGTCACCCGGACTCTAGAATACAGATAAGCTGGTGTTAAATATCCAGTAAAAATTGTTCGGGCGATTGTTCCCCGAAAATCATTCTTGCCGGTTCTTCCAATAATTCTTTTACTGTACGAAGAAAACCCACGGAATCTTTTCCATCGATAACCCTGTGGTCGTAGCTAAGGGCAATATACATCATGGGTCTGATCTCCACTTTCCCCTTGATGGCAACGGGTCGCTCAATAATATTATGCATTCCAAGTATCCCCGATTGAGGCGGATTCAGAATGGGTGTGGATAGCATGGACCCATAGATGCCTCCATTGGAGATGGTAAAGGTTCCCCCGCTCATTTCTTCAATGCTGAGACGTGCTTTCCGGGCTCTGCCAGCCAGATCGGCGATCTTCATTTCGATTTGGGCCAGGCTGAGTACTTCAGCGTTCCTCATAACCGGCACCATTAACCCTTTGTCCGTTTGAACGGCAATGCCAATATCGCTGTATTTGGGTGAGACCACTTCTCCATCTTCCAGGTAGGAGTTGACCGAAGGAAACTGCTTCAGCGCTTCGGTGACTGCCTTTGTAAAAAAGGACATGAAACCGATTTTAATGCCATGTTTTTCCACAAACAAATCCTGGTATTGTTTACGGATGGCCATAATGGCACTCATATCCGCCTCATTAAAGGTGGTGAGCATGGCCGTTTCGTTTTTCACTGCCACCAGTCTTTCAGAGATTTTCTTCCGGAGCTGACTCACTTTCTTACGCTCTTCTTCCCGGCTTGCTTCCATTTGTTGCATAGGAGGGACTGAGGAAGAGCGGTGGGCAAGTACCAGCTTCACATCCTTAGCGGTGATTTTTTTCAGGCCTTGGATGATATCATCCACCGAAAGGCCCTCTTTATCCATCATCTGCTTAGCCACGGGGGTAGCCTTCACAGCCGCAGGTACAGATTTGGATCCGGCAGCATTTGCCGGGATGACCGGAGCATCTTTGACTGACTCAGATCTGGTGGTTTCAGACCTTGCATCCGCAGGTGCATCAGGAACTTCCACACTGGTGTCGATGGTGGCTACTACTGCGCCTACCTGAAGGGTTTCCCCCTCTTTTACCAGGATCTTAATTTGACCTGCCTGGGTAGCAATCAAAGGCAGGGTGGCTTTTTCAGATTCAATTTCACCTAGCTCCTGGTTTTTGGTAACCAGTGCACCATCCTCCACGAACCAGGTAGTCAATTCTACTTCGCTTATGGATTCACCAGGACTTGGTATCTTAATCTCCAGGGCCATTTTAGTTGCTTTTGGGTTTTTCTTTTTCAAAATAGTAATGCTGCTTCAGAATCTCTTTCCGGGAACTCCCGATCATGCACTGAAGACCGCAATACACATTCAACAATTCACAGGTGCATTCACGGAATACTTTATCGATGATTTCTTTCTGACTGATCTCGTGGAGTTTGTGAAGCCCGGTAGCCGGACTCCCCGAGGGCTGTCTGGTGACAGGGATGATTTCCACATTTTGCAAGGCATTGCGGATGTAGTACCAGGGCCCCATGTTTTCCGGTTCTTCCTGTACCCACAGGGTGAGCATATTGTTGGGGTACTTTTCGAGAATCCTGTGGACCTCCTTTTCGGGGAAGGGAAAGATCTGATCCAGCCTGATCAACGCGATGTCCTTAACCCCCAATTTCTGTTTTCTGGCCAGGAGATCGTAGTAAATCTTTCCACTGCAAAATACCACCCTTCGTACTTCATCCACATCGGTGTCGCTATCGTCATACACGGGCATGAATTTTCCCTGCTCAAGATCGTTGAGGCTAGAAATGCATTGGGGATGGCGCAAGAGGCTTTTGGGGGTAAAAACCACCAGAGGAACGCGCGAAGGCTTGTTCATATGATTCCTCAAGGCATGAAAGAGGTTGGCCGGAGTGGTGGGATTGATGATGTGCATATTGAGGTTGGCAGCCAGGCTCAGGAAGCGTTCAATCCGGGCACTGGAGTGCTCCGGTCCCTGTCCCTCGAAACCATGGGGGAGGTAGAGTACCAGTCCGTTCAATACTCCCCATTTTTCCTCAGCACTGGAAATGTACTGATCCAGGATGACCTGGGCCACATTGACAAAATCTCCGAATTGCGCTTCCCAAATGACCAGGTTCTTCGGAGAAGCCATGGCATAGCCATACTCAAAACCAAGAACGCCATATTCGTTCAGGGGAGAATTAAATATTTGGAAGGGGGCCTGATCTTTCTTCAGGTACTTCAAGGGAAAATAGATTTCGGTGGTTTCCTCCATCACCATTCCGGCATGCCTGTGAGAAAAGGTACCACGGATGGAATCCTGACCGCTGATCCTTATCGGAAAATCCTCCAGCAAAAGCGATCCGTAAGCCAGCAATTCTCCCATAGCCCAGTCAACACGGCCTTCACTTATCATCCTGGCACGATCTTCCACCAGTTTGATAGTCTTCTTAAAAAAGACAAGGTCCTCAGGCAAGGAGTTAATTTGATTGGCGATATTTTGCAGGGTCTTGCCAGGAATCCCAGTTTCTACAGGTTCTTCAAAATCTTTCTCGGTGGCATATTCGATGCCTTCCCATTGATTCTCCAGAAATTGCTGAATGGTCACCATTTTCTTCTCTCTGGAAGTATCAAGACCCTTTTCCAGCCTGCTGTCAAGTTCGGCTTCAGCCTCACTTACCTCCTTCTGAGACAGCGCCCCTTCCTCCATAAGGGTCTTGCTGTACATATCTCTGGGATTAGGATGTCTGGCGATGGCTTTGTATAGAGTGGGTTGAGTAAACCTTGGCTCATCTCCTTCGTTGTGACCGTATTTGCGATAGGCCAGAATGTCAATAAATACATCCGAATGAAAAAGCTGGCGATACTCAATGGCCATGCGGATCACATGGACCAATCCCTCCACATCATCCCCATTAACATGCCAGATAGGGGCCTTGGTCACTTTGCCCACATCGGTGCAGTAAGTGCTAGAGCGTGCGTCGCGGTAGTTGGTGGTAAATCCCACCTGGTTGTTGATTACCAGGTGAATGGTCCCGCCGGTCTGGTATCCTTCCAGCTCCGACATCTGCACTACCTCATAAACCACACCCTGACCTGCAATGGCTGCATCCCCATGAATGATGATGGGTACCAGTTTGTTATTATCTCCTCCGTAAATGTGATCGATTCTAGCCCTGGAAACTCCTTCGATGATGGGAGCTGAGGATTCCAGATGGGAAGGATTGGGAACGAGATTAAGGATTACTTCTTTGCCTTCGGGGGTAAGAATTGTATTGCCATAACCCAGGTGGTATTTTACATCGCCCAGGCTAATCCGCTCTTCGTAAGATTCCCCTTCAAACTCCTTGAAAATATTGGCGGATGGTTTCCTGAGCACGTTGGCAAGCACATTGAGACGCCCCCGGTGTGCCATTCCGATATTAAACTCCTTGACACCCAGTCCGGCACCTGTATCCACCAGGTCGTTCAGGGCGGGGATCAGTATTTCTGCACCTTCCAGGGAAAAGCGCTTTTGCCCTACAAATTTGTTGTGGATGAATTTTTCAAATCCCACGGCATCCTTAAGATGGTGCCAGATACGTATTTTCTCTTCAGTGGTGAATTTGGTTCTGTTGGAGCCTTTTTCGATGCGTTCGGTAAGCCAGGCAGTCTTTGCGGGATTCCGGATAAACATGAATTCGGACCCGATGTGACCGCAATAAGTTTGTTTCAGGTGTTGGACAATATCGCCGAGCCTGGCCTTGCCGCAGCCGATTTCTCTACCGGCGTGATAGGAGGTATCCAGTTTGGACTCTGACAGGCCATAATTCTCCAGGTCCAGTGTAGGAAAATATTTCCGACGGGTGCGGACCGGGTTGGTTTCTGTGAAAAGATGTCCACGTTTCCTATACCCGTTGATAAGGTTGATAACCTTGAATTCTTCATCGAAGGTCAGGGACTCGGATTCGGGGTGACTGAAGTCACGTCTGGCAAGATCAAAGCCCTGAAAAAAGTGGTGCCAGCTGGGGTCGATAGAGTCGGGATCTTCCCTGTATTTTTGATATAGCTCATCGACTGCTTCGGTGTCGAGATGCTGCAAAAACGATAGGTCGTCCATAGTACTACTTATCCGGATTTTAAAACTAACAATCAGGCATCCAATTTGTTCCTGAAAATCGGCTATTTACCTGATTTCACTGAAATGTTTCATAAACTGCATCCGCTCGAAAGCAGATGGATCTTCTCCATATCCCCGGGCCACTTTTCCCCTGAACTGCTCCAGAGTATCAAAGCCCTTGTCGGACATCCAGGCATTAATCTTGGTCAGGATCTTGTTAATCTGCTCAGGACCATTAAGATACAGGGTAGACGCCACCTGGACAGCAGTCGCTCCTGCCAGCAACATTTTTATGGCATCCTTACCCTTATGAATGCCTGTTGAGGCAGCGAGATCACAGTTCACCCTTTCAGACATAATGGCTATCCAGCGAAGGGTTTCATATTGTTCCTCCGGGGTGGAAAACATATTGGCTGAAGTGAGTGCCATCTTTTCGATATCAATGTCCGGAGTATAGAACCTGTTGAAAAGGACCATGCCCGAAATCCCCGTTTCTGAAAGAGCTTTCAATGATAGCCCCATCCGGGTAAAGTATTTGCTCACCTTTATGGCCACCGGTATTTTCACAGCAGCCAGTACTTTTTCGATAATCCTGAAATAGGCTTTCTCAAACTCTTTGTTGGAAAAATCGGCGGGATTGAGGAAGATATTCAATTCCAAAGCATCCGCACCGGCTTCTTCCATTTTTCGGGTGAAGTGGATCCAGTCCTCATTTGAAACACAATTGATGCTGCCTATGATGGGGATGGTGGTGGCTTTTTTGGCCTCACCGATCAATTGCAAAAACTTATACAGGTTATCCTCCTTCACATGAAGGTCTATATAATCCAGAGTTTCGGAAAGTCTTGAATAGATCAGGGGATTCTTTTCCGCCTCCTTAGCCTGTTGACTTGCCTCCAAGAGGATCTCCTCCTCGAAGATGGATTTGACCACCACGGCTCCGGCTCCATTCTTTTCCATGGAAATAATGCCGTCGAGCGTTCCTGTTAATCCACTGCTGGCTGCGATAATGGGATTCTTCAGTTTTAATCCCATGTAATCTGTTGAAAGGTCCTTCATAGGTATGATATCTGGGTATGGGTAAAAGAGGCTTACTGGCCGCAGGTAAAAATATGAAATATAATTTTCATTCTTTAGAACATATAGCTGTCAAACGACACCAGTTTTGATGTTTTTTTCACGTATTATTATGGCCGTAAAATTGATCCTGACAAAAGACAAGCATGAATAAAATTATTGAGAAGGAGTTCTTTTCAGAATCTGTAGTAAAGCTGGTCGTCCAGGCCCCGTATATAGCCAGGAGCAGAAAAGCGGGCCATTTTGTGATTGTGAGAAGTGGCGATAAGGGAGAGCGGATTCCTTTAACCATTGCCGCTGCAGATCCAAATTCAGGCACCATCACCCTGATCATTCAAAAAGTAGGAGTCACCTCGGCAAAATTATGTGAGCTTGAGGTGGGCGATACCATCACCGATGTAGTAGGTCCCCTGGGCAAAGCTACCCATATTGAGAATGTGGGAACCGTGCTCGCTTCCGGAGGAGGTGTGGGTGTGGCCCCTCTTCTGCCCATAGTTGAGGCATTAAAGCAGGCAGGCAACAGGGTGATCACTGTTCTTGCTGCCAGGCAGAAGGAGCTGATCATTCTGGAAGAACAGATGCAGCAGCATTCCGATGAGGTGATCATTATGACCGATGACGGCTCCTATGGAAAAAAGGGCCTGGTGACCCATGGCATGGAGGAGGTTATCCAGCGCGAAAAAGTGGATCTGGCAGTAACGGTGGGCCCGGCCATCATGATGAAGTTTGTCACCCTGCTTACCGGAAAATATGATATTCCTACGGTGGCGAGCCTGAATACCTTGATGGTTGATGGCACAGGGATGTGCGGAGCATGCAGGGTATCTGTGGGTGGTAAAACCAAATTTGTCTGCGTAGACGGACCTGAGTTTGATGCCCACCAGGTTGATTTTGACGAGATGTTGTTGAGGCTCGATTCCTATAAGCCTTCTGAAGCAGAAGCATATGAAAGTTTTTTGAGTAGTCACCCCAAATCGAATTAGGAACATGGCCGAAGTATCAGAATATTTGAAGCAGGAGAGGGAAAAGGAGTGGAGAGTGGCCCTGCGGGCCAATATGAAAAACAAGGAGCGGACCCAGCTTGAAAGGGTCAGCATGAGCGAACAGGAAGCTGATAAGCGGAACAAAGATTTTACTGAAGTGAACTGCGGCCTGAGCGAGGAAGAGGCACGAAATGAGGCACGGCGTTGTCTCGACTGTGTCAATCCTACCTGCATCACGGGTTGCCCGGTAAGCATCAACATCCCAAAGTTCATAAAAAGGATTGAGCAGGGCGATTTGCTGGAATCGGCCCGTGTCCTGAAAGAAACCAATGCTCTTCCTGCGGTGTGCGGAAGGGTTTGTCCCCAGGAGGTGCAGTGCGAAGAGGCCTGTTTTTATACCCAGAAACTCAATAAGCCTGCTGTAGCCATAGGCCACCTGGAACGTTTCGTGGCCGATTATGAACAGAACAGCGGCCAAATGTCAGTTCCTGAGATCACTAAGTTGAACGGGATCAAGGTGGCATCCATCGGCTCGGGTCCTGCGGGACTGGCCTTTGCAGGCGACATGGCAAAAATGGGTTACGATGTCACTGTATTTGAAGCATTACACGAAATAGGGGGTGTGCTTAAATATGGCATTCCGGAATTTCGTCTCCCCAACAACATAGTGGATGTAGAGATTGATGTGCTGGAAAAAATGGGGGTCAAATTTATCAGGAATTTTATTGTAGGAGCTACGGCTTCCATTGAGGAACTCCGGAAAGAGGGTTTTGAAGCCTTCATGGTGGGTAGTGGTGCCGGATTGCCCAATTTCATGCATATCCCAGGTGAAAACTTCATTGGCATCTATTCATCCAACGAATACCTGACCCGGGTCAATCTGATGAATGCGGCTGATCCGGAATTTGATACCCCGGTACTTTCCGGTAAAAAGGTGGCCGTCATTGGCGGTGGCAATACGGCCATGGATGCGGTAAGGACTTCCAAACGCCTTGGGGCTGACCGTTCCATGATCATCTATCGCAGGTCCATTGAGGAGATGCCGGCCAGGAACGAAGAGATCAAACATGCCCAGGAGGAGGGAATAGAGTTCATGAATCTCCACAATCCTCTGGAGT
>Ga0316190_10001421_pt1 | contig 17272 bp, 10 predicted proteins | sample Eddworburrow2_MG_FD_204929 | JGI IMG/M metagenome (GOLD analysis project Ga0316190, IMG submission 204929) | Coastal sediment microbial communities from Maine, United States - Eddy worm burrow 2 | ecosystem: Environmental > Aquatic > Marine > Coastal > Sediment | place: USA: Maine | collected... | reverse complement strand
TTTTAAGGTGTTTTACGTTATCGTCATGCACGACATCGGGGCGGGCTGCAGGAATCCAGATATCGCATTCAATACCAATTACTGCATCACTATCCAGTACCTTGCCGCCAGCAAAGTCGGTGACAGGTTTGCCAGACTGTTTAAGCGCTACCAGCGCTGTAATATCCAGCCCTTCGGGGTTATAGATCGTACCTGTGGAATCAGCAGCGCCGACCAGCACAGCGCCCTGTTCTGTCAGGAACCGGGCTGCGTGTTTACCCACAGCACCAAAGCCCTGTACAACGATGCGTGCGCCTTTGATCTCAAAATTACAGTGCTTTAGTGCCATCTCTACTGCATGGCTTAGTCCAAAACCTGTGGCACCTAACTCATCGAGTGGGATGCCGCCCACCTCGCGGGGTAGTCCCACTACACGGTCTACCTCATCCTTAATCCAGGCCATGCACTCCTCATCGGTGCCCATATCCGGTGCGAAGATATATTGCTCAACCTCTCTTAAGGAGTTGGCCAGTGCGCGAATCAGCTTCTCTTTTTTCGGTTTAGGCATTTTGGGATCACCCCAAATCACCATCTTGCCGCCGCCGTGGGGTAGCCCTGCAGCAGCATTCTTAAAGGTCATGGCGCGTGCAAGCCGCATGCACTCTACAGTTGTCACATCAGGGGCCATACGAATCCCCCCGATTGATGGCCCCTTGGCGACATTATCGACTACCAATACAGCTTTCAGACCGACAGAGGGCTCATGCACATGAATGACCTTGAGTGGCCCCAACTCATCGGCATACTGATAGATCTCTTCCATCCGGTACTCCTAAACAGCTTGAAATTTCAGCGGCTCAGCGTCATTCAACAATATGGTGCTTGCCTATTAGCTTGACTGTGCTTGCCTGTGGGCCTTCATCTCCCTGCTCCTCATCAAACCGAACCTCACTTCCAATATTGAGCGCATCAAACCCATTACCGAGCACACTATGGCGATGAAAGTAGATCTCCCGTCCGTCGGGGGTTTCGATCCTGCCATAATCCTCATCTGCTACTAAAAGCGATACTCGTCCATGTGGTGGTGTTTCATGCTCTTTAACTTTGTCATGTTGGCGCCTGAGGTGGTCCTCAAGTTGGCGCTGCATTTCATTAAAGGCATCCCGTATGGCGATATAGATATCCTCGTGGGCATGATCCTGGCTATGTCCACGATTAGCTACCAGCTCTTTTCCTGGCACCTTAAGGTCGATGCTGATGTGGAAGAGTTTTCCCTGGCGGTGGTGTGCATGAGGTGCTTCGACTACGATACGGCAACTCATGATTTGATTATAGAATTGGTCTAGCTTAGCTGCTTCATTGCGGATGCGATCCTCCACAGCAGCTGATGAGTCCATATGACGAAAGGTGATTTGTAGTGGTATCTGCATAGTCTCCTCCAAACTCCGTGTATGATTTATTGGAACTCTTGTAAGGTTAATAGTAGTGCAACTTACCGCACATTCCATAAAGATCGTAAAGGCGACGGTTTATATCAAGTAACTGCTGGCACAGTGGGCGGTTTTTATACGGACAACTACTTATTGTCTGCTAAGGCCGGGAGCCGTTATGGGTGGATTTGTCTGGTATATAATGCGTGGTGTTTGGAGTGAATCTCTCCACTATAAAGTGACTGGCGAACCATATCTTCAATAAGATATTAAATTCCAGTAAAGCACACAGGCTTCCCACCTCACATAGAAAATGAAGGATTAGGCATGTTGTTATTGATCTCACCTGCAAAAAAACTCGATTTTGAGGATAGTTATCCTGAAATTGGTATGGGAGTGCCACTATTGATGGAATCTGCAGAAAAGATTGCAGTCATCATGCGGAAGAAATCCACCGCTGAGATTAAGCAACTTATGCGGCTAAGCGACAACCTGGCTGAATTGAACTACTCTCGTTATCAATCCTGGTCAACCGATACCGGCCCTGAATATGCCAAGCAGGCCATTTTGGCCTTTCGCGGTGATGTCTACCGAGGCATGGGGGCTTCTGCATTTGAACAGGCGGATTTTGATTTTGCACAAATGCACCTGCGTATTCTATCTGGGCTATATGGAATATTACGCCCTCTTGATATGATTCAGCCCCACCGACTGGAAATGGGAACAAAGCTGGAGAATCCAGCTGGCACGGATCTCTATGCCTTTTGGCAAAAGCAGGTTACTCCTATTTTGGAGCAAGAGACCAAAAAAGCCGGTGGTATCCTAATTAATCTGGCATCCAACGAATACTTTAAGGCGGTCAATGTACAAGATTTAGGTCTGCCTATTATTACCCCTATCTTCAAAGATTATAAAAATGGTGTTTATAAAATTATTAGTCTTTATGCCAAGCAGGCTAGAGGGATGATGTGCTCCTTCGCTATCCGCAACCAACTGCAAGAGCCAGAACAGCTAAAGGATTTTGCCGAGGCTGGATATTGTTTTTCTAACGAGGAATCGGATGCAGGCCATTATACTTTTCTACGTAAAAAGGATAACTGCAAGCCTTGAGATACAGATCACAATATCAGCCCGTTCTAGTAAGCCATAATGCCATGGTCCACAGCAGCTTAGGTTTAAGATGGGGTTATTACGGACCTGTCCGCCCTCTGGCTATATGTTTCTGATAGTTTTTACGTATGTCTGATACGCTCGTCATTCAATCACATCGCTTACCGTTGCCGTTTTCATGGATTTCGCATTGTCTTGAATCAGTTCGAGACTGGTGTGTGTTGCATCAGTATGAATATCAATTTATCGGTGATGAGTTGTTTGATTGTGTCCCAGAGGCGCTGCTAGAAAAAACACAACATCAGCGTGTCATTGCAACTGACCTTGCGCGCTTGTACCTTATCAAGGATGCAATTCAATCTGGCTATAATTGCGTTATTTGGCTGGATGCGGACTTTTTGATTTTTAATGCATTGGAATTTGTGATACCTGATGTGCCTTATGCGGTAGGGCGTGAAACCTGGGTGCAGCAAGATAAACAGAGTAAGCTGAAGGTATATAAAAAGGTTCATAATGCGTTTTTGATGTTTCGCAAGGGTAATTCTTTTCTGGATTTCTATACAGATACCGCGATGCGTTTATTGTTGCAAAACAGTGGTTCACTGCCGCCTCAGTTTATTGGCCCAAAATTATTGACGGCTTTGCATAATGTCGCGCTCTTGCCCGTGATGGAGTCTGCCGGGATGTTAAGCCCATTGGTGATTAAGGATATTATTCAGGGTGGAGGAGAGGCTTTGGATCGGTTTATTGCGTATTCACCACAACCCATTATGGCGGCAAATCTCTGTATATCCAGTCGTGAAAGAAATGATGTTACAGATCAAGAGATGGTGGAGCTCATTGATCTCTTAAACCCAGGGGGCGCGATACTCAATTTTGAACCGTTGACTTAGGATTGGACCCATTTGGCCACTTTTCAGTAAAGTGCTTGAGACTGGGTGTTGCCGTGAACCATAAACACTTGGCTCGGGAATCAATCATCTGCCTGTTAAGGGGCTGTTTTGATACAATGACAACCTGTGTATTGGATCAATTAGCGCTTCTTGCGGTCTTACTCCCGGTTTTTTGTAAAAGGTATTCAGTTGCTGCCTATTTGAATGAAAAAAGAATGAGAACTTAATGAGGAAATTATTCCGTATATTGCTGCCCTTAATTGTGTTGGCAGTCTGTGTTGGCTTGGCCTTTTTCTTGATGAAAACTGCTCCATCACCGACGCGTAAGCCCTCAAAGTCGGTTGTGCCTGTTGTTGATGTGCTGGAGGTTAAACAGTCGGATTATCAGGTTGTGGTGGCCTCTACGGGGACTATAAAACCCCATATACAGAGTGATCTGGTCTCAGAGGCTGCGGGGTCGGTGATCTATGCCTCACCCAACTTTACCAATGGTGGCTTTATTGAACAGGGTGAACTGCTGCTGCGTCTTGATCCGGCTGAATATCAGTATGCTGTTGCCAATATCAATGCGACTTTGTCTGGGGTCAAAGCCCGCTTGACTGAATTGGATACCACCGCTTCGAACCTGAAAAAGAGTCTGGCTATTGAAGGCCAGCATCTGGCTTTGGCGGAAAGACAATTCACACGCCATACCAAACTGCGCAAACAGGGTACGGTCTCTCAGAGTGCATTGGATCAGAGCGAACGGGAATATCTACTGCGCAGATCCTCTCTGCAGAGTTTGGAAAACAGTCTTGCGCTGATCCCTGCTCAACGACAAATTTTACAGGCTGATTTGAAGCTCAAACAGGCACAGCTTGCCTCTGCCCAGTTGGATCTGGATCGCACCCAGATTAAAGCGCCTTATAAAGGGCGGGTGATGGAACAGCGGGTGGATATGGGGCAATCGGTTTCCAAGGGTTCTGTGTTGGCGGATATCTATGCGGTTGACTATGTTGAGATTCGACTGCCTATTACCGATTGGGATGCCTCCTTTTTGACCTTGCCGGAAGGGCGGGGAGATGAGCCGCAGCAAGCGGTGATGCTTTCCGCCTCCGTCGCGGGTAATGAGTACCAATGGCATGGCCGCATCATGCGTACCGAAGGGATGCTGGATGCCCGTACCCGGCAGCTATTTCTTATAGCGCAGGTGGATGACCCTTACGCCGCCATCCCTGATGGCAGGCCGCCGCTTATGATCGGGCAGTTTGTGGAGGCTGAGATTCCAGGTCGGTTGCTGCATGATGTGATTGTTCTGCCGCGCAAGGTGATCCGAGCCAATGATGAGGTGCTGGTCATAACACCAGACAACCGTATTGAGCGCCGGAATCTGAATGTGGCATGGCGCGACCAGGGCAATGTCATTGTGCACGCTGGTCTGAGTGCAGGTGATCGAGTCTCTTTAACGCAGTTGCCTTATGCCCCTGATGGCTCTCAGGTCAAAATAGGGGGAGCGGCTGATACTAAACGCCCTAAAGGCGTGATTGGGTCGGGTGTCGATCAAAAAGCAGCTGGAGCGCAATAACGTGCATGGAATGATTGCATGGTTTGCCCGCAACAGTGTGGCCGCCAATATCCTGATGGCGGTGATCCTGATCATGGGTGTTTGGTCTGTCAAGGAGCGCATTCCGCTAGAGGTTTTCCCCTCATTTGAACGCGATATGATCAATATCGCCGTCTCGTATCGTGGTGCGACGCCTGCCGAGGTGGAAGAGGCGGCGGTCATCCGTATTGAAGAGGCGATTGCAGATCTTACCGGAATTGAACAGATCAACTCATCCGCGATGGAAAGCGCCGGTATGGTGCAGATTGAGGTGGAGAAGGGGCGTGATCCCAGAACACTGTTGGATGATGTAAAGAATAAAGTGGATGCCATCAACTCTTTTCCGGATGAGGTGGAACGCCCCATCTATAGCCTGCAGGAGTTTCACCGTGAGGTGATCAGTGTGGCGGTCTCTGCTGATTTGCCAGATCAGGAGTTGCGTCGACTGGGTGAGCAGGTGAGGGATGATCTGGTTGCACTGCCTGAAGTGAGTATTGTTGATCTGATGGGGGTTAGAGCCTATGAGATCTCCGTGGAGATTAAGGAGCAGACCTTACGGCGTTTTGGCCTGACCTTTTCTCAGGTAGTGGAAGCCATCCGCCGTTCATCGATTGATCTACCTGCTGGTGCCATCAAGAGTGAAGGCGGTGAGATCATGTTGCGCACCAAAGGGCAGGCCTACACTCCAGAGGATTTTGCCCGCATCAGCATTGTGACAGCCAGTGATGGCAGCCGCCTGACCTTGGGGGATATTGCCCAAATACATGATGGCTTTGAAGAGGATCCACTCTACGCTATCTTCAATGGTCGACCAGCGGTCTTTATTGAGGTCTACCGCACCGGTCAACAGAATGCGATTGAGGTGGCGCGTGCCGTACGGGAATATGTGGTGGCCAGTAAGGGGCGCATGCAGGAGGGGATTGCGTTGGGCTATTGGCGTGATCGTTCACGCATCGTCAAGCTGCGCCTGGAAACACTGCTAAATAATGCCTGGCAGGGTGGGTTATTGGTCTTTCTCTGTCTGGCGCTGTTTCTGCGTATACAGGTGGCGATATGGGTCTGTGTAGGTATTCCGGTCAGTTTTATGGGGGCGCTGATTTTGATGCCGGAGATCGGCGTCACGCTTAATATTATGAGTCTGTTCGCCTTTATCCTGGTGCTGGGTATTGTGGTGGATGATGCCATTATCACGGGTGAGAATATCTATTCACATCTTAAGCGTGGTGATAGCGGCATCTCGGCAGCTGTGAACGGCGCACAGGAGGTGGCAGTCCCTGTCACCTTTGGCCTGCTTACAACGCTGGTAGCCTTTCTTCCCATTATGTATATGGAGGGCTATCGCGGGCCTATCTTTGCTCAGATCACGCTGGTTGTAATCCCAGTGCTGCTCTTCTCCTGGGTAGAGTCCAAGCTGATACTGCCGTCGCATATGGTTAATGTCAGGATAGACAAAGATAAGGCACCGGGGCGTTTTCAGCGTTTTCAGCAGGCGACCGCAGACGGCCTTGAGCGATTCATTCTGGCTTACTATCGTCCGCTGCTGGAGTGGATGATCAACCGGCGCTATCTGACGTTGGCAATGTTCATTGGCCTCTCGCTGGTGGTAATGAGTTATGTCCTCTCTGGTCGTTATGGCTTTACCTTCTTTCCTCGAGTGCAGAGTGAGACAGCGCGTGCCACATTGGTGATGCAGACAGGTACGCCTGAGGAGGCAACCGCCAAACATATCCGTCGCATGACTGATATGGCCGAGAAATTAAAAGATAAATATACCGACCCGGTAACCGGGGAGTCGGTGATTCGTAATGTTTTGACCAGTGTAGGTTGGCGGGCGGGCCGTAAGCCACGCAGTGGCAATCCAGAGCTGGGGCAGGTTAGTCTGGAATTGATGCCGCCTGAAGAGCGAACACTGCTGATTACCACAACCGAGCTGGTTAAGGAGTGGCGCCAATCCATTGGCCCGGTTGCGGGAGCCAAGGAGCTTAACTATCGTGCTGAGATTGGGCGGGGTGGTGACCCTATCAACGTACAACTGATGGGGCAGGACTTTAAGGTGTTGAGCGAGATCACCTCGGCGATAAAAACACAGCTGAAACAGTATGATGGGGTGTTTGATATTCAGGATACCTTTGAGCAGGGTCAGCCAGAGATAACGCTGGCTATTCGCTCAGAAGCTGAGCTTTTAGGGTTATCTGCAGCCGATCTTGGCAGACAGGTGCGGCAGGCTTTTTTTGGCGCAGAAGCACAGCGCATTCAGCGTGGGCGAGATGATGTGCGCGTGATGGTACGCTACCCTCGTGAAGAGCGCCGCTCTTTGGCAACGCTGGATTCCATGCGCATTCGTACCCCTGATGGACAAGAGGTGCCCATAGGTAATGTGACTGAAATTCAAATGGGCAAAGGGTTCTCAAAGATTCGTCGAATAGATCGTCAGCGGGCGGTCAATGTGACGGCAGATGCTGATAAGGAGCACGTAAACATCCCGCAGGTGTCGCAGGAGTTGCGGCTGTTTTTGGATGATCTGCTGCAACAATATCCGGGTGTGCGCTACAGTTTTGAGGGGGAGCTGCGAGAGCAGAGTGAGTCCTTTGGTAGTCTCTTTTACGGTGCCCTATTTGCCCTCTTTAGTATCTATGTGCTGCTGGCTGTCCCGTTGCGCTCCTATCTGCAACCACTGATTATCCTGATGGTAATCCCATTTAGCCTGGTGGGGGCCATCTTTGGTCATGCCCTGTTGGGAATGAACATCAGCTTGTTGAGCATCATGGGTATGCTGGCGCTGGCCGGTGTGGTGGTGAATGATAGTCTGGTGCTGGTGGACTGGATCAATCGACAGCGTCGGAATGGTATGGCGGTAGCTGAAGCAGTACGTGCCGCTGGTGTGGCACGTTTTCGACCCATTCTACTCACCTCACTTACGACCTTCTTTGGGCTTGCGCCACTGCTGCTGGAGAAGAGCACTCAAGCCCAGTTTCTGGTGCCAATGGCGGTCTCATTAGGTTTTGGCATTCTGTATGCCACTCTCCTCAGTCTTATTCTGGTGCCTGCAGGTTACTTGGTGCTGGAGGATATTAAAGGTTGGTTTGGTGCTGGTGAGTTGACAGTCGTAGAGAAATCAGATTCTACGAACAATAGTACCTCCTAACGTTCTCTCTTCAATCAACAGTTTTTTTGCTAAGTCACTTTCAGCACGAGTTTTACCTGGTGTATGGGAGGAAGCGATTGCACTTATAGCTGTGCCAGATATAGTTTTGCGTTAAGGTTCAAACAAATACATAACCATATAAACACCGTGGTATTTGGGTGCGAAATCTCTAGATATTTTATGCATAAAAACAATATGAGGTCTAAAATAGTAGGGAGGAGAATGGCACTGTTTTTGATGCTTAACCATGATTGAGATTGAGGCGATGAACTAATCCTTCTTATGATTAAAAAAATCCACATTGAAAAAGCCAAGGTTGGGATGTATGTCCATGATCTTGATTGCAGTTGGATACAGCATCCATTTACAGTTAATCAGTTTAAGCTGACAAAACAGAGTCAAATACACGAGATTAAAAAATCCAGAATCCATGAGTTTTACATCGACACGGAAAAGGGAATTGATGTAGGAAAGATTGCTGTTGCGAAAGATATTGCAGTGGGAGACTCTGGGGGCCATGATGTTTCCAAATTACCCCTTCTAGATACCATAAAAGAATCCAAGACAAAGCCGCTTGCTGATGAGCTTGCACGTGCCACCAAGGTGAAGCGAGAGGCTACTCAAGCTGTATCAAATCTCATGGAGAATGCCAGGCTTGGCAAGTTGATTGCTCTGGATCATATAGCGCCTGTTATTGAGAATATTGTTTTCTCTGCACTTGGCAATAAAGATGCATTGCTTGGCCTCACACGTATTAGAAAACTGGATAAATATACATTTGAGCATGCAGTTGCTTCATCAGTACTACTAGTGGCTTTTGGTGAAAGCCTTGCATTAAGTGAGGATGAGCTTATACAGATTGGTATTGGTGGATTGCTTATGGATATCGGTAAGTCACGAATCCCACCCAAAATTCTTACCAAGCCAGGTAAGTTAACCGATGATGAATTTGCCATTATGCGCAAGCATGTTTTATACAGTGAAGCGATCTTGAAAAAGACTCCAGATGTCTCAGAGATTGTGATAAAGGTCGCAACTGAACATCATGAGCGTTTTGATGGCACTGGCTATCCTGCAGGCAAAAAAGATAAAAATATTTCACTCTATGGGCAGATGGCTGCCATTGTCGATGTGTATGATGCCCTAACTGTTAACCGGGTTTATTGCCCAGGTATATCTCCAAATGCTGCGTTGAAAAAGCTTGTTGCTCTCGGTAAGCAATTTAACCAGGAACTTGTCCAGCAATTTATCCACTGTGTTGGGATCTATCCCATTGGTTCACTTGTTGCTTTATCCACTGGGCTTTTTGCTGTAGTAATTGAATGTGGTGATAAAGGGCTGCTTTATCCTGTTATTCGGATTGTTTTCGATTCCACCAAACGTCAGTTTGTAACGCCACAGGACATTAATCTTTCAGATCAGCGCGGTAAAGAGATTGTTAAGATAGTGGGCGCAGTTGAGCCAGATAAGTGGCGCATTAAGCCTGCTGATTTCTTGGAACATTCAAAGTACTGCTAAAAGACTGGGGCTTTGCCGTATTGGAAACCCCTCATCACAATTGGCTCTGTGATGAGGGGGCAAACCTAAAGAGCTGCTGGAACCCGCTGCTCTTTATTGGGTTTAATTAACCCTCTGCATCCAGGGCATCCAGGAAGCGTTCTGCATCCAGTGCAGCCATGCAGCCAGCTCCGGCAGATGTGATGGCTTGTCGGTATACCTGATCCTGAACATCACCTGCAGAAAATACGCCTGGAATGCTGGTCTGGCTGGCATTGGTGTTCTGTCCGCTTTGAACCTTGATGTAGCCGTTGTCCATTTCCAGCTGACCAGTGAAAAGGTCTGTATTTGGTTTGTGGCCGATGGCGACAAAAACACCCATCAGTTCAATATCTTTGGTAGAGCCATCTTTTACATTCTTGATGCGCATGCCGGTAACACCGGTCTGATCACCAAGAACCTCATCCAAAACATTGTCCCATTCAATGGTGACATTGCCGGTTTCTGATTTTTGGATCAGTTGGTCAGATAGAATCTTTTCTGAGCGGAACTGGTCACGGCGATGTACAACCACAACCTCAGCGGCGATGTTCGATAGGTAGAGCGCCTCTTCCACTGCGGTGCTGCCACCACCAATAACAGCAACTTTTTGATTGCGGTAGAAAAAACCATCACAGGTGGCGCAGGCAGATACGCCGCGGCCTTTGAACTCTTCTTCAGAGGGGAGGCCAAGGTATTGTGCAGATGCACCGGTGCAGATGATGAGAGCATCACAGGTATAGGTGCCTGAGTCACCGGTCAGCTTGAATGGGCGTTCAGTAAGTTCTGCCTTATTGATGTGGTCAAAGATGATCTCGGTTTCGAAGCGTTCAGCATGTTTTTGCATGCGGGCCATCAGGTCTGGCCCCATGACGCCATCATTATCTCCTGGCCAGTTATCCACTTCGGTGGTGGTCATGAGTTGACCACCTTGTTCGATACCGGTAATCAGTACGGGGTTCAGATTGGCCCGTGCGGCGTATACTGCTGCTGTATAGCCTGCTGGGCCAGAGCCGAGAATAAGTAGTCGGCAGTGTTTTGCTTCGCTCATGTGTAATCGCTCCTGGCTGTGTTATTCCATCCTGCTATCTGCAGCTTACTGTCTATACTTTATTAATATAAACGTAAGCGTTTGGCTGTTGCACTGCAGTGATAGAAGTTAGATTCTTTCAATATGGGTTGAATAGTACGTAATGTTACCTAAAGCGTAAAGGAGTCAAAATGCAGGTTGGAATTCCACGTGAGATAAAACCCCTTGAGGGGCGGGTTGGATTGGTGCCTCAGGCCTGTGGTGAGTTGATCCATGCGGGTCATCAGGTTTTTCTGGAGCAGGGGGCAGGTGAGGCCAGTGGTTTCCCAGATGATGCCTATTGTGCTGTTGGCGTTAAAATCCTGCCTGATGCAGAGGCGCTATATAAGCAAGCTGAGCTAGTGGTTAAGGTGAAAGAGCCGGTGGGTCCAGAGCTTGATCTATTGCGAGAAGATCATCTGTTGTTCTCATTTCTGCATCTGGCTGCAGAACCTGCCTTGATGAAGCAGTTACAAGAGATTGGCCTCACGGCAGTGGCTTTCGAGACGGTTGAGGAGGCGGATGGGTTGCCAGTTCTAGCGCCTATGAGTGATATTGCCGGCCGTCTTTCAGTGCAGATTGGCACTACGTTGTTGCATCGCCCGCAGGGTGGAAAAGGCATATTGCTGGGTGGACTTCCTGCTGCTGAGCGGGGCAGAGTGGTTATTCTGGGGTCAGGTAATGCCGGAAGAAATGCAGCAGTGGTTGCAGCTGGGCTGGGAGCTAATGTCACGGTCTTTGGTATAGATCGCCAGCAGTTGGTGTCCATGCGTGAGCTGGGGCCCAACGTGACAGCGCTATATGCCTATGCCCATCAGATTGATCAGGCGGTGCGGGAGGCAGATCTACTGATTGGTGCGGTTTTGGTTACGGGGGCGCGTACACCACATCTCGTCTCTGCGGAGCAGGTGGCAGCCATGGAGCCAGGGAGTGTAATTATGGATATCTCAGTAGATCAAGGGGGCTGTATTGAGACCATCAGGCCCACTACCTATGAGGAGCCAACCTTTAAAGTCTCTGGGGTTACCCATTTTGGTGTGACCAATATGCCGGGTGCTGTACCGCGTAGCGCTTCACTTGCACTCTCTGCCAACCTGATGCCCTATGTGCTGCGGTTGGCATCGGGTGATTGGGTCTCTGATGCTGCACTGCAAAAAGGGGTCAATGTGCGTGCAGGAGAGGTAATGCATCCTGCATTACGTGACAGATGAAACTATCACATCAGAGCAAGACAAGCTGCTCGGCTGGCAAAAAAGTATAGTTGTTGAGTGAATTTTGTGCCTGCAAAACGGGCACTTCTGTTCTGTTGTCTGAACATGGGATGTTGCATAGGTGTGCTCTTTGATCGCTCTCAGGCCTCTAGGAGCCTGTCGGACTTAGGTGATCGTAGCGAGGGAAAGCCATTGTGAGTCAGATTTTTCGATTAAATGAGGCGAATATTGAGCATATTTAACGAATTTAATCGGGAAATCCGGCCTAAATGGCTTTTCCACACTTGTGCCCGCTTTTTGGGTAGTAGATTCATCCTAAGCCCGGCAGGCTCCTAAGCAACTTCATGTCGTCAACTCCAACCGCCATAGAGCTGTGAAATGTGTAGCTCTTGGGTGCAACTCTCCCTGACATTTTCCTTCTTAAATGAGGTAAGCTCCTGTTTCTGATGTTCTTACTCACTTTAAGTTAGGAGAAAGTATTAGTGGCTCAAGCCAAACAACGCAATGAGACCCATGTATTGCCTGCTTCGCATATGAGCAGGCGTCTACGTGAAGGTGCTGTCCTGTTGTTAATTGCTATTGCAGCGTATTTTCTGACCTCACTGGTGACCTACTCGCCAGATGATCCCGGCTGGTCATTCACTGGGCACCGTGAGTATGTGCAGAATGCTGGTGGGCCTGCGGGTGCTTGGTTGGCGGATGTTTTTCTCTATCTTTTTGGTTTCTTAGCTTATTTGTTCCCTATTATGGTGGGGTGGAGCGGATGGCTGATTATAAAAGAGCGTACAACCGATGATGCTGTCAATATTCACCTGATTGCTCTTCGCTGGCTGGGGTTTCTGATTACTTTGGGTGCTGGCTGTGCCTTAGCTGCCATGTATGTCTCCCAATTTAATGTGGCCATGCCTGTTGGTGCTGGGAGCGGTGGAATATTAGGGACATTCTTACAAATGGAGTTGGTTGGCGTATTTAATCGAACAGGCAGCACATTGCTGCTATTAGCGCTCTTTCTCAGCGGTTTTACCCTTTTTACGGGCGTTTCCTGGTTGCTTGTGATGGATATGCTGGGTGGTATGACGTTACGGGTTTTTGCTTGGCTGCTGACACTTAAGGGGACACTTAAGGGTCGTTCAGTTGAAGCTCAAGAGGGACGTAAAGCCAAACGTAAACGAGTAGAGCTGGTTAAAGAAGATAAAAAGAGAGCTGAAACACGTACACCGGTTCGCATTGAGCCTGTGATCCAAGAGATAAAACCCAGTGCTCGGGTTGAAAAAGAGCGACAAGTACCACTATTTGACTCACTGCCTGATTCTGAACTTCCACCGCTGGCGCTTTTAGACCCGGCTAAACCGAGTGGTTATGGCTACTCCAAAGAAGCATTGGAGGCTATATCACGTCAGGTAGAGCTTAAGCTCAAGGATTTTGGTGTGGAGGTGGAGGTTGCAGCCGTCCTACCTGGCCCGGTTGTCACCCTGTTTGAGCTGCTGCTGGCGCCCGGCACCAAAGCAGCGAAGATCAGTGGTCTAGCCAAAGACCTTGCCCGTGCGCTTTCAACGATCAGTGTCCGTGTGGTGGAGGTTATTCCAGGTAAACCGTTTGTTGGATTAGAGATCCCTAATGAGCACCGTGAGATGGTCTATCTGAGCGAGGTGCTGCAGTCAGAGGCCTATGATAAATCACGCTCTATGCTGACGCTGGCCCTGGGTAAGGATATCTCCGGTAATCCTGCTGTGGCAGATCTGGCCAAAATGCCACATGCCCTGATTGCGGGTACCACGGGTTCCGGTAAATCTGTGGCGGTCAATGCCATGATTCTGAGTCTGCTCTACAAGGCAAGCCCGAAGGAGGTTCGGCTGATCATGATTGATCCAAAGATGTTGGAATTGTCGGTCTATGAAGGCATTCCACATCTGCTGACTCCCGTAGTGACTGATATGAAAGAGGCCGCCAATGCACTGCGCTGGTCTGTCGGAGAGATGGAGAGGCGTTATCGCCTGATGTCTGCCCTGGGTGTGCGCAACCTTGCGGGTTATAACCGAAAGATACAAGAGGCAGAGAAGGCGGGTGAGCCGTTACGTGACCCGCTCTTTATTTTGCAACCGGGACAGGATAGCACCCATATCCCCATTTTGCAGGAGATGCCTGTTATCGTAATCTTCATCGATGAGCTGGCAGATATGATGATGGTTGTGGGTAAAAAGGTTGAGCAGTTGATTGCTCGTTTGGCACAAAAGGCCCGAGCCTCTGGGATTCATCTACTGCTTGCGACTCAACGTCCCTCGGTAGATGTGATCACTGGTCTGATCAAGGCCAATATCCCAACCCGCGTGGCATTTCAGGTCTCCTCCCGGATTGACTCCCGCACCATCCTTGATCAGATGGGGGCTGAGCACCTGCTGGGCAATGGAGATATGCTCTATCTGCGGCCTGGTGGCAATATTCCTCAGCGTATTCACGGTGCTTTTGTCAGTGATGATGAGGTTCATCGCGTAGTAGATCATCTGAAAAAAACGGGTGAGCCAGACTATATTCACGATATTGTGCAGGAACAGACAGAGGAGATTCCCGGCCTTGCCTCCGATGCGAGTGGTGATACAGAGGATACCGATGCCCTGTTTGATGAGGCTGTTAAGATAGTGACGGAGACGCGGCGCGCCTCCATATCCGGTGTACAGCGTCGATTAAAGATTGGCTACAATCGGGCTGCCCGTATGATTGAAGAGATGGAGCGAATTGGCATTGTCACTCCTGCTGAAACGAACGGTAATAGAGAAGTGCTAGCACCTCCGCCAGTAGATAGTTAGGAGCTTGTCTGAAGACAGCAAAAGCAGTCTATTATTATTTACTCTATGTTAATCATTTAGTTAACAGAAGAATTTAATGTGAGACGTGAGATTTTGTGCGGACTCTTAGGCAGATCATGAGGTTGTGCCATGAGCGTGTGATTAACTGTTCTTTTTAGTAAAACCTTATTTTGACTCCAGGTGCCCCAATAACTGATTCCGTAGCGCTTTTGGAATCCCTTTTATGCTGAGGGTATCGTTATCTGCATCATAATTGACACGGTTATTTAGCTGATAGGATGAGAAGCTAATGGCTAAATCTTTTTCACGCCCAGAGAACTTCACATAGCGGCGTAAACTGCGGCGGTCAATCATCACATTCTCATTACCTTGAGGATGGCGGCCACTCAGCTCCCGAACAAACATGTCAGCATCAATGTCATCAAGTGATTTGGATAGACCCGAGATATTGACTGGCTCATCTCTTCCATCTTGCTCACTACAGTAATCAACCACTTGGCTGCGGTACTCATCCACCTTTTCATTAGGTAACTGTTTGGCAAAAGATTCTATGCCTTCAAGAAAAGCCAGGGTTTCTTCCTCCTTATCGATACCGTTGCTGAAACCCATTGTCTTCTCAAAAATCTCAGCAAACAGCAGGTTACCTCTGGGAGGAAGCAGTGAGAGGGGAGCATAATTTTTTCGCACCTGCCACTCAACAAGATCAACCTTAATCCCAAATAGTGAAGGGCCGGTATCGATAAAATAACAGGGAGTCACTTCCAGGTTATCGCTGATCGCCAGCGATTCACTCTGGTTGACTACAAAGAGATGGAAGAGATGATGCTGTTCATCTGACTGCTCGATAAAAAATAGGAAATGGGCATCAAGCTCAATGGGACTCTTATTAATTTCGCATTCAAGCTGCTCCATTACTGCCACACTCAACTGAGCAAAGCTGTGATCACCTTCTAAGAATGACTCTAGCTCCCGTGCCAACAGAGAGACAGACTCGCCCTCAGAAAAGAAGCTGCCATGTTTACGGCTGAGACGAGCAAGAAAGCTGCTCTTCAACTTGTCCAGTAAAACAACTGGTCGTTCATCCACGGTCAGCTCACCCTGCCGCAGTGATAACTTAGCGGGGCTGTCTAAATTCCGGCAAAGATGATGAGCAATAACATGTGTAATTGGCATTAGGTTTCCAGAAAGTAAATGTAAGTTAGGGGCTTTGAAAGAGTGTTTAACCTAAAAAGAGCAGTTGGATGCATGGTAGGGCAGGCCTTCTGCAGTATTTGTATATCGTAAGATATTGCTTTGATCAGCGTAACAAGAAAATCTGTGGTTTTGCCTATCGGTGATAGGTGGGCTGATGCTATGTGAAGGCAGGGAGCTGGAAGTGGTCACCTAATTAGTGATGAAAGACTTTTTTGTACAGTTACGACTGCATGGAGGCAGAAGGTAGAGCATTAAGAGTAGGTACTTTAAGTGATTCATAAATAGTTATCAAAAGCTTGTGTCATATGTGTTTATCTAGCTGATTCTTATAGGTTTAACTGGTTTTTGTTAGGCTGCATTCCTTATCAACCCCGAGGACAGTGCATCAGCCTATGGTAAGAGGCAAGTTGCTTTCGATGGGATGTTTCTCACAGTCTATCGTGAATAGTTTTCATACGCACAAAATAGATCACGCAGACCTAACCCGAAAAATCCATAAATTATGCATAATCTCGCTTGTCTATTGCCTAGTACCAAAAGTGGGCGCTTTAGGCGAGGAGCGTGAGCAGGAGCGGAACCAATATCCTGCGCGGTCTTAGCGCCAATTTATGAAATTTCCGGGCTAATAGACTAGGTGATTGGTAACAACGCTCAGTTCTCATTTCCGCTAGGAAGTGGAAATCCAAGCTGCCGGACAAGTAAAGATATGCCCAAAGCATATATTGGGTCAAATCCATATTGTATGGAACACGATATAATCGTATAGCTGTTGGTCATTCAAAGAATGATTTTATGATAGGCTTGTCCCTGTGATTTGCGGGGTTATTCTAGGGCGCTGCTGTGGCTATCTTGTAATCGTGGATGTGGGTCTAGTGAATTTTATAGTGACAAAGTAAAATAAGGAGCTGGATAATAGTACTTTAGGGCCTTTGAAAAAATGATTTTCGCAAAACTACTTGTCTTATTGCCCACCTTCGTTGTTGCAGCTTCAGTTGTGTAGACCTTGCTACACGCCTTTCGCTGCGCCTAGAAGGTGACCAATAATCCGGCGCATTTGTGCTGAAATCATTATTTCCAAGGCCCTTAGTCCACATTGCCGTTAGATACTGTATTTATAGGGGATAAAGATTGGAAGAATTAATATGATTAATTGGAAAGCAATCCTGTTTGGTTGGATAGCGACTGTGCTTGCTGGCCTTATCAATAACCTGATATTCGTCCTTTTTGCGGCCTATATTGCCAACTCAAAAAGCACTCCATTTATGGCTGAGTATGGTGATACCCTGGCATATGGCCTAGGTATATTTGGACTCTTTATT
>Ga0316190_10001420_pt1 | contig 17274 bp, 19 predicted proteins | sample Eddworburrow2_MG_FD_204929 | JGI IMG/M metagenome (GOLD analysis project Ga0316190, IMG submission 204929) | Coastal sediment microbial communities from Maine, United States - Eddy worm burrow 2 | ecosystem: Environmental > Aquatic > Marine > Coastal > Sediment | place: USA: Maine | collected... | reverse complement strand
GGCGACCTCCCGCTGCAACCTTGAGCACGACGCCGACCTCGACGTGAATCTCATCCTCGGTGCCGTCGAAGCCTTGTCGTCCGAGCCGGTCGACGTCGAACTCGTCGCAACCTCCGTACGGATTCCCGCAAACCTCCGAAGTCTTGCTCAGGAAGTCGTTGAACATCGTTGGGTGAGTTCGGTCAGCGACCTTCTCGTCACGGGGCTTCGGGAGAAGCTTGTCGCTCTGACAACCGACGCAATCAGCGCAGGACAGATCGACGAGACTCGAGAAGCTCTTGACGAGTACTACGCGAGCCGCCGCGACGACCGAGCGGACCTCGCCGAGCTTGCGATCGCGGCCGCCGAGATCGACGGCCACCCAGCCGTATCACACCCAGACTTGGTCGCCCGAGCTGTCGACGACCTCGGCGACGACGCCTATATCGAAGATGTGCTCGTATGGGTCCGAGGCGCTCTTGCAGTCACAAGCAACCCTGCGCCCGTATGACCACGGTGATCGTCGACACTGAGGCGGCCGCGGCGCTGCTCGGCAACGCCCCCAACAAGGTCGATCGGGTCATAAAGTACGTCGACGCCAGCAAAGGCCCGCGCCGACGCAATCCGAACGCCACCACGATTCTTGTACCGACAACGGTGCGCATCGAAGCCCGTTGGGACCGTACGAAACCGAACGCCGCAAGCGCGAATCGCCTGGTTGGTCAGGACCACGAGCTCGGCACCCAGGCAGCAAACGCCGCTGCTCAGCTCGCAGACGTTCACAACGTCTCGCCCGCCGACGCTCACATCGGCGCAATCGCAGCCGAGATGCCTCGGGATGTCACGGTGCTCACGAGCGATCCTGAGGACATCAAGGCAGTCACCAACGGCGAAGCCCGGGTCATCCAGATCTAGCTCACCGCTGAGAGCGGATGGCACGGTGGATTCAGGCGCCGCTGGCCGCGGTGCGTCGCTCCACCGCCGATTTGATGTTGTCGAGACAGACGACGGCCTCGTCGTTCATGCGGGTGATCATGGCGTCGGTGGGCGCCTTGGGCCGTTCGGGGTTGATGATCGTGCGGGTGTAGCGGGTGCCATCGGGGATCTCTTCGACCGTGTACCGGGCGATGACGGGACCGGTGAAATCGGTGTGGGTCTGGGCCACCCAGCTCGATCCGTCGATATGCTCGGTCACCCGCCAGTCGAGGCTCACCTCGCCCTGGCGGGTATGCCATTTCTCGAAGAACTCCTCACCCTGGCGCAGGGCACGGTTTTCACTGTCGATGGCATGGGTGGCCGGCATCCATTCGCACCATGTCTGGGGGTTCGACACATAGTCGAGAATCTCCGCGGGTGAAGCAGAGATGACGATGTCGTGGCTGTGCTCAAAGTGTGTGGTGTCGGCCATGGGTGCCCTCTCGACGTGGTGTCCATCGCAGGCTAGTTGCCGCTGCTGTACCGTCGCCGTCGCCGAACCGGCGCGGAAGTCGGGCAGACTCGGGGCGTGAGCGACGCACCTTGGGCCATGCAGATGGTCGCGCGGATAGAGAAGGTCGACCCGCCGAGCGCCACGGCGGTGTGCGGTGCGGCCGCGTTGGCGGTGGTGAGGGTGCTGTCCGATGAGCGGGCAGAACCCGAGGGGCCCTGGCACGAAGCGGTCGCCGCGTGGACCGCGGGACCGATCCGCAAGCTGACCCGCCGTGCTCGCGGCGCCGCTTGGCGCCGGGCGCAGGAACCCGATGGTTGCACCGTGACGTGGGGGGGCGCCGAGGTGAGAGCGTTCGTACCGTCCCCGATGGACCAGGTGCCCGAGTCGGTGGCGAAACTCCAGATCAGCGCGTCGGCACTGGAAGACCCTGACGAGGTGGCCGCTGTGGAGAGCGCGCCGGGACTGACCATTGCGGTCAGTGCCGACGTCGAGATGAGCTGGGGCAAGCAGGCCGCCCAGTGTGCCCATGCCGCCCAGCTTGCCTGGCGTGACACCGACCAGGACACGGTTCGTGCCTGGCTGGCCGACGACACCCCCTTGCGCGTCGTGCGTCCGACCAAGGCGCTGTGGCGAGACCTGATCGACGACGCTCCGGTCCAGATACGCGACGGGGGATTCACTGAGGTGCCGGCGGGGACGCTCACCACCGTCGCCTGGTGGGGTTGAGTACCGGATGCGGCTGGTGTGTTGGAACATCCAGTCGGCGACCGAGAAGCGGTGGGATCCGCTCCTTCGCCTCGAACCCGACATCGCGGTGTTGCCGGAATCGGCTCGCACCCACGGCCGACTGGCCGGCTCGCTGCTGGCGCCGGAAACCTCTTGGCAATGGGTGGGGGCCAGCCCGGGGCGGGGTCTCGCCGTGGCCGGTTTCGGTATCCGCTCGGTTCCGGTCCCGATCGAGCCGACCGGACGATGGGCGGTCGCCGCCAAGCTCGCCGTCGCCGGAACATCGCCCCTCCTAGTGCTCGGGATCTGGTCCGTTCCCCGCCAGGGCCGCTACGCCCGCGAGGTATTGAGGGCCATCGAAACGCATGCCGAGCAGCTTCAAGGTCGAACCGCCGCGGTGATGGGCGACTTCAACATCTCCGGTGAAGGGGTCGAGGCCCGCGGCTTCCATCAGGTGCTCGACGCCCTTAGCGAGCTCGGGATGGTCAGCGCGTATCACGCCTTCTTTGACGAGAAACCGGGAGCCGAGAGCGTCCCCACCTATTTTCATCTCCGGAAGCGTGATCGTCCGTTCCACATCGACTACTGCTTCTTGTCGCCGGATCTGGCCGCCCGCGTGAGCGACGTGCGCGTCGGCGAGTACGACGAGTGGGTCGGCGCCGGTCACTCCGATCATGTCCCCCTCACCGTGGACCTCAATACGAACTGACCTACCGTCGCACTGAGGCACCGCGCGCTGAGGCACCGCGCAGTGAAGCACCGCGCACTGAAGCACGAGGGCCGCCCGATCGGCTCGGTGATACCGTCGGGCAGCGATCGAGAAGGGGAAATGTATGAAGACGCGTGGCGCGGTCATCAAGAGTTCACCGGGGGAGTGGGAGATCGTCGAGCTCGACATCGACGAGCCCCGGCAAGGTGAGCTCTTGTTAAAGATGGCGGCTTCGGGTCTTTGCCACTCCGATGACCACATCGCCAAGGGTGACAGCGGGGTCGAGAAGTTCCCCATTGTCGGTGGCCACGAGGGGGCGGGGGTGGTGATGGCCGTCGGGCCGAACACCCCTGGCTGGGAAGTCGGTGACCATGTCGTCACGTCCTTCCTTCCCGGCTGTGGTCGTTGTCGCTGGTGTGCGTCCGGTATGCAGAATCTCTGCGACCTGGGTGCGACCCTGCTGATGGGGAATCGCCAGGACGGCAGCTACCGCATGCGCCTGGACGGGGAAGACGTCGGGCAGATGTGCGGAATCTCCACGTTCACTGAACACACCGTGGTCGATGTGGCCTCGGCGGTGAAGATCGACAAGGACATCCCCCTGGACAAGGCGTGCCTCGTCGGCTGTGGCGTGGGCACCGGTTGGGGATCGGCGGTCAACGCCGCCGAGGTTTCGCCCGGCCAGACCGTCATCGTGATGGGTATCGGAGGCATCGGGATCAACGCGGTGCAAGGCGCGGCGCACGCAGGAGCCACCCGGGTCATCGCGGTGGACCCGGTCGAGATGAAACGCGAGACCGCCGAAGCCCTCGGTGCGACCCACTCGTTTGCCTCGATGGATGAGGCGACCGAGTTCGCCCGCTCGGTGACCAACGGGCAGGGCGCGGACTCGGCGATCGTGTGCACCGGCGTGTTCGAGACCGATCACGCCCGCGAGGCCTTCGCCGCCATCCGCAAGGCCGGCACCGTCGTGGTGACCGGTATCGGCAATCCCGACACCGAGGTGTCGGTGAACGCCCGGGAGCTGACCCTGTTTCAGAAGCGGCTCCAGGGCGCCATCTTCGGTGCATCCAGCCCGAGCCGCGACATTCTCTGGATGCTCGACATGTATCAGGCCGGCAAGCTCGCGCTCGACGAGCTGGTCACCCGCACCTACAGCCTTGACGAGATCAACCAGGGCTACGCCGACATGCACGCGGGCATCAACATGCGGGGCGTCATCGTCTACGACTGAGCGCGACTGAGCACAGCCGGGTTCAGGGTTTCATCAGGTGCTTTGGGGGCCAGGACCCCGGTATGAGGTCCTGTTCGTTGAGCCGCTGCAGGGTCGGGGTCAGGAGATCTTCGAGGTGGGCGACCCCGCCGGTGGCCGCCAGCCGGCGGACCGGTTCGGCGGCGAGACGGTTGGTGAGCGCTTCGATCTCTTTTCGGCCCGACGCTCCGGTGGGGGTGAGGGTGCCATCGGGCTCGGCCCAGCCGCGTTTGGCCAGGCGCCCCACCGCCTGGTCCCATTCGTCGCTCGTCAGCCCACGGATCGGCAGGATCGACGCCTTGTTGCCCCGGCCGGTGCCCGCCATCAGGACATGGGCCTCCACCCCATCGATGTCCGACGCCAGCAGAGCCGCGTTGTGCCCATCGAACCGGTACTCGCGCAGCAGGGTTGCGGCGTGGGAGAGGATCCCGTGGGCCGAGGTTGGCCAGGCCAGCGAGGCGTGGGCGGCATAGAGCGGCCGTCCGGCCAGGTCGAGTCCCTCTGCCGCGCGGCGCAACAGGTCCGCCGCCTCGCCGAAGGCCGAGGTGTCCACCAGGTCGCCGAGCAGCCGGGGGAACGCGCGCTCGACGATGTTGTCGCGCAAGGCGATGGCCTCTTCGGGTGACATCACGTCCCAGACCGCCGGTACGGCCTTGGCGACCATGCGGGGACCGATGTTGTAGAACAGCGCGGTGACCAGTTCGGGGGTGGCACGGCCGAGGGGGGCGGATCGGTAGGCGAAATAGGACATGAACCAGCCCTTCATGCCGGCCTCGACAAACTCCTGTACCTCCTCGCAGTAATAGGTGACGCCGTGGAGTGACTCGGCGAGGCGGGCCAGGCGCGAGGCCGCTCGCTCTTCGTCGGTACCTGTCATCTCACTGCTCCCTCATCTCCTGGTTCGTTCATTTCACAGCTCCCTGAGTGCCGCGGTTTGGGAGGCCAAGGCCAACAGCTCACCCGAGGGTGACCACAGGGCGCCCGACCCGTGACAGATGCCGTCGCTGATGTCGTGCACGGCGAAGTCGGCGAGCACCCAGTCGCACTCCTCGCGACCGATGAACCGGATCGTGTTGTCGAGGCTCGAACCAAAGACCGGGCGCCCCAGCGCGGCCCTGATACCGAGGGGGAAGAAGTCGGCGATGATGCTCAGCCCGACGGTGCTGCCCGCCACCCCGTTGGGGATACCGAGCCAGGCCCGAACGATGCCGGCGGGGGAGTAGACCTCGCCTCCCCACTCGCCTTCGACGATGCGCTGCTCGATGCGTTCGGCCAACTGGGAATGGTCGCCCATGAGCGTGTCCCGGCGCGGACAGTCGAGGGGGTCGGGGACGTCGGGCATGGTCAACCATCGGTGCTCGTCGGGGAACGATTTTGTGCCGAGCGAGGCCATGGTGGTGAACACCTCCCGGTCACCCGTCGTGGCCCGGGCCCGGCCCTGGGCCAGGCTTCGGCCCTCCGAGACCAGCTCAACGTCGATATCGACTCGCTCGGGTGGGTAGGCCGCGGACACGAACTGGGCGGTGGCCCAGGAGACCGGCTTGTTGGCCAAGGCCTCCAGTCCGTACAGGGCGGCGGCCAGACCACATCCGCCGAAGAGTTGACCGATGCCCCCGCCGACGCGCTCGCTCACCGGCAACACCCACCTTCCGCGGTTGTCCGTTGCTTCGAGATCGATGAACCGCGCCGGGTGTTCCACCGGGTCAGTCTGGCCGACATCGACGGGCTACAACCAGCCTGGGGCCGCCGAGGATTCCTTGGTGGCGGACCCCGGAGAGAGGCAAGGTCCGGTCATGTGTCACAGGCCCGATGGCGTATCACGGGCCGGTCTGTACGGTCTGATGACCAAACGGCTGACCCATGTAACGGCTGACCATCAAACGGGCGACAAGGGGTGTGACATGACGATGACCGATCACGAAATGACCCAGAGCGAGGGCTTCATCGGTGAGCTCGACTCTTCGATTGTCGACAGCGCAGGTCAGCAACAACTCAGTGTTTCCCGGGTGGTTGACACCCTGCTCGATCTGTACAACGCGACGCGCCGGGTCGCGGTCCGGCGTCTGATCGGCCAGCATCTTGCGGCCGTGTCCACTCACAATGCCATCGAGCGAGCAGAGTTCGTGGACCGCCTCGAGAACATCCACGATGCCTCGGTGATCGAGTCGGCGTTCGACCGACTGGCCCTGATCTGACCCGCCAAACCTGATCTGCAAGACCTGATCTGGCGAAGCTCTCCAGCTCGACATGATCGGGCGGCGTTTGGCCGCCCGATCAGCGATTGTTGTTCTGAAAGCTCAGCTCAGCTCAGCGCGGGATCGCCGAGATCATGGCGGGGTCGAGCTTGGCCTCGATGAACACGGGCTGACCCGTCTTGCGGTTGGTGATGGCATCAGCAGCATGATCCATGTCGGCGAGGCTGGACACGGTGACCGTGTTGGCGCCGAGCGCGCCCATCACACTCTGGAAGTCGGGCCAGTGGTGCAACGACGCCGCGGGGTCCATCTGCTTGTTCCAGAGCTGGATGTGTTCGGCCCCATAGCTACCGTCGTTGTAGAGCACGACGATGAGGTCGAGGTCGTGTTCGACCGCGGTGTGGAACTCGGTGAGCGCGCCCATCATGAACCCGCCGTCCCCGATGAGCAGCACCGTCGGACGATCCGGACGGGCGGTCGCCGCGCCGATGGCGTTGCTCATGCCGAGGCCGATCGCGCCGAAGGCGTGGCTGGTGACGAGCGACTGCGGGTCGGGCACCGGGAGCCGTAGGGCGTCGAGCATGAACCGGCCGGCGTCGAGAACGACCGTGCGGTCCTCGGGCAGGATCTCGTCGAGGCGGAGGGTGAACGACCGCGGGTCGACCGCGCCGTCCACGCTCTTGTCCTCGAACGAGTCGATGAGACGGAACTCGGCGATCCGCTGGGCGAGATCGTCGGACCGGAAACCCGACGGCTGATGATCGGCCTGGGTCAACCATTCGGTGATGGTGTCGGCGATGCTGGCCGCGTCGCCCACGATGCCGGCGTCGATCGGGACCGTCGAGCCGATCCGCGCAGGGTCGTTATCGCACTGAATGACCCGCTTGTCACGGAACAACGCACCCTCGTCGGTGGTGAACTGGTTGAGGCTGGCTCCGAAGCTGATGATCGTGTCGGCGCTGGCGATCGTGTCGAGGGCCACGGGGGTACCGACCGTGCCGCAGATGCCGAGGTTGAACGGATCGCCCCGGAAATAGCCCGAGCCGAGCACCGAGGTGGCCAGCGGGGCGCCGAGGGCCTCCGCCAGGCGCACCAGCGAGTCGTGGGCGTCGGCCCGGACCGCGCCGCGCCCGGCGAGCACGAGTGGTCTTGTGGCGGTGGCCAGGATGCCGACGGCCACGTCGAGCGCGGCAGGGTCGGGAATGGTGGCCTGGGCCATGACGGGGAGCTGGCCGACGGAACGCAGCTCCACATCGGTCTCCCACTCCATGTCGAGCGGCACGTTCAGCACGATCGGTCGGCGCTCGACATGGGCCCGCCTCACGGCGATCGCGACGTCGACAGCGATCCGGTTCAGGGTACGGATCGGCTCGAACCCGGCGCCGGTGGCGGCGACGACAGCATGCTGGTCCAGGTTCTGCAGATGTTCCCGGGCCCCGCGAGGGGTGTCGCCGGTGATCAGCAGCAGCGGGGTGCGGGCCCGGGCCGCCTCGATGAGTGCTGTGAAGGTGTTGGTCAACCCCGGACCGTGGGTGACGGTGGCCACGCCCAACCGGCCGGTGGCCTTCGCATACCCCTCGGCCATGAGCACCGCGTTCGCCTCATGGGTGGCGGCAACATAGTGGAGCCCGTGTTCACGCATCATGGCTTCGGCGATGAACAGGTTGCCATCGCCCAGCACGCCGAACATGGTGTCGATGCCCTGGTCGATAAGAGCTTGGGCAATAGCGTCGTGTCCCTGCATGCCACGACGCTAGTAGATCGGCCTCGCCGGCCGCCCGAAAGGGTGCCTGTGGTGTCGACGGCCCGGACGACGACGAGCTAGGACGGCGACGGCCCCGAGGGCTGGAGGACCACCATCGAGACGTCGACGTGGGCGGGTTGGGCCAGGGACCACACGATCGCCTCGGCCACATCGGCTGCGCTCAGCGTCGTTCCCATCTTGGCGTAGAACTCCTCGGCCCGGTCATGGTCTTGCCAGCGGCGCTCGGCGAAACTGGTGCGCACCGCACCGGGCAGGATCTCGGTCACCCGGATCCCGGTGGCCGCGTAGTCGAGGCGGAGGGTCTCGCTGAACCCATGGAGTCCGAACTTCGAGGCGGTGTATGCCGCCGTCTTCGGGTAGCTGTACAGGCCCTGCACCGAACCGACGTTGACGATGTGGCCCCGGTCGCGCTCCACCATGGCGCCCAGCACCGTGTGGGTCAGGTGCATCGTGCCCATCAGGTTGGTCCGGACCACGCTCAAGAAATCGGTGGGGTCGCTCTGGTGGAATCGCCGGCGCCCACCCCGATCGTGGCCGGCGTTGTTGACGAGCACGTCGATCTGGCGCCACCGCTCCGGCAGCCGATCGGCCAGGGTGGCCACCGATTGTTCGTCGGCGATGTCGAGCCCGATCACCAGCGTGTGGGTGCGGCGCTGCTCATCGAGGGCGGCCAGCGAGGTCTCGACGGCGTCGGGCCGGCGCCCGCTCGCAATCACGGCGTAGCCGGCATCGATGAGCTCGGGCACGGTCGCTTGTCCGATGCCGGCGTTGGCCCCGGTGACCAGCGCCACCGGTCGGTCCTGTGTCGTCATTTGGTCAGCCACAATCGGTCATCCTGGCCGATCTTCGGGCCGCGCGGGAAACGAGCTTTCGGGCACCGGTGGTCGAGCGTTCACTACGCTGGCCGAACCGTTGGATCGTGGGGGCCGTGGTGCCAGGAAAGACCGGGATGCCAGGAGGCCGAGATGACAGAAGGGCCGCGATGACCGAGAGCGATGATCGACCGCTCGAGGGGTTGAAGGTCGTAGAGATCTCGCTCTACCTCCAGGGCCCCATGGCCGGTCTCATCCTGGCCGGGCTCGGTGCCGATGTGGTCAAGATCGAACCGGTGGGCCGTCCCGATCCGTTCCGGAGCTTCGTGGGCATGTTCGGGGTGAACCTGGACGAGAAGGGCCAGGACTGGATTTTCGCCGCCGCCAACCGGGGGAAGCGGTGTGTGGCCATCGACATCACGACTGAACGGGGACGCCCGATCTTCGAGAAGCTGATCGGTGAGGCCGACGTGTTCGTGTCCAACCTCATGGCCGGTTCGCTCGAACAGCTCGGGGCCGACGCCGACACCTTGATGGAGCTGAACCCGAATCTCGTCTACGCCCGAGGCGCCGGATTCGGGTTCCGCGGCCCGCTGGCCGCCGACCCCTGCCAGGACACCGTCGGCATGGCCTATTCGGGGTTCATGGACATCGCCTCCACCACCGAGGCGCCCCACTATCCGCCCGGTGCGCTCAGCGACGTTGCCACCGGCACGAACCTGGCTTCGGCCATCCTCGCCGGGCTGACCAAACGCTCGATCACCGGGAAGGGCTGTGTGGTGGGCACCAGCCAGGTTCAGACGATGATGTGGCTGGCCAGCATGGGGATCGGCTTCGCCGCCAACCTCGGCACCCGGATGACCCGCTTCGACCTCGAGAACCCCTCCAGCCCCCTGCTCAGCATCTATGAGACGGCCGACGGCTGGATCTCTATCGGGGCGGTGCTCGATGAGCAATGGGTGTTGATCGCCAACACCCTCGGCCTCGAACATTGGTTGGCCGACGAGCGGACCGCGACGCTGGTGGGGCTGATCGAACACGCCGACCTGGTGTCACCCGAGCTGGTCGCACGATTCCGCACCGAGTCAACCGACTATTGGTGGAAGTTGTTGCGCGAGGCCGGAATCTGGGTGTCACCGGTCAACCGGCTCGACGAGCTGGCCGACGATGAACACATTCGGGCCAACGACTACATCGTCACGTTTCCCGACGGTTCGGTCGGGGGCGCCGTGCCCTTCGAGGTCGACGGGTTCACCGGAGTACGAGGGGTCGGTGCCGCCTACGGCGAACACACCGACGAGGTCCTCGCCGAACTGGGCTATGACCAGGACTCCATCATCGATCTGAAGATCGACAACTCTGTCTGGTGACCCGGGATGTTGGGCCGGCGCGGCGCGCGTAGGGTCCAGGGGATGGCTCCGAACCTGGAAACCGTATTGGTCGATGTCGACGAGAACCGGGTGGCGACGATCACCCTCAACCGACCCGAACAGCTGAACGCATGGAACGCACAGCTGAACGCCGATCTCGACTCGGCCATGTTGTGGGCCGAGGGCTCCGAGGACGTGCGGGCCATCGTGTTGACCGGCGCCGGCCGCTGCTTTTGCGCCGGCGCCGATCTCGCCGGGGGAGGGGACACGTTCTCGGGCCGGCGGGAGTCCGACGGCCGCGAGGAGCGCACGTCGAGCGTTTATCCCTTCCAGCTCAAGACCCCGGTGATCGCCGCCATCAACGGTCACGCGGTGGGGGTCGGAGCCACATATACGCTGGCGTGCGATGTCCGGGTAGCCGCCACGGACGCCAAGATCGCGTTCGTGTTCGTGAGGCGCGGGATGCTGCCCGAACTGGCCTCCCACGCCATCCTGCCCCGGGTGGTCGGCATGTCGAATGCCGCCGAACTGCTCTTCACCGGCAAGGCGATCACGGGTACCCAAGCCGCCGACATCGGGTTGGTGTCCTCGGCGGTGGCCGTCGAGGAGGTGCTGAGCGTGGCTCGGGACCTCGCCACCGACATCGCGGTCAACTCTGCTCCGGTCTCGGTGGCCATGGCCAAGCGGTTGTTGTGGGAGGGGATGTCCCTGTCGGTGGACGAGATGCAACAGCGCGAGCACGCCCCGTTCGCCTGGGCCGGAGACCAGCCCGACGCCCGGGAGGGGATCGAGTCGTTCCTGGAGAAGCGCACGCCGGACTGGAAGCTGAGCGCGGCCCGGGACTTCCCCGAGGAGCTGTTCTGAGCGCACCGACCCATCCCCCCCGACACCAGGGCGGGGCTCGCCGATTGCCGGGGGTCGCCAAGGTCTCGCTACGGTCGGCGCCTATGCCTGATTGGGAAGCACTCGAAACTGCAGCCGCAGCGGTCCGTCGATTGACCGATGCCATGTCCGCCCACCATGTCGATGCCGACGAACTCGCGGCGCTCACCGAGCTGGCGAACCGTGCGGCCGAGTCGATGGAGCACGGACCGGTGCGCGACAAGCTCGTCGATTTCGAGATCGTGCCTCATGTCACCGCCATTTACCAGGGTGAGACCGAGCCGATGAACGTCGCTGACGGCGAGGCGATCGAGTTCGATCCCTTCTCATTCGTCGGAGGCGTGAAGCACCCGGCCTCGATGGGCATGCGATTCCATATGGATCGAGGAGAGGCGGTCGGGCGGGCGACTATCTCACCCAGCTACGCCGGGCCGCCCGAGCGGGTCCATGGGGGAGCGGTGGCGTCGATGGTGGACGAGACGATGGGCATCCTGAATCGGGTATCCAGCCGCCGGGCCTTCACCGCGTCGCTCACCGTCGACTACCGGAATCCGGCCCCGCTCGGCACCGAGATCGAGTTCCGAGCCCGAGACGTCAGCGACGACGGCCGCAAGGTTCACATCGCCTGCATCGGTACCGGACCCGACGGCGTCTTCGCCGAAGCGAAGGGCCTGTTCATCCGCCCTCGGGAAACCTAGGGTCTTTCGCCCACAACCGGCCGACGCTCTCATGCTGGGCGCCGATAGTGTGCCAGGGTCCGACCGGTCAGAGCGGGCCGACACCCCCGACGGACGCGAAGGGGCGCCCACGCGGACCCTGTCGCGAGCGAGAGCGGTCGTGGTGCTCCACCGTCTCGCCGGGCAGCCGTCGCCGGCCGCCGGGCACTCGTTCACCGACATGGCCGACCCGCACCTCGGATTTGCGCAGACTGCCGTGGCATGGGCAGCATCCGAGGGGATCGTCCGCGGGCGTACACCGACCGAATTCGCCCCGCTCGCCAACATCAGCCGCGCCTCGTTTGTCACCGAGGGAGAGCGGTCACTGCAGCTGACCACTCCCCATGCTGGCTACTCCCCATTCGGGACAGCCGCGGCCTCAGATCGCTGACCAAAGGCGTGCATCGACGTAGCGATCGAGGTGGGTCACGTTCGTCGTCGCGACAACCACGGATTCGCCAGCTTCAGAGGCATCGAGAACTTGTGCTTGGGCGGCGAGGATGACATCCCCGTCGAGAGCTGCGTCCTGAGCGGTGGGGAGGCCGCGGTTGCGTGCTTCGGCCCAGAGGCTGGCGGCTACGCGCATAGTGGTGGTGGACAGAGGGAGGTAGCCGAACCCGTTGCCGAGCTGGTCGAGTCGCTCGATGCCGGCTGGCTTGTTGGCGCGCAGGAGTTCCCGCCGCACTTCGTAGTCGGAAATCTCGGGCACGAACAGTTGATCGCCGGTCTCGAGGCGATCTCGTGCCCACGCTTGGGCGATCTGGGCAGGACCTTGGGCGCTCGGGTTGCTGATGAGGCCGAGTGGTCCGCTGTCGAGGACGATCAGCACGTCAGAATGGTCGCCCGTCGTTGTGTCGCGTTGCCGCAAGTGCAGCCATGAGCTCTTGTCCGGTCGACTCCCGTTCAGCGCTGTCGCCGATCTCGGAAACCGCATCCAGCGCTGAGAGCGCCCTCTTTGCATAGTCGGTACCGGTCTCGGGGTCGACGGCGTAGTGCTCGGCCTTCGTGAAATGTCTGGAGCCCCTGACGGTGCCCTTCCTGCCCGTTGTGCGCCATCCGAGTTTCGCCATCTTGAGTTTCACAGCGACGCCTACCGTTTGGCGGAAGCGGAAGCCGGGAGCGCCTGCGGCCAGGACGGGCGCGATCGATGGATCTGTCTCTATGAATCTGACCACGCCGGCGAGAGCAGGCAGATTGTGCATCTCTGCATCAACCAGCCGTTGCTCGTTGGCCGGCGAGTTCAGCAGCGTGAAGAGCCGGAGAAACGCATCCGGGTGGGCCTCCAGCTCACCGCGGTACCTTGCCGCGTGGGGGTCAGCGCTGAAATCGGCGGCACCGACGTCTCTGGGTGTTGCTGTTCCCATAGCCCCAATGTAGCCATAGCCCCAATGTAGATAGCCGATTATGAGATGTCTAGAAACCAGCCCTCATGGCCGGCTCTGGCGCGAAGCCGGCGCCCGCATCCGAACTATGTCGACCGCTCGCTCGTTGGGCCGAGCGTTGGCTCGTTGCGCTTTTGGTGTGGGCCATCGCGCGAACTCTTCTATTGCTGAGCTCCCGGGCGGCTCAAGAGCGGCGAACCCGGTGCCCAGTGGAATATTGCATAATAACAGTTATGCCATATAATGCTGTGATCCGGGGTTTCGCGGCGCCGGTGGCCCGATCGACCGGAGTCCCACCCATCGTGGCCAGTCAGATCAAGGGATCGTCTCGCCCGGATCGTGAGTTGCTCGACGCGGCCGCCCTGTGTGCTGACCTCGTGCGGAGGCTCGGTATACGCCGTATTCGACCTAGCTCGCAGCGGGCCTTGCTCCGTTGCCCTCGGATCACCAGCGAGACGCCGAACTATTCGGGGGTCTGCATGGATCTCTGGAGTGGCCTTCCATTCGCGGAACAACTGGCCTATGGCCGTCGCGTCGTTGTCGAGCTACGAGCTGACGGTTTGGTTGAGCAGGTGTTTGGGGTCGCGGCCGCCGACGAGGCCGGTGTGGTTGGCGTAGATGCACCAGCCGAGCAGGCGCTGGTAGCGGCGGTCGAAGCCGGCTACGACGGTGCGGTCCAGGCACAGGAACTGGTTCTCCTGTTGGCGCAACCAGGCCTTGGCGTACAGCACGGCCACACCCCGCCGGGGCCGTTCGGCGTGATTGGCGCCGCCACCGTGGATGGTTCGGCCATCCCAGAGCAATGCCGAACCCGCGGTCATCTCCATCGGTATCGTCTCCAGCTCGTCGATGACCGGCTGGTCCACCTGATGCGTGCCCGGTGCCATTCGGGTGCCCCCGTTCGCCTCCTCGAAGTCGTCCAGGGCCCACATCACCGAGACCATGAGGGGTGGATGGGGACGGGACAGCGGATAGCAGCCGTCGTCGTGGTGCAGGATCTGAGCCGGTTCTCCGGGTCCGATGGTGATGCCCGAGGCCTCGGAGATCTGGATCTGATCATCGAGATGGGCTTCGATGGCGGCGATGACGAGAGGATGGGTGACCAGCGGGTCGAAGGCCCTCGACTGGCCGAGCAGGTTGAACGGTCTCCGGGTTCGGAACCCTCCGAACGTGCTGGTCGACGGTGGGGTCTGGTCGTTCAGCGTGTCGAGTGCGGCCCGGGCCGCGGCGAGGGTGTCGCCCTCGATCAGGTTCGAGAGCACCGCATAGCCCTGGTCCCCCAACTCGTGGACGGGGCCCGCCGCCGCGGCCCGCTCGGCGTCGGTCGAAACCCATCGGCCCGCTTGGGCCATCGCCTCTGGCGAAAAGGGGTTGAGATCCAGGTCGGTCGCGGCATCGCTCATGACCCCTAGTCTCGCGCCAGATCGGTCGAGCCGGGCCCGCATCGGGAAGCTCGGTACAGCCGGCGCCTGGGTCAGCATGGATCCGCTCGTATCAGCCGCCGATCGGCCACCACCCGAGAATCCTGGACGGTGATACTCGGGTTCGGTCGAAAACTGTCACACCATCCATCTAATCTACGTACAGGAATTCGTAATACATGCAATCGAGTGGAGCGTGGCGGTCTTGCAGTACGACGGTGGTGCGGCCGCACCGGGTCAGAAGTATGTGACGTGGGGCCGATGAACAGCGACATGAGCAGCTGGGACAGCCAGAACCAGGACAACGAGGGCCCAGGACACCGGCGAATCGGATGCCGAGACCTCGGGTGGGGGTGCTCCCCCGGCGCCAGGCGATCGGGGCGTGTCGAATCGTGGTTTGGGAGGGCTGGCTGAGAGCGGGAGCGCTATGCACGTTGAATGATCCACCGAGGATATGGCCGTCGATGGTGGCGACTCCCTACAAAACTGTAGGGAGATTGGTGTATTGTTATTGGCAGCGACCTGTTTCAGGTCGTCTTGCTAGGGCCCCGTTGGGGCCCTTTTCTCTGCCTGCCGCCTATGGTCCTCGTTCATGAGTGGCTCATACGCCGGGTTCGTTGATGTTGGCTTTTTGAAGGCGCAGGGGGCCCGGGCGACCGGTCGTCGCTCCGATGAGGTGGGGGTCGACGCTGCCCAGGTTGTCGAGCGAAAGTTCTTCGATGCAATCGCGCGGACCCCTGGTCTGCAGTTGCGACTTGGCCATATCGCTGAGCATCCCCCGCGGTTGAAACGACCGATGCAACAAGCCTTGCGACACACCGCTGACGGGTTGGGCGTAGACCGTTCGGCGCTGATGAATGAGTTCGACAAACACTGGACCTTCCACCCGGACCGCCAACAAAAGGGCGTCGACACCCTCATCGCTCTCGACATGGTCCGGTTCGCGGGCCGGTCCGGTTTCGACACCGCAATCCTGGTTTCCGGTGATCGTGACCTGGCCGAGGCAGTCCGAGCTGCTCAAGACTTCGGAGTAAAAGTCTTCGTCGCTGTCCCGACTGGCCAGGTGGGTCTCGCTACCGAACTCGCACAACTAGCTGACGAAATTTTGCCAATCGGTGCAACCCACCTCACGACGATGCTGCCCGATCGATAGGGCGTACCGGACAGCCATAGCTGTCAGGCCCAGGACTGGAGAGTCTTCGTGGCCGAACATGGTGACCGAGCCAGTATCGAACATCTACCCCGCACCGACCGCCAACGCCGCGCCGATGCCCTCTGGAACGTGTTCGTCACCGCCGCAGCCACACCCCCCGGCGCCCAGCGACCTGAGCCGTTGGTCAACATCATCATCACCCAAACCGAATTCGAAGCCGCCGCAGCCCGCAGCGCCGGAGCTAGTGCCAACGACGGCGGGCTGGTCGACAGCGGGCCGGTGGATCCTCGTCATGGGCGCTGTTCCACCCTCGAAGGCCACGCCATCGACCCCGCCGATGCCTACGGCGCCGCGATGGTCGGCCATATCCGGCGGGTCGTGCTCAACGCTCAGGGGGTGGTCATCAATCTTGGGCGCCGTTCTCGCTTGTTCACCGGAGGGGCCCGCGATGCCGCCCTGCTCGCTCACCCCCGCTGTGTGTGGGTCGGATGCGACCAGACCGGGGCTCACAACCAGATCGACCACTCGACCGACTGGCAACACCATGGCCCCTCCAACCAGGACAACGCCGGGCCCCTCTGTCGGTTCCACAACCGCTGGAGATCCACTCACGGCTTTTGGACCTGGCGCGACCCCACCGGGGCCTGGCACACCTACCACCCCGACGGCCACGAGATCACCTAAACCCGTACCCGTACCCGCACCCGGCCCGGGCCCCGGCGCGCCGCGCGCCCGGATCAGTCGAACTGGGCCCACATCAGGATGCGTTTGAACGTGAACAGGTAGGGGCGCCGGTCGCCCTGTTCGGCGATGAGCCGCTCGGTGTACGCGCGCTCGAAGTCCGCGAAGCGCTCATCGCCGAGCGCCGTCCGGAACGGGTTGAGCGCCGTTCCCTTGATCCACTCGGTCACCTCGGCGGTGGAATCGAGCAGATGGGTGAACACCCGCAAGGCCACATAGGTTTCTGTTGCCCCGAGATCGTGAAGGACCTGGGCGTAGTACTCCGGGGCCGCGACGGTCATGGTGGGCAGCTCGGGTGGACCGTGTGGGAACCAGTCCGCCAGCTCGGTAGCCAGATTCGAAGCGAGCGCGTACGCCGGATGATCGGTGTTGGTCGGAACCTGCACCGCGATCTGTCCCCCCGGCACCAGCCGGTCTCGCCAGTGCCCCAACACGCCGGCGTGGTCGTCCACCCAGTGCAGCGCGGCGTTGGAGAAGATGATCGCCGGGGGCTCCGCCGGCGTGAACTGGCGGAGATCGCCCACTTCGAACCGCGCCCGCTCGGCGGTCGGTGCCTGGGCCAGCATGGCCTCGCTGGTGTCCTGGCCGACGACGAGACCCGCATCGAGACGGGCTGGGAGCTCCGCGGTCAAGACCCCTGTCCCACACCCCAGGTCGTACACCACCCCTCCCCCGGCGGGCCGGCACAGGCCCACGAGCTCATCGAACGGTTGGCGACGTTCCGCGGCGAAGCGCGCGTACT
>Ga0316190_10001417_pt1 | contig 17290 bp, 11 predicted proteins | sample Eddworburrow2_MG_FD_204929 | JGI IMG/M metagenome (GOLD analysis project Ga0316190, IMG submission 204929) | Coastal sediment microbial communities from Maine, United States - Eddy worm burrow 2 | ecosystem: Environmental > Aquatic > Marine > Coastal > Sediment | place: USA: Maine | collected... | reverse complement strand
GCCTCCTCGTCGGCCACCGCAAAAAAGATCAGCGAACCCTTGGGTTTGAACCCGGACTTGGCGAGGTGTTTGAACGCCACAGCCTGGGTTGCTGTGAGGTTGAGCATGTCGATCGCGCCCCGCCCCCAGATCTCGCCATCGACGATCTCCCCTCCGAACGGGTCACGCGACCAGCCATCGGGATTGACGGGGACCACATCGGTGTGGCCCATGAGACACAGGGTGGGAGCCGTCGGGTCCGACCCCTCTATACGGGCGACCAGCGATGCGCGACCGGGGACGCTTTCGAAGCGCTGAAAGTCGAGACCAGCCCCTTCCATATGGCTGATCAGCAGCTCAGCATTACGGGACTCTTGGCCAGACTCCCGGGTTCCGTCGTTGACGCAAGCGTTCCGGATCAGCTCCGACAACAGCTCAGCGCTCTCGTTGGTCAAATCAACATCCACGGCCGGAGCCTACTCATCGGGCAGAAGTGCGTAGATAATAGGGAAGTGGAGTCGTGGGATCTGTCACAGCTTGAGGACGAGAGCGAAGGCTTTGACCGCGTCGTGCTCGCCACACCCGACATCGACCCATTCTGCTCGTCCACCGACTGGATCATCCCGGCGACCAGCGCCTTCGCCCCCGACGTTCGGCCCTGGATTCTGCGCACCGAGTCCGGGTACCTGACCTTCGGAGAACGCCAGCGAGCCCGCCAGACCATCTTGCACTCGCTCGACCCGATGTGGGGCTTTGCCTGCCCGCTCCTCGGCGCCGACCCGCGAGCGATCGTCAGCGATCTGTACCGCTCGCTCGGCCACCGGGGCCGCTGGCACATGGTCGCGGTGTCGGGTGTGGTTGACGGCTCACCCTTGTTCGAAGCGCTCATCGACACGTTCGGCGACACGCACAAGCTGTTCCGGGGCACGGACATGAGCACCCATCTCGCTTCCCTGGACGGGGGTCCGGACGGCTATCTCGCTCGTCGGTCGTCGAGGTTCCGCAAGGGTATTCGCCAAGCGACCCGCCGTGCTGAAGACAGCGGCATACGTTTCGAGGTGGCCTCGGCCTGTGACGCACGAACGGCGGATGCCCTGCTGGACCGAGCCCTGGAGGTGGAGCACCGCAGCTGGAAAGCGGAACAAGACGGCGGGATCATCGACCCCCGGATGCAACATTTCTACCGCATGATCGCTCGGCGCCTCGCGCCCGACGGACGACTCCGACTCCTGTTCGCCCGCCATGATGAGCACGATATCGGCTACATCCTCGGCGGGGTTCGCGATGGCGTCTATCGGGGTCTTCAAGTCTCCTTTGACCAAGAGTGGTCCCGCGCCTCGATCGGCAACCTGTTGCAATGGCACCAGATCTGTTCGTTGGCCGATGAGGGCGTGACCGGCTATGACCTCGGGATGGACATGGAGTACAAGTCGAGCTGGTCCGATGAGACCTTCGAAACCATGACGGTCGTGATCCGCCCTTAGAGGCCGACCGGATGTGGAGCCAGATTGGTCGGGTCGCGCCTCGGTCCTGAGCGAGGCCGTGGCCCGAGCGCCCTCCCTTTCGATCAATCGGTTTCGGTCGCCGTCTTGCCCGCGGCGCCCCGATCGGCCGCGAGGGCGCCGCTCAGCTCAGCCTCCGCGGTCGAAGGACGAGCGCTGGCGCCCGCTGGGGCCCCATCCTTGGTCGTCATCGTCGGACTGGGCTTCGCGGCGTCGGAACCAGCGGATCCGGAGCCGTTCCCATTGGCCGGCGTGGGCGGGCGCCCGTTTGACCCCTTGGGCGTTCGGGCTTCAAGCTTCGGGGGCGCCGGGGCGGTCATCGCCTTATCGGGTGCGGCCCTACCCGCATCGGCGGGGCCGCGGGCGGCAACCGCCGCGATCGCTTCGGCCAAGAGCTCCACCCCGTCATCGAGAGTTTCCTGGCCGATGACCAAAGGCGGAAGGATTTTGACCACCTGCCCGCGGCTCCCTGCGGTCTCGACGATAAGGCCACGCTCGAAGGCCTCCGTCGCGATTCGGGCGCCGTCGTCGGGATCGACACACTCGATCCCTTGGATCATCCCGCGACCGCGAACGGCGGACACGATGGTCCGATGAGAGGACCGAATCGACTCGAGGACCTTGGTGAGGTGGCGACCCATACCTGTCACGTGCTCGCTCAGGACCTCATCGCTCCAGAACAGGTTGAGCGCCGCGGTCGCGGTGACGAGGGCCGGCCCGAATCCCTGGAATGTCGACATGTGTTCACCGGGGGCCCACTGGTCGTACTCTGGCTTGATCAGGTTCAGGGCCATCGGCATGCCGTATCCGCTGATCGACTTCGACAGACAGACGATGTCGGGCACAATCCCCGCATCTTCGAACGAAAAGAACGACCCCGTGCGCCCGCACCCAGCTTGGATGTCGTCCACGATCAGCATGATGCCATGGCGATCGCACAGCTCGGCAAGGCCCCGCAGCCAGTCGGTCGACGCGACATTGATGCCCCCCTCGGCCTGAATCGTCTCGACGATGACAGCCGCGGGCAGGTCTACTCCGCTGGCCGGGTCGTCGAGAAACGTCTCGAGATAGGCGTGGGTGTCGACGTCCGGACCGAGGTACCCATCGAAGGGCATGACCGTGACCCCGGTCAATGGCACGCCCGCGGAATCTCGGTACAAAGAGTTGGCCGTGGTGGACAACGCCCCGAGGGTCAGACCGTGAAAGGCGTTGGTGAACGACATTACCTGGAATCGTCCGGTGACCTTTCTGGCCAGCTTCATTGCGGCCTCGACCGCGTTGGTGCCGGTGGGTCCGCAGAATTGAACCACATAGTCCAGCCCTCGCGGTGCGAAGATCAGCGACTCCATCGTCTCGAGAAACTCGACCCGGTCAGGGGTGGCGGTGTCGAGGCTGGAGATGACGGGATCCCCGGCGATGAGCTCGATAAGGGCGAGCTTGAGGTCCGGGTGATTGTGCCCATAGTTCAACGATCCCGCCGCCGAGAAAAAGTCGATGTACTGGGTTCCGTCATCGTCGGTCAGGACATGGCCGCGGGCGCGAGTGAACACTGCGGGCCAAACTCTGCTGTAGCTGCGCACTTCAGATTCGAGCCGCTCGATCGCCCCGAGCCCACCCTCGACCGCTGTGGCCACGTTGTCATCGCCGTTCATTGATCATCTCTCCGCTTCTGATCTGTTGTCGAAGCCGCGTTGACCACTCGCCCGGCTGGGCTTGCGTCTCAGGCGAATGCCGTCAAGGCATTCCAAACCCATCACGCCTGGTCGTCCACCGCTTCGCTCCACCACTGCCGAATCCACCGATGCGCGCGCATCTCAACACCACTCGAGTCCGCCGCCCCCTTTGGTTTCGAGCCTGGGCCGGCCGTCATAAGACGCCCGCTCCAGCGCGCGCCTTGAGCCTAACCGGGCGCGGACTGGATCGGCAGTGTCGGGAGCGACTTGTGAGAGACCGAACCGTAAATCAGCGGCCGATGGGGACCAGCGATAGGACCTGTTCGGTGTGGTCGTCGACCGCGGCGGCCGAGTACGGCATTGGCACCAGTTCCACCTTGGACCATGCGTCGAGCTGGTCGGCGAAATGGGTGCTACCCGGATGGCCCGAGACTCCGTGCACCGCCGTCCACCCCGACCTCTCCCAGTCCGCCAGGTCGAACACGTAGCGGGCTACCGATCCGTGCTGGGCGCGATAGTCCGTCCCGGGTAACACCCGGGCGGCCCGGATCGTGTCGCCGTCGCCCGCCACCTCGGTTTCGGGCACAGGAAGCGAATCGGCCAACCACGACGCGTCGACTTCGAGCGGCCACCACATCCGGGTGCGGCGTAGCCGTCCGTAGCTCCAGGACTCGGGGTTTTCATCGAATCGGCTGATCAGCTCGGCTCTCGCCTGCAGCAGCGCCTGAGCCAACAGGTGGTCCCATCCGCCGAGGTCGGACACATCGCGGTCGGCGTTGCGCAACACCGCCTCCCAGGCCACTCGCCAGCTCTGGTGAGCGCGCTCGGCGGCGGTCGCCAGCTCGCCGAGCACACCCACCTCGCCCGACCCCAACCCCAGCGCCTCGATCACGCTCACCGTCACAGCTTCCCGGGTTGCCACATACAGCGCCGCAGCCGATGAGTCCGCGGCGAGACGCCCATCCCAGTGCTCCAACAGGGCCACCATCGGCTCCAGCTCCGGCGTCGGATCCATCTCCGACAGTCGGGCCACAAAGCGGCGGGCGGGCAGGGAGACCACATCCGCGAGTATCTCCGAGCAGGTCTCCGCGGTGGCGTTGTCGGTCTGAGCGAGCAACATCGCGAGCCGTTCGGCGCGCGCCGGCGAGGCGTAGTCGTTCGACACATAGAGGTCGGCGCTGACCCGCTGGTTGGCCGAGAACACGAACCCCTCTTGAGGGTTGGTCAACTCCGGCAGCTCGTCGAACGGCACATGGTCCCGCCATCGGTAGGCCGGGTCCCAGCCCGGCACCGGCAGCCAGCCATTGGCAGCGTGGCGGCGCGGCAGACGCCCCCGAAACTTGTAGCCGATCGACCCTGACGTGTCCCCCGTGACCAGATTGTTTCCCGGGATCACCCAAGGTCGGCAAGCCTCGTTCAGTGCCGCGCTGGAACCGGCCCTCAGCATGGGACCGAGCGCGTCGAAGGTGGAGTCGTGACCGGCGAGCGCGGTCCAAGCCAGGCTGAGGCCGACCGTCTCGTCGTCGTCCGCGACCACGACCGGACCGTTGACGGTCACCAACACTTCGGCGTCGACGGGATCGCCGCCCCGCACCTCGATCCGTTCGGTCCTGCGGGAGACGACCGTACCCTCGTCCGATAGCCGCTCGACGAACACGTCCTGGTCGTCGGCCATCGCGTGGGTGATGCACCACGCGACATGCTGGTTGTGACCGAAGTGGGGAAAGGCGGGCACCCCGGGAAATGACAGCCCGATCACGTCGATGTCGCCCCCCGTGATGTGATTCTGGTGATAGACGTTGGGGAGGTCGAGCCCCCGGTGGGGGTCTCCCGCCACGAGCGGCAGTCCCGTGGCCGTCCGAGCAGGACCGAGCGCCCAGTTGTTACTGGCCCCGTCGGTGTCGGGAATACCGGCCAACGCCTCGGCGCCTCCCGCAAGCTCCGCCGCCAGGTCGACGGCCATCTCGTACCGTTCCCCCGGGGGGACCACGAGATGGTGAACGACCGGGTCGATGAGCCGGCGGAGGCCCTCGATGCCGTGGACCTTGGCCATCGTGGCCCGCCATATCTTGCGATGGAACGTGCCCATGTACAGATGGCGGAACTTGTAGACCGCGAGACTGTTCCACGGCTCCCACCGCTCCACGTCGGCGCCGGTCAGAGCACACTCGATCGGGCGAGCATCGGTGAAGCCGAGAAAGGCGTTGACCCCTGCGGCGTAGGCCTCGAGCATCTCTTGTGTATCGACGGCCAGTCCGGCGAGGTCGCGGCGAGCTGCGGCTTCGAGGCCCAGGCGGCGTACGAACACATCGGAGGCCACGGCGCTGGGGCCGACAACCGAGGCCCACCGGCCGCTGGCCTTACGCCGGTCGCTGTCCATCTGCCAGAGCCGGTCCGCCGCGGCCGCGAACCCTTGTCCGACGAAGCCATCATGGGCCGATCCGGCCCTGATGTGCGGGATCCCGAACCGGTCTCGGCAGATCTCCAGCCGAGCGTCGATCCCCTCGATCGACACAGAACCCTCGAGGGGCGGAACCGCGTCGGCGAAGTCCTGGGGGCTGGGCGGGTGATGATCGGGCTTCATCCGCCCGACTCCTGGTTCGGGATGACCTCCAGCTCGTTGATCACCCTCTGCACCCCCGCGGTGGCCAGGGCGACAGCGCCGGCCTCATCGCGAGCCGCGTCGGTCTCGACCGAACCGGTGAGCGTGATAGTTCCCCCTTCGCCCGCCACCTCGGCCTGGTCGTACCCGCCCGCGACCAACCCTTCACCGACAAGAGATACGACGTCTTCGGTGTCGCCTCGAACCGCGGCGGCACAAAAGCCGGTACCGATGATGATCACGGCGAGTATGGCCACCAACCCGAACAGTCGTCCACCGGCCCAGCGGTTGCCTTGGGTAACTACCGCTATTGGGGTGAGGCCGGTGTCGAGGAGATCGGCCCCGGACTGCGGCACCGCGGCCCCAGCTTCGTCGTCGGTGTGCGGGCCCGGGTCATCGCTCATGGTGTGTGCGTTCTCCTCGATGGCATCGCCCGGCGGATTCTCGGTGGCATCTCCGGCGCGGACTTGGGATACCTACACCGTAAGGCGTGGCGGCCGTCGGGAAAATCTCGGCCGCGCTCGAGCCGGCACGGCGTGTACCGTGCCGCCGACGGCGGGACCACAGCCCACGAGGAGCAGGACCATGAACCGGATCGAGGATCGCCACGGCGACCAGGTGGTGAGCGGCACGTACGCTGATGGATTCGAGGCGGTGGCCGACGAGTTCGTCCGGAACCTGACCGAACGGGGCGAGGTGGGCGCGTCGGCCCATGCCGTCGTCGCCGGAGAGACCGTCGTCGATCTGTGGGGCGGTACCCGCGACCGACAGGGCACCCTCTGGGACGCCGACACCATGGTCGTCACCTGGTCGTGCACCAAAGGGGCCACGGCGATCTGCGCCCATGTCCTTGTCGATCGGGGTCTGCTCGACCTCGACGCCCCCGTCGGGGACTACTGGCCGGAGTTCGCCACCAACGGAAAAGAACAGACGACGGTCCGGATGATGCTCGATCACTCCGCGGGCGTGGCCGCACTCCGCGCCCCGGTACCCGCCGGCGGCTACGCCGACTGGGATCTCATGTGTGAGATGCTCGCCGCCGAGGAGCCCTGGTGGGAACCAGGCACCCGCAACGGCTATCACATGCTCACCTTTGGGTGGACGGTCGGGGAGCTGGTTCGGAGGGTGTCGGGCGTTTCCCTCGGTACATTTCTGCGCGAAGAGGTGACCGGTCCGCTCGACGCGGACTTCTACATCGGACTGCCCGCAGAGCTCGAACCTCGGGTCGCGGCGAGCATCGCCCACCGGCCCAGCCGCGGCGACAAACAAAGCGGGTACACCAAGGCGCTCCTGGCCGATCGCGATGGGCTCCAAGGCAAGGCCTGGTTCAACATGGGCGGATTCGAGGCCAACGATCCCGCCGCGCATGCGGCTGAGGTCGGCGGGGGCGGAGGCATCGGCTCGGCTCGCGGCTTGGCCCGCATGTACGCCCCTTTGGCCAACTCGGGTGAAGCCCTGGGCGTTCGCCTGGTGGCGCCGGAGGCGGTCGCCGTCATGAGTGACGTCGCAGTGGCCACCCATGTCGACGCCATGCTGATGCTGCCGACCCGCTTCGGTCTCGGATTCATGAAGTCCATGGACAATCGTCGCAACCGATTCGGGGACACCGATTCGGCCATCATCGGCCGCAACGGCTTCGGCCATGTGGGCGCCGGCGGCAGTATCGGGTTTGCGGACCCCGATCATGGTCTGAGCTTCGGGTACGCGATGAATCGGATGGGACCGGGCCTGCTGCTGAACGAGCGCGGCCAGTCACTGGTCGACGCCACGTACGCCTCGCTCGGCGCCTGAGCCGCCGATACGCCTCATCGTCGGGGTATGCCGAGCGCCGTTTGCCGAGGCTTCACCAGTGGTCCAGACTCGCGCCGTGGCGGAGACATGGCGATGGCAATGGCGCTCGGCGCGCCCGCGAGAATCACTGATCGTGACCCTCGCCCTGATGCTGGTCGCGGCGGGATGTTCGTGGGCCGTGCCGGGCTGGTGTGTCGGGCCCTCGATCGGTGGGTGCGCGACCGGTCCGACATCACCGGCCCCTCGTCCCGAGCGCCCCACCCCGGCGGATCGGCTCCTGGCTCCGGGGGATCGATCCGGACCCGCGGTCGTCGGCGTCGCCACCCCCGGTCTCCCCGCGAACCTGAGCGGAGTTGATGGTTTCGAGGCGCTAACAGGCGCGGACGTGGGAATTGTCAGCTGGTACACCGCGTTCGGTCAGCGCTTTGGCGCCGAACGGGCGGCGCAGGTGAGTGACCGGGGTGAGATCCCGATGATCTCCTGGGAACCCTGGGACCCCGGTCGGGGGGTCGACCAGCCTCGGTACTCACTCGCCCGCATCATCGCCGGTGACCACGACGGCTATCTGAGGGGTTGGGCCGCTCAGCTCGCCGCGTTCGACCGGCCGGTCCTGTTGCGTTTCGCGCATGAGATGAACGGTGACTGGTATCCGTGGGCCGAGGGCGTCAACGGCAATCGACCTGGGCAGTATGTGGCGGCGTGGCGACACGTCCATGAGATCTTTCAGGCCGAAGGTGCCGATCGGGTGCGCTGGACCTGGAGCCCCAATACGGTGCACGGCTCCCACCAGGCGCTGAGCGGCCTGTACCCGGGCGACGAGCTGGTCGATTGGGTGGCGATCGACGGTTACAACGGCGGGACCGCGTTGAACATGGGTGGGTGGTTGTCGCCCGAGACCCTGTTCGTCGACTCGATCGCCAACGTGCGGGCCCTGACCGGCCGGCCCATCATGATCGGTGAAACGGCGAGCACCGAACACGGAGGCGACAAGGCGCAGTGGATCAGCCGGCTCTTCGCCTTGCTGTCAGACCATCCCGAGATCCGCGCTTTCGTCTGGTTCGACATCGACAAGGAGACCGACTGGAGGGTGGGCTCGTCAGCCGCGTCTTTGGCCGCTTTCCGCCATGAGATCCGATAGACCAGAGACGTGAAACACGAAACACAGGTCGAGCTGAGCCGGCACCTGCTCGGCTACATCGCGGATCGCACCACCTTCCTCAGTTCCGATGACGAGCGGGTGGCGGTCACCGCCTTCAGCGACCGGGACCGGTTCGAAACCGAACAGGAGCTCGTGTTGCGCACCCACCCCGCGGTCGTCGGGTTCGGGAGCCAGATGGCCGCACCGGGTGACTACACCGCGGCGACGGTGGCCGGCGTGCCCGTGGTCGTCGTGCGCGACGACAACGGAACATTGAAAGCGTTCATCAACGCCTGTCGCCATCGTGGCACCGAACTGGTCGAAGAGGGCGTTGGATCGGTCACCCGTGCCTTCACCTGCCCGTATCACCGGTGGCGTTACGGGCTGGACGGCGCACTGGTCGGCATTCCGGATGCAGCCGGGTTTCCCGACATCCAGCCCGAACAGGTGGCCCTGGCACCGCTACCGGTGGCCGAGAAATTTGGCCTGGTCTGGGTGGTGCCAACCCCTGCCGCGCCCCTCGATCTCGACACCTATCTGGGCGCCGACATGGTGGACGAGCTGAACCACTACGGGTTCGACGCCTATCACCATTTCCGGTCGACCACCGTGGATGTGCACGCCAACTGGAAGCTCATGTACGACACGTTTTTGGAGTTCTACCACGGCGCGTATTTGCACCCGGACACCCTCGCCCACCTGATGGCCAAGAACATCGTGCACTTCGACCGCCTCGGCGATCACTACCGCATGGTGGCGGCCAAGAAGTCGATCAAGGAGCTGTCGGACCTGCCCGAGCAGGACTGGCGCCTCCTCGACCATGCCGTCGTGTCCTATGACATCTTTCCCAACCTCGCCGTCAATCACCATGGCGATCATGTTGCGGTCTACCGGGTGATACCCGATGGCGATCGGGTCGACGGATCAAAATGGGAGTTCTCGATGCTGACCCCCGAGCCGGTGGAGACCGACAAGGCGAAGGCCTACTTCGACCAGAACTTCGACTACATCGTCCGTACCGGCACAGAAGATGTGGCCGCCGCAGAGAGCATGCAGCGCACGCTCGCCTCGGGAGCCAACAAGAGCATGCTCTACGGCCGCTTCGAGCCGGGCAATGCCTGGTTCCATCGCCGCTTGGCCGCCACCCTGGCCGAGCCCTCCTGATCACCTGGGCCTCACCAAAAGGTGGCTCGATCGGCGTGTTCGCCGAGAAACGTGTGGAGCAGGGCGTTGAACGCGTGTCGGGCTTCGAGATTGACGAGATGGCCGATTCCCGCCATGACCTCCAAACGTGAATCCACGATCTGGGCGTGGACGTCCTCACCCACTCCAGGCGGGGTGAGCGGGTCTTGATCGCCATAGATGAGCAAGGTCGGCACGTCGACCGTCGCCGGCACATCGGAAGCGTCGAACCTGGTCGCCGCCTCGACCGTCGCCAAGTACGGAGTGACGCGCAATGCGGCGATCGACTCCTCCAGCTCGGCACGGATCTCGGCCGATGTGCCTGGAGCGGTCAACCGTTCGGCGAGCGACGGGGCGATTTCGGCCGGGGTAACGCCGGCCACCAGAGGATCGCGACGCCGGGCGACGTACTCCTCTCGGGCTTGAGCGCTCAAGGTCTTGGCGAAGGAAGGGAACACCGAACACAGCGTCAGTGTGGCGAAGCGGTCGGCGTGGGCGCGCCACGCTTCGAGTAGCACCCTTCCTCCCATCGACAAGCCGACCAGGTGGGCTCGCTGGATGTGCAGATGATCGAGCACCCGCGCCAGGTCGGACGCGACATCGGCGAAGTCGAGCGGGTTTTGAAAATCGTCCGAATCGCCATAGCCCCTCTGATCCAGGGCAATAGTGGTGTAGCGCGGGGCCAGCGCACCCAACTGCGCGGACCAATTACGGCGGTTGCCGCCGACCCCATGGAGGAAGACGACCGGCGGTCCCTCACCTACGCGGTCGAACGCGATGGCAGGATCGCCGGGTACGAGATCGGTCATCGGCTCACTCCAAAAGTTCCGCGGCGGCCAGCTCGACGACCTTGTCCTCGTCGTAGCCGAGGATCTCGGTGAGGACCTGCCAGGTGTCCTGGCCGATGGTGGGCGCGCTCCTCGTTACCGATGCCGGCGTGCGAGAAAGCCGGTAGCGCGACCCTTCGACCCAGGTCGTGCCCATGACATCGTGGGGCACCTCGACGAAGTGGCCGCGGTGCGCGAGCTGAGGGTCCTCGAAAGCCTCGACCGTGTTCTGTACCTCGTAGGCGGCCACCCCCAGTACCTGGAGGCGAGCTGCGGCCGACGCGGCCGCTCGCCCTGCGCTCCACCCGCCGATGGCCGCGTCAAGCTCGCCGGACCGGTCGCGGCGGGCGTCGCGGTCCAACGCGCCCAGCTCGGGCCTTCCGATCTCGGTGGCCACCGACGACCACTGGGCATCGGAGGCCACCGCGATAGCTACCCAACGGTCATCCCCCTCGGCGGGATACACCCCATGAGGCACCATCTCGACGTCGTCGTTGCCCCGCCGCTCCATGATTCGACCATTGACGGTGTAGTCGAGAACGGCGGGCGCCAGCATCTGCATGGACGCTTCGGCCTGCGAGAGGTCGATGTACTGACCTTCACCGGTGCGCCGACGATGATCGAGCGCGGCGAGTATGGCCGGCACGAGGAAGCGGGGCGAGGTGTAGTCGGTGTAGGCCATGAAGGGACCGCAAGGCTCCCGGTCAGGCCAACCGGTGATGTGAAAGAACCCCGAGATGGCGGCGGCCATGGTGCCGAAGCCGGCGAGCGCGGCCTGAGGCCCGTACTGTCCCATCAGACAGCTCGATGCCATGATCACATCCGGCTTGATCTTCTTGAGATCCTCGTAGGTCATTGCCCACTTGCGCATGGCCTTGGGGGAAAACGACTCGAGCGTGACGTCGGACCACGCCACGAGGTCCCGGGCCACGTCGCGAGCCTCGGGTTTGTGCATGTCCAGCGCGAGGTTCAGCTTGCCGGCGTTCACGTTCTGGTATTGCAGGGCCCATTCGGGGTCGGTCTTGTCGTCCTGGAAGTTCCCGGCGGTGCGCAGCGCGTCGAGCCCGTGGCTGGTCTCGACCCTCACGACCGTGGCGCCGTGGTCCGCCAGAACGCGCGAGGCCCAGGGCCCGGCGAAGACCCACATGAAGTCGGCCACCTTCAGACCTGACAGCGGTCCCTCGCCGGCCTGCTCAGCATCGGTCTTGGGGGCCAGCACGGCGGGCACGGCCGGGAGCCGCGGGGTCGCGGAGAGCACGGTGGCCGTGTCCTCGCCCACCGATCGCGGCGCCGCGAGGTTCTGTATCGGGGTCTTGGAGAACTTGGCGAATGCCCCCGGGAACCGGACCGTGCCCTCGGCACCGGGACGCAGGGCGGACGCGTCGACCTCGTCCCAGAACCCACGTGCCGCCCACTGGTCGCTCTCCACGACATCGGCGGAGGTGGTGACAGGAGCGATGAGGACCCGTCGGTCGAACGCGGCGTCGAGCAGTTCCTGTTTTGTCTTGGTCATGAAGAAGTCGGTGAGGATCTGCTTGACCCGCTCGTACTCCGAGATCGGTTCGGTGCCGGCGTAGAGCATGGTGCCGTACTCGATCCAGTCCTTGTCCCGGGTGGCCTCGTCACAGAACCCTTCCTCGCACACCCAGTTCATGAGGTTCCGGCTGAACGGTCCGAGCGACAGGCCGAACAGGAACGTGACCGAGACCTGACCGTCCTTGCAAGGCCATAGGAGCTGGACCTTGGTGTCGAGTCCGCCAAGTTTGATCCCACCGGCGACCCGGCTGGCGTGCCCGGCCCGCCCCGGATGGCAGAGCAGAAAGCTCTGGGTGGCGACGCTGAGCGACTGCTGGGCCGAGATGTCTATGTGCTGGCCCAGCCCGGACCGGTTCTGCCGTTCGTGCAGGGCTACCAGCGTGGCGCCGGCGGCGTCAGCGCCTGCATGTACAAAGGCTTGCGGAAGGCTGATTCGTACCGGCGGCCGGTCTTCGTTCCCGGTCAGAGACAGCTGGCCTGAGGCTGCCGCGATGGTCAGGTCGGTGGCGTGCCACTCCGCCCTCGGCCCGTCGCCACCGAAGGCGCTGATCGAAACGGAGATCAGCGCGGGGTTGAGAGCGGCCAGCGCCTCGAAGCCCAGACCGTTGGACTCGAGAACACCGGGCTCGAACGACTCGATGAGTACGTCGGACCCGACGATGAGCGATCTCAGCTCATCTCGGCCCGCGTCCGTGTCGAGATCGAGGACCACGGACCGTTTCCCGCGGTTGTAGGACCAGTGGTGCAAAGACCGGTCGGGATCGACCTCGTCATCGACGAAGGGTCCAACCGTGCGCGAGCTGCTGCCACCGGGCGGCTCGACGGCGATCACTTCCGCTCCGAGACCGGCCAGTATCTGACCTGCGAGCTGGCCCCTCTCATCGGTGAGATCGAGCACTCGGTACGGCGAGAGCATCCATCGGTCCTTTCCTTGGGTATCCCCCTGGGCAAAGTGTGTCACCTCATCGAGCGCTTCGAGGCAGGCCGCGCCCCTCACTACCGCCCGCCGGTGTGCGCGGGCCCAGTCGACGGCTTGACGGCGCTGAGATAGACCACAGGCCATGGCCTTCATCCAAGAGATCGAACAGGACGGACTACGACTCCGCGAGCTGACCATCGAGGGCGGGAAACGGCCTGTCACGGCGGCACTGTGGCAGAACCCGGATTCCGAGCCCGACGCGCCGCTGATCTGTTTCGGCCATGGGGCGTCCGGTGACCGGTTCCAGTCGCCAATCCCATGGTTGGTGAAACGCCTGGTCGGCGGGCACGGCTTCTCGGCGCTCTCCCTCGACGGGCCGGTCCATGGTCGCCGCCAGGTCGGGCCCGGTGGCCGTGATGCGTTCTGGCCCGAATGGGAGCGGGAAGGCACCGTCGAGGACATGACCCGCGATTGGGTCACCGCCCTGGACTTCGTGCAGAGCCAGCCCGATGTGGGCTCAGGACCTGTCGGCTACTGGGGGCTTTCGATGGGCACCATCTATGGTGCGCCATTCGTTGCCGCCGATGACCGGATGAAGGTAGCCGTGCTAGGCCTCATGGGCATCACCGGCCCCGACCACTACCGCCCACTGATTCTCGACGCGGCCGAAAACATCGACATTCCGGTGCTGTTTCTCATGCAACTCGAGGACGAGCTGTTTACCCGCGATGAATACCTTGCCCTGTTCGACGCCCTCGCCACCGACAACAAACGTCTGCATGCCAACTCGGGGCTCCACCCCGCCGTCCCGATGGAAGAGCTTCAGGCTTCTCTCGAGTTTCTGGTGACCGGTATCACCATGGGTCACACCGCTCGCGACGCGGCGTTCTCCGTCGCATCCTGACCCCCGACACATCGTCGGTGCGATGTGTCATGTGTCACCATTCCCACCATGTCCGCCGAGGCGTCCAGTCCGGGTTGTACAAGTAGACCCCGCCACCTCGGCTCGTAGGTGGTCACCGGTTCAGAGCAACACCGGGGGTGGGGGGCACGCTCAGGTCGTACCGGGGGTCTGCACTGATCCTCGCCGCGAATGCTGCCGTGGCCGCGGGGGAAGAAACGATGCGCCAGTCGGTCTCTTTGTCGATCTCGAACCAGATGAATCCGATCACCTCGGGATGGCGCTCCAGACCGTCGAAGAACCCGTCGATCCATGCCGGCTTGAACCCACCCCACTCGGTGGCGCCGGTTTCGGTGATCACGATCGACTTGTCGGACAGGGCGCGGAGCTCGGCGAGCGTGGCCCCGAAGAGATCCTCGAAACTGGGATAGCTGGTCGGCTCGGCCCGGAGATGACCGAAGTAGCCGACCACACCGAGCAGATCGACATAGTCGTCGCCCGGATAGAACCGCTCGAGCGGCGGGGCGCCGGCAAACGTGATGTTGGGGCTCCACACCCACTGAACGTTGACCGCGCCGGCGGCCGCGAAACGGTCATGCACATACCTCCATGCGGCGCGGTACTCCCCCTCGCGGTTTCCGTTACGCCCCTCGGCCCAGGGGTACCAGGTGCCGTTCATCTCATGAGCGAAGCGCATCATCACCGGATGACCCCACTCGGCCAGACCATGGGCCCACTCGTCGATGTACTCGTCGTGGTCCCCGACCAGAATGGTCGAGAGGGCAAACCTTGGTTGGTGCTCGCGAACACCTCGGTCTCCCCCGGCGGGTTCCCACGGTTCCCAGCTCAGCATCGGCATCATGCCCCGTTGGGTGACATTGGCGACCAGCCACTCGTGCCAGGGGTCGCGGCCCCAGCCGACCGGGACGAGCAACAGGTTCGGATGCACGGTGGCCGCATCCGCGAAGACCGCCACCTCTTCGGAGCCGCCGGTGAGGGTGTTGACCCCGAAGATCGACTTCCCCGGTCCGGGGAAGTTGTGGAGAAAGTCGTAGTCGGATGCGGGTTCGGTCTCATCACGACCGATGTCACCGCGCTCGCGGTCCTCGGCTTGGGCCAACCCCTGACGACCCGACAACGCGGGCTCACCATGAATGGCCGCTGGGGCGCGGCGGGCGTCGTTCACTTTCTCGGCCCACGGCGAGGCCCCGGACGCCACCGCAACCTGCTCACCGGGTCCGAACACCAAGCCGATCGCGGTGAACAAGCTGAGTACCGAGAATGCTGCGCCAACCCATGACCAACGCATCCCTACTCTTGGATCGTCCACACCAACCCCACCGCAGCCCCAATCGGCAGCCTCAACCAACAATATGGTCCAACCACATAAAGTGGTTGATATCTCTACTTTGGCGCGCAGGGAGTGGTCGAGCGATGGGTCGATGTCCCACCGGCCGCGCTATGACCCCGCCCTTCGGGAATCGTGGCCCCAATCCGTGCTCGGCTCAGGCCCCGGATCTGCCGATAACCGGACGATGAGGCGAGCGCAGGCCCGGCGACATGAGTGATCCCGACCAGCCACGCCCGACCAGTCGACCACCAGCGCAACCTGGCTCCGGCCCCAACATCCTGGCCCGGACCAGCAACGTCACCCGACTCCCCCGCCCGACGACTCGGACCATTACTGCTCGCCGCGTCCAGCTCAGCCGGATGATCGCGATGGCCTCGCTCGCGGTCACGGTGACCTATCTCGGGTGGCGGATCGCCAGCACGCTGAACCCAGAGGCACGATGGTTGAGCCTGGCGTTCCTCGGCGTGGAGCTCTATGGCGCAATCGGTTTCGGGCTGTTCGTCTTCAGTCTCTGGGACACCGACCATGTGCCGCGGCCTCGGCCTCGCCAGACAACCGAGCACCATGTGGCCGTACTCATCCCGACGTTTGACGAACCGCCCGAGGTGCTGTTGCCCACCGTCGCTTCGTCGGTGGAGCTGAGCCCCGCCCACGAGACATGGGTGCTCGACGACGGGGACCGCCCTTGGGTGAAGGAGATGGCCGACCAGTTGGGAGCGCACTACCTGGCCCGCTCGGACCACAGCCATGCCAAGGCCGGCAACCTCAATCACGCCCTCGATCAGATCGATGCTGATCTCCTCGCCGTGCTCGATGCCGATCATGTGCCCCAGCCGGGCTTTCTGACCAACACGATCGCCTACTTCGACGACGCCAACGTGGCGCTGGTCCAAACGCCCCAGGACTTCTACAACCGGGACTCGTTCGAGCACCGCGGCGCCTATTGCGAAGAAGAGCTGTTCTATCGAGCCATCCAACCGGGCAAGAACCGCTGGAATGCGGCCTTCTGGTGCGGCACGAGCGCCGTGCTGAGGCGGCAAGCGTTGATCGGGGTGGGCGGGGTGGCCACCGAATCGTTGACCGAGGACATCCACACGACCATCCGGCTACACCGGGCCGGTTGGCGCACGGTCTTTCACGACGAGGTGCTCGCTCGGGGTCTGGCCGCCCGCAGCTTCGCCGAATACCACGGCCAGCGATTTCGGTGGGGTACCGGGGCGATGCAAGTGCTCCGTTCCGAACATCCGATCGTCGGCCGCGGCCTGACCCCCGAGCAGCGGATCAGCTACCTGTTCACCCTGAACGGCTGGTTCGAATCCTGGCGCACGCTCGCCTATCTCCTGATTCCGATGGTGGTGTTGTTCACCGGGCAGATCCCCATTCGGGCATCGCTCCACACATGGCTCATCATCAGCGGACTCGTTCTCGCCACCCAGCAGCTCACGATGGTCCTGCTCGGCCGGGGCTGGACCCGCTGGTACCCCGCGCTGCTCTTCGACATTCTCCGCATGCCGGCCGCGCTGGCCGCCACGCTGCGCCTGCTCATACCCGGCCACGGACGCTTTGAGGTGACCGCGAAAGGCGGTGAGGGTGATCATCGGGAGATCGGTCAGGTGCCACGCCTCCTCTGGCTCATCGTGGCGAGCGGAGCGGGTGCCTGGGCCTGGGCCGGCGCTTCACTGCTCGGCCTCACCCCGACCACGTACGCGTCCAGGTCGGCCGTGCTCGTGGCGCTCGGCTTTCTCATCCTGCAGATGGTCATCGTGGTTCTGGCCATCGCCCGAATTCTCGAACCCGCCTTTGCGTCCGAACGTCGAAGTTCGGTCCGCATGGGTATCGAGCTGGACGCGACGGTCGACGGCCAACCGGGATCGGTTCACGGCCTGTCG
>Ga0316190_10001415_pt1 | contig 17295 bp, 15 predicted proteins | sample Eddworburrow2_MG_FD_204929 | JGI IMG/M metagenome (GOLD analysis project Ga0316190, IMG submission 204929) | Coastal sediment microbial communities from Maine, United States - Eddy worm burrow 2 | ecosystem: Environmental > Aquatic > Marine > Coastal > Sediment | place: USA: Maine | collected... | reverse complement strand
ATGGAGTCCCAAAAAAGCTGAAGTAAATTAAGGAGGATTACTTCATGCGGGGGAAACACTTGAATGCTTGGTTCTCAACAGAGAAAAAATCAATCAATTGCGTTCACGGGTATAAATATAATCAAAATCTGATATAAGTAAAAGTAAAATATATCAATCATCATCATAAGCGATCGTTAATGCATAGAAAACAGATGAATTTAAGCACGTGAAATTCACCCTCCGACAACTGAAGGTCTTCTCGTCTGTAGCCAAGCACTCCAGCTACACCCGCGCTGCAGAAGAGCTATTTCTCAGTCAACCTGCCGTCTCTATCCAGGTCAAACAACTGGAAGAGCATATCGGCATGCCTTTATTTGAACAGATCGGAAAGAAAATACATCTGACCCAAGCAGGCAAAGAGGTACAACATTACAGCCACGCCACCTTCCAGCAACTCAAAGAGATGGAAGATGTGCTGGAATCAATGCAGGGGCTTAGTGGCGGCCGCCTCGATATCGCCGTGGCCAGTACAATCAACTATTTTGCACCCCGATTATTGGCGGCCTTCAGCCACCAATACCCCGATATTGACCTCACGCTAGAGGTCACCAATAGAGAAACACTTAAAAAACGGCTGGCAGCCAATGAAAGAGACATCGTCCTTATGGGGCAGCCACCAGCCAAGATGGATCTGGAAGCCACACCCTTTATGCAAAACCCTCTCGTTGTTATTGCACCGCCAAACCACCCTTTAACCCACGAGCATCAAATCCCGCTGCAACAACTAACCAAAGAGACCTTCCTCATACGCGAACCAGGCTCCGGCACACGCCTGGCAATGGAACACTTTTTTAAAGAGAAAAAAATACGCTACAAGACAGGCATGGCAATGAGCCAGAATACCGCCATCAAACAGGCTGTTCGAGCCGGCATGGGGTTAGCTGTTGTCTCCAAGCACACCATTGAACTTGAGGTTGAAACGGGTCGGCTTCAGATATTAGATGTGGCAGAGTTTCCCATCATGCGGACCTGGCACATTGTCTATCCTCGCGGTAAACGCTTATCTCCCGCTGCTCAGGCGTTCCATGATTTTGTGCTCAGCGATAATTTAGCCGCACTATCAGAATCAGATTAGCCAGCCACCCTCTCCACAAATCAACGACTTACAAAGTAACCCCTCGTTAGATAGCGCACAAACAGCTTAAATGAAGTAAACTAGAGCGTTCTGCCTGGCCAAATGTAATTTGATTCTCTGATGTCCTGTTCCAACAAAACTGATACAACTACCTCTTTAGCGGACTACCCACTGCTCGCTCAAGTCAATACTCCGGCTGACGTGCAGCAGCTAAATGCAGCAATGCTGGCACAGCTTGCTGATGAGCTGCGCCGATTTCTTATCGATACAGTATCCCAGACAGGTGGGCATTTGGCCGCAGGACTGGGGGTTGTAGATCTGACCATCGCCATGCATCACGTCTTCAATACCCCAGAAGACCGATTTATATGGGATGTAGGACACCAGGCTTATCCACACAAGATCCTGACAGGCCGCCGGGATCAAATGCATACGCTACGCCAAAAAGACGGAATATCTGGCTTCCCACGTCGCTGTGAAAGCAGCCACGATGCCTTTGGCGCGGGCCACTCAAGTACATCCATTAGCGCAGCACTGGGCATGGCTGCTGCAGCCAAACAAAAAGGTGAAAGCCGTCAGGTAATTGCTGTTATTGGCGATGGCGCCATGGGAGGCGGCATGGCCTTTGAAGCAATGAACCATGCAGGCGCTTTGGATCTCGATCTACTGGTCATTCTCAATGACAACGAAATGTCCATCTCACAGCCTGTAGGGGCCGTCAGCAACCACCTGGCGCGCCTGCTTTCAGGAAAATTCTACACTCGGGTGCGTGAAGGCGGCATGAATGCCCTCAAACACATGCCCAGCATCAGTGAGCTGATGGAGCGAGCAGAAGAGCATATGAAAGGCATGGTCATGCCCTCCACCCTATTTGAAGAGCTGGGCTTTAATTATATTGGCCCAATTGATGGCCATGACCTGCCCACACTAGTAACCACCCTACGCAATATGAAAGCTATGACAGGCCCCCGCCTGCTGCATGTTGTAACAAAAAAAGGGCAAGGTTATGAACCAGCAGAAGAGAATCCCTGCGCCTACCATGGTGTTACCCCCTTCAACCCCTCCACTGGAGAGATGGCGAAGAAAAAAAGCGGGCCAACCTATACCCAAATATTTGGAAACTGGCTGTGCAAAACTGCTGAAAAGGATGACCGGCTGGTTGCAGTCACTCCCGCCATGTGCGAAGGATCAGGCATGGTCAGCTTCTCACAACAGTTTCCTGAGCGCTTTTTTGATGTTGGTATAGCCGAACAACATGCCATGACCTTTGCTGCAGGCATGGCCTGTGAAGGCTTAAAACCTGTTGTAGCAATCTACTCCACCTTTCTACAGCGTGGGTATGACCAGTTAGCGCACGACATCTCCTTACAGAACCTGGATGTCACTCTGGCAGTAGACCGTGCAGGGCTGGTGGGCCCGGATGGTGCCACACACGCTGGTAGCTTTGACCTCAGCTATGTTCGAACCCTACCTAACATGGTCATCATGGCACCTGCTGATGAAAATGAGTGCCATCAGATGCTACAAACAGCCTATGAATATGAGGGGCCAACCATGGTGCGCTATCCTCGCGGCGGCGGCTCTGGCGTTGCCATTGAAGAGTCATGCTCAATCCTTCCTATCGGGAAAGGTGAGCTACGCCGACAAGGTAGCCGTGTAGCCATACTCGCTTTTGGCAGCATGCTGACTCCTGCTCTCAAAGTAGGTGAGGAGCTGGGCCTCACTGTTGCCAATATGCGCTTTGTAAAGCCATTGGACAAAGAACTTATCCTACAACTTGCGGATCAACATGAACTACTGGTGACCGTTGAAGAGAATATGATCCAAGGCGGTGCAGGCTCCGCAGTAAACGAGCTACTGGCGCAGAGCCATAAAGTCATCCCCATCATCAACCTTGGGCTGCCTGATCAATATATTGAACACGGACAATCAGCAGAGCAATTACAACTATGCGGGCTGGATGTTGACGGCATCCGCAAATCCATACTAGAGATCATTGATGACAAAGCAGAGAAGAGCATTAGATCTGCTTAATTAAAAGGACCCAAGCAGAAACAAAAAAGGCCGCAATCAATGCGGCCTTTTTTATTATGTTACTTAGTAACAGATCAATTAAAACATACTGCTATTGAGCCATTGGTGGGTCACAATACTAGCGCCATAGCCCAACGCAATAACAGGCGTCCATTTCATGTGGCCAAAAAAGGTGTACTGGCCTCGTGCCTGCCCCATCAATGCAACACCCGCTGCTGAACCAATCGAGAGCATACTCCCACCAACACCTGCGGTTAACGTTACCAGCAGCCACTGCCCCATGCTCATATCAGGCTCCATGGTCAACACAGCAAACATCACAGGGATATTATCAACAATGGCAGAAAGCACTCCCACCATAACGTTAGCTGATGTGGGGCCCCAATCCAGGTACATCACCTCTGAAGCCAGACTCAAATAACCCAGAAAACCCAGACCACCCACACAGACTACAACACCATAGAAGAACAGCAAGGTGTCCCACTCAGCACGCGCTACTTTATTGAACACATCAAAGGCAACCACATCACCCATCTGACCATCATGCTCGGCATCATCCGGCTTTTTAGAGTGGCATTTGTGTACGGTCTTCTTCAGGTAGAAGCCAAAGATCTGCAGATAAGCCAGGCCGGTCAACATACCGATAACGGGAGGCAGATGCAGGAAGTTATGGAAGCAGACCGCAGTAACAATGGTCAACAGAAAAAAGGCAATAATCCGTTTTGCACCGCGTCGCATTTCCACCACCTCATCAGAGGCTGGTGGGCGCTCATCTGGTACGGCAAAATGCATAATTGCTGCGGGTACCAACCAGTTGACCACAGATGGAATGAACAGATAGAAGAAAGTACCAAATGCCACTGCGCCCTGAGGGGTATCAATAGCTTTTTGCCAAACCATCAGTGTGGTGATGTCACCAAATGGGCTGAAAGCACCACCCGCATTAGCGGCAATCACAATATTAATACAGGCAATACCGACAAACTTTGCATTGGAGCTACCAACAGCCAGCACCACGGCGCACATCAATAGCGCGGTTGTCAGATTGTCAGCAACCGGGGAGATAAAGAATGACAGCACGCCTGTAATCCAGAACAGCTGCCTAAAACCAAATCCCTTGCGTACTAGCCAAGCGCGTAGCGCATCAAAGACCTGGCGCTCTTCCATGGCGTTGATATAGGTCATCGCTACCAGCAGAAACAACATCAGCTCAGCATATTCCAGCAGGTTATGCCGCACAGCTACCTCTGCAGCATGAGCTGGCACCTCAGGCATGCCAGAGATCACCACGGCAATCAGCGCCCAAATAATGCCTGCAGCCAAAATAACTGGTTTTGACTTGCGCAGATGAGTAAATTCTTCAGCCATCACAAAGAGGTAGGCCAATGCAAATATGCCAAGGGCAGTAAAACCAGCCCAGTGGCTCGTCAGATCAAGAGAGCGCCCTCCCCCCTCTGAAGCCAGAGCCAAACCTGGAAATACCAAGAGGCAAAGTGTAAGTAATTTCATCAATGTCTTATTCCTTTTTAGCATAAGCAAATGGTGTACCTAGACCTGTCTGTCATATTAGAATGGCGAGCCAAAGAGGCCAGCCATCCGCTGTTACATAAAAGACCGCGGAGAATACAATAATTTGAAGGCAATGTCCCTACTCCCATTAGCCCAACATTCGCAATTAATCACAGATGTAGAGTGCAGCATAGGTTCCAGGACAGCAGACTAAAATGAGAAAAGCAGCAACACAGACCGTCTGGCAGCGCCTGTTCCCATTTCCATCCTGGGTGAGAGAGTTGAAGCAGGCAGCTCATCTCCGGGCGGATATCCTCGCTGGCATTACTGTTGCGCTAGTGCTTATTCCTCAGTCCATGGCCTACGCGCAACTCGCAGGGCTGCCACCCTATATTGGGCTTTACGCCGCATTGTGGCCTCCTATCATTGCAGCGCTGTTTGGTTCTTCACATCAGCTATCCACAGGGCCAGTTGCTGTCGTCTCACTCATGACAGCTACAGCACTGGAACCTTTGGCCAGCATGGGAAGTGAAGGGTTTCTTGCTTATGCCATTCTGCTTGCCATACTTATCGGGCTATTCCAATTGGGCTTGGGGCTTCTGCGCATGGGCGTGCTGGTTGATCTGCTCTCCCATCCTGTTGTATTGGGTTTTACCAATGCGGCCGCCCTCATTATTGCCAGCTCCCAGCTCGATAAAATATTTGGTGTTAGCATTGCTAATGGCACACAACACTACGAAACCATTTGGAACACGCTGGTTGCAGCATCAACTCACACCCACATTTTAACGCTGCTCATGGCCTTATCAGCCTTTACCATCATGATCGGTCTGATGAAATATCTGCCCAGAGCGCCCTCAGTGCTGATTGTGGTTGCAATAACAACTGCAGCATCTGCACTCACCGGATTTGCATCAGCTGGGGGAGAGGTTATCGGCACTATTCCTGCAGGGCTGCCTGATTTTTCTTTTCCAACACCAGATTGGGAGATTATCAGCCAACTACTCTCTTCTGCGGTTGTCATTGCCCTGGTTGGCTTTATGGAAGCGATATCAATCGCCAAGGCAATGGCCGCCAGCACCCGGCAGCGCCTGGATGCTGATCAAGAACTCATCGGCCAGGGGCTTAGCAACATAGCCTCCGGCCTTTTTTCCGGCTACCCGGTATCCGGCTCTTTTTCACGCTCTGCAGTAAATATCAATGCAGGTGCTGTTACCAGCCTCTCCTCCATTATTACCGGGCTTACCGTAGCCGCTGCTCTATTATGGCTCACGCCTTACCTTTATCACCTGCCACAGGCCACCCTGGCAGTCATTATCGTGATGGCTGTAATTCGATTGATCAAGGTAAGCCCCTTCTTTCATATATGGAAGGTACAGCGCCATGATGGGATCGTGGCGTTGGTCACCTTTGTCCTCACTCTGCTACTGGCACCGCATCTTGATTACGGCATCCTGGCAGGCGTTGGGCTCTCTCTGATTCTTTTTCTCTCCCGCACCATGCGCCCACGCTTTTCTGAACTATCGCGCTACAGCGATGGCACCCTGCGCGACGTGGAGATCTACGACCTGCCAACCAGCGATCAGATCTCGATCATTCGTTTTGACGGTGCCCTCTATTTTGCCAATGCAGGTTTTTTTGAAGACCAGGTTTTGGCCGTTGAGGCGGCCAACCCAAAACTACGCTTTATCATTATTGATGGTGGCGGCATCACCCAAGTCGATGCCACTGGGGAGGAAACACTGCACCATCTCATCAAGAGATTGCATGAGGCGGGTATTGAAGTGCTCATGGCTCGTACGAAAAAACAGGTAATCGATACCCTCAAATACAACGATGGTCTAATGGAACACCTGGGGTACCAGCGCATTTTTCCCCGTATCAAATTCGCCTTGGATTACACCTGGGATAAGCTCGGCAACAGCTACGATAATATCAACTGCCCACTACGTCGAAAATAAAGCATCACGCATCATCATAACTGCCGCAATGTTTCCACGGCGATGGATGAACAATTATCGCTGATGTACAGCTCGTGATTTTGGGAATAGGCAGGAAAAAGAGCTGCCTTTGCCCTCTTGGCTGGTGATATCCAACTTAGTGTCATGGTGTTGCAGGATATGTTTGACAATAGCCAGACCCAGCCCGGTTCCGCCAGAGTCACTTGAGCGCGCTGCATCAACACGATAAAAGCGTTCCGTAAGCCTTGGAATATGCCGCGCTGGAATACCCTCCCCTGTATCAGTGACAGAGAATTGTGCCTGTCCATCCACAGCGGCCCAGTTAATCTGGATATGTGCCTTGCCAGGCGTATGGCGCACCGCATTAAAAACAAGGTTAGAGAAGGCACTTTGAAGCTCTTTTTTGTTACCTTTAAGCAATAAAGTTGGATCAACAGTGACCTCTATTTGGTGCTGTAGTTTTCCACTCAATGTCTTTGCTTCATCAGCAATGTTAGTAAGCAGCTCAGCCACATCAACATTCTTTTCTGCTGGATCTTTATCATCCATCTCCAGGCGAGAGAGTACTAACAGATCACTGATGGTGTCATCCATTCGTGCAGCCTGTTGTCGCATCAAGGGTATGAATTCAGCACCCTTTTTAGTAGACATCTCTTCCATAGTCTCAAGAAAGCCTGAGATAACGGTCAGCGGTGTACGCAGCTCATGTGAGACATTAGCTATGAAGTCACGCCTGGCATGATCCAGATGATAGAGCCGAGTAATATCCCGCACCACGACCAACTGTTGGCTCTGCTTTTTGCCAAACGGGGTGATGAATAAGCTTAGTACCTTGGTTTTATCTGTATGTGAAGAAAACTCAAGTGGGCCACTGTGATTGCCATGGGCCAGGTAGTCTGACAATACAGGGTGCTGCAAGAGCTGTGCAAAGTTTTTCCCCGCAACCTCAGGCCATTTCAGCCCAAGCAGCGTGCTGCTTGCAGGATTGCACCAGCTGATACTACCTTGCCGTTCAAGAATAACAGTGGCATCTGGCAGCGCAGTAGCGGCTTCACGAAAACGACTAAAATAACGACTTAAGCGCCGTTTACGCTTTTGGCTTTTGATTTGCAGTGTTCTGATATGCTCATCAATATAGGCCCAAACCGTGTTGGAGCTGTTGGCTGGAAAGCTGCGATTCTCTTTAAATCGACGATATAGCTTTAATAGTTGGATAGCGTGCCAGCAAAAAAAGCAGGTGATACCCAGCAATAGCATTAAGATGAGTTGTTCACTCAAGATACCAACCACCGCAGCAACCGAAAGAGTGATCACCAGACGGATTAATTCAATTTGAAGTGGATTAGGCAAACATGTGCTCTATATGGTGATGGTTTTTTGAATTATATCGGTTACACAATGATAGACAACCCACCACACCTTGAAATGAGTCATCATATACATTTATTGCCATTGTCATATATTTGAAACATAACTAAGGTTAAATAGTTGCCTTAGTTATTTTTGGAAGAATTATTAATATATGAGTACCCCAACTGTTCTTATAGTTGAAGATGAATCTGCCGTAAGAGAGATGGTGCGTTTTGCGCTCCAGCAGCAAGATCTGAATGTACAGGAGGCCGTAGAAACCATCGCTGCCGAGCAGATGATTGCACAAAACCCACCTGATTTGATCCTGCTGGATTGGATGCTGCCAGGTAAAAGCGGTATTGAATTTGCCCGACAACTCAAATGCAAGCCAGAGACTGCTGATATCCCCATCATCATGCTCACCGCACGAGGTGAAGAGAATGACAAGGTGCAGGGATTGGAGAGTGGCGCAGATGACTACATCACCAAACCCTTTTCAACGCGAGAGTTAATAGCCCGTATCCGTGCCATCCTACGTCGCACTACAGTAATGGATGATACTGAAAAAATTCAGGCCAAAGGGCTATCACTGGATCCTGCTTCTCACCGCGTACTAGCCAATAAAAACCCAGTAGACCTCGGCCCTACTGAATTTCGCCTGTTGCACTTCTTTATGACCCACACCGAGCGCGTCTATAGTCGCACCCAGCTACTCGACCAAGTCTGGGGCACTAATGTCTACGTTGAAGAGCGTACCGTTGATGTTCATATCCGACGCCTGCGCAAAGCACTGGAACCAAGCGGGCACGAGGGCCTATTACAGACTGTACGTGGTGCCGGGTATCGTTTCTCAGAAGGCTAATGATTTACAGCATCTGATTTAATATGCCAAAGAATGCCAGACTCTGGCTACCCAACTGCAACACTGCCCAATCATAGAGCACAGCAAAACAGTGATTGCATATTGTCAACAAATTTTACACTTTTAATTCCTGGCAAAAAAGCAAGTAACCCTTTGTTTTGTATGCTCTTGCCAAGCTATATTCACTCAAAAAAGTTGCGTAATCACACCCTACGCTACTAGAAAAGCCTACCGTAACAGACAATAAATAGTACATCCGGCAAAATTGTCAGGATTTTATACACCTGCTCTGTCTAACCACGCATAACTCACTGTATAATAATACAATTCTATCTTGGCATGGCATTTGCTTCCCCCCTGCTATAACTCTATAACTAAAAAGCAAGCTTGGGATAGCTGAAGATAGCTATCTTCCATGCCAAGGTGGAGAAGATGGAAAACAAAATCACAAAACTTATAGCAGTGGCTGCTTTAATGGGGAGCTCATTTTCTGTATCAGCACTGCCTACCCTGCAGACATATATTGACGGTTCTACTTACGACGCAGCCACTCAGACCTGGGTAACAAACGCCAACTCCTTTACATTCAGCGCACTGGGCACCAACGAAGGAAAGGGCGCTGGCAAAGGAAGCATACCTCTTATGGATGGCACAGAAGTATTTATCTCCGTCGCCATAGACAAAAACAGCCTGCCAACAGATGGCTCCATAACAATTGATGGCACGACCATAGCTTCCAGCAGCTTCATAGAAGGCATCCCACCGATAGGCCTTAATCCCACTCCACCTAATAACGATGAGCTAGCCAGCCATGGCGTTTTTGAGACTTGGTTTGCTGAATATTCATTCACATTTGATACATCTAATGGCTGTCTCGCTTGCGTGAGCGATATGGCACCCAGCGGTAGCGGAACTGATAAAGATGGCTGGATTGAAAATTTTGTAATTGATATTGCTGGCTTCGACTCTGTACATTTTGATCTTTACACCAAATCAGTTGATGCAGATGGCTATACTTCCATTGATCATTTTGCACCGTTCTCACACGACTCTGAGTTTAGCCGTGTCCCAACACCTGGCATTTTGTACCTCTTCGGCATCGGTCTACTGGGAATGTATACAGCAAATCGCCGCAAGATATAAAGACATATTACAAAGAGAGCGGTCATTCTCCAAAGAACCGCAAAGATAAAAAACACTATTTTTCATAATGCCAGATAGTTTTTAACTATCTGGCATTTTTTATTACGCACTTATACCAACACCTCTTTACTGCTCTCTCTGGGTTGTTAACTTTTAGACACTCCACCAGTTGAGCCAATAGAGAGAAGCTTAACCTCACTACCACTACTGCAAAGATCATCTTCTCTTCCAAATCAGTACAACTGGCACAACGAATATAGTCAATTAGGGGGATAATCATTGCGTAATTACTCCCTGCCTTATAGAGCGCATCTTACCGTGTTAACTACTCAATGATCAGTAGCTCCAGTAACACCAGCTGCGATTTTGATATGGACAATAACAACACCACCCTCATACCGAATCAGCTGCCATCTTCTCCCAAAACAAGCCCCTTAAAACAAGCCATAAAAACCACTATGGGCAGCTAATATAGGGGTAGGAAATAAATCAATAGGGGATAAAGAGAGTAACTCCAAACAACAAACAACAAACAACAAACAACAAACAACAGCATAAAATAACTATTCTCCTGTCAGAAAAACTTAACTGAACTGTAATTTCATTGTCATATAGCAACCCCACAATCCCTCCCTAATTTAATAGTCCACAAGGTGAGGAAGAGTAATGAAACTAAGAAGTAAGTTGAAGTTATCTATTGGGGTGATCTTAATGGGGGTCGCTGGGCTAGCGGTTAATAACGCCTCAGCAGCCGATAAAGAGCTTCTTGATATACTAAAAAGCAATGGTGCAATTACCGAAAAGCAGTACTCAGAGTTGCTGAATAAAGGCAAGGAATCTGATGAAGCCCTGAAAAAAATGGCTTGGGCGGGACGCATTAAAATCAAAGGTGACCTACGCCTACGCCAGGAATTTGTAGATATTAATGGTAAGCGAAACGAGGATCGCCAACGTTACCGTGCACGAATCGGAATTGATGCCAAGGTAACCGATACTGTAGATGCCAATATCCGACTGGCCTCAGGCAGCAGTGATAGTTCCACCTCAACCAATGAAACCATGGGGGATGGCTACAAAAAAGATAGCATTTGGCTCGACCGGGCTTATATCAATTGGCACCCACTGGCAGGACTGAATCTCTTCGGTGGAAAAATGAAACAACCATGGGAAAAGGTTGGCGACATCGTATGGGATAACGACATTAATCCAGAAGGATTGGCTGTCAAATATAGCGCTCAGCTGGGTAACACCAACCTGACCGCAACTGGCGGTTATTTGGTGCTAAATGATATAGATGGTTTGAGATTCAAGGACGATTCAAAGGTTGTATTTGGCCAGCTGAGTAGCAAGTTCAAAATTGGAAACGCAAAGACATTACTTGGCGCCACAGTTTATGACTACAGTAATGAGGACTCAGTGCTGGGCACCATTGTTGATGATGGCAATGACACCACTGAATTCGGTCTGTATGAACTGTTTGGATCAGTATCACTAAAAACACAGCTCCCCATAAAAATTTATGGTCAGTATGTACAAAACAGTGACGCCAACGGCATAAATGACGATGATGATACCGCTTGGCTTCTTGGCTTTGGCACCAAATACAATAAATGGAAGTTTGATTACAACTATCGTGAAACTGAACTAAACGCAGTAAGCGGCGAGTTTAATGACTCTGATTTTGCTGGTGGAGAAACAGATTCTGAAGGCCATAAGCTCAAGATTGGTTATAAGATCGATAAGAACTTTGGCGTTGGCTTAACCTATTACATGGCTGAAACCAACAGCTTAGCCGAAACACCGAATAGTGACATCGATACGCTGCACATCGATCTCAAGGCTAATTTCTAGTCCGAGTTTATTTTGCCAGCTTACGTTTCTAGCCCGGATGTTTTATAACATCCGGGCTAATTATTTATGTCATAACATTGTCATCAAAACCAAATCAAACTGTCATATTGTTAACCTAACATTGCAGATGAACACAATGAAATCAAAGGAGGCAACAATGATGTTCAAATGCAATAAACAACAATCTAAACCTACGATAGATGTCCTTATCCGTTACCGTGGTCGGCGCAGTTTTCAGGCCACTGCGGAACAGATAGCCAAAGATGGCATGTTTTTAAACGCGCACCTGTTAAGCATCCCGCTTAACACCAATATTGAGCTGCAATTTTCCATTGGCCGAAACAGCTACAACATTCCAGCCGTTGTAATGGATGACTGCTCTCAAGGTATCTATGTTGGCTTTCACAAGCTAGAGACAGATGCCTATCAAACATTCCGTGATTTACAGCTTAGTATTCACGCAACCACCCCCCTGCCTGTCGCAGCATAAGCAACTCTCAAACGGTATATACATCATCCGCCAGGCTCGTTATGAGCATGGGGGGGTTTTGTGCGTCTCTCATTCACTACACCAAATAACACTACCCACCTCGCTTTGTAACAAAACTGTAATATTTCTGTCATTTTCACGTCATTTTTTCCAGCCACAATTACTCCCGCTAAAAGCAAAAATCTTAAATCTGCTGATCTAGAAAGAATCAGCGCACAACAGGTAAAACAGATAAATGAAATCAAAAAGGCTTATCGCTGCTGCCATTGCAGCCAGCGCACTTATTACCCTTAACGCTGAGGCGCGCACCCTAATTCAAAACAAGGGTTCTGATACCTTAGTAAACGTCGCCCAGGCCTGGGCAGAAAAATACCGCGATGTGAACCCTGAAGTGGCTGTAGCTGTTTCTGGTGGCGGGTCTGGCACCGGCATCGCTGCCATGATCAACGGCACTGTAGATATCGCCAATGCCAGTCGCAAGATGAAAACGAAAGAATTTAAGCAGGCTAAGAAACAGGGGCAGAATCCTGTGGAACATATCGTTGGGTATGATGCCCTGGCTGTCTTCCTTCACCCTAAAAATCCTGCAAAAAACCTTACTGTTGCCCAAATCGCGGATATTTATGGCCGCAAAGGCAACGCTAAAAAATGGACCGATCTTGGCATTGAGATTCCTGGCTGTAAGGGACAGAAGATTGTCGTAGTCAGTCGCCAGAACAACTCTGGCACCTACGCCTATTTCAAGAAGGCGGTACTGGGCAAGAAAGGCAAGTACCGCATGGGTACACTGGACATGCACGGATCAAAGGATGTGGTGGATCTGGTTGAGAAAACCCCTTGCGCCATTGGTTACAGCGGTTTGGCTTATGCCACCGATCACGTCAAACTGGCCTGCATCTCAAGCAACGGCGCAGCCTGTATAAACCCTAGCGTGACAACGGCAAGTGATGGCAGCTACCCCATTGCCCGCCCACTCTTTATGTATACCAACGGTGAGCCAAAGGGTGCAATCAAAGGCTACCTGGATTGGATTCGCAGCGACATCGGCCAGTGCATTATCCTGAAAAAAGGCTACGCCCCAATCAGTAAAGTGAACTGCAAGTAAAACATTTCGCACTAAAGACGGCCTGATAGGGAATATCTCTACTCAGGCCGTAACTATTTAATACTGGGAGTCAAAATGAGCCATTACGAACAACGCCTGGAGCAGGATCTAAACCAAATCATGGAGCAGATGGCTGAAGTGGCCGAACGGGTAGAGGTTGGGCTGAAAGGTGCCATGCATGCGCTACTCTCTGGCAACCACAAAATGGCCTACGCCACCATTCTGGGTGACCTCCCTATTAATCGACGCGTGCGTCAAATCGACCAGCTGTGCCACAGTTTTATTGCGCTGCACCTACCCAGTGCAGGACATCTGAGGCTGATCTCTTCCGTTATCCGCACCAATATTGAGCTGGAACGCATTGGTGACTATGCCGTCACCATCTGCCGTGAGTCGGTGCAGATGTCACATCCACCACAGGGCGTTCTTGCCGACAAGCTGGAGCTTATCTCCGAAGAGTCACGGCACATGCTCTCTCTGGCTATCAAAGCCTTCAAGAAAGGTAATGCCGAAGCAGCAAAGACAACCAAGGGAATGGCTGCACAGATCGACCACGCCTTTAGCACCAGCTTTTCAGACCTAGCATCGGATAAGAGCGGGTACTCCCTCAAAGATATCATGAGACTGTTCAATATCTTTCATCGCCTGGAGCGCGTTGCCGCACAGGCCAAGAATATCTGCGAAGAGACCATCTTTGCCGCAACGGGTGAGACCAAGGCCCCCAAGGTATATCGCATTCTATTCCTTGATGAAGACAATAGCGGCTTAAGTCAAATGGCTGAAGCAATAGCACAACGCAATTTCCCCAATAGCGGTCACTACAGCAGCGCAGGGCGCTATGCCAGCGCAGAACTTAACCCCATCATTACTGAATTTATGCAGGCCCATGGATTTGAATTCAACGGGATCAGCCCTAAGAAACTGGATATGACCGCCCATGAGCTGAGTGAGCTACATGTCATCGTTAGTCTGCAAGGTGCTGTGAAAACCTATATCCCAGAGATCCCCTTCCACACCGTAGCAATGGAGTGGGATGTTGGCACACTGCCCACAGGATTAACCCCAGAACAGATCAATCAACAGCAGGAAGCGATCTATCGCGAAATTGCGGTACGTGTGCAGGATCTCATGCAGATCCTACGTGGCACAGAGGCCTCATAAGATGTCTGCCGCTACAAATTCAGATCCAAACTGTGATCAGGCATTTGATCAGCGCAACCTGGACTGGTACATCGACAAGGCTGTTCAGGTGCTGGTTTTTATGGGTGGCATTTCCGCCATTGTTTTCATTGTTGGCATCTTTCTCTTTATCACCAAAGAGGGGATTGGCTTTCTATTTGAAACCTTGGACTTCGAGGAATTTTTCACCTCACCCTACTGGGAACCCAGCGACGAAGATGCCCCCGAATACGGCATTCTGGCGCTTATGGCCGGCACCGCCAGCGTGACCGGTCTGGCTATGTTGATAGCCATTCCTTTCTCTTTGGGCACTGCCATCTACATCGCTGAATTTGCCACTGGCAAAACCCGCGAATGGCTGAAGATTCTGGTTGAGCTGTTGGCCGCCATCCCTTCTGTGGTCTGGGGGTTTATTGGTCTGACCATCATGAATCCACTCATCATCGAGCTATTCGATGTACCTGTCGGACTGACCGTGCTCAACGCCGGCATCATCCTGGGATTGATGGCCGCCCCGATCATGACCTCCATCGCAGAAGATGCTCTCAAAGCCGTACCCGATCGCTACCGCGAAGCCGCCGAAGCTATGGGAGCCACCCGTTGGCAGGTCATCTTCAAGACGGTACTGCCCGCAGCCAAAAACGGTCTGCTGGGCGCAATACTATTGGGTGTCGGACGAGGCTTTGGCGAGACCATGGCCGTGCTGATGGCCACCGGCCATGCCGTCAACATCCCTGGCAGTGTGTTCGATTCCGTGCGTGCACTGACCGCCACCATCGCGGCTGAACTAGGCGAAACAGCTGTCGGCTCAGATCACTACCAGGCACTGTTCACCATCGGCATATTCCTATTCCTAATCACCTTTCTAATCAACCTAACCGCCGACCTCATCGTGCGTGGCATTAGGAAAAGTTAATGAATAACCAAATGTTTGCAGCAACCAAACTTAATCAGAAAAACCAGCGTACCGAAAAACTGGTACAGATCCTTTTCATCCTAATGGCTAGCCTGTTGATTCTCCCAGTACTGGTGATCCTCGCCACACTGGTTGTTAAAGGTGGCTCAGTCCTCTCGATTGACTTTCTCTTTACCGATCCCACCAACGGCATGACTGAGGGCGGCATCTTCCCTGCACTGTTGGGCACCATCTGGCTGGTTGCTGTGGCGCTGATAATCTCAGTACCACTGGGTATCGCCGCCGCCATCTACCTCAGCGAGTATGCCCCCGATAACTGGTTCACCCGACTGATCAATCTCGCCATCATCAACCTGGCAGGAGTACCCTCCATCGTGCATGCCCTGTTTGGCGTGGGTGCTTTTGTGGTCTTCTTTGGCTTTGGCACCAGCATCCTCTCTGCCAGCCTTACACTGGCGATCATGACACTACCAGTGGTGATCGTTTCCACCCGTGAATCACTACAGGCCGTACCCCACTCCTTTCGTGAGGCCTGCTGGAATATGGGAGCCACCCGCTGGCAGACCATCCGCCGTGTAGTGCTACCCAATGCCGTCAGCGGTATTTTGACCGGCATTATTTTGGAGGTCTCCCGCACCGCCGGTGAGACCGCCCCCATCATGTTTACCGGTGCCGTATTTTTCAGCCCCTTTCTGCCACAGGGCATCATGGATCAGACCATGGCCATGTCACTGCATCTGTTTGTGGTCTCTACTCAGGTGCCTGGCGTACCAGAGAACCTACCCTACGGTGTTGCCTTAGTACTGATTGGCATGGTGTTGCTGATGAACAGCGTCTCCATTGCCTTTCGCATGCACCTGCGAGGTAAAAAGAAATGGTAACGGAAGCAAGCCCCATCAAACTGGAGATTCAAGATCTGGCCGTTAGTTATGGTGGCCAAACCGCCATCAGTGGAGTCAACCTGAGCATTCGTGAGCACGAAATCTTCGGCATCATTGGCCCGGCCAATGCAGGTAAAACCTCATTCCTGAAAGCCATCAACCGCATGGATATGTTTGACTCCAATATGCAGGTTGAGGGCAACGTTCTATTTAATGGCCAGGATGTGCGCAAGTGGCGCAACGTCTATGCCCTGCGCTCACGCATCGGCGTTGTCTTCCCGCTGCCGGTTGGTCTACCCATGTCCATCTACGACAACGTGGCACTCTCACCCCAGCTGCGTGGCATCAAAGAGAAGGCAGAACTGGATGTCATCGTCGAACGCTGTCTCACCCGTGCAGCCCTGTGGGATGAGGTGAAAGATCGCCTGCACACACTCGGCAGCCTGCTCTCTGGTGGACAGCAGCAGCGGCTCACCATCGCCCGCGCCCTCTCACAGGAACCGGAGCTACTGATACTGGATGAGTTCTCCATCGCTGTTGACCCCGTCACCACCATGCGCATTGAAGATGTACTCAAAGAGCTGAAGAGTGAGATGACCATCATCCTGGTCACCAACTTGGTTCAACAGGCTCGACGACTGGCCGACCGCACCGCCTTCTTTTTAGATGGTGAATGTGTAGAGATTGCAGAAACTGAAGAGCTGTTTACCCGTCAGACCAGCGACTCGCGCACCCGTGATTATGTAGAAGGGAGATTTGGGTAAGCGACCGCTCCCATATGTAAATGACTATGAATATAGCTTTTAAAGAAAAACCTGTAGAGCTGGCCATCCGTGCCAACCAACTGAACCTCTGGTATGGCACCTTTCAGGCACTATTTAATGTAGACCTGGATAT
>Ga0316190_10001413_pt1 | contig 17307 bp, 30 predicted proteins | sample Eddworburrow2_MG_FD_204929 | JGI IMG/M metagenome (GOLD analysis project Ga0316190, IMG submission 204929) | Coastal sediment microbial communities from Maine, United States - Eddy worm burrow 2 | ecosystem: Environmental > Aquatic > Marine > Coastal > Sediment | place: USA: Maine | collected... | reverse complement strand
TTAGCAGTGAACTTGTGGCCTTGAATTCCTTCACCACCAAGCGTCATGTTGTACTGGGTTCCATACGTACCATGTTGAGCGATTAATATTTTCTCTAGCTCAATCAAATCTTCCCAGCATGTAGCTGTAGCGATATGCTTTATGGTGAAATTCTCTACGCCGTACTTACGAATTGCTCTATGAATAGCTTGATTGGTGGTGCGGGCTCCCGCATCGTAACAATGCTGCACCCAACGATCTGCAATGCTGCCTTTGGTAAGCCCTATGTATGACTTACCATTTGCTTGGTTTGTGATTTTGTAGATGATCATGATTTTATCCCTCGCTATAGGGCTATTATACTCTGCCCCATAGCGAGAAACAAATCAAGGTTAACCCGCGATGCGAGTGGCTAATTGAGGCCGGACGAGCTTGGCTCCCCACAGTACATCAAGCTCCCAAACTACTTGTTTATATTGCCGTGAGACCTCAATACGCAGCGTGATGCCGGTTTGAGGATCCGTCATGGACAGTATGCGAGAACCCAGTTGTAGATCCTGGGTGCTGGCTACCAACGGACGGTTTGCAAATGCAAAAGCATCACGGTGGAACGCAATATTAACCACGTGAGAGGCCTTAACATCAACAGCCAGCCCAGAAGTCACCGCCACAGCCAGTGGAGGATCAAACTGTACGCTTTGACCTGTACCAGAGACGATGGCGGACACAGTAGCCAAGGCCACATAGGTTTGAGTGTCCCCTGAGATGGTGAAGATGTCCCCGATGTTGATGTTACCGGCTGCAGATGCAGAGCGTATGCTGACAGAAGACACGCCAGCAGAAGCAGGAGTGTTAACTATGCCACCAGGCGTAGTGAGCGTACCTGCTGTGTGCGTGGTGACTGCATCATCGGCGTACCAGTCGATACCGTACTTGCGACCCAGCTCACCCTCAATCTTAACCCCACTACCACCGATTTTCTCGGCATCCGAGAATTGGCTAAGAGCCAGAGCGTTAGCTTCAGCATCAAAATCCAGCACACCTCGGCGAGCATTCTTAGGTGCACGCTGACTGTGAAGATTTTTACGGGCATTGGTAGCATCCACCACAGTAGACGCAAACGGGGTAGAGCCAGCTGTGCCGGTATAGCCATACACTCCCAGATACTCGGCATGAATATCTTCGTTGATGACGTTGGCTAGGGCGCGGACAGACTCACTCATTTCCATAGGAATGAAATGAGCGTTGCGATCGATCTCAACTAGGTCCTTATCGGACAGGTGGAAATCAACCTTCTTCCAGTTGTCCAGTGAGATTTGTACCTTCGCATGGCTAGCATTAGAAGGTGCTGGGGGCGTGTTACTGGGTGTAACATCGCTGGCGGTCTTCCCAGATGGGATTGGCACGTCAATGGTACTGCCGTACTCTGCCGCTTCTGCAGAATAATCTCCATTCACGAGGCGAGGCATGATAGCCTGCTCACGTAGGGCCAACAGGCCACGGGCCAGGATCTTGGGTAGAATGTTTGTTAGGGTATTAGCCATGATAATCTCCGGTAAATCAATTCAAAGTTTCTGAAAGGTCCCCCGGACCCACCAACACCGCCCCCGGCTGTGCTGATTATTCTATAACTGTGGCTGTGCCTGCGGCAATTGCCGCAATGTTGTTGTTCAGTGAGTCCTGATCTGATGATTTGATCATAGACCCACCCTGGGTACTGTGCTCAGTACTGCCCTGGCCGCCGCCGCCGACGGAGCCTTCGAACAAGTACGATGCATCTTGTAATAGACCCTGCCCCCACTCTTCCATAGTGAGAGCCTTGTCCCCGTCCTTTCCATACATGACATTTCCCTTGTCATCTTTGGGTACGGGGGTGCCCCCGTCGTCCAGCCCCCAGACGCTGCGTCCGCGAGACAAGATATCTTGCATAGCACCAGGTCGAACTTTAGCTACAGAAGTAACAGCTTTCTGTAGCGAGTTCTCAATCACATGGTCATACAGTTGTTTCTTGTAGGTTGAGGACTCTTTGTTTAGTAAGTCTACCCGGGTAGTGAGGGCTGTGACCTGGCCCTCGTATTCTGAGCGCATGCGATCAGTGCGTTGGGCCAACAGCTCCTCAAATTTACCAGCATCCATCAACTGTTTGTCATCAAGATTCTGTTTCAGGTCGAGGGCTTCACGCGCCAACTCAGGATCCAGACCATTGTACGCTTCCAGCTGCTTTTGCAAATCACCCATGGTCTTGGTTTGGGTTTCTGCTTCCTCTAGGCGTCTTGCCAACTCAATGTTGTTGGTACGGAACTCACTGACCTTGCTCTTGTACTCAGTATCATCGATAGTGAGTACAAATTGACCGTCCTGCTCAGTATACAGCTCTTGAAACTGGGAAGGGACGTCATCTAAACTGGGTACTATTGCTTTCAATTTCATGTTAGCGCTCTCCTATTGAGAATAATAATATATTTTATCAAAAGATAAAAAGATTTACTTTCCAAATTCTGCACATTGACGGAGGAAGGTCTCATCCTTGCTGCGCAGACTGGCAGGTAGCGTGTCCCCTAGTATTTCCATATTGTCGCCCATACTTTGAGCCACCCGAGCCAGCGCCACGCCAGACGCCAACATATCAGGGCGCGTGTTCCAAGGCACCCCATCCACTATTCCATTGTCACTCATGTCTACCCCAGGGCGGTTATTATTGCCGTTGACATAGAATGAGGCCTCCCGTCTCCAACCGCAGTCCGTACCGGCTAGCGTTATTTTCTCACACCCCATAAACAGCGCCAGTGACAGTGCCCTGTTTACCACGTTAAAGCCCCCTCCCATGATGGTGCCTTCTGGGAACAGCGCTTCACACAGGTCTACTTCAGACATGCCGTAGCGAGTCTTCTCCGTACCGTCTTGTAGTATGATGGGGTTGCCTTCTTCATCCACGATGTTGAATGGGTGGAATAAGGCTTGCTTGTCGGTGGGGAGTGCTTCGTATTCTGTGGGATCAATCACTCGGTTGAGCCCGCACGCTGAGTGAAAGACCCACACCTCGGCCGGTTCACCTTCTTCATCTGACATCAAGTACTCAAACAGCCGGGGGTCTGAGGAAGAAGCGATAATGTGTATCACCCCAGTCACCTTGGAGATCTTGGCGGGGCAGGCAATATGAGCCCCAGGATCCATACTAACCCCGAACTCAGGATGAATACCCTGGTCCTCTAGGTACTGGATGGCCGCCTTGGTAGCAAAGATGATATATCCATCTTTCTGGCGCTGGCGCACAGCTTCTATCACTTTGGGGTCTGACAGTGACGGCCCGGAGCCTACGATCACAGCATGGCTGCCCTTGAGTAGGTCTTTCTCAGGCATCTGTAGCCCTTTCTCTTCTACCAGCCGGGCGGCGTTGAGGATGTTCCGCTCAAAGTTATCGGAATTTGGATTCACAAACTTGATCTGTTGCTGAGGGTTATCTGCTTCTTTAACAATACTCAGCTGGCGATACTGCAATGGCAGTGGGATGGGTTTGGCGCTCATTCGGTTGTCTCCTGTAATACTCGTTTTAGGTTGCTGCTTGCCCGTTCTATAGCCTTGTGAACTTCTGGGGAAGCGGGCATTTTCCTCAGTGTTTCAATCCAGGCCTCTATGTCAGAAGCTGTTGAAAACGGTCCTACTGGGGGATCAATAAGTCTATAGCCCGGCATTATTGACCTCTTTGACGATGTTAGATACTAAACGATTAAGAGTCGTGTCATCTATCTTTCTCATGTATTTATTCAACAAAGTACCACGTGTCTCTATAGTGAACTGTACTGCTTTTAGTCTATCCAGGGACGTGTTTAATAAGACCCCGTGTAAGAAATTGGCCTCCGCCTCTGATAACGAAAGCGTTTTCATCTCATTGTATATTTGTTGCATAGCAGAGTCATGCACCGCATCCACTATGTCTTCCATCTTTTTCATGCTTTTTAATAGGGGTTTTGCAACGTATGTTGAGCCATCCATAGTGGTAGCAATCATCCTATCTAACTTCGCCGCTGAAGAAAATACGATATCATCACCTGACAACGAATTACCGAGTGGATGGTTGTGCACTACGGTGGCGTGTTTCCCGGTTATGTTTTGCATATCCTGGTCCGTGAAACTAATGTGGTTGGTGGTTCCGCTTTTCTTCAATAAAACATTATTCTTGTTATCAAAGATATAGGCAAATTCCTTAGCATGGCTTTCTGGTTGTGAAGTAACGTGCACCACGCTCTTTTCGTAGAGCGCTTGGGACTGCTCTCTTAATATTGCTGCGCTGGTGATCCCCGCTTCTTTTTCCAACTCCACCACAGTCAATGGCCGGTGGGACTGATCTATCAGCTTGGTGAAAGGGAGCTTGCCTTGTTTCCATAGGGCGTGCTTACTGGGGCCTAGGATCTTAAGCTGCTCCTCAGCAGATTGGGTCTTGAACCAGTCCTCATACTTGATATCTTCAGACACCTTACCATCAAACGATGCCCGCCAGCCCTTGGGCAGCTTGTCCTCATACTTTAGCATCTTCTTTTTGGTAGTAGGATTGGTGATCATATCCGACCAAGAACGCATTACGGGAACCAAAGTACTGCGACACTGCCAGTGCGCAGGTGGTGGGCCGCGCCATGCGTGCTCGGTACCCGGTAGCCGCTTATGATCCGGCAGTGTCCATGCCTGACCATCAAGGGCCTTACAAATATCCGAAGTTCTTTTGTCCAAAGTCGACAGCCATTGAACACCTTTGATGACGTCTAGGTTCTGCTCATAGGTGGCCAACCGCGCTTCATTAGCCACGGCCATCACTGAGGACCGGGCCAGTGCTTGAGCATTGCGGGTGGAGGTGTCCATAATGCCCCCCTTGAACTCCGTGTAGATCCTCTTTTTGCCGTCTATCCAGTACGGGTGGCGCTTGCCGGTGGAAGTACCCCGGATACGCCGCACCATGTCATCTATAGACTCACCCGCTAGAACCCCCTCACGAATTTGATCTTGGAAAGCCTGCTGTAACTGGTTGCTTTGTCGACCCCACCACTCAGCAGACGGAGCACCGTTGATCAATGTGTCACCAGCCAAGGCCTTCAGCTGATTAACCCCTAGTCGTCCGGACATAAGGTCTACATTGATCGTACCATTGACAGCGTCTGCTAACCGAACAGCCTCTACCCTGGCGATGTCCCGACGCTCAATATTGGTGGCTCGCTCTATTTCATTATAGGCGCGTTCAATGTCCTTGTTTGCAGAGCCATACAGCAGTCGCAAGCCCTTGTCCCGAGCGGACAGCTTCACGAACTTGGACGGGTCATGGGCATAAAGCTTTTTTACTAGATCCTGGGATAATCCCCGCAGCATACCGGTGACAAGCCGACGTGATCCTGCGTCAAGACGCAGAAGATCAACATCGTGCCTCATCAAGGCTTCGGCTATCTGGGTGGAAATGCCCGGCATGATTTACTCGGTTTCAGAACCTAGTACACTGTCTGCAATTTCTTCCAACGCATCAATAACATCACTGTCAACGGAGTCGTTTCTACCAGCGACGTTCTTATCCGCCTCCTGTTTAATCAGCAGGTCGTACTGTGCCTGTAGCTCAGCTGTGAGCATTCGCATCATTTCGAGGGCTTCCAAGATGGCTAAGCCGCCTCCCAAGTAGCCGATATCCGTGGTACCGTCAGGCTTCTTGATTTTATATATCAATAACCCGGGTAGACTGTCCTGTTCCATCGTAGCTCCAATTTTATGGAGCGTGCCTTGGTGATCGGCGCTCATATCTATTCCTCATCAAGTATTAAATTAGCAGCCAATATCAACAGCTGCAAGTGGTCTTCCTGGGGCTGTATGACTGGGGCTGCTCCCCTAGTGTACTGCTGCTTGGTTTGGGCTGTGAGAGTCAGTCCGGCGGCAGCAGCTACTCGCACAATGGTATTGATGCTATTATAAGCCTGTATGGTGCTAGTAGGGACTGTCTTCAGCCTCAATGGTGGAGCGGTGTACCTGTGATAATCAGCTAGAGCACTTCCACGGGACAGGCCCCTGCCATACACCGTAGGGGTGGCTACTGAATTGATACCGCTGTTCAACGTAGTGGGTGCGTATGCTGTAACAGTGTTACATGCAAGGTTGAAGGTGCCCTTGGCGTTGTGCATCCACCAGCGCACCGGCTCAATATTGAGGCGAACTATCGTCGTAGGCCTTTCCTGCTCTGAAGTGGAGCTGGTGGACAGCAACATACCCCATCTGGCCGAGTGAGCGTGATGTACTGAGCGGGAGTAGTGTGTCTGAGGGGCGCTTTTTAATCCCAGCGATGTGCTCCCCAGTACTGAGTTCACAACAGACTGGTGTAACTGGTGCTGCGCTGTTAGTTTGAACGTTGGAACGGCACTATAAGCGCGGTAAACATTAATGCGGGTGGTTAAGGCGGTGCTAATAGCAAGAGCTAGGGCGCTTTTAGCCGTTTCTAGCCGTTTTATGGTAGTGTGTGTTACAAGGGTACTGGAACGTAGCTTAAGTTCCGTATAGCTGTTCCAAAAATAAGGTATGCCATACTCAAGGTGGGTGATACCCTCTGCTTCTCTGCTACCACTTGAAGGATAAGGCAGCTGGGTAGGTGTGATGTCAGTCTCGGTCTGGAAGAAGATGAAGAACCCAGGCCCCATCGGCGTGGTTTCAATCACCTCAGAGCGTCCCACTCTGGGTAATCCACCCCAGTCTTTTGCTTGTAGTATCCTGCCGTGACTGAATAAATGAAATCAGTAACTGTGACGACTTCTAATCGCGCATCCTTCCACCCGCACATGCACCCCTTAATTGGGATAGCCAAAGCTATCTGGGCATCTGTGACTGGGGCTTTGAATATGATCTCTGTGTTTACGCCATCGGTGAATTGTAGAGTGACTGTGCCGCCATTCTTCTTCTCAGCTGAAAGAATGATGTCTGTGACTGTGATAGAGCCGTCGTTAGAAGGTGCAGTGACGATTGTGGTTGCGGCGGAGGTACCATCTACAGATTTAAACTTACCATGCGCCTCGGCCATGGTGACTACGCCGAGCAACGGTACGGCTACATGGTCATCCGCATCCATAGGATGCACATACAGCGGCTCCCCATCAGTGTGCGATAGGCTGAGTTTCCACATTATACCCAGGGCACCTTACCATGAAGGATAGGAGTGACTGCCATAACTGTGACACTGGCGTCTGCTGCGAATCGTAATGCCATGGTGCCTGAAGCAGGTAGCACCACCGGGGCCTCATTCAGAATATCAAAGGGAGAATCAGCCCCCACTCTCAAATAAGCTACGTCAACAGCAGTACCTGTGAGAGTAATATCTTGACCATAATAGGCTGCTACGTCTTGGGTCTTTCCTGACTTTGCATTCAACTGGGCCAGAGTGACCGCTGCTCCACCGCTTGAATAAGCTCGTCCATGCTCTATAGTCCACAGCCCTGCCCCACCGGTAGAAAGTAAGAGACGCATAACGTCCAAAGGATCTGAGCCTGTATTCTCAATATGGAACACAACGTTGTCTGTGATATCAGCAGAAGACTGAGTGAAAGGCAGCGTCCAGGCTAAGCCCTGCCTAGCCATAGCGTTCATGTCCGTCTGGGTAACACTAACGGTCTTTAATCGTTTGTCAGGCGTTACATCAACAGGGTCGCCATTTGGGCCGTTAAGTAGCATTAGACTACATCCTCCATAAAGAATGCTATCCGAGGGTAGAATATTCCACCGGATTGATCTCCCACATAAGAGAGCTCCAGCGTTTGATTAGGTGGTATGATCAGAGAGCCGTGCTTACTGAATACATTCATGTCTCCGTCATCTTTAGTGTACCAGCGGTCAATGATGTTTGCCGTGCCAGCCAGGGTGGGGTTTCCTTCGTATATGGTGACCGGTGGGGTATTACCTGACCCCGCGTAAACATTCACCGGATCCACTTCAGTGCCTCCGGAGCTGTACGTGCGCCCCAGGGCAATACGAAAATAGTTTAAAGCATTAGGCAGAGCCGTGCCCCCGGTGGGGGCGACGATCTGATGCCTAATGTATGCGATAGCAACGATCTTGGTGCTGGATGTATTTTTTAGGTGCAGGCCCACGACAATGCCGCTAGATAGCGCGACGGGAGTAGCGGCCATTTGATAGGCCTCTTGTTTGAAGTGACTAATGACGTGCTGGGCCTCATTAGACATGGCGTTAACCCAGAACCGCCCATCACTATCAACAATAGCAGTGCTACCACTATTCCCGGATTTGATTACACTCATTCAAATTCCCCATTAACAAATTCGTCGCCTGTAGCGACGCTTAAATGGTATTCAATCTTTTTTAACACTATCAGCATCTCCCCCAGTAGCTCGTTAGCTCCCTCATCAAAGACCCGAGTGTTCGTAACGTTGCCTTCAGATTGGTCCGTGGCCAGCGGCATGCCATACCCAACTTGAACCAGCGTGATCTCTCCCTCTGCTCCATGTGCTAGCTTGTAAATCGGATAATGGGTACCATCAATATCATCAGTAGCTACAGAGACTCTGGACGGTGAGTCTGAGGGTTTGACATCAATGTTGTCAGTCATCCTAGGCTTCCTGGGTGGACTGCAGGTTCAATGCTACTGTGACGGCTATGCGGTCGCCTTTACGTCCTATGTCATAGCCTTGCTTGCCATCTGCGCCTACGCCAAACTCTTCTGTGAGTAGTACTCGCCCATTGGCATCAGCCAGGTAGTAACCCATCACTCTGGTAGGATCGCCTGCCTCAAACTCCCACAGCTGCTCTGGGTAGGCTCCTCCTGACCAGTCCTTGCCCTTAATACTCTTGGGAGCATAGTCATATCCCGTCAGCTCGCCCAGGTCTGTGTACAAATGCATTGTACGCACAACACGGGTTATTGCTTCCAACATGGTAGAGTGCCCGTGTGGGGTTACTGATAGCATGTTCTAGACTCCCATGCCTTCGCTAAATACGTTCATTATGCTTCCTTCAACCCGGTGGCAGCACCGGTCTCGTCTTTAACAATAGAAAATTCACGTTTGATGGGTGTGACCGTTCCCTCAAAGTCTTCATCCATCTCCGCATCTATGAGCGCTTTTTCTTCTTCAATGGTACGGTCCTGGGGAAGGATCTCGCCTTCCTTGAGGTTGTGTAGGAAAGTGTCCTGGCTAATTTGTGAAGCCTGATGAGCCTCCATCAAGGCCTTAAGCTGCTGTGGCTCCATCCTGGCAGATATGAAATCAGTGTTGAGGTCAAACACAACTTCATTGACCTGGGCGTCACTCGCCCCAGACCACCACAGTAGGTACTTGAGTGCGGTCTCAATACCCTGTGAAGCTGTCTTGACGATGGTTGCCAACGCTCCCTGCTCCCCGGACTGTCGTATCTTGTGTGTGCCTTCTGCCTCAACGCCCTTCTTTTGTGACTCTAGCATGCGAGCGCCTAACACCGCCAGGGCCTGCTCCTTGTCGCGCTTTAAATCTGACAACGAGGTGAGCCCAGAGCCCTTGTACTCTAGGAAGGTGGCTTTGGCTTGTACATCGTCTACCACCCAAGCTTTACCGGAGCCTATAGCATAAGAGTTATCTGTGGGAAAGCCTGTGAGGACTGCAGTAGGAAGGGCCGTGTAGTGTGCGCCGTGTTCAAGGTCAGCACAGGTCCTGTAATGGGACAGGTTGACATCCACCATGTCTAGCAACGGTGGTTTGTCTGGGCTGGGGGTCATGTTACTAGAGTTAACGAACCAAAAAGGGATGCGATCTATAGGTACTCCGTTGCGAGTTGGAAGCACGGATAGATCAGCAACGGCTGCCCAGCTATCTACTTCCTTGTTCGTTTGGCGGTAGACATCTGTCTGGTAACGGTAGCTGCTATCCCCGCCCCCTGGAACCAGGCGCAGCACTCGATACTGGGGCTGGTTCTCTACATCAAACTCATCGCTGGGGTCACTCTTTGCATACACCTCTTCCAACACGATCATGGTGAGCACCAGCTCTCCATTTATGTCTGTGACTCGCCAGTTTCGTATGCTCTCCGCTGTGTATGTGGCTACATAAGCCGAATCAGCATCTTCCTTAGCTGGGGCATCTACTAGTAAGCCCACCCGGCCTGTGGTTAATACCTCTGTAACCACCCGGCGTGAGAATTCATCAACAGACAGCCCATCTGGGGTGATGCGTTCCAACTGGTCCTCAAAAGACTGGGGATACTCAAAAGAAAAGGGCTTACGAAACACCGCGCCCGCTAATCCCTGTATAGTACGACCAGTGGCCCCAAAGAACAATGCTCGTTGCTTATAGGCGTCGTAGGACGCCAAATCCATAGCCTCTAACTGGGGGAGGTATGCGATGCCCCTCTTCTTAACAGCGTCGCTTCCTTCTGCGCAATCACGGCACCGGCTCCACTGGGAACTGTGAGAGTCGTAACTTGAGTGGGTAGATGTAACTGGCATGGCGTAAGTATAATGGCAATACAAAAAAGATAAAAACGGCCCCCGGATGATGGCCCCTGAGTTGGGAAAACTACAAATGTCGTAAATAATCGCAACTTGAGCAATTTGCCCGAGCAGCTGGGAGTGGCCCCTGAGTTGGGAAAACGGACTAATCACCTCGAGGTGATTACAGCTAATTCCCTGCGGGTGATTACACGCACCCTGGGCGACGGTTACTGAGGGCAGAAATACAGCGCAAAAACCACGCCCCTATTATATGCAAAAAATCATTGAAAAACTTTTTTATTTTTCACAGAAAAGTTGCACTCCCTCCAGGAAGTATCCAAGTATCTTAGTATGGAATTATAAGTGTTGAAGATTTGTTGCAATATATATAGAAATCCTTACTCAGATGGTACTAAAACTGTGTTTTTCCACCTTATCACAGTATAACTCACTGTTTTATCTAGAGAAAACCCTATATAACTTTTAGTTATAGACTTTGATTTATGTATAACTAGAAATTATACATTTATTCATCAACCTATTAACCCTATTGGCTATTATTAACCACCCAATAGGGTTATATATCATGTATAACAGTAACTTACCATAAACCCTATTGGCTATTGGTATAAACTTTCTTAAATTTACAAAAAAGTTTTTACACTTTTTATTGCATATATAGTAATAGAACCGCGCTAAGTTAATGGCGCGCATAAAGAAACACCCTATTGGCTAGCCAATAGGTAGCCAATAGGCTAATAGGTTTGTTTTGAAATCTCAGGTGCCCAGGTTGGGCAGAATAAAAGTTAGTGAGTACTAACTTCAGTGGGTAATCAGGCAGAAAACCTATTGACCCTATTGGACATTATTGGCTAGCCAATAGGGCCTTTAAGCCCGTGTCCAATCCACTACACACCTCAGTAGTATAGCTTATTTCCCCCCGTACCGCTAGTTCTAAGACGCGGTCCCACTTCACAGTCGGCGCAGGTGATTTTCATGTTATCTCATGTTATCTGTAACCAAGCTCTAAAGCCTCATCGCACTCGGCTAGTGTTTCGTCTAAATCTTTTATTGGCTGATTTCTCAATATCGCCTCTGGTACAGGCCGCAGACGATGAAGCGCATCTTTCACTTGATAAAACGCATCGGCCCATTGCTCTGCTGCATCTGCTGCACTCTCAGTCACGCACCCATCGGGTAGTGTAAACATTTCCATATTTCCTCCAGATAACAAGGCAAATTAACACAGACAGTCTTTTCGCTACCGCTCAAAGCCTTCTGGTATACCGTCATCGCCAAGCTGTTCATAAAAGTACTTCACAAAGCCCTTGAACCATTCGTAATACTTTTTGCTCGGGCCTTTCCATTCATACGATTTAATAGTGCTAGCTTTCAATCCTGCTCTTTCTGCAACTTCTTTCCTGCTTAGCCCGGTCTGTCTGCGTATGCCTCGTACAAAACCAGCCATGTCACCATCCCATGTCGTGTCAGCTCCACAGGTATCGCAACGTTCACCGCACCAATCAACAAACATGGTTTTTTACCGCAAATAAAACAATCGGCAGCAGGTTCATCTATCCCAGCTCTTAAAGAGTCTGTTGTACAAATATGTGTGTAAGTCATATCGTCACTCTAACCAAAAAATATAGCTGACGTATTCGATATCAGCGGTTTTATTTAAGCACCCAGCGCCGCACCTAATTTTTGATGTTATACCTCAAGGTCGTCTGGGTGGATTCTAAAGAGCGCACTTGCTGCAATCTTTAGCCCTTCCCTGGCGCAGTTAATTTGATGGCGCAGTGCTTTATTTCTGGCTTCTTCGTCCGTCATCCCTTCTTCGGCAATATTTGAAGCCGCCTCGTAAGTTTTATCATCAACATAGCTGAGTTCCGAAAATCCACCCAATGAGTATCCTATGAGCTGAGCAAATTGCATCCGTTCTTGATCAGTGAAATCCATTACAGCAATGGTATTCATATCGGCACTGTGGTGCGTATCAAGAAGCATTTGCACTATCTTATTCGGTACAAAACGGTGCTCGTTTATGGGCTGAATAGGCATAACAAAAACATCCACTGGATTTGCTACTTCAGCGTTTGAATTTGAGTTATCAGTTTTATTAGAGTCAGTCATTGTCATTTAGTCCTATGTTTTGTTTCCGCAAACAAGTGATGTAGGTCGTTATACCGCACGGATACATCTCAGTATCTCGTAGGCCACTTGTTGGCTTACTTGCTTTTGTCGGCTGTTGGTTTGGGTTCATTTCTTCGCTCCACATCTGCGTTTTACGGCGGCGGGTTACCCTTTTCGCATTCGCTCATTCCAGCCTCTCCGTTCATGCACACTAACAAAGCAAATCCAGCGGATGCCGATAGTCGTGCGTTCTTTAAGTTGGCTCGGTGCCTGGCACCGCTGATTATGCAACGTTAGGTGCGTAGCCTGTGAATCATCTGGTCAAGCTCCTGTCGTTTACGTTTACGCACCTGCTGCTTTTCAACCCTCTGCTTTATCTCCCAAGTATGGTGGTTAATTTCACGGGTCAGTTCACCCTTATGCTTCTCAAGAGTGGCAATCAGCTCATCCCTTGCTTTCTTGTTTATCGGTTTCACAATAGAGCCTCCAATTGATCTTCAAGATCTTGTGACTGAAAATTGAACATACAGTCTTCACAAAACTCAATTCCATAATCACCAGCTTCAATTAATTCGCCACAATCCCCGCACCTAACAAGGTTGTTCAACGCAGATTCGCTACTGTGGTGTTTGGTTTTTGTATCAGTGGTCTTTTCCATTTCAATGTTTCCCGTGGTTCAAACCCGCTCTCTGGTTTCAAGGCTTATGTTCTTCGTCGGGCATTACAGGTAGGAACCATGCGCCATCAACGCCATTTACTGGCTTTGATAATGGCCTATTGCAGCATGCGCATGTATCACCATCGCTTGCCCATATCCTAATAGTTGAACCAGTATTACAGTTATAATCTACACGAGTTACAGTTCGTTTAATGTTGGCATCCTCTGGGAAATACTCAGTAGTTACTGAGTCACCAACAACTATAGATAGCACAGTTTTTTGATCTAACAGTCGAGTATTAGCGTACATAACAATTAGCTCCAGGCAAATCAAGCCGACAAGGTGAAGCTGTGCGGCTTATTTGCGAATGTTCTGAATCAGTCATATAAATACTAGGCGGTGCATCAGGCCCTCCAACGGGGCATACACGGTGCGGGCCGGGGGATATCAGGGCCACTTGAAAAGATTCTGTGGTGAAGAACATGTAGCCACACTCATCGTTCCATTCCCTCCAGCCATTATGCAGTGTCCTAGTTCCTAGGAAGAGCCCCTCTACGGGCTTATTTGTTTCTACCCATACCTTATACCCACAAGGCCTCATCCCACGCTGCCTACCTTCTAATTTACGCCTCAGACCATGGGATGAACGCACCACTTGACCGTATACCGGAGTCATTGGGCGTCAATCCTCAGGCTGCTCTTTTCTAAGGATGCTACCACAGCAGCGCTCACTATTCCTCGTAGACACTGAGGGGTGCCTACCAGCTTACGCTGCAGATGTAGGGTAACGTTGTTAACTAAGTGTGCTATCTCGTGGTCTTTAAGCCCTTGCTTTCTACACTGCCCTATGCCCAGAACCTCTAGCCACTCACCCACGGCATCTAATATCGGCTTTATATTACTGCTATCTGCCCAACCAGCAAACCCGATAAACCCATCTTGGTTAAACGACACCGCTTCCCGGCTGTGCCATTGATCAGTACGACAGGTCATAAATTTTAGGTCGACACCCATATTCATAGCATAGGTCCCGCTCGGGAGCTGGAGACTGAGCTTATACCACAGTAGCTCGAGTTGTGCCCGTGTCACGTTATCTGTGGTTATACCGGCTGCCGCTATTAGCGCCCGCGCGTGGTCGTTGTTGGTAATCTTCATGAATATTTGCCCCAACAGCATCGCTTGAATTTCTTACCACTGCCGCACACACAGGGCTGGTTTCTCATGTACCCTTTTCTTTGGTGGGCATTCATTGGTGTTAACTCTCGGTGTTGTCGATCATTAAGCGGAGCCAGCGGCCTTCCTTCCTGCGAAAGAGCCTCTTTAACATCTTGATCAACCAAGTGAATTCTACCGTTACTACAGTCCATACTCTACTCCTTTCATAATATACTCTCTATCCCAAACAACGCATTAATGAACGAATTCGACCATTCACGTGTCCAGGCCCGCTGGGCCCTTTGGAACTCACCGTCAATGTATTGCCAGTCATCCCGATGGATCTCACGAATGCGGTAGTAAACAAAGTGGGGGGCCATGTGCCCCAGGGTAGTCTCTAAATATTCCCCGCGGCGGTTTTGATTAACATAGTGCAGAATGGGCGTCCCGGTATCTATGTAGATCACCTCTATAACCTTGGTCCCCTCATGATTGAGTGCCCACTCCACCGCATTCGAGAAGCACCTATGATTAAACAGCCCTTTTTTAGGTACTGGCTTGATCATCTCGTACTTGGCCATCACATGATTAGCTAACCGCTCAGTGGCCCGATTCTTTAACCATTGTTTCATACTCGCCTTACTCCCAGCCGCGTTCATTAGTATCAGCGCGCATTCTATCAGCAGCTTTGTCCATAAATCGTTTCCACTGAAATTTCGTCACTTCTTCTTGAATCACATCTAATAAATAGCGTTCAATACCAGGACATTTTTTCTTAGCCCTAAGTGCGTTTATCTGTAAATTCACAATATTCATCTGAGCCCCGAGCTCTTTGTACCTAGCACTCTTTTTTGGTACAGTGCTACGGTGCTCCTGTAACAGCTTCACCTTCGATACAAGATTCTCACGCTCTTGCTCTAGTGTTAAAGTTTCAGCCCCAGTACACCCTGATTGATTTATCACAAGCGACGCCGTTTTGTTTACAGGTACCCTAGAATAAATATTCTTCATCATCTGGGACCACTTATAGTCTCATTATATAAATACGTAAATTCTTCAAAATCGCCCAGTGCCCGACAAAACCGCCCAAAGGGCGATACACAGTGGTACGTGCAGGCAGCCACCCATTCATTATCAACTTTCATTTTCACTAAATCATCAAGATAATAGATATTACCATCTTGATGCCTTAAAGTAACAGTACCACTGGCCCGTATCGCTTCCTCAATGAACTCTGGTATCACGGTAGCAGCCCCTTCAAAAAGTCCACCTCTAACTGAGCCTGAGCCATCACGGAGCGGTTTTCACACCCAAGATGGCGCACCAGTTTTGTGTATTCATTATAAGGGGTATTACGGCACCCGCGCTTCCCCGTAGCTTCCCGAACCGGGCATCCTTTACATGCGGAGCCGCTTGTATTCAATAAAAACAGCTCACACAGGACACAGTCCGCCACCGCACCCATAATCCGCACCCCGAGAGCCGCAGATTCCCAATTCGCTATAGACCCCAAAAGGGCTCTTTTGGTTTTCCTATTCATGATAACAACCTCGGCACATATCCGCCCTGACAACACCCAGCCACTGGTATTAGGTTATCCCCGCGCTGGTCGCATCCGGGCAGGCGGGTCAGGCCCTGATGCCATGTCTTACGATAATCCTCATGTACCTCATGCGGAGCCACAAGCAAGTGAAACCCACTCCGGGTGTTGAGTACCTGGTAGGCTCCCGGGTTAAGTAGCGTCTCAACGGCCCCCCGGGTCTCTTCCCAAGTCACATCATCAAAGTCAAAATCTACCCAGCACGTCCGGCTCTTAGCCTTCTGTATCTCGCTCAGGGCGATGGTGGTCGGGTTCATCCACGCTTCTCCCTTGGCAATAGTATCAGCCAACCTGCACAGCACCCGTCTTTGTGCCCGGGCAAAGCTCCTGGGGTTCACTGAGATGTACAGCGCCAGGGCCTCGTTAGCCACTGCAGTGCCGTCTTTGTTGGTATAACAACCCAAGGGTACCTCCAGCTGCTCCAGCTTCCGTATAAGCCACTCCTTGTCCGTAGCTGTGAGTCGTTTGCATTGTGACTTGTCATTCTTAGCGGACTCATGGTATTTTTTGCGAGCGAACAGCGCCACATAGTAACACTCCCCCTCTTCTAAATCCGGCAGCCACCGCACAAACGAGTACAGTGCCTCTCTATCCAAAATGATTTTGTAGTTCATTAGTCCATCTCAGCTATATCTTGTGCAGTGATCTCAACGCAGTCTATTTTATCCCGTTGGTCCCCTAAAAAGATGTGTAGGAAAGGCTGGTTGATTCGCGGAGAAAGCCCGCGCACCAGGGTATTGCCATGCTCATCCAAGTACTTCCATACTGGTCTATTGAACTTACAATAACCCCAGCCATCCCCAAACTCTTGAAATATTCTAATACCCATCTCTTGGTAACCACCCAACCTATTAAACCCCGTAGGCATTCCCAAGAATATCAGGCCCACATAAGGCACTACCCTAGTGCCGGCAACGTGCTTTGCGCATTCTACCCCACCACCTTTCTCATAGCACGAAGTATCACTGCCAACCACACAACCCAAACACTGATATTCTTCCACCACGTTCTGTATTATCTTTTCCATAGTCGCTCCAACATAAAGTAACATGAGGTCACGGGCCATATTAAAGAACTCACCGCCACGTAGCGCAGCTTATAGGTGTTCTTCCGATGTGCTCGGTCACCACAAATCCTCACTAAACAGATAATGCTTGGCATCTGGGTTAATTAGCTCCTGTCCCGTCTCTTTCACGTGGGCCAGTGCCTCTTTTCGCGTCATATAGCGCCCATCGGCCAGGTAGAAGCCCTGATCGTCCACTGGAGTACCTATGGGCGGGGTGAGCCCTAAAACCTCCACCGCGTAGCGCATAACGTCATGGTGCCGCTTAGGCCGAGGTAGACAGATAACCAGG